>VOFH01000342.1_pt1 | contig 86000 bp, 94 predicted proteins | sample 5384091 | NCBI WGS metagenome assembly VOFH01 (sample SAMN12384727, study PRJNA508395) | human gut metagenome | isolation source: healthy gut G | host: Homo sapiens
AAAAAGGGCAAGGATACGCTGGATGTCTGGATTGATTCCGGCAGCTCCCACATGGCCGTCATGGATTCCCGCCCGGCCTGGACGCCCCGGCGGACCTGTACCTGGAAGCTACGGACCAGCACCGCGGCTGGTTCCAAAAAGTTCCCTGATGCTTTCCGTCGCCTGGCGCAACTAGCCCGGCCACAAAGGCCGTGATGACCCACCGGATTCGTGGTGGACAGGATACCGGGAAAAGACTTTCAAATCCGACGCGAAAAGCGGCAAACCCATCGACGCCGCCTATTATTACGACAAATACAGCGCGGACATCGTGCGCCTGTGGGCACACTGGACTGGCAGAATGAAGTCCTTCGGGAACCTCTTCAAGCGGGTCACGGAACCTACCACGCCGCCTGCGCAACACCCTGCGCATCCTGCTGGGCAACATCAACAGGTTCGACTTTTACGCAGACCCAGGTACGGAACACAATGCCCATCCTGGACCGCTGGATTCTGGAACGCCTCAACGCCGTCATCCGTGAAACGCTCAAGGCGTATGAAGCCTATGACTTCCGCAAGGCGTTCAGCGTCATCAACCAATTCTGCACGAGCGACCTGTCCGCGCTGTATGTGGACACCACGAAGGACCGCCTTTACTGCGACTCCGTCACTTCCGTGCGCCGCCGCGCCACGCATGACGGCCATGACCATCATCTTCAAGGCCCTGTGCCGCCTGCTGGGCCCCATCCTGGCCTTTACGGCGGACGAAGCCTGGGAATACGCCGGTTACGAAGGCAGTGTGCATGAGCAGGACTTTCCCGCCCCCATGCCGGAATACGATACGCAGGAAGCCTCCTCCGTCGTCTCCCGCTTGCTGGAAATCAAATCCGTCATCCAGGTGGCGATCGAAGAGCAGGTAAAGGCCAAAACCTTCTCCAAAAAAATAATGAAGCGGACATCCGGCTTACCGTCCCCTCCAATGAAAGCGAGGACGTGGTGGCCCTGCTGGAAGACCGTGCCTTCTGCGGAATTCTTCATCATTGCGGACTTGAGTGTCCAGACCGGGCCGGAACTGGCCGCTACTGCCCTCAGGTTGGAACACGCCATGTGCCCGGATGCCGCCGGTACGAACCTGAAGAAGAAGGTGCAGACGATCTGCGAACGCTGCTCGAGTGCTTTCCTGAACCGTAAACAATTCTTCCCTGACTCATGGACAACCAGACGGAAACAGTTCCGCCCCCGCACAAAGAAAAGCCTCGGCTGCTCTGGTGGAGCCTGCTGGGCGTGGGGCTGTACATTTTGGACCAGGTCAGCAAGCTGTGGATCATCCACCGCTTTCCGCTGAACTATGTGGACGAGCATACCCACAAGTATGCTCATATACCCAACTTTCCGGGGTTTCAGCACATTCATGCCGGCGGCATCATCGATTTCTTCACCAACGGTCCCATACCTGCTGAGGACATGCACGATACACCGACCTGAACCAGAATTCAGTGAACGCGCTGAACCGCCTCGGGATCTGGAACCCATCACCTTCCTTGACGGGATGGTGAACATCACCACAGGCACAATACGGGTGGCCTTCGGCCTGGGGAACGAAACGGCCTGGTCCAGCTACGTTTTTGGGCATCCCCTGTGCTGGCGATCATCGCCCTCATCGTATTATACCGGAAAAACTTTTTCCATACGGTATGGCTCAAGCTTGCCTACGTGCTCCTGCTGGCGGGGCGTGGCCGGCAATCTGACGGACCGCCTCGCAGGGCTTTCCTGCTCCCCTTTACGAACAGCCGCACGGCTTTTTCGCAAGCTGCTGAACGGCTATGTGGTGGACTTCATCGACGTGCCTTCCCGTAATCAACTACGCTGGCCAGCCTTCAACGTGGCGGATTCCTGCATCTTCGTGGCGGCGATCATCTTCTTCATCGCCAGCATCTTCTCTTCCCGCAGCAAAGAGGAAACTCCATCCTGAAACGATCGCGACCGTGCGGACTTTCATCCTCTGGCCTGTTGTTGTGCCGGAAGCGCCGCTTCCGGCAAGGATGAACTGTCCTTCAAAGGAAACGGTCGTCCCGTCAAGGTGGCCTCCGGCCCAGGACAGCATCACGGCGGCGTTCCCTTCACCAACACTTCCGGCGTTCCCGTCACCATCAGCAAAATCAGCGTCTCTGCGACTGCACCACCGCCGGAGTCAGGGGATAACAAGCTGACCTACGCTCCAGGGAATCCTTGAACCGTGACAGCCGTGATGAAAACCGGCAATTTTTCCGGTACGGTGGACAAAGACATGACCGTACACGCCAACGGCTCCGCCTACAAGCTGGTCATCCGGGCACAGATTCCGGACATTATCCGCATGGAGCCCCGCAAGCTGGAATGGACGAAGGGGGCTCCCGCTACCCCAAGACCATCCACATCACCATCTCCAAGGAACTGCCCGTCAACCTGACAACGGTGGACCTGACGGGGGACGCTTTTGACTACGAGCCTGTCACCGTTCAAAAAGGGAAGGAATACAAAATCATCGTCACCCCAAAATCCACGGACAAGCCGGCTTTCCAACACCATCTGGGTCCGGACGGATTCCACCGTTCCGCGTTACAAACGGCAAATGGGATTCCTGACCATCAAGGAAGACTGAATCCCCTTCATACCCCGCCATGAGACGCCTTTCCACAGCCCTGAAACTCCTGCTGGTCATACTGCTGCTGGCCGTAGGGATAGCCGTGCTGGATCTGCGCGTCATCCAGCCGCTGCGCACCTCCCTGCAACCCGGAATTGCTGGAGGAAGGGCATGTCTGTCTTTCCCAGGTCTGAAGGACTGGCCGGGAAAAAATCGTCTGGATAACGCCAGAAATCAGGACGACTTCGAACGCCACACCATCACGCAGGCCCCGTCTATCCCGTGCGTCCGGCTGACGACAATTACCAGGAACTGCTTGCCGGTGCCATGGAGGCCCTGATGACGGCGGAGGACAAGGGTACTGCATCGTCATCTTCTGCAGCAGGGACTGCAATTCCAGCACGGCCGTAGCCAACGAACTTAAAAAGCCGGAATACGGCATCCGGGCGCCCGTCTTCATTCTGGAAGGCGGCTGGGACGAACTGCGCAAAGAACCTTCACTTGTACAATAACCATGCTTGATACAGCAACCATCCGCGCCCAGTTTCCGATTCTGAAAACCCAGGTGCACGGCAAACCGCTTATTTACCTGGATAACGCGGCCACCACTCAAAAGCCGCTGGCCGTCCTGGACGCCTCCCGGCGCTATTATGAAACGCAGAACGCCAACGTCCACCGCGGCTCCCATTACCTGAGCCCAGCTGGCCACGGAAGCGCACGAACAGGCGCGGGAAACAGCCGCCGGATTCATCAACGCTCCGGAAACGGCGGAACTCCTGTTCACCTCCGGCTGTACCATGGGCATCAACCTGGCGGCGGACACGATTGCCAAATCCGGAATGATCAGGCCCGGGGAGGAAATCATCTTGTCCGCGGCGGAACACCATTCCAACATCGTCCCGTGGCAGATGCTCTGCGAACGCACGGGCGCGGTCCTCCGCGTCATTCCCCTGACGCCGGGCCAGACGCTGGACATGGAAGCCTATCAAAACCTGCTTTCCCCCCGTACCCGCATTGTGGCCATCGGGCATGTCTCCAACACGCTGGGAACAGTCAACCCCGTTCGGGAAATCACGGCGCTGGCCAGACAAAACAGGCCGGACACCATCGTCCTGGTGGACGGTGCGCAGGCCGTCTCCCACATGAAAGTCGACGTTCAGGAACTGGGCTGCGACTTTTACGCCTTCTCCGGCCACAAGCTGTACGCCCCCACGGGTATCGGCGCCCTGTGGGGAAAAAGGGAACTGCTGGAACAGCTCCCGCCGTGGATGGGCGGAGGGGAAATGATCAAGGAAGTCACCTTTGAAAAAACCGTTTACAACGACATTCCTTTCAAATACGAGGCAGGTACCCCCAACATTGAAGGGGCCGTCGCCATGGCCGCCGCCATGGACTATGTCTCCGGACTGGGGCTGCACAACATCGCCGCGCATGAACAAAAGCTCACGGACATGGCCGTGGAAGGGCTCAAGGCCATGCCGCGGCTGACCGTGCTGGCCCCGGATGTGCCGCACAGCGCCGTCGTTTCCGTACTGGCGGAGGGCATCCATCACTACGACCTGGGAACCCTTCTGGACCAGATGGGAATTGCCGTCCGCACCGGGCACCACTGCTGCCAGCCCTCATGTGCATTGGGAACCACGGAACCACCCGCGCCTCATTCGCCCTGTACAACACGGAAGAGGAAGTGAAACTTTCCTCCGCTCCATGAACAGGGCGCTGGAAATGCTTTTCCTGATCCCTTCTTCTCCCTGCTCCCCTTCTCCCCTTCTCTCCATCCCGCCATGAATACGGCCCTCTCGTCATTCTTCTCGGCCTCATGCTGGGACTCTCCGGCTGTTCCGTGCACAGCCAGCTGCAGAAAGCCCCTACACCCATTATCAGGACGATGCTCTGGCTATTCAGGAGGCCCGGGAGGCATGGCTCGTTCTTTCATCGCCTAAGCGCAGCCGGGAATGGCCGGAAGCCAGAAAAAAATACAATGCCTGCATCCGCAAACTGGCTTCCCATCTCAAGCAGGCCAACCGCAACGGCGGCATGGACGAAGCCATGCTCCAAAGTCTCCCCTTCGTTATTGAAAAATCTCCCTACGCCAGGGACAGCAACCCCTGGCATTACGAGGCCATCTTCATGTCCGACGAGGTGGACTCCACCTACCGCCTGCGGGAAACCGTCACCGTGGAAGGAATGGGAATCCCTCTGGCGGGGCTGGCTCCGGAAGGTATCTCCCGCCCCCACGCGAACATGCTCAGGGACAACGGCAACGTACACACGCTGACGGCCATTCTGGACTTTGACCGCATGGTGGACGGGAAACCCACCCTCCGCACCCTCCCGCGCCTGATGAACGAACACATCTTCATCGGCCGCCACAAGGTGCGCCAACCCCTGGCAGCCAACTTCTCCGTCCCGATCGCCCTTTTCTGGAAACTCTCTGACGCGGACGGCACGGAACTGCTGGGAGCCTTCCGTCCCAAAAAAGCCATCAGCACCATGGGGCTTTATTTCTCCGAGCCCTACGACCCGAAAAAAATTCCCGTCCTCTTCACCCACGGTCTGATGTCCGGCCCCGCCACCTTCGCCAACCTGACCAACCGGCTTCTGGTGGACCCCGTCATCCGGGAAAACTACCAGTTCTGGTTCTTCGGCTATCCTTCCGGACTGGCCTGGACCATCCCGGCCGGCCGGCAGCGGGCGGCCCTGGCGGAGCTCATGCAGGAATACAACCCCGGCGGAGTTTCCAGGGAAATGAACAACATCGTCATGGTGGGGCATTCCATGGGCGGCCTCATCACCCGCTTCAACACATCCACCAAGCCGTGGATCCTCATGAAAGGATTGTTTGAGCTCCCCCCGGAAACCTTTGAAAGCATGACTGCGTCCAACTGGAAGGAAGCGCTCACTCCGCTGCATTGCGACGACCACACGCTGGAACAGCTCCATAACAACTTCATTTTCAACCCGGCCAGGGGAGTCACCCGCATCGTGTACATGGCCACTCCCCACCGCGGCTCCACCTTTGCGGACAACTGGATAGGACGCCTGGGGCAGCGCTTGATCGACCTCCCCTCGGACGTACTTGAGGAAGCCACCCGCATCGCCACCCTCAGCAGGGGCATGTTTCTGCTCAATCCCCTGCAACTGAAGGACGAACTCACCAGCATCCGCCAGCTTTCCCCGCACTCCTCACTGGTCAAACACATGTCCGAGCTGCGCTGCGCCCCGTCCGTCCCGGTCCATTCCATCATCGGGGACAGGGGGAAAAACAACACGCCCTATTCATCCGACGGCATCGTCAAATACAGCTCCTCCCACCTGGATTGGAGCGTCAGCGAAAAAATCGTCCCATCCGGACACAGCGTTCAGGACGATCCCGCCGCCGCGGTGGAATTGCGGAGAATCCTGCGGGAGCACCTGGTCAACGTCAAAGGGAAAAAAGTGCTGGAAGAAACGGAAGCCAACGCCGCCGTTCCCGTCTGGCAGACCAACCCAGCCCGGCCCGTCATCCTGAAAAGACCGTAAGGGCCATAAATGCCTGCTTATGGAGTTGCCTCCCCGTGTATTTTTAAGGTAGTATATTTGCCAATACAATTCCCCTCTTCCATGCCTGCCGACGACTCCCTTTCCCTGGACCAGATTTCCCATCTCTTTCCCCAGTTGGAAAACATCCAGCTTATTGGAACAAAAGGCCCCCAGCAAATCTTTTCCGCCACGCTCAAATCCAACTTCGCCCCCGTTATCCTGCGGCTGGTTCCTACTGAGGAAGCGGACGTCTTCGGCTGGACGCCCGAATTCGTCATCCGTTCCCGCGCCATCGTGGAGCAGTCCCACCAGGGTCTTCTCCGCGTTTACGAAGTGGGACAGGCCGGCCCCTTCACCTTCATTATCTCCGCCCATTCACCATATCCGCGCCTGGCGGATATGGAAAAAATTCCGCAAATCAAGCCCCAGGCGGCGCTCACCATCGTCCGCAACCTGGCGGAAGGCCTGCTGACTCTGCACCGGAAGGGAATCTTTCATGGAGGCATCACGCCCAAGCAAATCACCATACGTCCCGACGGCGGAGACGCACTGCTGCTTCCCATCAACATTTACCCCTGCCCAGCCTCCTGTGGACATGGGGGACTTCGCCTCCCGGAATGGGTCACCGGAGCGGAACCCGCATTCACGCCGGGCATGGATATCTACGCCCTGGGACTGACGCTTTACATCCTGCTCACCCGCACCACTCCCCTGGAGGCGCAATTCGCCATGCCTTCCTCCCTGATCCGGTGCAGTGATGAAGTGGATGCCGTAGTCTCCCGCGCCATCAATCCGTCCCCCAGGGAACGCTACCGGGACATGGGGGAATTCATCACTGACCTGGACAAGGCCATTGCCCGCCCCGCGGGAGGAATCTCCGTAGCCCCGGCAACGCCGTCCGTACAGCCCGCGATGGTCCTGAACGGGCCGCGGAAAGGGCAGTCAAATGTTTATTATTACCTCATTCCGGCCCTGATCGTGGGCATCGTGCTGACGTACACCTGCATCCTGTACAAAAAGGATGTGGCGAAAATGCGCAGCGACTACAACGAACAGGTGCAAAAGGCAAACGAGGCGAAAGCCGACGTCGTGCGGAAAGCCAACAAGGCGGCCAAGGAAGCGCGCCACCATGCGCCCGCAGTCCCTGCCGTTCCCGCCCCGGCAGCCTCCGTTCCGCAACCTCCAATTCCGGCGCCCCAGCCGGCTGCCCCTGAAAAATCAGCTCCCCACGTCCCCGCCGAACCCGGTGAAATCAACTGGAGCGTGCAGCCCGGCGTGAAAGTCCGCCAAAGTTCCACCCGCAACATGCTGGCGGCCTACGGCCCCGAAAAAGCCGTTGACGGAAACACCAGTTCCGAGCTTTCCGACGTTTCCATCAGTGCCACCGGCGTCGTGGAAGGAAAAAATGCCTGGTTCGGCATCGACTTCGGGGCGGAAACCAACCGTCCCGTGGAAAAAATCGTCATTTACACGCCCGCCAACCTGACCCTGCTGGGAACCATGGAGGAATTCAAGGTGATGCTGTACGACAACGAAAAAAACGTGCTTGCGGAAAAAACCTTCACCACCACGCCTTCGGAAAAATCCACCAACATCAGCACATGGAAGCTGAACTCTGCGGTCAAGGCGCGCGCACTGCGCATTGAATCCACCAGCCCCGCCCGGCCGCTGGCCCTGACGGAAGTAGAAGTATTCGGACCGGAAGAAAAAGCTGAACCGGAAACCGCTCCGGCCCCGGAAGAAGTAGAATAACCTCCATGAACTCTTCCTCCCCCGGACCTCATCCACTTCTTTTCCGGGCGGGAAGATGGCTGCCTTTCCTGCTGGGAACGCTTTCCCTGTTCCTGATCGCTGGAACGTGTTTCATCATCTTTGTTCAGCTCCCCTGGATCCAGGAAACCGTCCGGAAAATGATCGGACAAACAGTGTCCGAACTGGTAACGCTTCATAAGCTTCCCTCCGGCATGGAAATCACATATCCCGGCTCGGAAATCGGAGTCATCATGTTCCCGGTTTCCCTGGCCTGCTTCGCCTGCTGGCTCCTGCTCATCTACCGCCTGGCATGGGATGCCCGGCGCACCGCAGGAAACCTCATGCAGCCCAGCCCTGCCAAATGCGTTCTTTGCTTCATTCTTCCCGTCGGCAACCTGTGGATGCCCGTGAAAGCCCTGCTAAACATCAACAGCATTCTGTCCCCGACAAGCCAAACTTCCGGAAAAGTGCTCATCTGGACAGCCTGGGCCCTCAGCGTACCCGTCACGTTCCTGACACTCCTTTATACCTTGATCCACCCATTCATCACGTTCATGGAGACATTCGGAGGGTGGCAGGAAGAAGCGGATTCCTTCCCCATGGAACCGGTCGTTCAAGACATACAGTCCCTCTTCAGCGCCATGCTGGGGCCTGTTCTGTTTTATAACGGCATCGTATTCATGCTAAGCCTGCTGGCTTCCAACCTGATGATCTATTATCTGGACGCCCGCAGCCGCCGGATGCAGCCGCCCTGCAACTGAATAAATCATCCATAGCCCGTGCCGGGTACAGAGGGCCCCCCTCCCTTCCCTTCATATATCTCTCTCCCTTGAAGAATACCACGCGGCATCCCCCTATTCCCCCTATTCCCCTATTCCCCTATTCCCCCTATTCCCCTATTCCCCTATTCCCCCCTATTCCCCCTATTCCCCTATTCCCCCCTATTCCCCCAGGAACCACAACGGAACAAACGACAAAAACGCAAAAAGCCCGGTCCGTCTCGACGAACCGGGCCAGCAAATATAACAGTCCTTCAATTACCGGGTGGCAGACTTGACGATCATGGCGTCCTTGCCGATGCGGCCGCGCAGATAGTGAAGCTTGGCACGGCGGACCTTGCCGCGGTTCACCACTTCAATCTTGGCAATGCGGGGGGTGTGCAGGGGGAACACGCGTTCCACGCCTTCGCCATAGGAAATTTTACGGACGGTAAACGCCTCATTGATGCCGGAACCGCGCTTGGCGATCACGATGCCCTGGAAAATCTGGATACGTTCCTTGCCGCCTTCAATAACACGAGTGTGAACCTTGATGGTATCACCTACGTTAAATGGGGTCACATCCGCCTTGAGTTGCTCTTGCTCGATTTTGTTGATAATGTTCATCTTGTGTTATCTGTTGCTGGTGAATATCAGTAAAAGGAAAACTTACGGGACGCAGAATATGGTCCATAATCCCCTAAAAGGCAATCCAAATTTGACATGCGGGCGCAATTTTATTTTTTAACGGGGGCGGGCGGCGGGGGAGTCACCCTCCTGCGCCATTCCTCAAGCGCGGGCAGAAAGTCCGCGGAAGGCATCCGGGCCTGGACGCTGTCCATCTGGAGCAGGCAGGCCTTGTTCCCTCCCCGGGCACGGTCCACCAGCAGAGACTCCAGCAGAAGGCGGGAATGGTCCCGGGCATCGGGGGCGGAACTTAGCGCGGTGGAAACCATGTTCCCGGCCTGAACATATTCCTTCCTGTACAGGTATTCCAGGGCCAGCGCTTCATAAAGAAAGGAGGACGGGGCCTTCCGCGCGGATTCCAGCAGGCGCTCCGCCCGTTCCCGCCAGCGGTCCCCGAACTGGAGCCGGGAAGCCCACCATCCCTGGAAATAGCGGTCCTCTTCCGAAGGCTGCACATCCATGCTTTTCATACGGGCGTAGGGACGGTACAGAGGGTCCCCAAATACCACACCCTGCCAGGAAACCACGGACATGCTCATCCAGGAAGCTTCCGCCACGGTATAACCGTCCAGCAGGCGGTCCACAAACACGTCAAAGCGGTGGCTCGCGCCCAGGAAAGGCTCATATACATTCCCCACCGTCACGTCGGCCCCTTTCTCCAGCAGGGCGGAGCTCCATCCCCTGCCCGGCGTCCTGAACTCGGACGCGCTGAACGAATGAAGATGCATGGCTACCGCCCCTGGCCGGAAGCGGAAGGAAGGATCGGCAAACGGACCATTCGCATCCGGCGCGTACCATCCGCAATACAGGGCCACGTCCCGGCTCAGCGGAAATTTGGCGGGCAGCGTCTGGGGCCAGTCGTCCAGATACACGGGAATCCCGGCCTCCCGGACGCACCTGAACACGGCATCCATCCATTTGTCCCCCTCCGCATGGGGACCGCCCCGGTCCACCACGGCCCACCCCCACAGCCCCTTCTTTTCCACGGCCGCAGGTTCCGTCACCAGACGCATGCAGGTGGCAGCCGTCAGGCCGTCCATGCGGCACACCAGGAACGTAGGCAGCCCGGAGCCCACAAAATCCTCCCTTTTATTGAAATAGGGATTTGCCAGCCAGGATTGCCTTTCATAGCCGTCAAACGCCAGCAGGGCCAGTTCGGAATCCACGGAGGCACGGTCCGTCTTCATCTGGTTGATATCCTTTCCGGGCGGCGGCACGGGCTGTTCGTGCCGTATCTTCATCGGCAGGTCGGACATCAGGAGAAGCACGAAAATCTTCCGGTCCATCATGGGGGAAGAGAAAATGCCGGAAGGCACCCACCACTTCTGCTCCCGCGCGGCCTTCAGCAGCGGAAGTCGGATCAGGTCGTCAAACTCCTTTCTGGATATCTCGTTCGCGCGCGGACAATCCAAGGCAATGAGGTTCCGTTCCGGCACGCCGCGCACCCGCGCGTACTCCACGGCCATGCGGCGGCTCAGGGTTGACTTCCCATTGTAAACCACAGCCACGTGCGACGGCTGGAGCTCATAGGCTGCGGCGGCGGAAAACCACGCCGCCAGAAACAGCAATACGGCTAATCCCCTCTTGAACATGCCCCTATCCTACCTGATCGGCGGAAGCAATCAAGCAGGTGAAACAGCCCGGATGCGATTTCGCCATTTTTCCGCTTTTCGCTTCACTTCTAAAAAAAATCCGCTTTAATGGCTCGTGATGCATTGCAGGCTGATGCCTGCATTCATAAACACCATACGCATATGATTCAGCAAATTGACCATATCGGCATCGCCGTCAAGAGTCTTGACGCTACCGTTCCCTATTATCGTGACGCACTTGGCCTCGGAGAACCCCACATCGAGGAAGTTCCCACACAAAAGGTGCGCGTCGCCATGTTCGACGTTGCCGGAGTCCACATTGAACTGCTTGAACCCACCTCTCCGGAAAGCGCCATTGCCAAGGCCATCGAGAAAAAGGGCGAAGGCATCCACCACATCGCTTTCAAGACCAACGACATCGCCGGGAACATCTCCCAGGCAAAGGATGCCGGCCTCATCGTGCTGAATGATCCGCCCGTGCCCGGCGCCCACAATACCCAGGTCACCTTCCTGCATCCCAAGTGCACCTTCGGCGTGCTCACCGAATTCTGCCAGCATCCCGGCGGCTGCGGATGCGGACACTAAACATATTTCCTGAATATACCACATAACACTATACAAATGGCTATTGATCCCAAATTGATTGACGATCTCAACAGCCGCCGCAAGAAGGTAATCCTCAGCGGCGGCCAGGAAAAGATCGACAAGAGGCATGAAAAGGGCGAAATGACCGCCCGCGACCGCATGGGGTACCTTTTTGAAGAAGGCACCTTCTCTGAAATAGGCATGCACGTGCGCCACAACTGCCACAACTTCGGCATGGAAAAGAAGGAAATCCCCGGCGACGGCGTCGTCTCCGGCTTCGGCCTGGTGAACGGACGCCCCGTCGCCTGCGCCGCTTCCGACTTCCTTGCCCAGGGCGGTTCCCTCGGCTACATGCACGCCATGAAAATCGCAGACGCGCAGAAATACTCCCTGAAAGCCGGCATCCCGATGGTGACGGTGAACGACTCCGGCGGCGCGCGCCTGCAGGAAGGCGTGGCGGCCCTGTCCGGCTACGCGCAGGTATTCTACAACAACGTGCTGGCCTCCGGCGTGGTTCCGCAGATATCCATGATCCTGGGCCCCTGCGCGGGCGGCGCGGCCTACTCCCCGGCCTGACGGACTTCATTATCATGCGCAACTCCGGCAACGCCGGCATGTACATCACCGGACCCAAGGTGATCGAACAGGTGACGTATGAAAAGTGCACGATGGATGACATCGGCTCCGCGGCCATCCACGCTTCCGTTTCCGGGAACGTCCACTTCGTCGCGGACAGCGACGCCCACGCGCTGGACATCCTGAAGCGCCTCCTGTCCTTCCTGCCCGCCAACAACACGGAAGAACCTCCCCACAAGTTGGACACCCCGCTGGACCTGAGCATGGACGGCGGCATGAACGACCTGATCCCCGGCGACAACCGCACGCCCCTGGACGTGCAGCCCATCATCAGCCGCCTGGTGGATAACGGAGACTTCCTGGAAGTGCAGAAGGACTTCGCCAAAAACATTGTCGTCGGCTTCGGCCGCATCTGCGGTGTGGTGGTAGGCATCATCGCCAACCAGCCCAACGTGAAAGCCGGCTGCCTGGACATCGACTCCTCCGACAAGGCCGCCCGCTTCATCCGTTTCTGCAACGCGTTCAACACCCCCCTGGTCAACCTGGTGGACGTGCCCGGCTTCCTGCCCGGCAAAAACCAGGAACGCGGCGGCATCATCCGCCACGGCGCCAAGCTCATCTTCGCCTATTCCCAGTCTACAGTGCCCAAGGTTACCCTGATCATGCGCAAGGCCTACGGCGGCGCGTACATCGCCATGTGCTGCAAGGACCTCGGCGCTGACGCCGTCTTCGCATGGCCCGGCGCGGAAATCGCCGTGATGGGTGCGGAAGGCGCCGTTCCGGTGCTTTACGGCCGCGAGCTCAAGGCCGTGGAAGACCCTGCGGAAAAGGCCAAGCGCCAGGGAGAGCTTCTGGAAGAATACCGCGAAGCCTTCTACAATCCCTACGTAGCCGCCGGCATGGGCCAGATCACGGAAGTCATCAACCCGGAAGAAACCCGCGCCAAGATTGCCTTCGCCCTGCGCACCCTGCTGAACAAGAAGGAAGTGCGCCCGGCCAAGAAGCACGGCAACATGCCGCTTTAACATCCATCTTCACGGATTCATATGCTACTTACAACACTCGCCTTCGCACAGGGCATGGCCAACGTCATGAACAATCTGAACTACCAGATTGTAGGCATCATGGTAGTCATGCTGTGCCTGGGTGGCCTGGCCATCATTCTGACTGTCAGCGGTTCCATAGCCGCCGCCATTCAGAACAGGGCCAAAGCCAAGGCCGCTATCCCCGCCTCCGTGCCTGCAGCCGCTACCGCGGCCGCAGGCAAGCAGGGCATGACTCCGGAAATGCTCGCCCTCCTCTCCGCAGCCGTGGACTCCGCCATGACGGAGCTCACGCCGGAAATGGTGGCCGTCATCTCCGCAGCCGTGGATGCGGGCCTGGACGGCATGAGCCACCGCATCGTGGAAATCAAGCAATCCCCGGGTTCCGGCTATGCGGCCGCGGGCAGGGCGGAAATCTTCGCCTCCCACCGCATCCGGCCCTCCCGCTGATCCATCCATTATTCACCTTACACCACAGTCCCGCCTGCAGGCGGACAGCATCTAACTTAACATTCCATACCAATACATTATTATGAAGAAACTTCGCATCACCGTTGACGGCAAGGTATTTGACGTATCCGTAGAACTCCTGGACCAGGTCTCCTCCACGACGGCGGCTCCCGTTCCCGCAGCAGCTTCCGCCCCCGCAGCTTCCGCTCCCGTTGCGGCCCCTGCTCCGGCTCCCGCACCCGCTCCTGCCGCCGCCGGCGCCGGAGACATCCCCAGCCCGCTTGCCGGCAAGGTCGTCTCCCTGGATGTAGCCCCCGGTACCGCCGTCAAGGCCGGCGACCAAATCATGACCCTGGAAGCCATGAAGATGAACACCATCATCTACGCTCCCTCCGCCGGCACGATTACCTCCTTCTGCGTGAACGCAGGCGACACGGTGCAGGAAGGGCAGCCCCTGGCCAAAATCGGTTAACTCCGGCCGCAATCGTCCGGAACCGCCAGCGGTTCCGGAACCTGATTCAGACTACAACCTGTTATAACGAATATTCCATATGGGTCTTTTAGATTCATTAATCACCTTTTTACAGGGGATGGGCATCTTCTCCCTATCATGGCAAATGGTAGGAATGTGGGGGATTGCCGTTCTGCTCCTGTATCTGGGTGTGGCCAAGCAATACGAACCGCTTCTGATGGTTCCGATTGCCTTCGGCGCCCTCATCGCCAACATTCCGGACAACGGAATGCTCATCTCCCAGATGAACCAGCAGGTCATCTCCTCCAATGAAAAGGGACAGGTCACGGCCACGTCCCTGAACAACGTGGGGTACCTGCGCGTTCATGTAGCTCCGCTCCAGGAGGCGCCCGTCAAGGTGCCGGACAACCTCACCACGCCTGAAGCGCGCGCCCAGTATCTGGAACGCATGCACCAGCCCATGCAGGTTTATCCCGGCAAGCAGCTGACCGTCTCCCAGATCAAAACCGTGCGTGAATCCCAGGAAAGGGCCAAGGCGGATGCCGCGGCGCTGGGTGACGACAGCCTGGTAGTTGATCCCAACCTGAAGGACTTCTCCAATGTCAGCGAGGACAACGGCAATGATCCCGTTTTCCTGCTCACGCGGGAAGCCGGCACCATCGTCGTCCGCCAGCAGGGGATGGACTACTTTGACACCAGCGGCAGCCGGATTCCGGTGGACCTGAAAACCGACAGGCTGGAACCCCTGGTGGTTTCCGCCGCGGGCAAATACGTGGCCGTAGGCCAGCAAACCCGGGAATTCATGATCACCTCCATCCACGGCGGCCTGTATGACTGGATCGGCCTGGGCATCAAGGCGGAAATCTTCCCGCCCATCATCTTCCTGGGCGTGGGCGCCCTGACGGACTTCGGCCCGCTGCTGGCCGCTCCGCGCACCCTTCTTCTGGGTGCTGCGGCCCAGGTCGGCGTGGCGGCCACCTTCTTCATGGCCCTGTTTATGCGCTTCTCTCCGGAAGAAGCCGCTTCCATCGGCATCATTGGCGGTGCGGACGGCCCCACCTCCATCTTCCTGACCATGAAGCTGGCCCCGCACCTCCTCGGCGCCGTGGCCGTGGCCGCGTACACGTACATGGCTCTGGTTCCGCTGATACAGCCGCCCATCATGGCGCTGCTGACCACCAAGAAGGAACGCGTCATCCGCATGAAATCCCTGCGGCAGGTCAGCAAGGGAGAAAAACTCTTCTTCGCCGTGCTGGTCACCATCGTCACCATCCTGCTGATTCCGGACGCCGCTCCGCTCATCGGCATGCTGATGCTGGGCAACTTCATGCGCGAATGCAAGGTTACGGAACGCCTGGTGCAGGCCTCCCAGAATGAAATCATCAACATCGTCACCATCTTCCTGGGCACCTCCGTGGGCCTGACGATGCAGGGGGACCGCTTCCTGCAGCCGGAAACGCTGCTAATCATCCTTCTGGGCATCGTAGCCTTCGGTGTAGCGACTGCCGGCGGCGTCATCGCCGCCAAGCTGATGAACCTCATCTGGCGCAAGAACCCGGTCAACCCCCTGATCGGTTCCGCGGGCGTCTCCGCCGTTCCCATGGCGGCGCGCGTCTCCCACAACGTGGGCCAGAAATACGATCCCTCCAACTACCTTCTCATGCACGCCATGGGACCGAACGTTGCGGGCGTCATCGGCACCGCCGTCATCGCGGGCTACTACATCGCCACACTGGCGAGATAACCTGAATAAACATCATCCCAGGCCTCGGCCCATCCCATGAACTCCACACCCCCATGCCCCACTCCTGCAGAGGAGGAAGGACCATGCGGCGACTGGACCTATCATGAATGGGCCGAGGCTTTTTCCACCAACGACCTGGCCCGCACGCTCCCCCCGCGGCATATCGCCGTCTGCCGGGTGCAGACCGGAGGCCGGGGCAGATTCAACCGCCAATGGATAGGGGAGAAAGGCGGCCTGTGGGCCTCCTTCACCGTTCCCCTGGACACGCCGCATGAAGCTTCCTCGGAAATCTGCTGGGGGCATCTGCCCCTCGTCGCAGGGGTTGCGCTGCTGGACATGCTGCGGGACATGGGCATACGGAACACCCGCCTGCGCTGGCCGAACGATTTGCTGGTGGGCCGCTCCAAGCTGGCGGGCATCCTGGTGGAACGTCCTTCGGACCATATGGCGGTCATCGGCATCGGCGTCAACGTCTTCAATGACGTGGCCGGAATCGCCGGCATGGTGCAGGACCCGCCCGCACGTCTCTCGGACTTGCTGCCGGACTGTCCTTCCGTTCACGGCGTCATGGCCGCTCTGGCCTCCCATCTGGACCGGGTTTTCACCGCATTTTCACGCGGAGGCATCTCCGCCCTGCGGGATTCCCTGGCCCTAGCCTGGGCGGAACCCCGGCCCGTGACCGTCTTCACGGATGACGAAACCGTCCAGGGAATATTTACAGGGATTGACGATCAGGGCAATCCTGTGTTATCCCTTCCGGCCGGCCGCGCCAGAACCATTCCGGCACACCTGGTCAACAGGCTCAAGGAAGAATGAGCCTATCCCTCCCTTTCCCATAAATACGGAGGATTCTTTCATTTTCATTCAACAAAAATCAACTGACATGAGTTACAAGGAATTGACACCAGAAGAAGCAGCAGCTCTCATTGAACATGGTGAAAATATCGGCTTCAGCGGTTTCACCGCCGCCGGAGTACCCAAGGCGGTCCCCCGCGCCATTGCCGCCAGGGCAATCGCGGAACATGAAGCGGGCCGTCCCTTCAAGGTAAACATCTTTACGGGAGCCTCCACCAGCGCCTCCGCGGACGGCGCCCTGGCGGAAGCGGACGCCGTGGACTGCCGCACGCCCTACCAGTCCTCCCCCGCCCTGCGCAAAAACATCAACAGCGGCCGCACCCGCTACAACGACATGCACCTGTCCCATACGGCCATGTACATGCGCTACGGCCACATCCCCGCCGTAAAAACCGCCATCATTGAAGTGGCGGACATCACTCCGGAAGGGGAAATCACGCTGACCACCGGTGCGGGCAACACCCCCACCTACTGCGAGCTCGCGGAACGTATCATCGTGGAGGTGAACGCCTACCATCCGAAGGAACTCAAGGGCATGCACGACCTGATGATGCCGCTGGACCCGCCCAACCGCCAGCCCATCCCCCTCACCAAGCCTTCCGAACGCGTCGGTTCCCTGACCTGGAAAATCGACCCCTCCAAGGTCGTCGGCATCGTCCGCACCAATGAACCGGACGGCATCGGCGCCTTCAAGCCCGGAGACCCCATCACGGACAAAATCGGGGAAAACGTCGCCAAATTCCTGGAAGAAGAACTGGAAGCCGGGCGTATTCCCGCCTCCTTCCTGCCTATCCAGTCCGGCGTAGGCAACATTGCCAACGCCGTCCTGGGCGCCCTGGGCCGCAACAAGAAAATTCCGAACTTCCAGATGTACACGGAAGTAATTCAGGACTCCGTCATCACGCTGATGAAGGAAGGACGCTGCACCTTCGCTGGCGGCTGTTCCCTGACCGTCTCCGACGCCATGCTGGCGGAAATGTACAAGGATCTGGACTTCTACAAATCCAAGGTGATTCTGCGCCCGCAGGAAATCTCCAACAACGCTGAAATCGTGCGCCGCCTGGGCCTCATCTGCATCAACACGGCCATTGAAGTGGACCTCTTCGGCCAGGTGAACTCCACGCACTTCTTTGGCAAGCAAATGATGAACGGCATCGGCGGTTCCGGGGACTTCGCCCGCAACGGCTACCTCACCATCTTCACCTGCCCCTCCACGGCCAAGGGCGGAGCCATCTCCTCCATCGTGCCGATGGTTTCCCACCACGACCACACGGAACACGACGTGGACATCATTGTCACGGAATACGGTGTGGCCGACCTGCGCGGCAAATGCCCCCGCGACCGCGCGGAGGAAATCATCACCAAGTGCGTCCATCCGGACTATCAGGAAAAACTGCGCCAGTACATCGCGCTCACGCCCCAGGGCCATACGCCCCACTGCCTGGCCAAAGCCTTTGAAATGCACACCAAGTTCCAGGAAACCGGCGACATGAGAAACGCCGACTTTTCCGCCTGATCCGCATTGACCATTCGCGTCTCCGCGTTAAACTTGCAGGGCCGCTTCCTCGCCGGAAGCGGCCCTTTTTCATGACTCCGCCGCTGCCATGCCGAACGACTCCCCTTCCCCCCGCCCCGAAGACTGGATGATTTATCCGGGCGTCAGGCAGGCCGTCCGCATCTGCGCGCTTGCGTTCTGCGCCGGAATCGTCCTGACCGTCCTGCACCATCTGCTGATGCCCGTACTCTTTCATCTCCCGGACAGCGCGGCATGGAGCGTGCCCGCGGCGCTCCTGGCGGAAATTGTCACCATCATTTCCCTGTCCGTGCTTGTTGCGTGGGGCGCCCGCGCCCTGCTGGCATCGCGCGGCAGCTATGTCACCCGCACACTGAGTTTCCTGATGGTTTTCCCCGCCCTGTATGCAGCCCTCCTTCTTCTCTCCGCCAGCCCTGCCGCCGTCAGGCTCATGGCGGCAGACACGGTTCTGGAAACAACATTCCTGCTGGCAGCCGCCACCGCCTTTTTTTCCCTGCCGTACATAAAAGGCTATCCGGCCGCCTGGAGGAAGCGTTTCCTGGCCTGGGCCGTTCTCGCGGCATGCTATGCCCTCCAAGGAGCCCTGATCGTTCTGGCCATGTCACTCTGGATGAACCTGGCGGCCAAGCCTACGCAGTTCCTGCCGGAAATACTCATGGCGCTCTCCTGCGCGCTGGAACTGGCCCTGTGCCTTTTTTCCGTCCTTCTGGCGTGGGCATTGTTCCGTCGCGTGCCCCGGATCGTCTCCATGCCTGAAAAGAACGATCCCCGCTTTCCTGAAGAAGAAAAGTGAATCAGCCGGAACAGCCGTTAAAAGAGACCGGGAAAAATGTTCCAGGCATGTACTTTCCACGCTGTCGCAGCCGCCGCCGGCGCACGACATCCCATTCCCGTTCCGGATTCCTTTGACGGGTTGCACACCCTCCACACTGGAACAAGCTGCCGCAGATCTCAGGCAGAATAAAGGATGCTCCCTGGAATTCCGGGGGAAGCAACACAGACCGGGCCGCCATAAGACTATCCACTTTCCCTGACGGCGGGAATCTCCAAATGGGGTGGCATCCCTCCCCCGGCTTCTCTCTGGCCGGAGCATGGAATTCGCGGAGAAGGAAGGAAATCCCCTTCTTCTCTCAAGGAAGCAAATCCAGCAGATACTGGCCGTAGCTGTTGTTGCGCATGGTTTCCGCCTGTTTCTGCAGAACTTCCGCGGAAATCCAGCCGTTGTTGAAGGCGATTTCTTCCAGGCACGCCACCTTGAACCCCTGGTGGTGTTCCAGCGTGCGGACAAACATGGACGCCTCCAACAGCGTATCATGCGTTCCGGTATCCAGCCAGGTATAGCCGCGGGCCAGTTTTTCCACGCGCAGCAGCCCCTGCTTCAGGTACTCCTGGTTCACGGACGTGATTTCCAGTTCCCCGCGGGCGGATTTGGGAATCTGCCCGGCGATGTCCACCACCTGGTTGTCGTAAAAATACAGCCCCGTCACGGCCATGTCCGACTTAGGATTGGCGGGCTTTTCCTCAATGGAGACCGCCTTTCCCTCCTCGTCAAACTCCACCACGCCGAAACGCTGCGGATCATGCACCTGGTAGCCGAAAACGGTTGCCCCGCTTTCCAGGGCGGCGGCCCTTCTCAACTTCTCCGTCAGGCCGCGGCCGTAAAAAATATTGTCCCCCAGCACCAGGGCCACCGAATCTCCGCCGATGAACTCCTTCCCAATGGTAAACGCCTGGGCCAGCCCTTCCGGCCTGGGTTGGACCTTGAAATCGAAAGTCACGCCGAACCTGCTTCCGTCACCCAGCAGCTCGCGGTACAGCGGCAAGGCCTCCGGGGAGGAAATGACGAGAATCTCCCGTATTCCGGCCAGCATCAGCACGGAAATGGGATAATACACCATCGGCTTGTCGTAAATGGGCAGCAGCTGCTTGCTGACGGAAAGCGTCACGGGATGCAGGCGGGTGCCGCTCCCTCCGGCCAGAACAATACCTTTCATATCAATCTCCTATCCATTAATACCCAAACGCTCCAAACGGTAGTCCCCGGAAAGGATGCGCCGCCACCACTCTTCATGGGTCAAATACCATTCGATGGTCTTCCTGAATCCGGAGGAATGGTCCTGCTTGGGCTCCCAGCCCAGCTCCCGGCGTATCTTGGAAGCGTCGATCGCGTAGCGCAGGTCATGCCCCGGCCTGTCCCGGACAAACGTAATCTGGTCCCGGTAGCTTCCGCCGTCCGCGCGCGGCCGCAATTCGTCCAGATGGGAGCACAGCAGCTCCACCAGTTCCAGATTCGTTTTTTCGTTATTGCCGCCTATATTGTACGTTTCCCCGGGTTTCCCGGAAGAAACAACGGTGAACAGCGCTTCGCAATGGTCCAGCACATACAGCCAGTCCCGCACGTTCTCCCCCTTGCCGTACACGGGGATGGGCTCCCCGGCCAGGGCCTTCAGGATCACCACGGGAATCAGCTTCTCGGGAAACTGGTAGGGGCCGTAATTATTGGAGCAGTTCGTGACCAGTACGGGCAGGCCGTACGTATCGTGCCAGGCGCGCACCAGATGGTCGCTGGCCGCCTTGCTGGAGGAATACGGGGAATGGGGGCTGTACGGCGTGGCTTCCGTAAACAGGCCGTCCCGGCCCAAAGTACCGTACACTTCGTCGGTGGAAATGTGATGGAAGCGGAAACGCTGCTTCCTTTCCCCCTCCAGGGAGCGGTAGTAATCCAGGGAGGCCTGAAGCATGGAAAAAGTCCCCATCACGTTCGTGGTAATGAAATCGCCCGGATCGTCAATGGAGCGGTCCACATGGGATTCCGCCGCCAGGTGCATCACCCAGTCCGGGGAATACTCCTTCATGGTGCGCCGCATCAGTTCGGCATCCCGCACGTCCGCATGCAGAAAACGGTACGCGGGCAGGTCTGCCACGTCATCCAGGGAATGAATGTTGCCCGCATAAGTCAGGGCGTCAATGTTCAGGACTTCACAGCCGCGCTCCAGCAGCAGCCTGACCAGATTGGAGCCGATGAATCCGGCTCCGCCCGTAACGATAACTCTCATCATACTGTTTTCAGGAAAATTTCCGCTTTTATGATACTAGGACGGATGCGGCTTTTCAAAACAAATCCGCCCATGCTTCCAGAAAGAAGCGCATGGGCGGAAAAAAGATGCGTCCGGCGCGGAACGAATCAGCAGCTCAGTTCGCGGCAAAGGTTGATGATGTCCGGATTGACGGAATACTGCTGGCCGGCCACGGCATCCAGGGAGGCATAGCCGTACTGTCCGTCGTGGTACACCATGATCTGGTTGATGTCCCCCTTGTGCAGGGCTTCCACGGCGCGCGTGGCAAAGCGGGTGCCCATCAGGCGGTCGCGGGCGGAAGGAGAGCCGCCGCGCTGTACATGGCCCAGAACGGTCAGGCGGGTATCCATGCCGGCGCGTTCCGTCAGCCAGCGGGTGAGGTACTGGGCCACGCGGGTGCCTTCCGCCACCACGGCGATGATGCAGCTCCCTTCCTCGTTGATGGCGGGCTGGAGGCGCTTGTAAATGGATTCCAGATCGTAGGGAATTTCGGGGACGATACAAATGTCCGCCGCGCTGCACAGGGCGGTGGTCATCGCCAGGTAGCCGCAATCTCGGCCCATGGTCTCAATCACGAACGCACGGTGATGGGAGCGGGCGGTATCGCGCACGGAATCGATGCAGTCCAGAATGACGTTCTGGGCCGTATCCACGCCCAGGCAGTAGTCCGTCCCGGCGATGTCGTTGTCGATCGTGGCCGGAATGCCGGCGAAGGGCACTTCAAAATCGTTGAAAAAGTCGTTCAGGGCGCGGAAGGAGCCGTCGCCGCCCATAATGATGAGCTTGTTGATGTCGCGCGCCTTCAGATGTTCGTAGGCCTGCTTGCGGAATTCGTAGTCGAAAAAGCGCTTGGAGCGGGAGGAGCGGAGGAGAGTTCCGCCACGGTAAATCATGTCACTGGTCAGTTCCCGGGTAGCCTCCTTGATCTTTCCATCGATCAGCCCTTCCAGACCGTCATAGACAACGTAGGGATTCATTCCAAGCTGGCGGGCATGATCCACGGCAGACTTGATCGCCGGATTCATGCCGGCGGCGTCACCGCCCGATGTCATAATGGCTATTCCACTCATAAGTAATAAGGTTAACTTGTCCGGGGGGAAATGTTACCGTGCCGGACAAATAATGCAAGCGCGGAGTTTTTGCTGGCGCAATAAACGAAAAGGCCCCATGATAAGGAGGCATGAACGCCACCGCATCCGCCATTCTGAACGCCACGGCCGACCTCCGGGACGGAACAGCCCGGCTCCGGTTCGGGGAGCCAGTACACTTCACCTACAATCCGCTTTCCTACGCATGGGCTCCGCACGAACAATACGTCCTGAAATACGGAAACGGTGAAAAAAGGCATCTTTTCCTGGGCATGAATCCCGGCCCCTTCGGCATGGCCCAAACGGGCGTACCCTTCGGAGAAGTGGACGCCGTCGTCAACTGGATGCACATCCGCGAAGAAGTGGGCAGGCCGGAACACACCCACCCCAAACGCCCCGTGGAGGGGTTTGACTGCCCGCGTTCGGAAGTGAGCGGCCGCCGCCTGTGGGGACTGTTTGCGGAAACCTTCGGCACGGCGGAAAACTTCTTCCGCCACAACTACGTGGCCAACTATTGCCCCCTTGTTTGGATGAGCGCCACAGGCGCCAACATCACTCCGGACAAGCTGCCCGCAGAACAGCGCGCCGCTGTGGACGCCGTGTGCATGCGGCATCTGGTAGCCCTCATCACCATCCTGAATCCGCATACCCTCGTGGGCGTGGGGGCGTACGCCACGCAAAAGCTCCGAGCTGCCGCCGCGCTCCTGCCGGACAAATCGTTCACCATCGGCACCCTGCTCCATCCGAGCCCCGCCAGCCCCGTCGCCAACAAGCTCTGGCCGGAACGCCCCATCCAGCAGCTCAAGGAACTGGGCATTTTACAGGACTGAACGTCCAGAACGAAGAAAGGGGCGCCCCGGAAAGCGCCGCAAAAAACAAAAGCCGGAAACTGGCCGCCCGGGTGACAGCCGGTCCCCATGCCCGTACGGCGAGAAAAGGAAGGCACCCTTTCCGCGCAAATCTGAAAAGCGGCTCAGGCATCGGGGCCGAGGGGGAGACGGCATGCGCCCGCGGCAAAAAGAAGGCTCCTTCCCAAATCTAAGGGTTAAGGGCATGGAAAGGATGCCCGGCCCTTCCCTGTACCGGATTTGCTCAAACACGCTTCTTTCCCGGCGGAAAAAATGAATGCCGGCAGATACCGGGAAGGAAAAAACTCAAACGGTCGTTCCCGGAGGCCGCAACAACGGTTCCCGGACAATTCCCGGTCCATTCGCCCGGCTCTTTGTCGTCCGCTTTATCCCTGACTCCGCACCCTCCCGCCTGCGCCCGGCGGAAAGGGCTTTTTACTGGACAGGCCGGAGACGGTCCCGTACAGTTTCCGCGATACTCAAGCGTTCCGAATTTTATGGCAATTTCAGATTACATCGTGACCATTGGCCTGGAAGTCCACTGCCAGATCAAGACAAAGAGCAAAATGTTCTGCTCCTGCGAGACCGGCTTTGGCTTTGAACCCAATACGCGTGTCTGCCCCACCTGCCTGGGATTGCCCGGCGCCCTGCCTGTCCTGAACGAATTCGCGATTGAACGCACCCTGCTGACCGGGCTGATGCTGGGCTGCTCCAGCCCGGAAATATCCCAGTGGGACCGCAAAAACTATTTCTATCCGGACATGGCGAAGAACTACCAGACCTCCCAGCTTGACCTGCCCCTGTGCCTGGGCGGCGAAGTGCCTCTGTACCCGTGGTCCTATCCCAACGACGTAATCAAGGCCGGAGTGCCCCCGTTCCGCACGGTCAAGCTTACGCGCATCCATCTGGAGGAAGACGCCGCCAAAATCACCCACCACGCCACCTATTCCCTGATCGACTACAACCGCGCCGGGTCCGCGCTGATGGAAATCGTCTCCGACCCGGACATCGACACTCCTGAAGAAGCTTACGCCTACCTCAAATCCCTTCAGCAAATCCTGAACTACGGCGACATTTCCGACGCCGACATGGAAAAGGGCCAGATGCGTTGCGACGTGAACATCTCCCTGCGGCCAAAAGGCCAGAAGGAGCTGGGCGCCAAGGTGGAAATGAAAAACCTCAACTCCATGTCCGCGGTGCGCCGCGCCCTGCATTACGAAATCCGGCGCCAGGCGGAAGAACTGGACATGGGCATTCCCCAGGTTCAGTCCACGCGCCGCTGGGACGACGAACGGGGGGAAAGCTCCGTGATGCGCACGAAGGAAGACGCGCACGACTACCGCTACTTCCCCTGCCCTGACCTGGTGCCCGTGCGCACGGACCCGCTTCTGGACAAGGTGCGCGGCATGATTCCGGAACTCCCGCAGGAGCGGCAGAAACGCTTCATGGAAGAATACGGCCTGAGCGAATACGACGCCAACGTGCTGGTAGGAGACCTGGAGCTGGCCCGCTTCTTTGAAGAAGCCGCGCAGGGAGCCGCCAGCGGCAAGAAAGTGGCCAACTGGGTAATCAACAACATTTCCTCCGTCCTGAACGAAAAAGGCATGCGCCCGTCCGAATGTCCGGTGAAACCGGAAGCCATCCGCGGGCTGATCGCCATCATTGACGACGGCACGGTCTCCAATAACCAGGCCCGGGAAGTCTTCAACAAAATGTGGGAGGAGCCGGCCCTCTCCGCGGCGGAAGCCGCCAAACTGCTCGGCTTTGAAAAGGCGGACTCCTCCTTCCTGGACGGCATCGTGGCGGAAGTCATCGCCGCCAACCCGGACAAGGTTCAGGAAATCCTGGGCGGCAACGACAAGCTCCTCAACTGGCTCACCGGCCAGGTCATGAAAACCGCCAGGGGCAAGGCCAACCCGAAAATGGTGACGGAAGCGCTGAAAAAAGCCCTTTCAATGGAGTGACCCAGGACAAAGGATTAAAGACAGGAAAAACAACTTCATCTTTAATCTCCGGCATCTGCCCATTGTCCGCAGCACATCACGGCTTGAACAGCTTCCTGTTGCCCGCCAGCGTATTCCAGACCTGCTTGATCTCTCCGGTGAAAGTCTGCTTCATCATGGAAAGGGAGAAATCCGCGGCCTGTCCCACGCTGATATAGGGCGGGAGAGCCAGGGCATCCCGGTCCACATGGGCGTCCAGCAGGGCCGGCCCCGGATAATTCAGGAACGTCTGTACCATCTGGTCCACCTGGCTGGACTTGTCCAGCAGGAACCCCTTGATGCCCACGGCGTCCGCCACGGCGGAAAAAGACGGGTTGTGCAGGTCGATTTGCCACGGAATCAGGCCCGCGGCCTGCATTTCCAGCTGGATGAAATCCAGGCAGCCATTGTTATACACCACGATTTTGACCGGCAGCTTGTACTGTGCGATCGTGATGAGATCCCCCAGCAGCATGGACAGGCCGCCGTCCCCGCAGAGGGCAATCACTTGGCGGTCCGGATATTCCTTCTGCGCGCCCATGGCCATCGGCATGGCGTTGGCCATGGAACCGTGGTTGAAGGAGGCAATCATGCTCCGGCCCATCGTCGCGCAAAGGAAGCGGGCGCTCCAGATGCACGGGGTGCCCGTATCCACCGTAAACACGGCGTCGGAAGCGGCATACTTGTTCAGGGCGGTGGTGAGCTGCTCCGGACGGATGGGAGACTCCTTGTCGTTGCCTTCCATGTACGCGTTCATGTCCTTTACGTCCTTGGCGTGGCGCTTCAGGGAGGCCTCCAGATGCTCTGAATCCGTTTTCTCCTGAACCATGTTCAGCAGCGCTTCCGCCGTAACGGATACGTCCCCGCAAATGCCCAGGTCCAGGCGGGAGCGGCGTCCCAGAACTTCCCCGCGCCTGTCGATCTGCACAATCTTCGGCTTGGTGGGAATAAAATTGAAATAGGGGAAATCCGTCCCCCACAGCACGATCATGTCGCTTTCGTGCATGGCCTTGTAAGCGTCTCCCCAGCCGAGGAGCCCCGTCATCCCGATGCCCAGGGGATTGTCATGCTCAAAATAATCCTTCCCGCGCCACGTGTAAGCGATCGGGGCCTTCAGGCGGTGGGCGAGCCGGACAACCTTGTCCTGCGCTCCGGCGCATCCGGCGCCGCAGAAAAAGGTGATGCGGCGGTGCTCGTCAAACATCCGCGCCAGAAGGGAAAGGGACTCGTGTTCCGGAACGACGTGCTCACGGGTATAAGAGGGGAGATGCACCAGGTCCTCCATTTCCGCAGGAGCGTCCGCGATGTCTCCGGGCAGGACGACGACGCCCACGTCGCGCCTGGCCCACGCATGCTGGATGGCGGACATCAGGATGCGGGGAGCCTGGGACCCTTCGGAAATCAGTTCAGCGTAAGAACTGCATTCCCTGAAAAGCTGTTCCGGATGCGTGGCCTGGAAATATTCCAGGCCTATCTGGCTCTGCGGAATGTCGGAGGCGATGGCCAGCACGGGAGCGTGGCTCCTGTGGGCGTCAAACAGGCCGTTGATCAAATGGAGGTTGCCGGGACCGCTGCTGCCGCAGCAGACGGCCAGGTTCCCGCTCAACTGGGCTTCCGCGCTCGCGGCAAAGGCTGCCGCCTCTTCATGCCGCACATGGATCCATTCAATGGTCTTTTTCTTCCGCAGCGCATCCGTGATAGGGTTCAGGCTGTCCCCTACAATGCCGTAAATGCGCTTGACGCCTGCCCTTTCCAAGATTTCAACGATCTGATCAGCTACCCTGTACATGCAGATTAGACCCAGGGCGTAGGACAAAAAATCAATGCTTTCGTGTCATGCCGCGTCAAAAAGGCCCGTTTTCCCCCGTATCCGGAAAGCATTGAAAAACATCCGGAAGCCGCCAGCTATTCGGAGCGTTTTTCCTTGAAGAAACAGCGTCAGACTTTACGATTTCCTGCAATTCCATTCATTGTGCTCCATGAAATTCCTCAACAGATTCTTCTACTGGCCGCCGTACCGGCCATGTTGTCCGCAGCCACGGCGGCTGTCGTCTTCCCGGGACCGCCTCCCGGAGCCGCCGGAGCAGTACAGTCCGGCTCCGCCTATACTCTTTCCAACAGCATCCTGACAGCCAAATTCCTGGATAAAAACGGCAGCATTTCCTTTGGCGGTCTCACGTCCAAACTGGGCCCCGTCGCCAAGGCGGGGGGAGAACTGTTCATCGTCAACCTGGCAGACGGACGGAGCATCAAATCTTCCGAATTGAAGGCGTCCAACGTCAAAATTGCCAACCTGCCGCCCGATCCCAAGGCGTTCAGACTCGCGGAACGCTACCCGGGCAAAGCCCTGACGGCCACCTTTCAGGCGCTGAACGGCACGCTGCGCATTTCCTGGCGCGCCGTACTGCGGGACAATTCCCACTACCTGCGCCAGGAACTGCGGCTGGTGAGCACCCAGCCCGTTCAGATGAAAAACATCGTGGCCATGCAATATGACCTCATCGGCGGGAAGGCCGGGGAACCACGCATTTCCGGCAACGCCAGGGGAGCGCTCGTTGTCAATGACCTGGCATTCGCCGCGCTGGAAACACCCATGGGCATCAATACCGCGGGAAACGCGGGAAACGCGGGAAATGCCGGGGACGGCAGCACGGACTGGAAAGCGGACAAATGGGTGAAAAACTCCTGGACGGGCAATTTCAACATCCCCCGGGAACTGAAAAAACAGTACGGGGACCATCTTGCCTCCGCGGAAGGACCCGTCTCCATCGGCGGCAAGGGCAATCTCACGATTACGTTCCGGTACACAGGAGGCGACGGGGGAAACAACAAGCTGAACCTCGCCGGGGTGCAGCTCCTGTCCGCGCAGGGAGCCGTCCTTGATTCCGATTTCCATCCCGGCGCTACGGGAGACTCCAGCACCAGCAATACCTACAAGGTCAAGGTTCCCGCCAGGGGCGGCTACATGTTGCGCTACTGGGCGGAAACAAAGACGGAGCCGATCGCCAGCAAGGGGGAAATCACTTTCTCCCTGCCCGTAACCACCGCGGAGAAGGAAGACGCCCTGCCGGCGGACTCCCGAATGGCGCAAGGCGTCTGGAGCCGCAAGACAACCCTCCAGCCCAGGGAAATCTGGAACGTATCCTCCGTTATCGGTCTCTTCGCCCCCGGGCAGCAGCGCAGGTCCTTCCTCGCGTACATGGAACGGGAGCGCGCCATGCCCTACCGCCCCTTCATCCATTACAACTCCTGGTATGAGCTGAACATCAACCGCAACAACGATTCCGACCCCGCCAAACGCATGACGGAAGAGCAATGCCTGGCCGTGCTGAAAGACTGGCAGGAACAATTTTTCCAGAAGAGCGGCACGGCCATTGACGCCTTCGTCTGGGATGACGGCTGGGACGAATTCAACAGCCTGTGGGACTTCCACAAGATGTTCCCCCAGGGCTTCAGGCGCGTTAATGCCGCCGCCGCCAAACAGAAGGCGGGTATCGGCGCATGGCTGGGCCCGGTGGGCGGCTACGGAGCCTCCAAGGGCAAGCGCCTCGCCCACTGGAACGTCAAGCATCCGGACAACAAAATCGGCAACTTCCAGCTTTCCAACAAGGAATACTTCGACGCCTTCGTGGGCCGCTGCTCCCAGATGGTGAAGGACTACAACATGAAATACTTCAAATTCGACGGCATCAGCACCCATTTCCACGCCAAAGGCCCCGGAAACGAGGAAGACGCGGAAGGCATCATCCGCGTGGTGGAGGCGCTTCGCAAAAAGAAGGGCGACCTGTACATCAACTGTACCGTAGGCACCTGGGCCTCCCCCTTCTGGTTCCGTTACGCAGACTCGGTCTGGAGGCAGGAAAACGACTTCGGCACCATCGGCGTGGGCGACAACCGCGACAAATGGATCACCTACCGCGACCGCCTGGTGCATGAGGTATTCGTCCAGGGCTCTCCGCTCATGCCCATCAACTCCATGATGACGCACGGACTGATAGTCACCAGGCACGGCCCTCCCGGCTGCATGCCCAAGGAACCGGAAAACGTGAAAAAGGAACTCCGCTGCGCCGTGGCGTGCGGAACCTCTCTCCAGGAGCTCTATCTGGATCGCGACCTGATGAACGCCCATGGCGGCGTGCTGTGGGACGAACTTGCCAAAGGCATCAAGTGGATACGCCGCAATGCGGACGTGCTGGACGACGTGCACTGGGTGGGCGGCAACCCGTGGGACAAGGAAAGCAGGGAAGGCTCCGTTTACGGCTGGGCCGCCTGGAACAAAGACAAGGCCACACTGGCCCTCCGCAACTCTTCCGACCGGGAAAAAAGCCTGACCGCCACTCTCCGCAGCATCCTGGACATTCCCGCCAACGTCAGGGGCGGCATCACCTTCAAGGACTCCTTTGACGACCAGCGCCCCCTGGACGGCTTCACCGGAAAGACTGTGGACATTGACAAGGAACTCACCTTCACGCTGAAACCCTTCGAGGTATTCGTCTATGAAGGAGGAAAAGTCAAATAGCCTCCGGATATCCGGAACCGCAGAACAACTGCCAACTCATTTCTGTCCGCGACGCCGCAAAGACTTTTTTAGCCGTCAAGGCAGGGAAACCGGATATTGATGGCCCGTACCAAGTGTGCGGCTCAGAACCCGCAGGGCAGGCGAAACAAACCGAACCTCATTCACGGGTACGGAAGCCGCCATTCTCCGCAACTCTTACGAATATTAAACGGGGAATGTCATCTTAACAAGAGGCTCCTCCCCTGCCCCCCTAAAAGAGGCGTCCGCTTCCCGTCCGTAAAAAGCCGTCAAACGGGAAAAAACGGACGCGATGCCGAGCCTCCTCCCAACCGGCTCCCCTTTTTCATCCCCGGCCGCCCTTCACCGCCCTACCTTCTCAAACGTCACCGCCTCCATGGGATTGGACGGATTGACGGGCATCACCAGGCATTGCGCATTCTCGCCGCCCAGATAAAGGGTATAGCCGTTACCGGAAGGGCAGGAAATGGATACGGCATAATACCCCCCGTTCTGCGTCAGGGACCAGGTGCCCCGGTAGGTGGAGACAAGATCTTCCTCCAGCACGGACAAGTCGTCCCTGTTCTCCGCTTGTGATATCCACCATCCCCAGGACTCCCGGCGAGGGAAGGAGGAAACCTCGCAGCTTCCGTCTTCATAAAGCTGGATGGTGGATGAACTGACCTGGAAAAAACGGTTCAGCTCCGCCGGGCGGGAAAACCACCGCTCGCGGGGAGTGGATTCCACGGCATACACGCCCGCCAGGGATTTGGCCTCCGGCTGCGCCACGCACAAAAAACTATCCCTGTCCATCAGCTTGTAGCAGACAATCCCCACTACGGCCAGGGGGAACAGGAGCGCCAGGAAAAAAGCCCACAGCACCATCCGCCGCCTCCACCACACGTAAACCGCAGCCAGCCCCGCCACGCCGCCCACGGACATCCAGAAGCCCCACGATCGGCAGGCGATCGCAAAAGCGGCGGAAAGAATGGAAAGGCCATGGCAGAGATCGTTCCACATAGGTCCACCAGAATCGCCGGAACACGTTCAAAGTCAAGTCTGCAATTCCGGATATGCCCGGATGGGGGGGCTGCGCCGCAAAAACTCCCGTCATCGTTCCTTCAAAGCGCCCTATGGGCTTCCATCCCCGGACCGAATCAGGTAAATAGGCGTTCCGGACATGAAGAATACAGCACATTACCAGGGACTCACGGAAAAGCAGGTTCTGGAAAACCGTGACAAATACGGCGTCAATATCCTGACTCCCCCTGAAAAAGAGCCTTTGTGGAAACAGTTTCTGGAAAAATTCTCCGACCCCATCATCAAGATACTTCTCGTGGCCTTAGTCCTGTCCGTCGGCGTGGCCTGCTACCAATTCTTCTCCGGGGCGGAACCGGCAAGCGTCTTTCTGGAACCCGTCGGCATCCTAGTGGCCATTCTGCTGGCCACCTGCGTAGGCTTCGCCTTTGAGGTGAGTGCCAATAAAAAATTTGAAATCCTGAACCAGGTCAACGACGACACGATGGTGCAGGTCATCCGCGGCGGCAATATCTGTGAAATTCCCCGCCGCGACGTGGTGGTCGGAGACGTGGTCGTCCTGAACACCGGAGAAGAAATCCCCGCGGACGGCGTTCTGCTGGACGCCGTTTCCCTCCAGGTCAACGAATCCACGCTGACCGGGGAACCCCTCATCAGCAAAACCACGGTGGAAGCCGAATTCAAGCCGGACGCCACCTATCCCTCCAACCATGTCCTGAAGGGAACCACCGTGGTGGACGGCCACGGCGTCATGGAAGTGAAGGCCGTGGGGGACAAGACGGAATACGGCAAGGTTTACGAAGGCTCCCAGATAGACAACAAGGTGGAAACGCCCCTGAACCGCCAGCTTTCCCGGCTGGGGGACCTGATTACCTGGGCCAGCTACGCCATTGCCGCCCTGATCATCATTGGCCGCCTTACCCTGTACTTCACCCGTCTGGAAGGCGCGGTGGACTGGCTGGCCGCGGGCAGCTACATCCTGAACACCATCATGATCGCCGTCACGGTCATCGTGGTAACGGTGCCGGAGGGGCTGCCCATGAGCGTCACCCTGAGCCTGGCCCTCAGCATGAAAAGCATGCTGAAAGCCAACAATCTGGTGCGCAAGATGCACGCCTGCGAGACCATGGGGGCCGCCACCGTCATCTGCACGGACAAGACGGGCACCCTGACGCGCAACCAGATGAACGTGTACAAGGCGAATTTCTACGGCCTTGGCGACGCCCTCCCTGCAGATGACGAACTGGGGAACCTGATCCGGGAAGGCATTGCCGTTAATTCCACCGCTTTCCTGGATTATGCCGATCCCGAACACATCAAGGCGCTGGGCAATCCGACGGAAGGCGCCCTGCTGCTCTGGCTGCACGGCCAGGGAGTAAACTACCTGGACCTGCGGGAAAACGCTCGCGTGCTGGAACAGCTGACCTTCTCCACGGAACGCAAATACATGGCCACCGTCGTGGACTCCCCCCTGCTGGGTAAAAAAGTCCTGTACGTGAAGGGCGCGCCGGAAATCGTGCTGGGCAACTGCGCCACGGTGCGCACGCCGAACGGCGAAACGGACGCCGCCGCCATGCGCCCCGCCATTGAGGAACAACTGCTGGCTTACCAGAACCAGGCCATGCGCACGCTGGGCTTCGCCTACCGTATTCTGGATGATGACGCCCCCGTGTTCCAGGATGGAAAACTGGCACGGCACGATCTGGTTTACCTGGGCATCACCGCCATTTCCGACCCCGTCAGGGACGATGTTCCCCAGGCCGTGAAAGACTGCATGGATGCCGGAATCAGCATCAAGATCGTCACGGGAGACACGCCGGGCACCGCACGGGAAATCGGCCGCCAGATCGGCCTGTGGACGGAAGCGGACACGCCGGACCGCCTGATGACGGGTGTGGAATTTGAACGGACGCCGGACGGGGAATTGCTGGACCGCGTAATGGACCTCAAAATCATGTGCCGCGCCAGGCCCATGGACAAGGAACGCCTGGTAAAGCTGCTCCAGCGGAAAGGCCAGGTGGTGGCCGTCACCGGGGACGGCACCAATGACGCCCCTGCGCTGAACGCCGCCCAGGTGGGGCTTTCCATGGGGGACGGCACCACCGTCGCCAAGGAGGCCAGTGCCATCACCATTCTGGACAACTCCTTCATGAGCATTTCCCGTGCCGTCATGTGGGGCCGTTCCTGTACCGGAACATCCAGCGGTTCATCGTGTTCCAGATGACCATCAACGTGGCGGCCTGCCTCATCGTGCTCATCGGCGCCTTTCTGGGAACGGAATCCCCCCTCACCGTCACGCAAATGCTGTGGGTGAACCTGATCATGGACACCTTCGCCGCCCTGGCCCTGGCTTCCCTGCCGCCGGACGAACGCGTGATGCGGGACCCGCCGCGCAAAACCACGGACCATATCATCACCCGCCCCATGGGCCGGGACATCCTGGGCGTGGGCATTCTGTTCGTGGCCTTCCTGTTTGGACTGCTCCAGTACTTCAAGCATGCGGACATCACCAGCCTCACCCAGTTCAGCGTCTCCGGCTATCTGGGAAGCTACCTGGACTTTTCATCCCCGGAACATGCACTGACACCTTACGAACTGTCCCTGTTCTTCACCGTCTTCGTTCTTCTCCAGTTCTGGAACATGTTCAACGCCAAGGCATTCAATACGCACAGGAGCGCCTTCGCACGCATGGGCGCCAGCATCGGAGGCTTCGGCCTGGTGGCCCTGCTCATCCTGGCCGGGCAGTACCTCATTGTCACCTTCGGCGGCAAGATGTTTAACGTGGTTCCGCTAAGCTGGACGGACTGGGGCCTTATCTTGGCAGGAACTTCCATCGTCCTGTGGATCGGAGAATTTATCCGAATGCTGGGGAGCCCTAACCACAAATCCTGATATATTTTTATCTCGTAAAAATGGATAAAACACGGATCAGGCCATCTTGAATCCAATAAAAAAATCATGGACAATTACGGAAAATATTTTCTTTTTTAGAGAAGTTGATTGCATTTTAATTCAATCTCCAATCTCTTCTTATGCTCCATGTTGCCCACATCACAAAATTATCCGCATGGCTAGTTTCAGGAGGAATTTTTCTATCTGTCGCAAACGCCGAGGAGGAAGATACCGGCACTTTGCAAATTGAATCTGTTCCGGATGAATTATCCGCTGATATTCATATTACAAAAGAAGAAGGGAAAGAACCGCCCAGAAGCGAAGCTGAGGACAAAAAACGTACAAACCTGGGAATTGGGGAATTTGTGATACTCTCCCTGACAGGAAAACCTTCTCTCATAGGAGATGTAGAAAAACTGGAATGGGAAGTCATTTCCAATAAGGATATTGTTCATTTCATAGGAAAGCGAAAAGGTGTAAAAAAGGTCAAATTCCAAGTCAGTCCCTATGTCAAGGAGGGAGGAAATCTCACCATCCAGGTTAAAACATCCGCAAACCTGAAAAAACTATAGAATTTCAAGTCTTTCTGCCAAAGCAGGATAAAAATGGCCAGCAGCAGGTAACGGTACAGCATGCAAAAAATCCGAAGACAGGAAAACGCGGTTACGACGAATGGAATTTCGAAGCTTTCCCTACGGAAACAGGATGTTATGCGAAACTTGAAATTACCCTCCATCCTACCGATGTAAGTTTCAAGCACGTGGAAGTCAAGGAAACCCATTTGAAGAACATTCCCGATCCACTTCCCGAAATGGCGGATGAACACAAACCGTTGGTCATAGCTGCTGATGTAAACAGGAGAAACGTTTTTATTGATAACATCGGATCCCCTAAAACCATGAACCGTTGCAAGGATTTGCCTCAGGAATGGAGGTGGGTCAACAAGTTCAGTACCAGCCAATTTTCAGATCCAATCGTAGACATCACCACGCAAAAACAATATTTCCGCTTCGACTGGCCTGCCTCCAATGAAGAAGGCGTTACCATTAGAGTAACAAAATTCGGCCGTGGTGTCCAAAGGACGGCAATCAAGCTCCCCTATTACAAGCCGTCACGCAAACCGGAAACACTGACACAATTTTTATGACCCGACTCATCATCATCTTTTTTCCTGTTTGGCAGGTGCCGGTTTAGTTCTCAGTACACCGGTAAAGCTGACTCTGATGTGCCTTCTCCTCCCTATCCCCGGATTCTCAAGTCTCCGAAGAATATAGCTTTTCAACTAAACACATTGCTTGAGGAAGGAAAGCTGGAGGAGTTCTATCAGTCCGCATCCCGGGAACTGGCAAAGATAGATGATGAAGGTGAACAGGATCAAGACATGGAGCGTATCCAATCCCGTTTATGGTTTTTTTACTACGTCGCGGCAGCTCCGTTTTTTCAAATGGAGGAAAAACCGGATGAAATGATTTCCTGGTCTCATTCAAGATTACTGGATTATCTGACCAAAATCAGTGCAGTCCGCTATATGGCTTATTTCCGCAACGACGCGATAAACGGAGATACGGTCATTCCAACTACCCTGCGCGCCGAGTATTGTGCCCTGATTATTAAAGACATGCGTCTCTCCTACGATCCCGAGTCAGAGAAAAAACAACAGAAAAAGGGGGAAGAATTCATGGCAGACTCCCGGAATCTGATGAACAAAAAGAAATTGGATTTTCTGCAACTGCAGCGGAGGGAACGCCTGTTCCAGTACAAGCTGAGTACGGCCTCCAAAAGGAACGACATGGTCAAAAACAATATTCAACTGTTGGAAGAAGATTTCATTGCCATGCTGCTCCGCTCTTTTCCCGGCAATGCGGCCAAAATTAAAAAGTACCTGAAACAGGCCGGATACTTAAACAAGGAAATCCCACCGCTGCTTGACCGCACGGCAGGCCGTACGCCGAAAACCGCCTTTTTATACAAATAGGTCAGAATCAAACAGCAGCATCTTCCACGGCAAGATATTCAACATGGCCGGATAAACGTGAGCCTCATCGTTGCAGGCACCCCGCCATCCTGTGGTTTGGGAAGCTGGCGGGGGCCTTCCTCCCCAGCTCCTTCTCTCCGGCGTCCGTGATCTATCCGGCCGCATGATGCGGCCGAAATCACCCCTGCATGACACGGACGGCGCTGCCGCCCGGAAAGCCTTCTTTCAACAAAGGGACACCCGGACATGTCATTCACAGCATGGACTTGACACGCCTGACGGGCTCTATTTCCGTTTTTGCCGCCTTTCTCTCCCTGACCTGCCTGCTCTTTCCCGGCTGTAAAAAAGCGGAACGGCAGGCGCCTGAAATGCCCACGCTTACGTATGAACACCCGGTCGCGATGGACATTCCCGTCAAGGGAAGCTGGGTGGGCCATCTGGACGGGGTGGACAACGCCTCCATCGTGCCGCAGGTGACGGGCTACCTGCAAACGCAGAACTATTCCAACGGCGCCGTCGTGAAAAAGGGGGAAGTCCTCTTCCGGATTGACGATACCGTTTTCAAGGACCAGGTAACCAAGGCCCAGGCCACACTGGAACAGTCGCAGGCCCAGTTGCAGCAGTTGAATTACGACTTGCAGATTTACAAGCCGCTGGCGGCGGAGAACGCCATCTCCAAACAAAAATATGAAGACACGCGCCTGTCCGCCATCGCTGCGGAAGCCCAGGTGAGGGAGGCCACGGCCGCGCTGGAACTGGCCAAAAGGAACCTTTCCTACACCATCCTGTACGCCCCCTTTGACGGAATCGCCGGCATCTCCAAGACGAACATAGGCGACCTGGTCAGTCCGGAAAGCGGCGCCCTGGCCATCGTCTCCTCCGTGGACCCCATCCGCGTCAACTTTGCCGTCACCCAGCAGGAATGGATTCAGCAGGCGGGAAAAAACGGGGACGAAGGCATCCGCACGGACAGCAAGCTGGACATCACGCTCAAGGACGGCAGCACCTATCCGGAACAAGCCACCGTCGTGGCCATTGACCGGGCATTCAACCCCCAGACGGGAACGATCCGCGTGCAAGCCAACCTTCCCAACAGGGACTACCTGCTGAGGCCCGGCATGTTTATCATCGCCACGGCGCAGCTCGCCACCGTTAAAAATGCGCTGACGGTGCCCGCCAAGGCCATTCTTTCCACACAAGGCCGCTTTTTTGTGGTCACGCTGGATGAAAACAACCACCCCTCCATCGTCCCCGTGCAGGCCGGGACGCAGATCGGGGAGCGGCAGCAGGTCACTCCCTTGAAGCCGGACTCCCTCACTCCGCAGAGCAAAGTAGTCGTGGACGGCCTTCTCCAGGCGGAGGCGGCCACCCGGAATCCGGATGCGCGCCTGAAAGCGGTCCCTGCCTCCAACCAATAAGCCCTTTTTCACCATGGCCGACTTCTTCATCAAGCGCCCCATTCTTTCCTTCTGCCTCTCCATCATCATCGTCCTGCTGGGGGCCTTCTCCATTCTGCGCCTTCCCGTTTCCGAATACCCGGACATCATCCCCCCCTCCATCCAGGTGACGGCCACCTATCCCGGGGCCGACTGCGAGACGGTGGTCAAATCCATCGCCTCCCCCATCGAACAGCAAATGTCCGGCGTGGACGGCATGTCCTACATGACCTCCGTCAACACCAACAACGGGCAGATGAGCATGATGATCCTGTTCGAGACAGGCACGGAGGCGAACATGGACCAGGTGCTCTCCTACCTGCGCTACGGACAGGCCACCTCCCAGCTTCCGCCGGAAGTCAGCGAACTGGGCATCTCCCTGCGGAAAACCAGCGGGCTGCCCGCCCTGGTCATCAGCTTTTATTCCCCCAACGGAACCTATGACGGCCTGTGGCTGGCCAACTACGCCTACATCAATATGGTGGATGCCATCAAGCGCGTCCCCGGCGTGGGGGATGTCCAGGTCTTCGGCTCCGGCCGCTACGCCATGCGCATCTGGCTGAATCCGGAAAAAATGGCGGCCCTGAACATCACGGCCAGGGACGTCATGCTGGCCGTCCAGGCCCAGAACGCCGTAAATCCGGCGGGGAAGATAGGCGCCCAGCCCGCTCCGCCGGACCAGCAGCTTTCCTTTACCGTCAAGGCTCCCGGACGCCTGACGACCGTGGAGGAGTTTGAAAACATCGTGGTGCGCGGCCAGGGCAGCTCCATCGTGCGGGTGAGCGACGTCGCCCGCGTGGAACTGGGTTCGGAAACCTACAGCCTCAGCTCCACCGTCAACGGCATGCCGGCCGCCTCCCTGGGCATTTACGAAGCGCCGGGCGGAAACGCCATTCAGCTGGTGGACAACATCAAGGCCCTTCTGGCGGAAAGCAACCTGCCGCCGGACATGGATTACCTGGTTTCCCTGGATTCCACCCTGGCCGTACGCGCCGGGATTGAAGACATTGTCAGCACCCTGCTCATCGCGCTGGGGCTCGTGGTCCTGGTCGTATTCATCTTCCTGCAGGGGTGGCGCGGAACACTATCCCGGCATTTGCCGTTCCGGTCTCCATCGTCGGGGCCTTCATCGCCTTCCCGTTCTTCGGCTTTTCCATCAATACCATCTGCCTGATGGGGCTGGTGCTGGCCATCGGCCTGGTGGTGGATGACGCCATCGTGGTGGTGGAAGCGGTGAAAAACCACATTTCCAACGGAGAAAAGCCCTTGCCGGCAACCATCACGGCCATGCGGGAAGTATCCGGCCCCATTGTCAGTACGGCCCTGGTGATTTCCTGCGTGTTCGTCCCCACACTGCTGCTCCCCGGTGTATCGGGAAAGCTGTTTGAGCAGTTCGCCGTGACCATCGGCATGTCCATCATCATTTCCGCCTTCTGCGCGCTGTCCCTCAGTCCGGCGCTGTCCTCCCGGCTGCTGAAAGGCGGCAATTCGGACACCATCTGGCTGCTGGGCCCCTTTTTCAACATGTTCAACAAGGGATTCAACAAGGCGCGGGACTGGTACGTCAACGCCTGCTCCTGGCTGATCCGCCGCATGTGGCTGTCCATTCTGCTGCTGGCCGCCATGACCGCCCTGCTCTTTCCGATGGCCAGGCTCATTCCCTCCGGCTTCCTTCCCAATGAAGACCAGGGCTACCTGTTCGGCGGCGCGGAACTGCCGGACAATACTTCCCTGAATGTCACGGAAAAAACCTCCGCGCAGATTGAACGGATCATCCGGGAAGACCCCGGCGTGGAAGTGGTCACCACCGTCAACGGCTTCAACCTGATCAGCAGCGTCCAGAGCTCCTCCAATTCCTTCTTCTTCATTTCCCTGAAGCCCTGGTCCGAACGAAAGGGACCGGACATGACGGCGGACGCCATCGCCGCCAGGCTGAAGAGCAAGCTGAACGCGTCAATTTCCTCCGGCATGGCCTACGTGGTTCCTCCCCCCCCCTCCCGGGAGTGGGCACGTCCGGGGACGTCACCTTCCTGCTGGAAGACCGCCAGGGCATAGGCGAGGAATTCCTAGCCTCCAATACGTCCAAATTCATCGAGGCGGCCGGGAAAAGACCGGAAATTGCGGGCATCAGCAACTTCATGTCTCCGTCCAACCTTCAATACAATCTGAATGTCAATACGGAACAGGCCACCCTCCAGAACATGAACGTGGATGAGATTTATGCCACCATCCAGGCGTACATGGGGAGTACCTTCCTGAACAACTTCAACATCTACGGCCAGGAATGGCAGGTGTACATGCAGGCGGACGCCCCCTACCGGGACAGCATCGACAAGCTTTCCATGTTCTACGTGCGCAACAACAACGGAGACCCGGTTCCTCTGGACTCCGTCATCAACGTCACGCACGGATGGGCCCCGGAATTCCTGATCCGCCAGAATATGTTCAACAGTTCCCAGCTCAACATCACGCCGGCGGAAGGCTATTCCTCCGGACAGGTCATGAACGCCCTGGAAGAGGTATTTGCCCAGACGATGCCCGCGGGCATGGGCTACGGCTATTCCGGCATGAGCTATCAGGAAAAACAGGCGCAGCACGGCATCACCATCGGCATGATTTTCGCGGCCTCCGCCATATTCGTTTTCCTGATCCTGGCCTCCCTGTATGAAAGCTGGTCGCTCCCCGTCGCCGTCTTCATGACCGTTCCCATCGCCATTCTGGGCGCTTTCGCGGCGCTGTGGATTTTCGGCCAGCAATTGAACATTTACTCGGAAATCGGGCTCATCGTGCTGATTGCCCTGGCGGCGAAAAACGCCATCCTCATCGTGGAATTCGCCGTGCTGGAACTCAAACAGGGGAAAGACCTGCTCACCTCCACCCTAGATGCGGCCAGAATCCGTTTGCGGCCCATCCTGATGACCAGCATCGCCTTCATCATGGGCTGTCTTCCTCTGGCTCTGGCCACGGGCGCGGGAGCGGCGGCGCGGCAGGTGGTGGGCATCGGCGTGATCGGGGGGATGATTACGGCCGTCTTTATCGGCGTTTTCTTCATTCCCTCCTTCTTCTACCTGATCGCCAAACTGGCCAAACTGGACAAGAAAGCCGCCCTGGAACGGCAGGAAAAGGCCTCATGAAAAGGCTGTAGGCAACCACTCCCGTGTAAAACGGAAGGTCCCATGAAACCGGCCATATTCCCCTTCCGGCGGCGTTACATCCAGAATATCCAGGCCCAGAACGCCTTGACGAACACGAGCACCACATTGATCAGAAGGCCGACCTTGATCATGGACATCTGGGGGACTCTCCCTGTGGCGAAGGCCAGCGCGTTGGGCGGCGTGGATACGGGGAGCATGAACGCGCAGGAAGCGCCGATGCCTACCAGAAGCACCAGCGGCGTGGCGGACATTCCCATGGCGGAAGCCACCGTCACCATCAGCGGAGCCACCAGGGCGGCGCTGGCCGTATTGGAACAAAACTCCGTCAGGGACGTGATAAAAACGCTGATGATCAGCAGAATGATCAGAGGATTCTGCCCCATCGCCAGGTCGGAAACCTGGTTTGCCAGGAATTTGGCCGCGTCCGTCTGAACGAGAACCGTGCTGAGAGTAATGCCCCCGCCAAACAGGAGCAGCACGCCCCAGTCCGTATTTTTGGCAATGCCGCTCCAGTTGATGACGCCGCACAGGGGCAGCAGCACCACGGCGCACAGGGCAATCAGCGTATCCATGGAAGGAATACCGCCCAGCAGGGAGGAAAGAAAACCGCTGCCCATCCAGCACCCCGCAATCACAGCAAACAGGATCAAAACGCGGATCTGCTTTCCGTCCAGGCCGGAAGGCCGTTCCTCGTCCGTGGCGGGCGCCATATCCACGTGCAGCTTCAGGTTGGGCTTGAAAAACAGGTACATCAGGGAGAACACCAACACTCCGAACACGGCCACAATCGGCATCGCAATACGGAACCATTCCGCAAATCCCATGGCAAGCTCATGGGCCGCAATCGCATTGGGAGGAGAGCCCACCAGCGTGCCCATGCCGCCGATGGATGCGCTGTAGGCCACACCCAGTACGGCGAACGGAGCCGTGGTCTTGATTTTCTCTTTCGGAATGCGGTCCAGCAGGCCGATCACCAGCGGCAGCATCATGGCCGCGGTGGCCGTATTGGACATCCACATGGAAAGAAATGCCGTCGCCAGGAAAATCAGAACCAGGGCCATGCCCAGGCTTCCCCGCGCCACGGTCAGTATCTTTCCGGCCAGCCATGAATCTATCTTCTGCTCATGTAGAGCCCCCGCTATCGCAAAACCGCCGAAAAACAGGAAAATGGTGGGGTCCGCAAATCCGGCCAGCGCCCTGGCGCCCGGCAGAATGCCCATGAACATGGCCAGAACAGGCACCAGCAGGGCAGTCACGGTCACATGCAAAGCCTCCGTCAGCCACAGGATGCCGATGAACGTCAGCACGGCAAGGCCCTTGGCTACCTGAGGCTCCACGGGAAGCCACTTGAGCATGGCCAGGAAAAGAAGGGCATCACAGGCAATGATGATGTAATTGCGGTGTCCCTTGGGTTTGTCTGTCGTATCGTGGCGCATGGCGGAAAAACGGAATGATATTCCCCTCTATGTAGGGCCGCGAAGGGTGAAGCGTCAATACATTTTCCGGACAATTGCGCCCGGTGGCGCGAATATGCCCGGATGCGGAAGATGCCGCGGCACGCAAAAAGCCGCCGCGCATCAGGCGGGGCGGCTTGTTAAACCGTTTGATGGACGCACGGAGGCAATCCCTCCCGTACGGACAATTATTCAGCCGCGGGTTCGGCGGCTTCCTTCTTGGCAGCCGGCTTTTTGGCAGGAGCCTTCTTGGCGGCAGCGGCCTTGGGTTCCGCTTTCTTGGTTTCCGTTTTCTTCGCGTCAGCCTTCTTGGCAGGAGCCTTGGCCGCGGTCTTTTTGGCGGGAACTTCCTTGGCGGCCGGCTTTGCTTCCTTGGCAACGGGAGTAGCCAGGCGGATAGGCGTATTGGAATTCAACTTGGCCTGTTCCTTCTTACGCTTAAGGTAATCGGCACGTCTGCGGCGCTTGGTGACTTTGCGGATTTGCTGTCCCATAGTGATATTGCTATGATAATTACTAATTTTTGAAAAGCTCCATGCCATACATGGGCGCAGATAGGACTACCAATCCGGCATCCGATACGCAAGCACAAAGCGTTATTAGGGCACAGAAAGGCGGCTCTCCGATCCGCTCTTCAGCGGGTTTCCCCGCATCACGGCGCCATTGCCGCAAAGGCCGTACGGGAAAAAGGTCACCACAGCTTCAGCGCATCCACGCGCGCGGGACGCACCCAGCGCACATGGTCGCGGATGGCGGCGGCGATGAATTCCAGCCCGCGTTCCACCGCAGTCACGAGTCCGTCCCCCGCCGCCAAACGCGCGGCAATGGCGGCGGACAGGGAGCACCCCGTTCCGTGCGTGCTGACATCCCGCACGCGCGGACGCGTCCATTCCCCCCAGCATGCGGCCGTCCGGCCCCGCAAGCACGTCGCGGCAATCCCCGGCCAGATGGCCGCCTTTCAGCAGCACGGGGCACCCGTACCGCAGGGCCAGCCTGGCGGCGGCTTCCGGCAATTCATCCCGCTCCGGATTGGAGGAGGAACGGAGCAGCACGGCGGCTTCGTCCAGATTGGGGGTCAGCAGAGCGGCACGCGGCAGGAGCAGTTCCTCATAAACGGCCACGGCCTCTTCCCGCATCAGGCGGTCGCCGGCCGTCGCGATCATGACGGGATCCACCACCAGGGGAATATCCGCATCCTTCAGCACCCCGTGCACGGCGCGGACGATGGAAGGAGAATACAGCATGCCCGCCTTCACGGCGGCAACGGGAAAATGTTCCAGATTGATTCTGACCTGGTCAGCCACCAGTTCCGGCTCCACTTCCTGGATGCCGCGCACGAGTCCGGGCACTTCCGAGACGATGCAGGTGACCGCCGTCAGCGCGAAAGCACCCATGGCGTGCGCCGCCTTCAGGTCCGCCTGGAGGCCGGCCCCGGCGGAACAGTCGGAACCGGCGATGGTCATCATTACGGGAATCTCGCTCATGCCCCTGTTTTTAATCGTGCGGGAAGACGTTGAACATTCAAAAATCAACCAGCGGCTCCCGACTGTCACAAATCCCTGTGGGAAAATGGCACAGGAATGCCACAATCCGGCCCATGACCCACGCCGCCTCATCCGGGGACGACCAGGAATTCTGGCTTTTCGTCCAGAACGCCCCGCTGCCTTCCGGGGAAGAACTCCAGCAGGCCATGTTCCGCCTGGACCCCTGTTTTCAACTGAACCTCTCCGGAGCTCCGGAAGAATCCCCGGACCATGTGCTGGAAGGCAGCTACCTGGATGAAGAAGGGGAACCCCAACTGGACGTGTTCTGGGTCATGGAGACGGAAGACGCGCGCAAAGCCTTCAAACGCGACCCTGGCGCCCTGAAAAAAATAGGAGACCGCATCAAAATGCTGCGCTTCATTCTGGAAGACGAATGCGCCACGGGGCATGTCTTTGCCATGATTCACGCCATTCTGGAAACCGGAACGGGCTGCTCGTCATCCCCGACGAGCGGGGATTCGCCATTCTGGAACGGAAGGAAGCCCTGAAATTCCTGCATCAGGAAATTCAGGAAAACTGACTCTTCCTCATGGGGCGGAGGAAGGCTGGTGCCCTTCCTGCGGCGTCTGCCTCCGGCTATTCAGCTCAAGAGCCTTCTTTTTCCAGACTTCCGCCATGTTCGCATCCTGCCGGGTGCCTTTGCCCGTGCTGTAGCAGACGGAAAGCATCAGCATGGCGTTCACGTGTTCCTGCCCCGCCGCCAGACGGAGCCAGTTGAACGCCTTCCCCTCATCCACGGGAACGCCGGAACCGTCCAGATAAGCCAGCCCCACGATATACTGGGCATGGGGATCCCCGGCGGAAGCGGCCTGCTGGTACCATTTCAAGGCGCGCTCCATATCCTGCGCCACTCCCTCCCCCTTGGCGTAGATGCGCCCCAGATACATGGACGCCGCCACATCCCCGCCGTTGGCGGCCCTTTCCAGAAAGGCCAGCCCTGATGCCGCATCCTTGTCCAAGCCCAGCTTCCCCTCCATGGATGCGCGCCCCAGCAGGGACAGCGCGCCCGGATGATTTTCATCCGCCGCCTTGTGCCACAGTTCCAGGGCCTTGTTCTGGTCCTGATTGACGCCGTCCCCTTTGGAATACATCATGCCCAGCATGTACAGGGCATTTCCGCGCTGGCTGCCGGGCCGGGCCAGGCCATATTCAAACCATTCCCTGGCTGCGGCCGGATCACGCGTTACTCCGGTACCGTAAAGAAAAAGGGCTCCGATGACCGTCTCCCCGGAATAACCGGCTCCGGACTCCGCCACGGACTCGCACCAGGACCGGACATCCAGCGGATGAACCCAGCCGTTTTGCAGGCCTTCCGCATACAGGGAGGCAAGTTCGTTCAGGGCCTCCACGTGTTTTTTATCGTCTCCCCTGGCGCGTTCGGCCTCTGCGGAAGCCGCCTGAAGACGGTTTTTCCAGATTCCGGACTTTCCCGTGTCTGCGGAAGATTCAGCCTGTTTTTCCCCGTTCTTTTCAGAACGCACCGGTTCCTTTTCTCCTCCGGACGGCTTATTTTCGCAGCCGCACCAGAAAACAGTCAGGAAGGTCAGCAGACAGGGGAAAATCTTCTTCATCATGCGTTCACCATAAGGCAGCCGCCCACAGCTGCCCAAGCAGAGAAACGACAGAAACGCCGTTTTGGCCTCGTAGTATAGCAAATAAAGAGCCAGCACCCGGAAAGCGCGCTGAGTTTCTTGCTTTTTAGCATTGAATATTTGTCTTCTTTCTGTTCTAACAGAGTCGTTCACCTATCATGAAAGCTTCTCCATGCCTGTATCTTCTGACATGTCTGGCCATGGCGTTCCTGGAATGCGCCTTTCACCGGGCCTACGCAGAAGAACGGCCTGTGAAATACATCTTTGAGCTGTCCGACGAACCCGTGAAAGTCCGGCCGGGGAAAATAGACACCAAAAGCGTTTTCTTCCCAAAATATGCGCGCGGCACCTCCCCGGAGGCGCTGAAGCGGCAGGCGGCCATTTTCCAGACGCCGGAGGAGCAGGAAGCGCCGGAAAACAAGGTTTCCATCAACATTCATATGAACAGCGACAGGGATGATGCGGATGGCGGCGGACTGACGGGGTACGAATTCAACCATTCAAACACCCAGGAAGGCATGATCATCACGACGGAGACGCCGGACGAGGAAGCCTGGCTGAATGACGGAGACCCGGACAGCCCCTTCTTCCACACGCCCCGTTCCGCAACCAATACGGAAATCCGGGAAATATCGGCTCCGGCGGACGTTTGGCCGGCCTGGAATGAAGAAGAAGTAAATTTAAGCATGAATCTTCCGGAATCGCCCCCTCGCCCTTTTGTGATCCGTCCGTCGCCGCAGGGTTCCTTCCGAACCATCATCAAATCCTTCAACGGAGAGGTTTTTGAAACGGAACCCAAACCGCTCCATCCCGTATGGGATGATCTTCCCCCCGGGTACGTTCCCATTCCCGCACTGCCCGCCTACCAGCCCACTGCCTTTAAAAACTGAAAAGGGCGTTTCTCCCGGGTCTTCAGAACTTGAACCGCATGGCCCCGTAAAGGGACCATCCGTTAAAAGCCTTGGCCGTAGCGGAATCCGTATGACTGGTGACGTATTCCAGCCCCAGCATCAGCTTTACCGTATCAATGGACTCCGGGCACAGATAACAATTCAGGCCCAGGTAAAAGGAATTCATGCTGTCCACCCATGCGGGATAGCGTCACGGAAGGGACATAACGGCTGTTCAGCCGCACGGAGCCGTCCCCAAAGGAACATTGATACTGAAAAACGCCTTCGAAATGCGGAGAAATCCGGTAAACCGGCTGTAAAACGAGTCCGTACATTCTTGGCTCCCGGTTGTCCCACGATTCCCACCCCGGCCAGCAAATTGGCCATCACGGCCAGATTACCGCGCTTTGCGTCCCAGCTCAGAGAAAACACATCCTGCGCACCGGGCCCCTGGTAATCGGAACCGGAGGCAATCTTCCTGCCGCGCCATTCCGTAAAATTATGGGCGTACTGGTATCCCAGGCTCTGGGAATCCCACATGGGGAAGCCACATTCCACTTCATGGCGACCAAAGCGAACACGTTATCGTCGGAATGGAACTGGATTTCATCCGTCAAATCCGTTCCGTTCGCATTCAGGTACACGCCGTAGGAATGATACAGGCTTTTAGGATTCCTCTGAAATTGGCTTCAAATCCCCAATTGGAAATGGGAATCAGTTCATTGCAGATGGCGGACCTCTCCACCGTCTTGATCCGGGAGGAAGGAAGGCAATACTCCGAAGTCAGGTGCGGGGTCAGCTTGCCGGCCCGCAGCTTGACTCCGGGCAGCGTCTTTTCCAGATAAAGTTCATACAGGGACCATTCCGTATGGCTTCCCGTCCACTCTCCGCGCACTTCACGGTGGCGGCCTTCCAGGTCCCCCACGTTCGTCAGGTTCGACAGGCGCCAGGAGCCGTCGCCCAGCAGGATGTCCGCCCCCAGATAGGCGCGCCGCCATTCGCTGTTATGGCCCCCGGAATCCGGACAAAACCTGTTGGAACCGTTGGGGCTGACGGCCGCCGTCTGATACTGGCCGATCAGGGTCAGCTTCACCTTCCGGATCCAGGAGGAATCATCCCGGTACAGAACGGGTCCGCGGGCGAGAGCTCCGCACCACGGGGAGAAGGGGATTCCCGCCCTGCATGGCCGGAATACCGGCATCCGCCGCCCTCAAAGCCGCGTACCAGCACGCGCCGAACAGGCAATTCCTCAGGCAAACAGGCATCATGATCGGATCAACTCAGGGTTGCAGGACGCACACCATACGGGGATGCTTTTGAAAATCAAGTCCCGATCTTCCGTTTGCCATTGCCGCCTCCCCATGACATGTGCTATGAATGGGAAAATGATGAACGCTCCAACCCGCCCCTCCCTCTGGCAAAACTTCATCCTGTGCCTGACGAAAAAATATGCCGACTTCTCCGGCAAGTCCTCCCGCCGCGAATTCTGGGGATTCAATCTGTTCCTGTTTCTCGGCGCCTTGTTTTTCTCCTTCGCGGGAACCATATTGACCCTCGCGTCCCTGCCGTGGAAGGAACTTCTTGCCACGGACAACCAGGAAGTATTCCACGCCATAGCCCAGGAACACTTCATGTACTTCATCATCACCATGCAGGTCGTATTCTAGCTATTTACCTCCCCTTCTGGAGCGCCATCATCAGAAGGCTCCGCGACGCCGGATTCCATACGGCATGGGGTACGGCTACATGGCGCTGGGAATCGCCGGCCTCATCAAATGGATGGTTTTCGACCGCTTCCGGTACAGTATGGACGGCAGCATGGACACGACCACCCTGTTTCTGGCCGTCGTGAAATGTCTGGTTCCTGCTGATCGTCATTCTGGCCTGTTTCCTTCCCGCCCGGAGCCGGAGAAACTGCCTGAACAATGACCTCCCCTTTCTTCGGCGGAAATACCGTAAATCCTTTCAATAAGCTCATTCATACGTTCATCCCACTCCGGGCAATAATGCCCGGCAAGGGCATCGGAAAGCCTCTCCACTTCCGCAACCGCGGAGGCGGAAGGCACATGGACGGGCGCGCTCAGGATGGGGGCCGTATCCATCTGGAAAAAATCCCCCTGCATCTTGCCGCGCAGGCGGAACCAGAAATGCATCAACCGTGAATTGAACAGGGCGGCAAGATACTTCATGCTCAGGCGCTCCGTGCGTATCACATTGAATGACATCATCACATAGGCCTCCCGTTCCGTATAGGTGAACGTGGGCCGCGCGCACTTGCGGGCAGCCAGTATCTTGGGACCCGGCAGAAAAAACGCCTCCTTTCTGGGCCAGTGCGTGGTAATACTTCATGCGCCCCATGCGGGTCTCCCGCCTGGACTCCATCAGGGGGCGGAACTTTTCCAGATGCCGGATAAGCGTCCGTGCCCGCTCGGAGCCGTTCTCCGGCGTCAGGTACAAAAGAACCTTTTCCGGCTCTTTCAAGCCATACCGCTCCGCCAGCACGGGTTCATAAAGGGGTTTGAGAAAACACCGCCCCGTTCCGGCAAACGGGTGAAAAACTCCCGCGGCACCACGAACACGCCTTCCCCGCGCCGGATGCCGGAACTCCGCACTATTTCCGGGGGCAGACTTCCCAGGGCGCGGGGGAGGAAACCACGTCCGGGTTCGGCACGATCCCCCTGCGCCATTTCGTGCAATGGGTTCAGCTCAAAATTCCTGAGGACCTCCATCTTCTCCAAAACCACCTTTTCCGCGGCGGAACAGAAAAACAGGCCCTGCTGCACACAACCGGACCGGTCTTCCGGCAACTGGAAGCACTGGTAAGGGGGTGTTTTCCAGAAACTCTTCCACATGTTCCGACTCTCCGGAAAAACGGCGGTATTCAGGGACAAGAGCTTCATCCCCGGTTTTTTCCTTTCCGCCAGAAGCGCCATGGTGTGAACCCGGGCGGACTCAAACACCCGGCAGGCTCGAAGTCGGACAAGCGCAGCGCTCCACATTCCTCCAACAATTTCCGCCGCAGTGGCACCGCTCCGGCATTGGCCATCCATTTGTTGGGCACCACCAGGTGCATCACCCCGCCGGGTTTCAGAACATCCATGCCCAGGCAGGCGAACACGTACCAGTAATCCATGCGGGAAGAACAATAAGCGGACATGCGGGAAGCCTTCAGCCTGTCAAAAAGCTCCTTGTTCCCCTTTTCCCCAATAAAAAAGGAGGATTGCCTATAACCAGGTCGAACCCTCTTTCCTTCATGACGCGGGCCAACACGTTCCGCCACACTCCGGCACCGAACAGGTCCAGGCTGTCCCCGCAGATTAAATGATCGCGGAAAGGGGCGTCATCACCGCGGCAAAGCAAGGCGCAGCGGAAACGGAAGCGTGCCACGTCCAACGCCTCTGCGCAGACATCCACCCCGTAAATATGATCTTCTACGGCCGCGCGCACCAGGGCGGCTTCGAACACTCCGGTTCCAAAATCTTTCTACGGCGGACAAGTTCATGAAGAATCCCCATGGTGAACGCCCCGGAACCCGCGGACAAATCCAGCACCCGGATCCTCTTCAACAGGGCTCTTTCCGCCTCCCTGCCTTTTTCATGGCTGGCGGACAAAGCGGAATCCACCCAGCGGGAAACCGCCTCCCGCGCCATCCAACGCACCAGGAACCTGGGCGTATAGACCGTCCCGGTTCCACGTGCATCCGTCATGCTGCGCTCCAGCAAATCCCCCAGAACGGACGGAGTAACGGCACAGTCCTCATCACCTTCCCGCAGGAAAACGGAAACCCTTCCGGAAAAGAAAAATCATCCTGGCCCCCTGCCCCAGCAAACGCCTCATCAGCGCCCGCTTGAACACAAGCCACGTTCCGGCCTTCCATCCCGCCCCGCGTCCCGGAACCGGACACCCGGCCATAAAGCAATCCTGAACGCAGCCTTCCTTCACTCCCGTATTCGTACATTACTCCGGTTCTCCAGGCAATCAAAAGAGGAAGGCTGCTTCACTTGGCGACATCCCGCAGGCATCTTATTCATTGACGCGCCCCGCCGGGATTTCAGCCGGCCCCACATTCAGGATTTAGAAAACAAAGTTCTTTCTTTCGGAATCACGTGTTAGGAGTCTTTCATTGGAATAGCCGATAGTTCTACATTGTCTGCAAATCACTTAACAATCCTGATTTACAAGACAATGAACAATACCGACAACACCCTGGAACCCCGCTATCCCTTTGTTCCCATGTTCGCCAATGGCCTCCCGCAGGCCGACTTCTACGTCAACGGCATCACCGCTCCCGTTCTCATCTCCCCTCGCTCCGCTTCCGATGACACTCGCCATGAATGGACCGGGTACCTCAAGATCATGAAACGCGGTACCTATTTCCTCTCCCCTGGATGCCGATTCCTCCATCTCCCTGTCCATTCCCTTCAAGAATGTGGAACTGACCAGCGAAGCAAAGGACCTTTCCGTGAAGCCGGAGAGCGTCGTGCTGGAACAGGGGTATTACTGGTGCCAAATCGTCCATGAATACCACCCCGCCCTGGGCTCCGGACAGGAGTTCTGCATTGCCGTTCTTTCCGACAAGGCGGAGGCGCCCGATATCAATTCCTACTCGACCCCAATGTAACTCCTCCAGACAAGGAAGGGGAGGAAGTTATCACCCTGGTCAATCTTTATCGGGATGAAGAGGATGAGGGTACTTCAAGCAGCTCTTCGGAAGGGGGAGGGTTTGATTTTGGGTTTGATCCCAAGTCAAGCAGTTCCAGTTCCAGTTCCAGTTCCAGTTCCAGTTCCAGTTCCAGTTCCAGTTCCAGTTCCAGTTCCAGTTCCAGTTCCAGTTCCAGTTCCAGCTCCAGTTCCAGCTCCAGTTCCAGCTCCAGTTCCAGTTCAGTTCCAGTTCCAGTTCCAGTTCCAGTTCCAGCTCCAGTTCCAGCTCCAGTTCTAGCTCAGTTCTAGCTCCAGTTCTAGCTCCAGTTCCAGTTCCAGTTCCAGCTCCAGTTCCAGCTCCAGCTCCAGCTCCAGTTCCAGCTCCAGCTCCAGCTCCAGCTCCAGCTCCAGCTCAGTTCCAGTTCCAGTTCCAGTTCCAGCTCCAGTTCCAGTTCCAGCTCCCTGTCTTCTTCCTCCAGCGAACCGCCCACTGAAGAGGAACCATGCCCCTGTCCCTGCTCCTGTGATGAGGAAGGAGACGAAAACTGCGTCCAGCAGCAGCCCACTCCGGGCGACCCCGACGATGAACAGGACTGCCAGGGAAATGCATGCATCAATCCTTCCTCTCCAACAGGACCCACACCCCCCTGCCGGCCAGGTTCATGCGCATGGCGCGATCTTCCACTCCCCTTACCCCCAGCTCCAACAGCGGGCCTGCCCTGCGCTACAACCACCCCATGGCATGGAGCGCCTCCTTCTCCCAAGACGAACGGCGCGTCACCGTCAAGCGTCCCTCCGGAAGCCATATCTATTTCAAGGCAGAAATGGGAAGTTCCGAGGCTTCTCCCGTCGGCAGCTCCAGGAAACTGAGCTATCGCGTACGTCTGCTCAACCAAGACCTCACTCCCAATACCCAGGGTACTCCCGCCTACATGGACATGGTGCTTCCTTCCGGCATGAGCCTGCGCTTCTCAGCAGCCACCGGAGAGGTTGTCTCCGTCACCAGCTCCTCGGGCAACACTATGTCTGCCGAGGAGTATGCCCGCAAGGTCCAAGTGGCCTACAACCCGGACGGCTCTCTCAGCAGCGTCTATTCCCGGGCTCAGGGGCTGATGCGAAGCATTCCCGGAAACAACAGCCTTGCCCTGGAGTGGTACGCTCCCGGGAATGTCTCTGCATCCCATGATGGGGAATTTGTGGTTACCGGAGAGCCCTACAAGACGGCCCTTTATGAGACTTCCATGGAGAATGGGGTAAAAGTGACTTACATCACCAATCAACGGGTCGGGCAGGAACCGCACTTCATCGAACGGCGGGAAGAAGGCAACAAGGTAAGCATCATCAAGGGAGAGGGGGATGAGCGCATCGTGCGCACGATTGAACGTAACGCCCTGCCCGGCTCCAAGTGGGAGCGCATTGAAACTATCAGGGGCATCAATGATTCCCAGCCTTCCCGCAGTACACGCACAGTGAAGAAGTATACCGACGGGGGATGGCTGACCATCAGCAGCACGGAAGGATACAATACTTCCAGTGAACAGACCACCCTCTACACGTACAACGACCAGTTCCGCGTGTCTTTGGAAATCAAGCCCAACGGAGGCTACACGCGTTATGAATACGACGACCAGGGCCGGGTAGTTTTGCAAGCAACGCCGTGGGCTGGAGGAGGAGAGCGAGGAACACGTACCACCTACGCCGATCTGCGCTTCAATGATTTCAGGCCGGCAATGGAAAAAGAAGTGATTATCGCTCCGGACGGCACGGAAACCGTTCTGAACCAAAGGAGCTACACTTATGAAGACAGCCCCGAAGTCAACCGCACGACAGTGACCGAAACAGCTTTGGGTTCCGACCAGGTTCACACAAGCGTCTCGGAAACCTACGGAGAAGCAGCGCAGTACCCTTATGCCCGGGGGAGACAGAAGATGAGGCAGGGTATTGACGGAGTGCAAACCGTCTATACCTATGAAGCCGCCTCCGACCATGGAGCCGTTCACAAAGTGATAGAAACTGTGCAAGCTAATGGAAGCATTGTTCCCGGCCAAAGTACCAAAAGTGTGCAATACATTGCCGAAAACGGCACGACCACAAGAAAAGAGCAGTATGTCCACACGGAGAAGACTGGTCATTGATTTCCACGGAGGACTATGAATACGATGCCGAGCTCAAGCGAATCAAAACGACGAAGGGCAACGGCCGCTTCAGCACGACGGAATGGATGTGCTGCGGTCCCTTGACGGAAACCGACGAGGATGGAGTAGTGACCACCTATGGCTACAACTCGGCTAAACAACTCGTGGAAACCATCCGCTCGGCAACAGAAACCACTCCTGAAACGATTGTATCCTACACGAGAGATGCCGATGGAAAAATCATTTCCACGCGCTCTGATGTCGGTGCCCTGGCAACAATTGAAAGCACCGAATACGATGATCTGGGAAGAGTTGTTTCCCGAACGGATAACTTAGGCCGCATAACACGAACCGGATATAACCAAAACCAGCTCATTACAATAGAAACACGACCTTCCGGCGCTACTTTGACAACTAAAAAAGTATTACGATGGTTTTACTCCTCTGGCAGGGGTGGAACCGGCCAGAGGGAAATCGAAACCCAGCTTGAGTTGACGCAAGAAGGCATCCTTACCACAACACTGTCTCAAGGAGCAGTTCTTTCCCGAGTTCTGCAAAAATGGCTTTGGAGAAACTATCAGGCAGGAACAGCCCCATGCCAAGGGAGGCTTTACAACCACGTTCCACTTCTATAATGACAGGGGTCAACTCATCCGCACCCAAAAGGAAGACATGGCGCCCGTAATCACCGTCTATGATGCCCTGGGCCATACGATGAAACAGATCGTCCTGCTAGACGAGCTTCATCCGGAATCCCCCGCAAAGAATAGGATATCGGAAAGTTCTTCCTGCTACCGCATCCGGGAAGAGGGAATCTACGAGGTTGAATCCTCCACCTTCTACAATGCCCAGGGTTACCCCTTATCCAGACTACAGAAACCATGGTTTCCAGACTGGACCCCGTATTGGAAAGCAAGAAGATTTTCACTGACGTATACGGACAACAAAGTATCCAGTGGGTGGAGTACACCGCTCCTCCAAGCGAACCCAGTACAGTCAAATACCAACCTCAAACATTACAGCCACCGCTGTCGTCGTAGACGGATTTACAATAAGCCAAACCGATTACGCCAACATCCGTTCCTCACAACAGCGTTCCTATACCACCACGGGTACTATTCTGAAAAAACCGACGGACGCGGCAACACCACCATTACGGAGACGGATCTTGCCCAGCGTCCGGTCAAAGTCACTGATGCTGCCGGCAATGTTACCAGAACCAGTTACCATCCCTGCTGTGATGCTCCCGCCTGCATTACTGACGCATTGGGGGGAGTCACTTGCTATTCCTATGACATTCGCGGACGAAAAACGGCGGAATACGGCGATGCCATCCGGCCATCCTGCTTTGCTTATGACGACAGCGACCATCTGATTGCCCTGACCACCTTCCGGGCGAATGAGGAGAACATCACGACCGATCCTTCCAACCGTACTGACGGAGACACCACCACATGGATGTATGACGTAGCCACGGGAATGGAATTAAAAAACGTATGCTGACGGATCCTGCGTTCTCAAAACCTATGACCGGTTCAACCGTCCGGAAACGCTCGCCAAGGCACGAGGTATCGTCACAACGTACACCTATGCTCCTCTTACCGGGGAACTTCTTTCAGTCAGCCACAGTGATCATACGCCGGGATGGAACTTCACTTATAATCATCTGGGGCAGATGACCTCAATCACCGATGCTTCGCGGGGTTCAGGGAAGCCTCCTACGACGCTTATGGCAGATTACAGCAGGATGTCTCGTTTGGTAGCGTGGAAAGCTGTATCCAAGAAGATTTTGACGCCTTCGGACGTCCCTGTGGGTACCGTCTGATGATCGGCACTCGAACCGTGCAGCACTCTCATCTTGACTATGACCGGAAAGGGAGTCATTATTAGAATGAATCTGGAAGATTTGGACATTCCCTTTACATGGGAATACGAAGAAACAAGCGGATTCGTAAAACAACTTTCCTATCCCAACGGCATGGTCCGCAAGAATACCTACCATCCCACGCTCAACCTCCTGGCCTCCATCGGTTACGAAGACTCCAGGAATGGCGATGCCTTGGCTGACTACGCCTACCGCTACGACGAGCTGATGCGTCCGGTGCAAAGACAGGATTCCCGGGATGGGGTACGCCCGCAACAACGAGGGACTTTTTTTACAACAGCCGCAGTGAACTGGTAGAAGACCGGATCGGTCAGGATGGGAGCTTCACGTACCAGTACGACAACATCGGCAATCGCAAGACCGCCCGGGAACTGGCAGAGGAACTCTCGTACGAAGCTAACCGGCTCAACCAGTACACGGAGGTGGGCAGAAACGGCGACCCGTTCACGCCCACTTACGATGCAGACGGCAACCAGACTAGGGTCCAGACATCCAAGGGAATCTGGGATGTAACCTATGACGCCAACGACCGCCCCATTACCCTGGCAAGCAAAGACGGACGAACAATCATTGCCTGCGGTTATGACGCTCAGGGACGCCGCTTTGAGAAAAAAAGTCACCGTTGACGGAACCCCCGCAGCCATACCTGCTATTTGTACCGGGGCTATCTGCAGGTAGCCGAACTGGATATGATGCATCCCGAACCCGTGCTAGTGAAGAGCCATTTGTGGGATCCAACGGAACCGAGAGCCACGCGCCTCCTGATGACAACATGTTGGAAGAACAATGGAATGGAGATGGATGAACATTTCTACTGCATGCATGACTTGCTGAAGAATGTTACTTCTATCTTCGGCAGCCAGCAGGAAAGAAGAGCCCTTTACGACTACGCCTCCTTCGGCACGCCCCTCACAATCCAGGGAGACATGGCCGAGGCCAACAAAATCCGTTTCTCCAGCGAATACATGGATGAAGAATCGGGGCTCATCTACTACAATTACCGCCATCTCAATCCCTGGGACGGCAGGTGGATTAATCGCGATCCGGGAGAAGAAAATAATGGGATTCATCTCTACAGATTTGTTGACAATGCAACGCCTGTTCGATTCGATTATCTGGGACTGTTTGATTGGAACCCGTTCGGACCTACCACAAGAACCTTCACAATTACAGAAACGGAAAACAAAATCCAGCAGTCGTTCTCCTTGATTTGCACGGAGGATACAACCCAGACTCTGGAAACGGTCAAAGCATCTTTAGGTGCTGATTCCTTAGGGTTCACGTATACTGAAGCCCAAACCCTATTTGGAGAAATTGATTATACCAGTTCCCTGTCGCTTACCAAGACAGGCCCCAATACTGTACTTGCAAGCTTGACCAAGGCTACGTGGAAATGTACGGAGGATACTTCAATTTTGTAAGCAGACTGACAAATCCCGGGAACCCCCAACCACCATTGTGGGGTACGGGAGTCAATCTTACTGTTGAAGATGCAAAAATTTATTTGAAGCAAAATACTCAAACGAAGCAATGGCTATTGGGACCAGTATCAATGTATTATGCTCTGGAGGATGGAAGTGCATGGCGGGCATTGAAGCAAAGAAAACTCCAAAAGATACAACCTACAAGGCAACATTGGGCGTTGAATACGGGGAATTTTCATGCAGGCGCCACTTTTTTCCGGAGATACCGGAGCCGCAGGGGTTGTGGGTTATCGCAGAACATGGTAATATACTGATAATTTTTACAAAAAAATGATGCGCACGATTCTTATTACATACGGATGTCTGTCATGCCTGTTCAGCGCTGGTTATGGAGAAGAAAACCAGCCAACTGTTTCGGACATTCCTTCCTGCGGGATTCTGGAAGCAGGGAAGCAGACGGAAATAGCCGCTCTGGAACAGGCGGCGGAACAGGGAGACGTGCAAGCCCAATGCCGCCTCGTGGTTATCTATGCCCGTGGAGAAAAAAATCCCTAAAGATGAACGGAAAGCCTTTGCCTGGGCATCCCGGGCTGCCCAGTCGGGCAATCCGGAGGGAATGCTTCTGCTCGCCAATTGTTATTATCAGGGAACAGGGATATCCCAAGACATTGTCCAAACGAGAAAATGGCTTTTAAAATCAGCAGAAAAAGGGCATCCGGAAGCGCAATTCAATCTGGGAATCCTGTCTGAGCAGGGAGAAGGAATGGCGAAGAACCTGCAACAAGCCGCCGTCTGGTACCGGAAGGCGGCGGAACAAGGCTTCCCGCCAGCTCAAAACAACCTGGGGTTATGTTATCTGCATGGCAAGGGAGTGAAAAAGATGCACGTCAAGGGGTCATGTGGATATTCAAGGCGGCCCGGCAGGGATTCCACGCCTCTCTGGAAATCTTGCTCAACATACCCGGAGAGGGTAACCCTGCGGGACAGGTTGCCCTTGAGGATGTGAAAACAATTCTCCGACATGACATTCAACAAGGCAAAGATGCCGGGAAAAATGAAGAAATGCTTCAGATGATCGTAAAATCGGAATCGGAGAATAAACAGAAACTTTCGGAACTGGCCTCCTTGGAAGAGGCTGCTAAAAAGGAGACGCAGAAGCGCAATACAAACTGGTTTACATGTATGTCGGCAGGAATAAACAGAAAGCCTTTTCGTGGGCATCCCGGGCGGCTCATCAGGAAGCCCGCAGGGAATGGCTGCACTTGGAGAACTCTATTACCGGGGTATAGGAACCGATCGAAAACCTCGACAAGGCAAAGGAATGGCTTGCCAAGGGCGCCGAGCAAGGAGCGCCAGCAGCCCAATACAACTTGGGCTTTTTATATGAGCAAGGAGAAGGGGTAGAGAAAAATGCGCAGCAGGCGGCCATCTGGTACCGGAAGGCGGCTGAACAAGGATTTCCGGCCGCGCAGGACAAGTTGGGAATATGTTATCTGGAAGGACTGGGAGTCCGCAAAGATGAAAAGGAAGCCTTGGTATGGCTGCATAAGGCAGCTCGGCAAGGAAATTCAACAGCTCAATACAATCTGGGCGTTTTGCACGAAAAAGGAAAGGGTACGGACCAAGATCTGCAGCAGGCGGCCGCTTGGTTCCGAAAAAGCAGCGGAACAGGGATTTGCCAAAGCACAATTCAATTTGGGGATTTTTTATCTGCTGGGAACGGGCGTGGAAAAAGATGAACGTCAAGGGGTCATGTGGATATTCAAGGCGGCTCAACAGGGACTTCCAAGAGCTATGGAGAATTGCGGCATATACCCGGTGAAGGAAGCCCGCGGAACAGACTGCCCTTGAAGAGGTGAAAACGATTCTCCGGCATGACATTCAACAAGGCAAGGATGCTGAAAAAATGAAAAACTGCTCCGGATGATTGATCAGGCAAAATCCCAAAATCAATAGAAGTCCGTTACCTGAAGAGGGACGACGGAAAAAAGCGATTCATTCATGAAGCCAAGGCTGGGAATGTGGTAATACTTTCTTAAATACTCCAAGGGCCCTCTCCCTCTGTAAGAGGCTAGACAAAAACGAGTAAAACGTACACGGCAAAATGACAAGAAACGACAGAAGAACACATAGATGAAAGAACCAGAAAGATTGACCCAAACAAGACTGCAGTAGATAATTCCGTTTAGTTATAACAACATTATTTTAAAATGTTAAATTTTGATATCAAAAATTTAAAATATGTAGTTGAATGGTGGGAAGACGATTGCTTGGACATAGACGGAAATCAACACATATTATTTGTCTTTCAAAAAAAGAAAAATGATATTTTAGTAACAAAAGCAAATTTAGGTGATATTAATAAAAAACTGTCAGAGATAAGTAAATTTTATGGAGAAAAAATTAAAATAGAATTGGAATTCAATCCATCATTTTTTAATCGCGTTATATATCCTTCAAAACTTCACGGTTCCCAATACTACAAACCAAAATACAACAAAACCATAAATTATATTTTAAAAAGAATCGGATTAAAAACTCCTTTAATACCCATGATAAAATTTAAAAACAGAATAACGCAAAACATATACTCAATCACTAAAGTGAAATTAAGTTAATAGTATATCATAAGAATTTCTCCAAGATCCTGCTGCAATAATTTTATTCTTCGTCTCGAGTATGAAAGGAATCTGAAGTAGGCAAGATCGACCACGTAGGAATTCGTTTCTCCCAGCCCTGTTCCTATACATTCCTATATCCCACAGGCATGCTCCTGCATCAGACCGATACTAAAAAGCAATGCCACCACCACAGAAAGGGACCTTTCAGGACATACTGTCAAGACCACGGATAACGCGCCACCTATAATCACTCTCACCTACCTGCCCTGCTGTGACGCCTACGCCTGCATCCCGATGCTTTGGAAATGCCATCCGCTATGCCCATTCCGAGGAAGAAAGACAGCTGAATACGGCACCATCATTCAGCCTGCATGTTTCGCCTACGATGAGGCAGAAGACATAACCTCACTGACTACTTTCGTATGATCCGGAATACTTCCCTTGAACAAGTGGAAAGCGTCTTTGGGAGGATTCCGTTTCCCTCCGCTCTCCAGCTGACTATCGCCCGACGGCTGGAGCCTTTTCCGTACAGTGCCCTATTTTGTCTATGAGCGGAAAGACGCTATTGTTAGTACGAGACAGGGAAGCTGGGGACTTCTTTTTGTTTGGCGTATGATGATATCAGCGGTTTCTTCAAGCAACCTTCTATCCTGACGGCATCGGCATGAGTCACAAGAATAGCTTCTATTCATCTCCAAATCCCATGATTGCCCTACCGGAATTGAATTTCGTGGCTCTCCCAGTTCATTGTACTCTTAAAAAAGAAACTTCCAAATCCTCCACAGAGGGAGAGCTTTACGTAGTCTTTCCGATAAAATATTCGTCGAAGTTGGAGCAGTTTCTGCTTTGAACCTCTCTGTATCTGGTGTTAGTGCAGGCATTCTTTGAGGAGTATCTATTGTTGGCTGAGGATAAAAATATTACACATGCCAACAAAGGAAATTGTAAATGAAATTATTTTTCAGTCTATATCTCTGGTAAAATTGACGCTTCTCTCTATACACTTGCCAAAAACATTTCATTGGATTGACTCCAGAAAAACAAAATTTCCATGATTATTTGCTATGAAAATTCAAAATTTACAAGGTGGTTATTCCAAATGGAGTGCTACGCTTCTCTCTGACGAAGACAGGGCATGCGGCATGGCGTCTTATTCTGAAAAGCCGTCTTCCGAACTTCTCATTCGGCTTCATTCAAATGAATTGCGGGTCAATATCACCCAGGGAAGTTTTTTTTGATGGAGGAGGCCCTATATTCTATAACGGGAAACAGATTGGAAACTGGTTCGGAAAAATACCGGGAATATTCTCAATTAACGACATGCGCCGAATAACCATTGTACAGCTTAAGATTGACGATTGGAAACGTCGTTTTAAATGGGCGTATCGCAACGGAGTTTCCTGGAAGCAAGCGTGGCAATATGCTTCATGGGGTTATCTGCTGATTGGAAAAAATTATGCTCTGGCTTCCGTCATCAATCCCAATTTTGGCTGGCAATATGGAGCTTCAAGCAATCCCTTTAATGAAGATGATGCCCAGATAGTACGGGCCTTGCCGCCACAGGAACAGTTGACGATCCTTTTTGTTGTCTTGCGCCGCCTTTGCAGTGTTTACCCTGGAATGACCCGGTCCCCCTCCTGGATAGGTTTAGGGCATGCCTGTCCGAACGTATCTTCCTGCGTCAGAATAGACAAGGGAGGTCAATCTTACCTGACACTGGATCCGAAGAAGATATCCGTCAGGAATAATGCTTCCCGTTGGTTTGGTGAGTTTATGGCAACCGGCCATCCCTTTTGCTGGCTCATTATTACCGTATGCCTTCTTGCAGGTATTTTTGTCCCTGGAAAAGGAGCCGTAATAGGAGGAGTAGCATTTGGTTCAGTAACGATATGTTATTTGATATTGAATCTGATTATTCCTTCCCATAACGTTAAAGAAATTTTATACACTCCATCTGCTGGATCAAATCCTTCAACAGGAAATACCTGTAAATAAGTTTCCGGTGCAACTCTTCACAAGAGTTCACTCTCAATAATGAACATCGTGTCCTGTTGAACGCGGAACGCTTCCGGCATTCAATGAGAGAGTGCATTGAAGCCGGAAAATACATTAGCGAGAAATGCTTTTCTTTCGTATTCACACAGTGAAAAAATTGCCCTCAAGTATGATTGACCGACTATCGAAAGCGCCCGATGATGAAATGTTCCTGATAAATAGACGGCGCTTGCAACTATAATAATCAATTCCAGGGGGGCTCTGGAGATCCGCCCTGCCGGAGTTTACTGTGTTATAAGTACGACGGACAGGGCGGGGTGGTGCTGCAAGCCACACCCAGGCGGCGACAAACAAAAGTCCGGCTTGCTGATGGCAAAGCCGGACTTAAAAAAATGGTACCCCGTCACGGGCTCGAACCGTGGACAAACTGATTAAGAGTCAGCTGCTCTACCAACTGAGCTAACGAGGCGTTTGAGGATGTGCGTTCCCCCATGAGAACAACCGGATGGTACCCCGTCACGGGCTCGAACCGTGGACAAACTGATTAAGAGTCAGCTGCTCTACCAACTGAGCTAACGAGGCATGTATCCGGCTGTTCACGCGGCTGGTTCCATCACGGAAGATGGAGCCACTGGTCGGAATTGAACCGACGACCCACGCATTACGAATGCGTTGCTCTACCCCTGAGCTACAGTGGCGTCGCGAGAAGCGCGCAAGCAAGTAATCACATGCCACCCCTTTTAGCAAGTCTTTTTTGCAGTAAGACCGTTTTTTTACGCCTTGAATACGGAATAAAAGACAAGTGCGGCAGGTGACAGTAGAAGAGCTTGCATCAGAGGGGGAAACATGGTGGAGTTCATGTCCTCAAGGAGCTTTTCTTTTCCCTACTTATCATGAAGGCATATTACATTTTTCAGCAAGCAGACGAACAGACCATCAGCGACATTCTGGACTGGATGCGCAACCAGGAACGCGCTATTTACCGCGCCGCCGTACGTGAACTTGGAGCCCTGAAAAAACTCCGTCCGGAGTTTATCCAGCGCAAGCCCCTGCAGGAACAGTTCTCCTTCATCAAGAAAATGCTGGGATGGAAGCCCAGCAACGAGATCGGCGACCACCTGCTTCAGGTCTGGCTGCTCCGCAAGCATCAGGACATGCTCATTACCTTCCTGAATACGCTGGGCATCCCGCACGACGGCAACGGCATCGTGAACGAGCTGCCGGAAACGCTGGACAAGGAAAAGCTTTCCAAGGCCGTGGACGAACTGTTTGAAAAATACTCCCCCGGCGTGGCTTCCGTTTACCTGCAGATGTTCCAGCTCCAGACGGAAGACGGCTGGGATGAACTGGCAGATGTCCTGGCCAATGACCCCCGCGTCACCATCCGATAAATTTTCCCCTTCTTATTTTTTCAGCTTTTCAAAGGGTTGTCCGCCGTTACAAGGCCGGGCAGCCTTTTTTGATGAAAGGGGGAAATATCTTTTATTCCGGAAAACGGCCTTCCTCCACGCAGGTCCTCCGGCATCTTATACCCGGTCCGCAACAGTCTTTTCCGGAGTAAGCCGGGAATGCCGCACACTCCCGGCTTTACTTCCAGCGGATGCGGTCATAGCTTTTTTTCATGAGCGCATGTTCCCTTTCCCTGGATATTCCCGGCGTGTTGACGGCCGCCAACGATTGGATTGAAATCAAGGTACACACGGCGGGAAGAAGGCTCGCCGGAGTGACGTTTACGGACAAGCTCAATGGCTGCGCCTACCGCTTCGGGGATGATATTTTCAGCATCCATCTGGATTACGGGATCAAGGAAGACGGCGTCACGGACGATGCTCCGCGCCCCCGCCCGCGCAAAATTTCCGCGGCCAGCCTGATGGCGGAAACGCCCGCCGGAGAGGAAATCCCGGGCAATCCCCAGGGCCGCAGGCTGGCGGACCGCCGTTCCGGCGTCAAGATAACAGTCCCCTTTGCCTGGGAGACGGAAGGCCTGGCCGTCACCTGGACTGCGGAACTGAGGGAAGGATCCCCCTACGTCCGTATTCTGCTGGACATTTGCCCGATGCAGTGGGCCTGCCCCATCCGCATGGTGCGCGTGCTGGAACTGTCCGCTCCGGATATCCAGCAAAGGGGCAGCGTGAAGGGTGTTCCGGCCACGGCGTTCGGCGGCAGGCTGTTTGCCGGCGTGGAAAGTCCCCTTTCCTTCAACGGGGAGGAGGAAGGAAAACTGGTGGCCCAAATTTCCCGCAAGACGGATATTCCCTCCCGCACGCATTTAAATGTTTCCGCCGTGCTGGGGGTAGCCGCTCCCGGCCAGCTGCGCCGAACCTTCCAGCTGCAATACCTGAACGAAGAGCGTGCGCGGCCCTACGGAGCCTTTCTGAATTACAACACGTGGTACGACACCCTGTTCGACCGCTATGACGAAGCTTTTGCCACGGAGGCCGTGCGCCTGTACGGTGAAGAGCTGGTCCGCAAGCGCGGGGCCGTGCTGGATTCCATCCTTTTTGACGACGGGTGGGACAATCCGGAAACGCTCTGGGAGTTCAACGAAGGGTTCAAACACGAGTTCCGCAATATCAACAAACTTGCCGCCTCCTACGGAGCCGGTCCCGGCGTGTGGTTCTCTCCCTGGGGAGGCTACGGCAAGCCCAAGCAGAACCGGCTGAATGCCGCCGGAGACTGTTTTGAAACAAACGAACGCGGCTTTGCCTTGAGCGGTCCAAGGTACTACGACTATTTCAAGGAGATGTGCCTGCACATGATCCGGGACAACGGCATCAACCATTTCAAGCTGGACGGCACTTCCGGGGAGGAAACGCAGCTTCCCGGAAGCCGGTTTGCCAGCGATTTCGAGGCCGTTATCCATCTGCTGGGGGAACTGCGCGACGAACGGCCGGACCTGTTCATCAATCTGACCACGGGTACGTGGGCTTCCCCCTTCTGGTTCGGCATTGCGGATTCCGTGTGGCGCGGGGGCTGGGACCATGAGTTTATTGGTGAAGGAACCATGAGGCAGAAGTGGATGACGTTCCGGGATTCCCGCATTTTCAACAACAATGTGGCCGTTTCCCCGCTGTTCCCCATCAATTCCCTGATGAACCACGGCATCATTTACACGCGGAAGGCCCGCGGCCTGGATACTGTGGAAGGAACAGACCTGGAGGATGAAATCTGGTCAGCCTTCGGTTCCGGCACACAAATGCAGGAGATTTACATGACACCGCAGCTGCTTGAGCCGTCCCAGTGGGATACCCTGGCCAGGGCGGCCATCTGGGCCAGGGAGAACAATGAAACGCTGGTGGACGTACACTGGGTGGGCGGCAGTCCCATGGAATTACAGGTGTACGGCTGGGCCGCATGGTCTCCGGTCAAGGGGCTTCTCACCATCCGCAACCCTTCCTCGGAACGGCGCACCTGGAGCTTTGATCCCGGTGCCGTCTTTGAACTGCCCCCGGAAGCACCGCGCAGCTATTCCGCCACTTCGCCCAATGGAAAGCGGCTCCCCTTCTCCGGATTCCGCGCCGGAGAAATCGTCCGAATGGAGCTGGAACCATTCGAGGTGATCGTGGTGGAAGCCCTGCCGGAACCGCAGCCGTGAAACGGCAGAAAAAGCAGAAGGAAGCCGTCCGTCAGGAAGGCTCCGTTTCCCGCGCTTCCGGATTATATGTCCACCCCTCTTCCCCGTGGTACACCATCATGCGGGTCATGCCGCCGTCAATGACCAGGTTTTCCGCAGTGACGAATCCGGAAAGGCACAGGAAGAACACCCCTTTCACAATGTCCGCGGGAACGCCCGCGCGCCCTGCGGGATGCTGCCGGGCATCCTCCCGCGTTAGTGTGCCGAACTTTCCCGTATCAATCCAGCCGGGGCTAATGCTGTTCACGCGCACGCCCCGCGGCGCCAGGCTCATGGCGAGAGCGTGCGTCAGCGCGATGATCCCGCCTTTCGCGGCGCTGTAGCTCTCCGTGTCCTTCTGGGACATGAACGCGCGGCTGGAAGCTATATTGACGATGGAAGCCCCGCGGGGAAAATGTTCCAGAAACAAGCTGGACAGCAGATAAGGGGCGGAAACCCCTACGCGCAGAACCTCATTGAAATCCTCATAGGAACAACCGGAGAGAATGCCCCGGCGGCTGATGCACGCATTATTCACCAGCACATCCACGCGGCCGAAATGCTCAAGCACCTTTTCCGCAAAAAAGCGAAGGTCCTCCTCCACACCCGCATCACCCGTCACGCAGATATGGCCCTCTCCCTCCAGAACATCCAGAAGTCCGGCCGTCTGCTCATGGTCAACGTCCATCACAGCCAGCAGAGCTCCCGCCGCGGCAAAAGCCTCTGCAATGGCCCGACCAATGCCGGAAGCGCCTCCCGTCACCACGACAACCTTGCCGGAAAAATCAGAATCCATCATGGTCTGATTGTCACTCTTCACCGGGAGAAGTCAACAAGTTCCCCGTCCACCGCCCTAACGTGCGTACATCACATACCTGTAAAAGCCCAGGGCATGGGAAAGAAGCGGGGAACGGGTAACAACGTCCGTTTCCACAATAAGGCGGGCCATGGCCCCGGAAACGGTCATTTCCGCATCTTCCGCCCGGCGGCTCACGCGTTCCAGGTCATTTGCCTTTACCGTCTCCATTTTTCCGGACTCCTGGAACCGGTTTATATGGCCGCGCAGCCTTTTCAGGCGGGAAACAACCTCCACCAACTCAATGGCCCTCTTGTCCGCCGTCTCCGGGTCCTTCACATCCTGCAAAAGAAGGTTGATGCGTTCCAGGGACAGGCAGAATTCCTCCATGGTCATCATGGGATCGTTCCAAAATTCGGGGGAATCAATCATCAGGGGATGGTCCACCCATATTCCCGCAACCGTCTTGGCCAGCAGGGGGGAATCATACATCCTGGCAGTCGCCAGTTTCAACAGGGCGCGGAAGCAGCGCTTGCACTCCGCGTCAGCCTTTACCCTCAGCTTCGCCAGCCCTTTAGGGTAATAGTTCTCAAATCCGGGCAGCCATGCCTGGTAAGTATGCTCCATACGCAACACATTGACGGCCTGCTCCTGCACCATGCGGCACTGAAGAGCCAGGGACACGGCATACGCATCCGCGGCCACCTTGCAGTCAATGCCCTCCAGCATATCCACCATGGAGGAATACTGGGCCAGATAGGCCTCCATGGAAGGGAGCATCCTGCTGTTCAGGTACTGGGCCATTCTCTTATTGGTCAGCTTCAGGCCGTACTTTTCCAAATCATCCTTGATCACGGCGGAACCGTAATACTTGACGTCATGAATCCTTAGCAGCTGCTCCATCACCTGGGAGTGCGCCTTCACCACACGTTCCCGGAGAATGGCGTGAAAAACGGGATGCTTCTCCCTGGACAGCTCCTGAATGTCCGGATTCAGGGTAAGAAGCTGCCGGCAATTTACTTCATACTGCTTCTGCCGTTCCGCCAGCCGTCCCAGTTCCTCCATCACGCCTTCCCCCCTGTCGCGGTCCTGTACGGAGACAATCAAATCCGCCATCTGCTCCACATCCCTCAGCCGCAGGGAAAGCAGCTCCTCATAGGATTCCACCGGGGAAAGCTCCCCGGATCCGTCTTCCTCAGCCTGGGCGGGGCCGTCCTTCCTGTCCCCGCAGGAACACAGCACCAGGGCGCATACGCCCCCCAGCAAGGAAAAATTTCAACAATAAAAAGAGATGGGATCTGTGCTTCATGAGGGAGGAACGTTGACGAGGACAAGCCCCGGCAGCATCGGGCTGCATGGTTACCGTAAAAAAGACGGCACAAGTTCAAGGCCTTTTCATTCCATCCGCAAAAAACTTGCTGAGGCATATCTTGCTGTCAGAGTTATTCCGCTGGATTTCCACACCCCATCCATTATAGAAAAAATGAACGCTTCCGCCTTCCGGACAGTCGCACCTTATTACCTGTTCAACACCATACCTGCCGTGATTCTTGACATTCTGCAATACGGGCATCCCGCCCTGCGGGAGAAATGCAGTCCCATCGTCCATATCAATTCCGATATTCTTAACTTCCTGAAAGACATGCAGGAGACGCTGGCGCAGGCAGGCATAGGACTGGCGGCGCCGCAGGTGGGCCGCCCCATCCAGATGGTCACCATCAACATCCCCCTCACGGACACTTCCACCACGTGGCTGGAAGTGGACGGCAGCCCCGCCACGCTGGCGCAGCTTATGCCGCTGAACTTCATCAACCCGGTCCTGCATCTCTTCGGCAAAAAGTACCGTACCGGGAAGGATGCCTCAGCATTTCCAAAGTATATGCGGACGTCATGCGGCGTTCCTGCGTAAAAGCCACGCTCACCCTGATGAACGGAAAGACCGTTGCCATCAAGTGCAACGGCCTTCTGGCGCGCTGCCTGCAGCACGAAGTGGACCACCTTCACGGCAGCCTGTTCACGGACATCGTTTCTCCGCAGGACCATGAAAAAGTCATCCGGCGCCTGAGACTGACGCATCCGGATGCCTTTGAGGAAGACGATGACAGCTACGCGCGCCGCATGAAGGAGGAACGCCGGAAACTGGCCCAGGCCGCACAGACTCCGGACGCATCCCGGAAAACCGCCTGACCCTTCTGCAAAAAAAAGCCCCGGCTTCCCTTTCAATGAAAGCCGGGGCAAATGCGACTGGCGGCAGGCCGGATCAGTTGACCCAGTCCAGCACCACCTTGCCGGACTTGCCGGAATTCATGGCCTCAAAGCCTTCCCTGAACTCCGTATAAGGCAGGCGGTGCGTGATGATCGGGGCGATGTCCAGGCCGCTGCGGATCATGGAATCCATCTTGTGCCATGTTTCAAAAATCTCACGTCCATAAATGCCTTTCATCTTCAATCCCTTCCAGATGAACTTGTTCCATTCGATGCTGGAGCCGTCCGGCTGAATTCCCAGCAGGGAAATGCTCGCGCCGTTGCGGGAATTATCGATGATGTCTTTCAGGCAGGAGGGAGCGCCGCTCATTTCCAGGCACACGTCAAACCCTTCCGTCATTTCCAGTTCCTTCATCACGTCGGAAAGTTTTTCACGGGTCACATTCACCGTGCGGTCCGCTCCCAGGGTCCTGGCCAGACCCAGGCGGAAATCGTTGATGTCCGTAATCACCACGGTTTTGGCCCCGGCCTTCTTGCACACGGCGGCGGCCATGCAGCCGATGACGCCGGCGCCCGTAATCAGGACGTCTTCACCCACCAGGTCCCAGGAAAGGGCCGTATGGACGGCATTGCCCAGCGGGTCGAAAATGGAGGCGATTTCCATCGGAATATTCTTGTGAATGCGCACCACATTGTCCTGGGGAATGGAAAGGTATTCCGCAAAGCATCCGGGCCTGTTCACTCCCACGCCCTGCGTATTCGGGCACAGGTGCTTCTGGCCGGAGCGGCAGCTGCGGCAGTGGCCGCAGACGATGTGCCCTTCTCCGGAAACGATCTCCCCGGGCTTGTACTCGGTCACGGAGGAACCCACGGACTCAATCACGCCGCAAAACTCGTGCCCCACATGCATGCCCACGGGAATGGTCTGCTGGGCCCATTTGTCCCAGTTCCAGATATGGAGGTCCGTGCCGCAAATGGCCGTCTTGTGAATCTTAATCAGAACATCGTTCGGGCCGACTTCCGGCATGGGAACATCCATCAATTCCAAACCGGGACCTGCCTGCGTTTTTACAAGAGCTTTCATGCGCCCCATTCATGCTCTTTTTCCTCCCCGGCGGCAAGCTCAAAATCACTTGCGCGCCCCTAGAAAACGCAGTTACGCACCATGCCGTGAAGGCGGGAAAAAACCGTTTATCCGCCTTTACGGAAAAGCTTTCCTGTTCAATAGTCAATTCCGACACACACGCACTTTGCACTTTCCAATAATAGCGAATCGTGCTACCAAGCTACACGGTTCATCTGCTGAACATCTTACTCCATACTTACAGAGCCATGGCGAAATCATTTTTACCCACCATTTTCGAACATCCGTATGAAATCGATCCCAAATACGGAAAAAGCGTAGCGTATTTCTGCATGGAATATGCTATCGACAACTCCTTCAAGATTTACTCCGGCGGCCTAGGCTATCTGGCCGGTTCCCATATGCGCAGCGCCTATGACCTTCGCCAGAACCTGGTCGGCGTCGGCATTCTGTGGAGCTACGGCTACTACAACCAGATTCGAGCGGAAGACGGCTCCATGGCTACGCAGTACATGCGTAAAAACTACCCGTTCCTGGAAGACCACAACATCAAATTCCTCATCCATGTCTGCGGCTCCCCGTGTGGGTAAAGGCCTACTTCCTGAATCCGGAAACATTCGGCACCGCCCCCATGTTCTTCCTTTCCACGGACCTGGAGGAAAACGACGAAGAAAGCCGCAACATCTCCCGACGCCTGTACGATGCCAACGGCTTCACCCGCATCGCCCAGTACGTGCTGCTCGGCAAGGGGGGAGCGCGCCTCTTTGACGAACTGGGCATTGAGCCGGAAATCTACCATCTCAATGAAGCCCACGGCCTTGCCGCCGCCTTCCACGTGCTGGCCAAGACGGGCAGCGTGGAGGAAGTGCGCAAGCGCTTCGTCTTCACTACCCACACGCCGGAAGAAGCAGGCAATGAAAAGATGGACGTGAACACGATGAACACGTTCTCTTTCTTCGACGGCCTCTCCATGGAACAGGTCCGCGCCGCCGTAGGCCTGACGGACAACACCTTCAACTACACGCTGGCCGCCCTGCGCCTCTCCCACATCGCCAACGGCGTTTCCAAGCTTCACGGGGAAGTCTCCCGCCAGATGTGGAAAGACTATGAGGGCATCTGCCCCATCACCCACATCACCAACGCCCAGAATCAGAAATACTGGCAGGACCCGGAACTGGCGGAAGCCTTCCATGCCCGGAACAAGGAAGCCTTCATCCGCCGCAAGCGCGCCCTGAAAAAGCCCTTTTCCGCATCGTGGGGGAACAGACCGGCCGCGTCTTTGATCCCAACTGCCTCACCATCGTCTGGGCGCGCCGCTTTGCGGCCTACAAGCGTCCGGATCTGGTCACGGGGAATCCCACCATGTTTGAGCGCATGCTCCAGCGCACCAACTATCCGGTGCAATTCATCTGGGCGGGCAAACCTTACCCGATGGACCACGGCGCCATTGAAATCTTCAACCGCCTGAACGACATGACCGCCAAATACCCCCGTTCCGCCGTACTCACCGGCTATGAACTGGGCCTGAGCCGCTACCTCAAGAATGGCTCGGACGTCTGGCTGAACAACCCCGTGGTCACCCGGGAAGCGTCCGGCACCTCCGGCATGTCCGCGGCCATGAACGGCTCCATCTCCGTCTCCACCAACGACGGCTGGATCTGCGAATTTGCCAAGGACGGGGAAAACTGCTTGTTATTCCGGAGGCCTCTCCCCGACTGTCCCCGGAAGCCCGCGACCGCTCCGACCGCGACAACTTCTACAACATTCTGGACGACAAGATTCTCCCGCTCTACTACGATCACAACGACAAGTGGATGGACATCGTCTTCAATGCAATGACGGACATCTATCCCGAGTTCGACTCCGACCGCATGGCGGACGAATACTACACCAAGATGTACAACAGCTAGGAGTCATTCCTCCCGGTTGCCGGACAATATTGACAGGCTGCCCCGCTTTCCGTGGGGCAGCCTTTTTTGAGCTGGAGGAAAATAAATCAAACTCCCCCTTCCGGCTTCCACCGGCACATCCCTCCGGGAATAATTAAAAAACTCGAAAACGCCCTCACCGCCTTCCGCAAAAAATATTCCTTCACACAGGCGGGAAATGTTTCTTCCATGAAAGGAAGGCGATCGGGAATGGAACCACAGGAAACATGCCGATCCACGGCGGCATGGAGCCTCCGGAACCCATACAGGGCAGGCTCTTCCCCTCCTGCGGAATGAAAAAACCTCCCCGCGGCAACATCAAGGCATTTCCTCCGGGCATGGGAAACACGCCGCGGTCCCCCTGCCTCCCCCATCGTAACCAAAAAGCCTGTCTTCAGGCAGAGGAAGGCCGAGCCACCCTAATTCCCCCGTTTCCGGCTTGTCACTCTCCGCGGTAGCCGGCGCTTTGGTTGCGGCACTCCTGCGATGGCGCGGGAAAATATTCTCCTCCTGCCAGACGCGGAAAAGGCGGAAGTAATCAGGCCCGTTGAAATGGCAATGATGGACACGGCGATGAACATGATCACCCCGGTAAAAATGCGCCCCATCGCCGTAATCGGCACCAAGTCTCCGTATCCCACCGTACTCAGGGTTTCCACGGCAAACCAGAGGGCGTCGAAAAACGATCTGAACTTTTCCGGCTGGGCCTCGTGCTCCGCAATGTAAATCCCCAGGGAGGTCACATACAGCATGAACAGGATGACGGAAAAGAACAGGAAAAACTCGTCCCGGATCAGGTAAAAGGCCCTCTTGAAACTGGCGGCGGTTTTATTAAAGCGCGCCAGCTTGAAAATGGCCAGTACCCGGACAAGCCGGAGGGAATACAGCACCTGCCAGTCCGCCCCGAAAAACATGCTCAGGAACGGCAGGCAGACAATGAAATCCAGAATCCCCATGCCGCTGAACACATACATCCTGCGCGGCTTGGCGCACAATACCCGCAGAATGTATTCAAAAACGAAGAAATAGCTGATCCAATTATTCACCTTGCCGGCAATCCTCCCCACCATGGGATGAACGTCCGGAATGGCATTCAACGTGTACAGGACAAACCAGACCAGGATCAGCACCCGGACGACATTCTCCCAGGGGCCGAAATTGGCTGCGCTTCCTTCTTCGTGCGGGTAATCAGGGGCATGGGAGTATTCAGGGATGGAGGGCGGCTTTCCACTCATCGGCCTTGAAGCCGACGCAGATACGCCCGTTGACAATTAAAATGGGCCGCTTCACCAGCATGCCGTTGGTCGCCAGCAGAGCCGCTTGCTCCTCCAGGCTCATGCAGGGAAGCTTGTCCTTCAGCCCCAGATTCTTGTACATCAGGCCGCTGGTATTGAAAAACTTCCTGGATGGCAGCCCGCTGTCCCGGATCCATGCGAGAAGTTCCTCCTTCGTGGGATTCTGTTCCACGATGTGGCGGTCTTCATAGGAAACACCTTGTTCATCAAGCCATTTTTGGCTTTCTGGCAGGTCGTGCACTTGGGATATTCGATAAACAGGCAAGACATATCCTCACGCTAGCCCCGCATAAACTCCGGGTCAAGCGGCCAGCACAGCCATCATGCCGTCATGACTTGATTGGAATGATTCCACACATGGACAAGGACCCGCGGAAAAAGCGCCATTCAGCTCCGGCATTCCGCTCAAAGCACCATGACGCTGCCAAGCTGCGCTATGGACACCGGATTGGCCTGCCGTTCCTCCAGGGCATTCGCCAGCGCGAGACGCCTGTTCCTCCCCCGTGCACCAGAATGATATTGCTCTTGGGACCGCCGGTCCTGTCAAAATACTCCAGCAGCTCGCCGTGGTCTGCATGGCCGGAGAAGGAATCCATCTCCCGGATTCTGGCGCGCACGCGGTATTGCTTGCCCAGGATCGGGACCTCCTTCCATCCGTCGATGATCTTACGTCCCAGGGTATGTTCCGCGCAATACCCTACAAAAGGACGGTATTCTTCGGATTGCCGATGTTGTTTGCCAAATGGTGCAGGATGCGTCCGGCCTCGCACATGCCGGAAGCGGAAATGATGATGGCCTGGCCGTCCATCCTGTTCAATGCCTGGGACTCTCCCACAGAGCGGATCAATCGCAGCTGCTCAAAAGAAAACGGGTCCTGTTCCCGGAACAGGAAATCATACACTTCCTTGTTGAAACACTCCGGATGGATGCTGAAAATTCCCGTGGCGCTCACGGCCATGGGGCTGTCCACGTACACGGGCAGCAGGGGAAGATGGCCTTCATGGTAGGCCCTGTTCAGCAGGTAAAGGAGCTGCTGGGTGCGCTCCACCGCAAAGGAGGGAATGTAAATGCGGCCTCCCAGTTCCAGGGCCTCCCTGATCGCCTGGCAGAACGTCTCGTCATCCCGGGAGGGGGCTTCATGGAAACGACCGCCGTAGGTGCTTTCCATCAGCAGAATATCTACATCCGGCACAGGCACGGGATCACGCAGGAGCTCGTTGTCTCCCCTCCCCACGTCCCCGGAAAACAGGAAACGCTTCTTCTTACCGTCGTCGCGGTCTTCAATATCCAGGCATACCTGGGCGGCTCCCAGAATGTGCCCTGCGTCGTAAAACGTCAGCGTCACCCCCGGAGCCACCGGAATGGGCCGTTCATAGCCGATGTTCACGAACAGGCGCATGCAGCGCTCCGCATCCTGCTCGGAATACGTGGGGTACACCTCCGGCTGGTCAATGCCGCGGCGCTTGTTCATCTTGTTGATAAAGGCGCAGTCGTGCTCCTGGATGCGGGCGGCGTCCGCCAGCATGATCTGGCAAAGGTCGCGCGTGGCGTACGTGCTGTACACATTCCCCTGGAACCCCTTCTTCACCAGATTGGGAAGGTTCCCGGAATGGTCGATGTGCGCATGGGAAAGAATCACCACGTCCACATCTGCCGGAGAAAAATACGGAAAATCCTTGTTGATGTGCCACGCTTCCTCGCGCCTGCCCTGATACATGCCGCAATCCAGAAGAATTCTGCTCCCGTTCACCTCCAGCAAATGCTGGGACCCCGTCGTCGTACCTGCCGCGCCGCAAAAATGAATTTTCATTAAAACATGTGTACAACAAGCCCCCGTCCAACGCAAAGAAATCAATGCCTTCCGGGATAATGAATTTCATCTGTTCATGCGCACAATTTCAAGTTTCCCGCATCGATTTTCATCCAGCACAATTCTTCATGCGTACACGGCATGTTCCTCAAAAAAATCTCATACCCATAGGATAATCCCAGACTAAGGAAAAACAAAAACTGTTCTCACAGAAATAAGAGAACAGCCTGGCAACAATGCTGTTGGCTCCTCATGAAAGTCCAAGAGCAAAGACAATCAAAAATGGAAGAAACCATAAAACAGACAAAACCAGAGCTATGATGAAATCTTTTTTCTCTTTATTTTCAATGAGTCCGCCTACTCCCCACAACAAACTAAGAATAGGTCCTCCCAGTATTATTAACCCAAAAAACACCGTGGCCAATTCAGACAAGTTGCTTAAGTCCATCCATTTCGGAAAACCATAAAAACGGACTCCCATGTTTGTTCCACAGAAAAGCAATGTAATGATCCATGAAGCCAGCACGGGATAGTATGATTTCACCTTCATCTTTATGGAGATGCTTTTAAACAATGATAAAGAATACCCTCTGCGTTCTCACCTTCTTCAGATAATCGTCGGCTCCCTACAAATGAGTTTACATCAATTTCACAGGACACCATGTTGCCAGACATACAGGGTCCGGTTTCCTGCTCATAGATTTCATTTTTAAAAGGTTGCCCCTGATCAAGCAGAACATGCTGCAAAGGATACTCCCTGGACTCAATCGCGGAATATCGAAATCGGTACAGTCTGCTAGCTATGGAAAGGCATGGGAAAGGCCGACAAAAAAGGCGGGAAAAAATCCCGCCTGCTCATTCTACTGAATGAAAATCTACTTCCTTCCTGATTGGTTTCCTCCGGTTTTTCCGCTTCCACATCAATGGGCTGGGAAAGTTCCGGAGAAGGCCTGGATTCCGGCTTGGAAGCGGAGGAATCGGACATGGCTTCCTTTTCCGTCTTCAACAACTCCTCCTCAAACTCGGATTTGGCCTTCTTGAACTCTCCCAGGCTCTTGCCCAGTCCACGGGCGAATTCCGGAAGTTTCTTGGCTCCGAACAGCAGAAAGACGATCACCAGAATGGCGATGATCTCCGGAGTTCCCAGACCGAAAATAGCTAGTGTATTCATCATGGAAGATACAATATTTTTAACAGATTTATTTCAATGTGGAACTTCATAATACGCTTCATGCGTCATCGCTCCCAGCCTGTTCCTGCTTTTGCTGTTCTGCAAGCCTCCTGACGGCAAAACGGTGAAAACGCCAGACCACGAGGAAAATCACCAGGAAAGCACCGCCAAACTGCCCCACAGAAGCCAGGATGCGGCGGATGCCGCCTTCGTCGCCCAATTCTCCGGCCTGGCTCAATAATAATAAGACAGTACAGGATTCCAGGCCAGGGAACTGTCCGGGAGCAGATGCAGGCGCGCCATGCGATTCATGGCAGGCAGATAGGCCGCCTGGGCGGAAGCTTTCATCAGGGAATCTCCCTGGGCCTCATCCCCCCTGGCGTAATAAAGCTGGGCCAGCATGTACATGCCCTTGGGATTTCCCGTAGCATCCACGACACGGCGCAGAAGCCTGTACGCTTCATCAGCATCCAATTCCCCGCCCTTGCCGTTCTGAAGCAGTTCCGCCGCCTTCAGGGCCGCGGGAGCATAGCCGATGGCGGCGGCCTCCCGGTACAAAGCTAAAGCACGGGCGGCATGCTCCCCGGACGGGGAATCTTCCATGAGCATATCCGCCAGGGCGGCCATGCTGTACGGGTCCTTCCACTCCGCCCCCTTCTCAAACCATTTGCGGGCCTTCTCCATGTCCCGGGGCACATACTTGCCGTCCCGGTACATGATGCCCAGTTCCATGACAGCTCCCAAATCCTTTTGCTGCGCGGCCTTTTCAAACCATTGCACGGCCCAATTCGCATCCCGGGGCACGCCGAGGCCGTCCCGGTACTTGAAGCCAAGCAGACCCTGGGCTGTCAGGTTGCCGTGCTCAGCCGCACGTGTCAGCCAGGGAACGGACTTCTCCGGGGAACTGCCGGGTACTAGCTTCCTTTCATAAAGAAGGCCCACCCACAGGGCGGCCTTGGGATCGCCCGCTTCCGCCTCCTTCTGCCAGGAATGGAGGGCCTTTTCATAATAGCTGGTGGCCAGGGCCTCGTCCCGGAGCCCTCCCATGCCCTTGGAAATCATCGCCGCCGTCTGATACTGGGCATCCGCATTGCCGCTGTCTGCGGCGCGGGTAAACCAGAACCGGGCCTTCTCCATATTCTTGGGATAAAGACGGCTGCCGGTGTAAAACAGCTTGCCCAGGTCCAGCATGGCAGACACGTTCCCGGCATCGGCCGCCTTCTCCGTCAGGGAAACGTACTGATTCATCCATCGGGAAGTTTCCGGCACATTGCCGGACACCTCATAATGCACGACCAGTTGTTTGGCCGCATCTGCGTCTCCGTTCAGGGCTTTCTCCCTGAGCCCGGCCAGATAGGAGTCAAAATCTCCTTCTCCGGCGGAAACCGGAGAAGGAGGGACAGGAGATGCCTGAAGAGAAGGCTGTGCCAGGCACAGCGCGCATAATCCGGCAAGGAACCACCATCTGCAATGTCTCTTCATACCGGCACAAGTAAATGATTAACGTCCTCTGCCTCCGCGGGAAAAACCGCCGGAGAATCTGCCTCCGAAGCCGGGCTTGCGGAATCCTCCTTCGCGGCGCTGGAAGCCACCTTCACGGCGTTCGCCTCCAAAACCACCTTCACGACGCTGGAAGCCTCCCTCACGACGGTTGCCTCCAAAGCCGCCTTCACGACGCTGGAAACCTCCTTCACGACGGTCACCTCCAAAGCCGCCTTCACGACGCTGGAAACCTCCCTCACGACGATTTCCTCCAAAACCGCCTTCACGACGCTGGAAACCTCCTTCACGACGGTCACCTCCGAAACCGCCTTCACGACGCTGGAAACCTCCCTCGCGACGATTTCCTCCAAAACCGCCTTCACGACGCTGGAAACCTCCCTCGCGACGGTCACCCCCAAAACCACCTTCACGGCGTTGGAAACCTCCCTCGCGACGATCTCCTCTAAAACCACCTTCACGGCGTTGGAAACCCTCCCTCGCGACGATCTCCTCTAAAACCACCTTCACGACGCTGGAAACCTCCTCGTGACGGTCACCCCCAAACCACCTTCCCGGCGTTGGAAACCTCCCTCGTGACGGTCACCCCCAAAACCACCTTCACGGCGTTGGAAACCCCTCGCGACGATCCCTATTGAAACCGCCTTCACGACGCTGGAATCCTCCCTCACGGCGGTCGCCTCCAAAACCGCCTTCACGGCGCTGAAAACCACCTTCGCGGCGACCTCCGGAAATCGTCGCTCCGGTCATTCCGGCGGTCACGGGAACGGAAAGAATCGTCCCGCATCACATCACCTTCCGCGACCTCATCCTGTTCGTCCGTATCTGCAAAACGGGTCTTCATCTCGGGAGAAGGCTCATAAGATTCTCCCGCTTCAAAATCGTCCGGATTAAATACATAACCCTCATCGGAGTCAGAAGCGCTGCCGGATTGTTCCGTTTTAGCGGAAGTCCCGGTAACAAGCTGGGCCGCACCCAGGTACTTGCGCTGGCGGGGCGGATTCTTCAGAAGAAGAGCCACATCGGCATCATCCATGAACCTCCAGCTTCCTGGGTCCAAATCACCGCCCCACAAGGAACCGATGCGCACGCGCACCAGCTTACGCACGCGCAGGCCCAGGCACTGGAACATCTGGCGGACCTGCCGTTTCAAGCCCTGCTCCAGCACGATGCAGGCGCGGCGCGCGGAAGCGCGGCAGACATATTTGGCCTTAGCGTTGCCTTCCGGAATGCGGACTCCGCGCAGAAACTGCATCAGCACGGAATTGTCAAAATTCTGATCCACCGTCACCCAGTACTCCTTCTCAATGCCTCCGGTGGGATGGGAAAGGGTCTGAGTCAGCTCTCCCTTGTTGGTCATGATCAGCAGGCCCTCGGAATCGGCATCCAGGCGGCCCACGTAATTCAAATGGCGCAAACGGGGCGGCAGCAAGTCGTAAACAGTGCCGATCGCGCCCTGGGCCTCACGGCTGCACACATAGCCGCGGGGCTTGTTCAGCAGCACTACGACTTCCTCCATGGGAGTCATGTGGCGGCCGTCCACCTTCACGAAATCCTTATCGGTTACTTTCATTCCGGGAGTATCAATAACTTTCCCGTTCACCTCCACACGTCCTTCCTCAATCAATCTGTCAGCCACCCGGCGGGAATCAATGCCGCAGGATGCCAGGAATTTATTAATGCGGATACCTCCGTTTTCTTCGGAGCCATGTTGTTCTTCACTCATATCGATGTAATGTCCGCTATCTCAGCGGATGTTTTTTATTTGTTTGTTTTGCCGGCAGAACACGTTTTCCAAGGGAAAAAGTTCCGCCAGAAGAAAAAAGCCTCCCGGTTTATAGACATCCGAGAGGCTTCCTGTATTAGGAAAATGATGCGCCATAACAGCCCCGCAGAGGGAAAATCCCGGCGGAAACACTGTCAGGCTTAAGCTTCATGCTTGGTCTTCGGCAGGCCGAGGGGGCTTTGGCCCTTCTTCCATTCACCGCGTTCCTTGAGGAGCTTGACGCGTTCGAAACGCTTCAGGACGGAACGCTTGCCGCCTACGGTACCGGTTGCTTTGAGGCTGGAATGCTTGGACATGATCTTGTGATTTCGTAAAAGGTTCAGAAAGGTGCTTTACACCACCCTCACGGTGGCAGGCGAGGTCTTATAACGGAAGCCCCCCCTCTTGGCAAGAGAAATTTGACGCGACGGCCAAATATCTCACCTGGCGCCGTCCTCCGGATGCGCCTCCACCCATGCCCGCCATAAATCCGGACGGTTCAGGCGCGTACGTTCCAGGGACCGTTCATGCTTCCATCTCTCAATGGCGGGATGGTTGCCGCTCAGCAGGATTTCCGGAACGGACAGGCCGCGGAACTCATTCGGCTTGGTGTAGGCGGGAGCCTCCAGCAAACCGTTGGAAAAAGACTCCTCCACGGAAGAACGTTCATCCCCCAGGACCCCGGGAATCAGCCGCGCCACGGCGTCAATGACCACGACGGCGGCTATGGCTCCGTTGGTCAGGATGTAGTCCCCGATGGACAATTCCACGTCCACCAGTTCCTCCACCACGCGGTGATCCACCCCCTCGTAATGGCCGCAAAGAATGATGAGATGGCCGCCGGAAGCGGCCAGCTCCCCGGCCAGGTCCTGGTTGAACGTCCTCCCCTGCGGAGTCATCAGCACCACCCGCGTTTCCGGGCGCCTGAGTTCCTCCACGGCGGCGAAAATAGGTTCCGGCTTCAGCAGCATCCCCTGTCCGCCTCCGCAAAGATAATCGTCCGTCTTGCGGTGCCTGTCCTTCGTCCAATCCCTGATATTGTGGCAGCGCACCTCCACAAGGCCCTTTTCACGGGCCTTGCCGAGGATGCTCCCCGCCAGGGGGCTTCCACCATCTCCGGAAACAGGGAAAGAACGTCTATGGTCAGAGCGGCAGACATAAAGGGAAAAACGTCAGCGGTCGCGCTTGCCTGGCCGCGCAGCATGGCCTCAATAAAGGGGTCCAGGTTGCCGTCCATCACGTCCTGAATGTTGCCGGACTCCACGCCCGTGCGCAGGTCCTTCACCATTTGATAAGGCTGGAACACATAGGACCGGATCTGGTTGCCCCAGCCGATGTCTCCTTTCTCGCTGTACTGGCGGTCCGCCTCAGCCTGCTTCTTGTCTTCCTCAATCTGGTACAGCTTGGCGCGCAACATGTTCATGGCCTCTTCCTTGTTGCGCAGCTGGCTGCGTTCGTTCTGGCAGGCCACGATCACTCCGGAAGGAATGTGCGTGATGCGCACGGCGGTTTTCCACCTTGTTCACGTTCTGGCCGCCCTTGCCGCCGGAACGGTAGGTATCCACCTTCAAATCCTTGTCCAGAATCTCGATGTTGATGGAATCGGAAACCTCCGGCGTGGCGTCCAGGGACGCAAAGGAAGTGTGCCTCTTTCCGGCGGAATCAAAGGGGGAAATGCGCACCAGGCGGTGAATGCCGCGTTCGTTCTTCAAATAACCGTAGGCATACTCCCCGTCCACCTTCACGGTCACGGAACGGATGCCGGCATCGTCGCCGTCCGTACTTTCCAGATAAGTCACCGTAAAGCCGCGGCGTTCGCACCAGCGCATATACATGCGCAGCAGCATGGATGCCCAGTCGCAGGCCTCCGTGCCGCCGGCTCCGGCGTGAATCGTCAAATAACAGGAAGCCTGGTCCTGCGGAGCGTTCAGCAGGGTCAGCAGCTCAAAATCGGCGAGGGACTTCTCCCATTTGCCGAACTCTTCCACAGCCTCGCGTCCCAGGTCGTCGTCATCCGCCTCCTGGGCCAGTTCAATTGTGGCGTCTATATCTTCCAGGCGGGACTTCAGGGAGGAAAACGCCTCCATCCTGTGCTTCAGGGGATTCACTTCCGCCATCAGCGCCCGCGCGGCGTTCTGGTCATCCCAAAAATCCGGGGCGCTCATGCGTTCGTCCAACTCGGCTACTCGTTTTTGTATGCCGTCCAAGTCAAAGATAGCTCCCGAGCTCGGAAAGACGGCTGTGCAAGGCAGCCGTGTCGAGCGCCGAGAGATCTGGCAGCGATATGGGGATCCATGCGCGGGAACCTACCATGAATCAGACAAGCGGAAAAGGGCAAAATGCCGTGCCTTCAAGTCATCCCGCGCCATGAGCCGGCAAATGGCCATACGAGAACCAGCCCTGCCCCTCCAATACTTCCTTCCATTCCCGCACTCCGGAACCCGGGACGGAAAAGCTCCGGACTTTCATGGCGAAAAAACTCCCCTGAAACCCGGGAGAAGAAAATTTTCTTGCCCGCCTTCCGTAACTCGTAAAATCCTGCCATGGAAAACAGGAATCCTCCTCTTCCCCTCTTTTCCCTATTTCAATCTGAAAATGTCCTGCGGAAAGCCTCTTTCGCCCGTAAAACCTCAATCCCCCTCCACAAAAACGGAATTCCCAGTCTCCTTTACAAGGACGCGAACCTTGCAGTTCCACCCCCGGATCAAGACACCCTATCTGCCTCCGTTTTCCACACCGCCCGCAAACGGGCGAATACGGCAGGACTTGAGCCGTTCAATCTCCTCAAAAGTCATGATGTGCTCAATCTGGCAGGCAACCTCATTGGCCCGTTCCTCCGACAGGGCGAGTTCTTCACGCAGGAAATCAAACAAAATGCCGTGGCTGACGATGATCTTGCCCGCGATTCTGCGCCCCTGTGGAGTCAGCTTGACGGGGGCATACTGCGTGTATTCCACCAGGCCCATGTCCGCCAGCTGCTTCACGGCGGAAGTCACGGAAGGCATCTTCACCTTGAGCATTTCCGCAATATCCCGCACCTGGGCTGTGCCGCTCTTCTCAGACAGCAGACCGATGGCCTCCAGGTAATCTTCATTGCTCTTGGTAAGTTCCAGCATGGTGTGAGAGATTAGTTAACCCCTTAGGCGGAACTAACTCAAGATTTTTTCCAGCCTTATTTAGAATTAGAAAAAAAAGCCGCCGCGGACAGAACATCCGCGGCGGCCAAATCAATCAGTGTAAAACGGAGTGAAGCTTACTTCTCTTCAGAGGGGCTCCATTCTTCGTTTTCACGGGTAGCCAGATTGAAGGCGTGTTCCAGGCCGACCATGTCGCTGCTCGGGCGGAGGGCTTCAAAGGAAGCGGTTTCACGGCGGAGCTGTTCGGTGTCGTAATTGACGGCCTTGATGGAAAGGCCGATACGGCGTTCGATGCTGTCCACCTTGATCACGCGGGCGGTGATTTCATCACCCACCTTGATCACGTCCTTCACGCGTTCCATGGTCTTCGCTCAGCTGGGAAATGTGGATCAGGCCGTCGATGTCGCCGTCCAGATTCACAAAGGCGCCGAAGCTGGCGATCTTGGCCACCTGGCCGCTCACCATGTCGCCCACCTTGAAGCGGTCGTTGATGGATTCCCACGGATCGGACTCAAGCTGCTTGATGCCAAGGGAGACACGCTGGTCTTCCTTCTTGATTTCCAGAACGATGGCTTCCACTTCGTCGCCCTTCTTGAGCACTTCGGAGGGGTGGTTGATCTTGCGGGTCCAGCTCATGTCGGACACGTGGATCATGCCGTCGATGCCTTCTTCCAGGCCCACAAAGGCGCCGTAGGGAGTAAGGTTGCGGACCTGGCCCTTGATAACGGTACCGATCGGGAAGCTTGGGGATTCGATATCCGCCCAGGGATTGTCTTCCAGCTGGCGGACGCCGAGGGAAATCTTCTGTTCCTTGACGGAAATGGAAAGCACAACGGCTTCGATCTCCTGGTCCAGTTTCAGCACGTCGCTCGGACGGGTGATTCTCTTGACCCAGGACAGTTCGGAAACGTGAACGAGGCCTTCCACGCCTTTTTCCAGCTCCACGAACGCGCCGTAAGGCAGGAGCTTCGTCACGCGGCCCTTGACCTGGGAATTGATCGGGTACTTGCGTTCGATGTCCGCCCAGGGATTGTCCGTCATCTGCTTCAGGCCCAGGGAAACGCGTTCCTTGTCGCGGTCCACTTCCAGAATCACGACTTCCAGGGACTGGCCGATGTGGAGCATTTCGCTCGGATGGTTCACGCGGCCCCAGCTCATGTCCGTAATGTGGAGCAGGCCGTCCATGCCGCGGAGGTCCACGAAAGCGCCGAAGTCCGTAATATTCTTCACGAGGCCTTCCACCTTGTCGCCTTCCTTGACGGTTTCAAGGAAGCGCTGGCGCTGGTCGGCGCGTTCGGCTTCGATCACTTCGCGGCGGGAAAGAACGATATTCTTGCGGTCGTCGTTCACCTTGACGATCTTGAACTCGTAAACCTTGCCGACATACTCGTTCAGGTCGCGCGGGGGAATGATATCCACCTGGGAACCGGGCAGGAAGGCTTCCACGCCAACGTTGACCATCAGGCCGCCCTTGACGACGCTCTTCACTTTGCCCTTGACCAGGCCGCCGTCGCGGTACACGCCCACGATCTTGTCCCAATTCTGCTTATGGGCGGCTTTTTCCTTGGAAAGGACGACGATACCTTCGTCGTTTTCGAGGCGTTCAAGAAGGACCTCGATCTGGTCCCCTACTTCGATCTCCTCGTCTTCAAACTCGGAAATGGAAATAGCGCCTTCGGACTTGTAGCCGATGTCCACCAAAACGACTTGGGGACGGATTTCCTGGATGGTTCCGGTAACGATGGAACCTTCTCGTAATTCGCGGAACTTGCTGTCAATCAGCTCCGCCAGTTCAGTTGTGCTCATTTAAATGGTTGATGAGTTAGTATTGGCGATTTTTCTCATGGCCCCTGGTTGGCCGGCGGGCAATCGGGGCGCCTTCCCCCGCCGGGCGAAAAATCGGTCGCTTTCAATAGCAGTTCTCTATAAAAACTCAAGGCTTTTCTTGAAAAAACTCTCCGCTGGCATGAAGACTTTCCCGCCCCGTTCTCTCCCCCGTGGAAACGCTCCTGAAAAACAGGGCGCAGAAAAGCCTTGAGAGGGCACGTTCCCATGTTAAATTCTCGCAATGAGGGAATCCTTCCCCTCCATTCCATAACCCCTGCACTTCCGTAACATGAAAAACACCTCCTTCCTCTTATTGTTTCCCTGGGACTGGCCGGAACCGCCCTGCTCCAGGCGGCGGAAACCATCAAGCTGGACCAGCCGGACCTGACGCGCGGCTCCGCAGTCATGAAAGCCCTGTCGGACAGGCAATCCATCCGCAGCTGTTCGGATAAAATGCTCTCTCAGAAAGACCTCTCCGACCTCGTCTGGGCGGCCAACGGCATCAACCGGGCCGACTCCGGAAAGCGCACGGCTCCATCCGCCATGAACCGGCAGGACGTCAAAATCTATGTATGCACCAAGGACGCCTCCTATCTGTACGACCACAAGGCGCATGCCCTGGTTCCCGTCAGCGACGGAGACGCCCGGCCGGCCGATGCGCCCGTCTGCCTCATCCTAGTAACGGACACGGCCGAACCCTGGGCGGCGATGGATGCGGGAATCGTCTCCCAGAACATCTCCCTCTTCTGCTCCGGCACGGGCCTGGCGACCTACCCGAAAGGCAGCATGGACAAGAACGCTCTGCAAGCGGCGCTGAAACTCAAAGCCCCGCAAACCGTCATGCTCTGCCACCCGGTAGGCTATCAACAGGACAAATAACAGCCTGTCCCAAAAGGCGTGCACATGGAATGCCCTCCCGGCATTCAGCCAGACACCCCGCAAATGAAAATGGCGGGGTGTTTTTTATGCACATGATGCATATCTCTACTCCCTCCGGGCCGGCCCAACACCCTCCGGTGCAGGATTCTCCTGAATCCGTTCCCTACCCCTGCTTTCAACCTGATGGAAACGCCTCCACTCTTCCGCCCGCTCCCCGCACCTTTCTTTTTCCTTTCCGGATGGCAGGCGATTCCGAAGCCATTCAAAAAAACAAAACGTAAACGATGCGCAGATCAAAACCTCACGCCTGCGGTTCCGGCAAAATATCCACGTAAATGCCGGGGGAACTCCCTTCAATGGGAACAGCGCCCACCGTCCGGGCATAAAAGTCAGCAGGCCCCACACCGCCGATAATCCCGTACGCGTGCCCCATGTTCCTCAAACCGCGCAGGGCGGAAACCAGCAACACCCGCCCCACACCGCTCTTCCGGGCCTCTTCCCCGACGCCCATCGGCCCCAGGAAACCCCGGGCCGTCACGTCGTAACAGGCAAACCCGATCATCTGCTTCTCCCTCGTAGCAATAAAGCAGGAAATGGGCTGCCGTGCAAAAGCCGTCTTCGTCTCACTCACCCACTTGGGGGAAAAATGGCGCCCCACCCAATCCGCAACCAGATGCCGTTCATAAGCGCCGGGGCGCCGTATCAGGATGCCCCGCTCCTTCAAGACCTGCACTTCATCATCAATATCGGGCAAATCATACAGCCGCACCAGCATATCCATCATAGCCCCTGAACCGTACCACAATTAAGTTCCGCCGCGAACAAAAAAAACTGGACAAACCGCCTTTCCGCCCTTAGACTGCGCCGCACCACATCAACGAGCTGTAGCGCAGGCTGGTAGCGCGCTTCGTTCGGGACGAAGAGGTCGCAGGTTCGAATCCTGTCAGCTCGACCAATTTAATAGCCGCCTTCGGGCGGCTTTTTTATTGGCTAAATATTGGATATCAATCAATTTTCCACATTAAAAATTCCGTTTTGCCGTTATCCTGCACTAATGTGAATATCGTTCACTAAGGTGAATAAATGGTGTCATACTGATTGAATTTGACCCCTTAAAGGGTACAAAATCATATGAGCAAACCTCTCAGATTTACCATCTTCAAGATGCAGCGTGGAGGCAAAATTCTCTACAGGATCAGAATACCGGCCAGATTTGCAGCATCAGGGGAAAAAACCGACTTGCACTACAAAACAAGAGCTGAGGCTGAAGAAGAACAAATCCTGCTGAGAGAAAAGTTGCCTTGCCGCGTTCTCGCAAAGAGAGCAAGCATTCTTTGTTTTTAAAAAAGGTTTCTGAACATCATGTCCGGAGAAGGAACTTACAGGTTCCCTCTCCTAGAATCCCTCATTAAACCTACCCTGCACGATCCAGCCTCATTTGAGCACGTTTCATTAACCTGTAAATTCAAAAAGGGTAAGAAAAAAACAGACCTTGGACAAATCATACTTCAAGAAGCATTTCGAGGAAAAAATGCTCTTGGCAATAAGGTAATCAACTACGCCGTTGTCGTCTATGACTACGATAAAGATACTTTCCTTGACGAAAAAGCAACAACAAGCACAGAGCCATCTTTCCAAGGGACTTTAATTGAAGACGTGAAAAGGCACCAAGTTGAAAATCCGCAATAAAAAGCCCCGCTCATCTTCATGAACGGGGCGGCACCAATTTTTCAAATTCACCTGGGGGTTTGATCAATGACGATAAAATCCTTTTTCCCCACATACTCCCTCCGGGTACCCGGATCTCCATGTCCGTCCCGGAAACGTACTTCCAGTTCGTATATTTTTCCACTGGCCAGAGGTTGTAAATAGGTCAGCAGCAGGTACGCATCCTTGACGGGCACTTCATGCTTCTCTCCGGGTTTCAGCGTAATGTAGTTCATAAGATGTACCACACGCTCAACTTGATACGAGGGAAGATACCATGCCAGGGGCCTGTCCTCCTTTTTTCTGTTTCCCTTGCTCCATATTTTTATGGAGATATTCGGACCTTTTCCTTTGCTGGGATAGAAGTCGTCAAAAAGACGCACAGCCTTTTTTCCCTTGTTGGCAAACACCAGCTTGAAATCCGGAAAAGCTGCTCTTGGATCGAACGAGGTCTTTTCCATCACCACGGAACATTCAATTCCGTTGTCGGCCTTGTCCCCCCATGCGGGGGCATGGAGGGACAGGATGACCAGAAGTCCTAACATCTGAAATATTTTTTTCATTACAGCACGATTCGGGAAGTCCCACGGAGAGTCCCCAGGAAACAATCCTTACCCTGCTGATTATAGTAGCGCGTTTCGAGTTCACAAGAACATTGTTTCCAACCCGCCAGATCGACTTCATCCAGACAGAGCGGAATCGTGACACTGTATTCCTGGCCGGGTGCAAGCTCCCGGTAGTTCAATGCACGATGAAACGTCATTGTTCCCATCTTACGATCAAGAACACGAACGTCTCCCCGTTCGGTTCTCAGAATCGTCATGAAGAAGAAATCGGACGTTTCGTCGTCGATTTCGTCCAGAATCCGGACAGGCAGACTTCCCTCGTTGCGGAAACAGACTGTAATTTCTCCCTGCATGAAC
>VOFH01000683.1_pt1 | contig 86000 bp, 120 predicted proteins | sample 5384091 | NCBI WGS metagenome assembly VOFH01 (sample SAMN12384727, study PRJNA508395) | human gut metagenome | isolation source: healthy gut G | host: Homo sapiens
GGGCCAGTCCGTGGCCGCAGCGGCAAGCCTGCCCGAGCTCGCGTAACGCATCCGCCGACGACGCGCGACAGCTCGTTTAGAAGACCGGGCGAAGCTCCGGGTCTTTTCATCACAGCTTCATCGGTCGCCTGACCGGCTCGCGAACGTTCACGTAACCGAACGTCATGCGAACGCCCGCCTTGATAGCTGCACGCCCCCGAGCGGCATGCAGCCCGCGCAGAAGACGCGCACAGGAGCACGGGTATGAAGCAAGGTTTACCGGGGACACCGCGCAAGGCGACCTACGTGGAAAAGACGGGGAGAAGCGAGGTCGCCTGCGTTTCGAACCGATGGGAGAAGAACTCCGATGCGGCGATGGGGATCGCCCACGCATCCGCGTAGCATCGAGACGGAGGGGTTCATTATGGAAACGCGCTATTCCACCTGCTTGTTCTGCGACGGCGGCTGCACGGCTGAAAGCCGAGGTGAAGGAATCAGGATCCTTCACGCTTCACCGCTCCAATCCCGCTTCACCCGCGATCTGCTCGAAAGCCGCACGACTGACGAGCACTCGCTTTCATCCTGATCGCGTGACCAGGCCCCTGGAAGAACGTCGGCGAACGAGGCGAGCCGCAATGGGAGGCCAGCTTTGGGACGAAGCTACTGGACGAGATCGCCGTCAGACTGCGGCGTCATCGATACGGCCCCGGAAGCCGTCGCATTCGCCGAAACGCCCCTGAACCACGGGTTCGGCGGCGACGCGGCGCCTGATGAACTGCATCGGCTCCCCTGAACTACACCGCGCCCGTGCAGCTTTGTATTTCTGGAAACACTGCCCAGGTGCAACGCGCCAGTACGGATGGTTCATGCCCGAGGTGGTTATCGACCGCATCGTGTATTTTTGATGCAGACCGCGACGAGGGGAGCGTTGGCCAGCCGAGTATCCAGGCGCTCAACGCCGAGGCCGAGCGCGGAGCCAAGCTCCATCGTCATCGATCCACGCCGATCCTGCACGTCCGCGCGGGCGCACTGGCACCTCTTCCCATACGCTACGGCACCACGCGCTCTCGCGCCTCATGGATCAACGTCATCATCGAAAGGGGCTTTTCGACCGCGCCTTCCGTCGAGGAGCTGCCTGGGATTCGCCGAGCTGCGCGAGCGCGCATCCGCCATAAGCCCGAGATCGTCGCCGACATCTGCGGCATCGACGCAAACTCATCCGCGAGACGGCGCGCGTCTACGCGAGCGCGGACGCGGCCATCATACCCTGGGGCATCGTCGGAGACATGCAGGTGAACTCGACCTCGCTTCTGCAGGCGCAGTGCATCCTGCGCGCCATCTGCGGCTTCATCAACGTGTCCGAAAACGTTGACCGCGCGCTCGGGGGCGTCGGAAACGCGCAGCTCGCCGCCATGAGAAGCTCTCGCCCGTTAACGCATGAAGCAGCTCCGGCTGAGACAAACCCCTGCTCACCTTCGCCGCAGCCGAGCTCTACCGCGATGCCAACGCGCGCTTCGGCATCGACTACACACGCCCGACATACTCGCGGGAATCGCAGTCGTGCATTCCAAGCGCCCTGTTCGCCGCCATGCGAGGCGAAGGCCCCTACCCCGTGAAAGCCGTCATCACAGCCGCCAACAACACGGTGATGAGCTATGCGGGCCAGTCGGGAATCGTCGACGCGTTCGAACCAAGATCTCGTCGTGGCGTACGAGAACTTCATAACCCCACGGCGCAGCTCGCCGACTTCGTGCTCCGGGCGACATGTGGGCCGAGAGGACGCCTCTTCGCCGCCTACGACACGCGCGCCCCTGTTCTCCGCCGCCCAAGCGCTTGCGATCCCGCCGGAGAATGCAAGAGCTGGTACTGCGTGATCAAAGGGCTCGCCGATCGACTGGGCTACGCCGACGATTTCCCCTGGACGACGGAAGGCGAGCTTTACGACTTCCGCCTACGCGAGCTCGGCATCACGTGGGCCGAGCTTCGAGATCAAGCGCCGAAGCCCGTTTTCAGGCAGAAGCCCGCTGCGGGGCAGTTCGTCACGGCATCGGACAAAGCCGAGCTTGCAGCTCCGTGCTCGAAACGTCGGGTTCGACCCCTCTCCCCCCGCTATCAAGAACCGCCTGATCCCGGGCGGACGATCATCCGGCGCGTACCCGTACCTGCTTTTCGCCGGGCTTCGCGAGCGTAAGTCGTATAACACCTGCCTGCACCAGATCGAATCGTTGAGAAGGCGGGAGAGCGAGCCGCTCGCCCTCGTCAATCCCTCCGACGCGGCTGCCGAAGGCATAACCGAGGGCCTTTTGGTGCGAAGTTGAAACCGCCTACGGGAGCATTAGCCTGATGCGCATCTCGACGACGCGCAACCCGAAGGCACGCTGCGCGTTCCCCACGGGTGGTGGAAGCCAAGACGCCGGGCGGCGTCGCGGCTTGGGCTTGTCGTGCGCGCGGATCCACAGCGACGGGATGCTGTTCCCGACGCCGACTGGAACCTCGACGGCCCCCAGGGCGTGCCCAACCTCGCGGTGGCATCCACGCGAGCATACGCCCGCTGTAGCGCGGCGCCTTCGCGACTGCCTTGGGTCTACAACGGGAGGCGGTTCGAACTCGAACCGCCTCCCGTTTTCAGCTTCGACGCTCCGCGTCGCGCGTCCTTACAGCGCCTTGCCGCGCAGGACGACCTTCACCTCGAGCGTCTCCTTGTCGATTAAGACGGCGTGGCGACCGCGCCGACGCTCAACGTGCCGTGCTCGCCCTCGAGGCCCACCCGCACGCGCAGGGTTTGCCGTCGTGGCCTTCACGGCGCTTACCAAGGGATGTCCATCTCGCGCACCGCGACGTAGAGACAGCGTCAGATCGCTCACCGAGCCCGCCAGCGCCCTGTTTTCGATGGTGGCGACAGGGCCCTTCACGGTGACGTCCTGCCCGCCCAGATCGTACGTGCCGTCCTCGAGACCCGCTGCGCGCAGCGTGTCCGAGATGAGGATCATGCGATCGTCGCCGAACATGTTGAACGCAAGGCGCACCATGGCGGGATGGATGCACGCCGTCGGCGATGATCTCGGCCGTCACGTCGTCGCGCTCCGCCGCGGCGGGGATGGAACCCGGCTGCGATGGTGCATGGAGTTCATCGCGTTGGCCACAGATGCGTCAGGTGCCGCGCGCCGAGCTTGAAGGCATGCGCCGCGGTGTCGTAGTCGGCGCAGGTGTGCGCAGCGAGATGCGCACCTCGTCCGGAAAGCTGTTCGATGAACTCACGGCGCTGGCCTCGGGTGCGATGTCGACGATCTTGAACAAGCCGCCGCCTCCTTCTGCAGACGACGGAACTCCTCGACGCGGGATTGCGCACGTAGTCGGGTTTTGCGCGCCCACCTTGGAGGGCGAGATGAACGGACCCTCCATGTTGATGCCCACGGATCGGCTTCTGTGCTCTGCGGGCTCGAAAGCCGCCGCAGCGCGGGCGGCCTCGGTGAGGATCTCCTCGACAGCGTCATAGTCGCAGGGACACATCGCCGTGACGCCGCGCGACGCCTCGTAAGCCGCCATGTCGTGAAGACCCTCGGAGCTTGCCGTCGCTGATATCCGCTCCCGCGCTGCCGTGGAAATGCAGATCGACCAAACGGGGATGACGTAGCAACCCGCGGCGTCGACGACCTCGCTCGCGTCGGCTTCGCCGGCCGCGACGAAGCGCCCGTTTTCCATGAACAGCTCCGCCGCGCGGGAAGCCCTCGCCGTCGAAGATCTCACCAGCTCGTATAACGCTCATTTTGCTTTCCTCCGTAACTTACGCCGTATTCGTCAAACACGTCTCAGGCAGGGTCCTAAAAGCGCCTCTCAAGCACATCAGCGTGCCCGATGCGCCCCAAGCCGTCGACGTGATCTACTAAAGAGCCCCCGGCCTCGGCGTCGACGATGACCGTCACGTCCGGATGGAACTGCAAGATGGAAGCGGGAACCTCAGGCGTCACCGGCCCGAAGAAGGCGCGGCGGACGATGTCGGCCTTACCCTCGCCGTTGGCCACCACGAGGATCTTCTTCGCCTTCATGATGGTTCCGATGCCCATGGTATACGCCTCGCGCGGAACCTCGTCGATGGAATCGAACAGGCGGCTGTTCGCCTGGATGGTGCTCTCGGTCAGCGTCACGCAATGCGTCGCCTTGGGGGAACTCGTCGCACGGCTCGTTGAAGCCGATGTGACCGTTGTGACCCAATCCGAGCAGCTGGACGTCGACGCCGCCCGTCGCCTCGATGGCCTCCTCGTACGCGGCGCATGCGGCGTCGGCGTCTTCGCAGGAGCCGTCGGGAACATGCGTCGCCGCCTTGTCGATATCGACATGGTCGAACAGGTTCACGTTCATGAAGTAGCGGTAGCTCTGATCATGATCGCCCGAAAGACCGCGGTACTCGTCGAGGTTGTACGTGCTCACGTCCTTGAAGCTGATCTTACCCTCCGTAAAGTCGGACACCAGGTCGGCGTAAAGCCCGATGGGCGTCGACCCCGTGGCAAGGCCCAGGACGCAGCTCGGCTTCTTCGCAACCGCTTCGGCGATGACGTCGGCGGCTCGACGGCTCATGTCCTCGTAAGTCTCCTCGATTATCAGATTCATATGACTTCCTTTCTAAGTCCAGAACTGCAATGTCTCGATAACATCCTGATATGCCCACGGATAAATATCCGAATACCAGCCCGTTTCGGCACAAAACACACAAGCGCGCTGTAGAGCAAGCTCAGCCCCACCAGCACGACGAGCACTTTGACGAACACATCGCGCGCCGACGACCCTTCGCGCAGGTTCTCGTTGACGATGAACAGCAGCAGCACCGAGGCGGCGAGGAACATGAAGCTGAAATCGGCGTAGTAGCGCTGAAGGATGCCCGCAAGCTCGGCGTCGAGCAGGGCGACCGCGACGCCCGCCACGAGCAACACCACGATCACGCCGAAGATGGTGCGCGTCGAACGCTGGGAGCGGCGCAGCGCCAAGACGCGGCCCGTGAAAGGTAGGGCCCACAGCACGGGCAAGCAGGCGAAGATGCCGCCGAACGTGACCTCTTTGATGGTCTGCCCCATGTAGGTCGTGTCGAACTGCGCCGGCTCGATGAACGGGAACACGCCCGTGACGTTCGGCGGCTGCAGGAAGTAGGCGAAGAACGCCGGGGCCAGACGGCCGACGTTCATGCCGCGCTTGGTCATGTCGTTCACCGTCAGATTGTAGTTCGCGCCGAAATCGGTACAGCGAACCGAAGCGCGCGTAGTTGTAGGCCATGATTCCCGCCGCGACCACCACGTACGGCGCGAGCAGACACGCAAGCTCGCGCACGCCCGCACGCGTGAGGGCGCGACGCTCGGTGATGTGGTTCGCCAGAACAGCGGAAACGCCAGGAACGAGAACACGAGGAGCTGCGGCCTGCATCCGCCACAAGCGCCATGCAAAACGAACCCAGCATGAACCAGGCGCACGCGTGCTTCGAGAGCCGTCCCCGCATCCAGCAGTACAGACCCCACACCGAGAACGCCAGGCCGCACATGATGGGCAGCGAGTAAAACGCCGGGAACTTGACGAGGTAGAGCATCCCGCAGCACATGACGAGCGGGATCTGGAGCAGCAGGTACACGCCGAGGCTCACGCGCTTGAAGTGGTAGCGGGCGAACCGGTCGAGCAAAGCCGAGCACCCCAGTATGAACGCGATCGCCATGACGAGCACGCCGATGGCGGTCGGGAAGTTCGCCCCAGTCGCAAGGTAGAACGGAAGGTAGAACAGCAGCACCGGCACCACGCCGAAGTACACATAATAGTGACCGTCGTAATACGCAACGTCGAACAGGTAGGGCTCGCCCGTCTCCTTTTGCAGCTCGTCGCGCGCGCTCTTGTCGTAAGGATCGTCCATCGACTTGAGCCAATCGGGCGGCTCCTCGTCGAGATAAAGCTGCCCGTGGGCCATCGCCCGCGCGAGCTCCGCGTACTGCTGGGCGTTCTCCCTCCCACTTCGAAGGCGTTCACGACCGACTTGCCGTCCCAAGAGCCGTAGTTGTAGGTGGAGGTGGCGACGCCGACGAGATTGGACCCGTAGAACAAAAACGTGGACACGAGCGCTATCTCGACGGCTACCGCGGCGATGATGCCCGCCTTCGACTTGACGGGGTTGGCGACCATGTTGATGCGATACACCGAAGAGCGGGGCCTGAACATGAACGCCAAGAGAAGCACGCCGAACGCAAGCGAGAAACGAGGCCACGAGAACGCGAAGGGATGATGCGCGTTCACGGTGACGGTCTTGAGCTTGATCGGGAACGACACCTCGTCTCCCCGTGATCTCGATGCGCAAACTGCCGACGTAGCCCGCCGTGTTGAGGTTGATGAACTCGCTTTGAGTCGACATAGTCGAGATCTCCACCTCGGGAACGCCCACCGTGTACTCGGTTGAATCGAAGTACGCGCGATGGGCGTCGTCGGTGAAGTTGATCTTGACGACGAGGTTTTGCGCGGGCTGGCTCGAGTCGAAGTCGATCCGGATGTTGCGGACCTCGGCGTTGAGGTTCGAAAACTCGAGAACGCGGTTCACCGACGTGACGCGGAAGAAGCCGTCGTCGCCTTTCGGCAGCTCGATGCGGTCCTTCAAGTCGATGGGCTTGTTTCCCGCGGAGGCGAAGTAGTTGAAGTTGAACACGAACGTCTCAAGCGCCACTGCGACGAGGAGCAGCACGAGAAGCGATTTCAGCAGGTGGACGATCGACGCTCGGTTCGGCTCGACCTTGCGTCGGTACAGATACGTGAGATTTTCAGACAGTGTAGGCATAACGCACATTATACGAAAAAATCCCGCATCGATGACTCGATGCGGGATCGATTTAACGATGGCACCTCGGCGGATCGCCCAGAGCGCAAGCATGCGCGAAGGGGATCGTTACAGGTTGAGCGCCTCTTTCACGTCGGCGAAAACCTCGACGGGATCGCGATCGCCGTCGATGGTGACGAGCAGCTCGCAACCGCGATAGTAGTCGATCAGCGGGCTCGTGGACTTCTCGTACACATCGAGACGGTTGCGCACCGTGGCCTCGTTGTCGTCGTCGCGCTGGTACATCTCGCCGCCGCACTTGGGGCACGCCGCGTCGGAGACGGTGCCGATGTGCCCGCACACCTTGCACATGCGACGAGAGCAAAGGCGGTTGACGATGACCTCGGCCTCGACGTCAATCAGAAGCGCCGCGTCGAGCGGACGACCGAGCTCGGAGAGCATCGTGTCGAGCGCGACAGCCTGCGTGGTGGTGCGGGGGAAGCCGTCGAGGATGACGCCCTTCGCCGTATCGGGCTGCTGAATGCGCTCCTTCATGAGATCGATGATCAAATCGTCGGGAACGAGCTCGCCGGGCGTCCATGAAGCCTTTGGCCTTCACGCCGAGCGGGGTCTGATCCTTGACCGCGGGCGCAGGATGTCGCCGTAGAGATATGGCACAAAACCGCATTCCTCGACGAGCTTCGCGGCCTGCGTGCCCTTGCCGGCACCCGGAGCACCGAGCAACACAATATTCATGGTTGTTGATCCTTTCTCGATTCACACGATGCAATCGTATTCAACGTTTCTCTATTGTAGCAAAGCGGACATAAGGCGCTCGATTCTACAAGAAATCGACCTAAACGAACGCCACAGTCCCCGCCGATCGCGAAGCGGGCCGTCACCGCCCGTGAAAACAGAGAACCCGCCGTGAAGGCGGGTTCTCACAACGTTCATGCAGGCTGCTCGCTACTGAAGAAGCCGTTGTAGTTGTGCATCTTCAACTGGCTCTCAACCTTGTTCATGGTGTCGAGCGCAACGCCGATCATGATGAGGATCGACGTGCCGCCGAACGACTGGATGAGCTGGTTGCCCGTGAAGTAGAAGATGATCGTCGGCACCACGGGCGATGACGGCGATGTACAAACCGCCCGGAAGCGTGATGCGATGAATCACGTTCTTGATGTACTGCACCGGTTGCAGACCCCGGGCGAACACCGGGATGAAGCCGCCCTGCTTGCGGATGTTGTCCGCTGTCTCCTCGGGATTGAACACCATCGAGGTGGCCGTACGCGAAGAAGACGATCAGCAGAAGCGTCAGAAGCCAGTTCAGCCAGCCGGTGGAGCACCAGTTCGCGAAGGTGGTGAACCAATCGACGTTGAAGATCGCCGCCAGCTGCGCCGGGAAGTAGATGATGCAGCTCGCGAAGATGATCGGGATAACGCCTGCAGCGTTGACCTTCAGCGGAATGGTGGTCTGACCGCCCATCATCTTACGACCCTGAACGCGCTCGCGTAGTTCACGGGGATGCGCCGCTGCGCCCGCCCGACGAAGATGATGAGCGGATGCCAGGCCAGGACGACAAGCAGAGGATTAAAACGGTGAGCGCGATGCCATAGTGCCCAGATCGCTCGTCAAGTTGATCGACGAGAAGATGGCGGAGGGCACGCGAGACGATGCTCACGAAGATGATGAGCGACATGCCGTTGCCGATGCCCCGCTGCGTGATGAGCTCGCCCATCCATGATGAACGCCGTGCCCGCGACAAGCGTGAACACGATGATGACGTCAGTGACGATCTCGGGAACCTCGCTCGAGAAGACCACGCCGTAGGCGGCGACTTGAACAGGAGCAGGTAGCCGATGGCGTTGATGAGACCCAGGCCCAGCGTCAGGTAACGCGTGATCTGCGTGATCTTACGACGTCCGTCTCCCTTTCGCCCAGCGGCCGATGGTTGAACGACGCCCTGCATCAACTGCATGATGATCGATGCCGTGATGTAGGGCATGATGCCGAGCGCGCGAACAATGAGAAGTTCGACAAATAAACGCAACTGCCCGTGAACGGGTCGAGCATGGTAGCGGACGCCGGTGTCCTGAAACGAGTTCGGCGAACTCATGGAAGGGAATGCCCGGCACCGGCACATACAGCGAGGCGATAGGAGCGCGAGAATGCCCAGCGTGAACAGGGATCTTCTTGCGCAGCTCCGGTACCTTGAATGCGCATCGATGATCGAGCTTAGCAAAGGCTCTTCGACCTTTCCTCCGCTGCTTCGATCTTCGCGCCTTGGCGGAAGCAGAAACCTTATCAACCTTGACCGTGAAGAGACTTTGTGATCTCGCCGTCGCCGAGAACCTTGACGAGCGCGTCGGAGTGTTTGATGATGCCCCTTGGCCTAAGGGTGTCGCCGTTCGACGACATCGCCGGCCTCGAAGGTCTCCTCGAGACGCTTCACGTTGACGGGCAGGTACTCCGACGTGGTTGATGTTCTTGAAGCCGGAGCTTCGGCAGACGACGAGCGAGCGGCGTCTGACCGCCCTCGAAGCCGACGCCCCTTGCCGCCGCCTGCACGGGACTTCTGGCTGTTCATACCGCGACCGGCGGTCTTTGGAGCCCGTGCCGCGGCCGACGGACCGCGACCTGCAGCCGCCTAAATCCTTAAGTTCCATGTTGTTTGTCCTCCTTCTCGTTGTCCACCTGGCAGCGCTCGCCGGCTACCAATCTCCATTGATCTCGCCGCGCCCGAAACGAGACACGCCGACGAGCGGTTACGCTTGCCCATATATGCCCGTCCTTCGCAATTTTAGCCAACCGTGGAGGTGCTTCACCTTGAAGATCATGCCGCGGACGGACTCGTTGTCTTTGCGTCAGGCCGAGCGCCTTGAGGTTCTTCCCTGATCGGCCGTACGGATCTTGGGGAGGCGACTGGAGACATGCCAGCCAAACATTTCGCCGACGGACATGTCGCGGCGAGCAGCGACCTCAGAGGGGCTCTCCATGTTCTTGAGACCCTCGGCGCGGCCTTAATGATGTTCGGCGTTGTTAGTGCCGAGCGACTTCGTGATGACGTTCGGTGAACGCCCGCGAGCTCCATGATGGCGCGAGCCGCGCCGCCGGCGATAACGCCGGTACAGGCGAACAGCCGCTTGATGAGAACGCGACCGGCGCCGAACTCGCCGAGGATCGTGCAGGAACCGTGCCTCCGCGGTCAGCGGAACCGTGAACATGTTCTTCTTCGCGTCCTCGACGCTCCTTCTTGATGGCGATGGGCACTTCCTGGGACTTGCCCATGCCCACGCCGACGCGACTGTTGCCGTCGCCACGACCACCAGCGCGGTGAGCGCGAAACGGCGGCCGACGACCTTTGGAAACGCGGTTGATGTAGACGACGCGCTCCCTGAAGCCCGGAACGGCGTTGTCTTGTTTGTTACGAGCCAGACGCCAAAACCCCTTCTAGAACTTCAATCCGCCCTCACGGGCAGCCCCGGCGAGAGCCTTGACGCCCGTGATACAGGTTGCCGCCACGGTCGAACACGACTTCCGTGACACCGGATTCCTGCGCCTTCGAGATGATGCTGCCGAGGGCAGCTGCGCCCTCGACGGTCGCGCCGCTGGATCCCGAGAGCCTTGTGAAATCAGGGGCCGAGCATTAGAAACGCCGCAGATGGTCTTGGAGAGACGTCGTCGATCCCTGCAGTGTAAACGTTGGGTGCTGCGCGTGACGCACAGACGAGGACGGCCAGGCGTGCCGACGTCTTTCACCGCACACGACGATGACGACTGGAGCCCGCCCTTCTTTTTCTGAAGCTTGTTCATGATAATCCCTTCGATCTCAGTCGTTCGCGGCTCGCGCCTAGTCTTTGCCGGCCTTGCCAGCCTTGCGGCGGACGATGCTCGCCCTCGTAGCGAATGCCCTTGCCTTGTAGGGCTCCGGCTTGCGCCACTTGCGGATGTTCGCGGCAACCTGGCCGACTGCTCGCCTTGCTCGGACCGGACACGACGATCTCGGTCTGAGAGGGCACCTCGAACGTGATGTTCTCGGGAGCCCCAACATGCACCGGATAGAATATCCGAGCTGCATCCGAGATCCTTTGCCCCTTCAGCGCGGCACGGTAGCCGACGCCGACGAGCGCAGCTTCTTGAGAAACCGGTGGAAACGCCCTCGACCATGTTGGCGATGAGCGTGCGGGTGAGGCCGTGGAGGCCTTTGGCCTTCGCGGAGTCGTTCGGACGCTCGACGATGATCTCGTCGCCCTCCCGCCTGATGAGGTCATGATGGGGGAAGGTGCGGGTCGTTCACCTTTGGGACCTTTGGCCGTAACCGTGGTACCGTCGATGATCGCATCAACTCCGGCAGGAACAGCGATGGCAACTTGCCGATACGAGACATATTTCGTATCCCTCCCTTTTCCTGCCAGATGTAGGCGACGACCTCGCTGCCGATGCCTTTCCTTTGCGAGCATCATCGCGATCGGTCAAGACGCCGTTGCTAGTCGAGATGATTGCCAAAGCCGAGACCGCCGAGCACGCAGGGCATGTCTTGCCCGCGTAGATGCGCAGAGCCGGGCTTCGAGATGCGCGCTGATGCCGCGGATGGTCTTAGCCTGTCGGGCCGTACTTCAACGTGATCTCGAGGGCGCGCGAGGCCCTCCCGACGACCTCGTAGCCGCGAATGTAGCCCTCCTGATCCATGATGCGAGCAATCTCGATGAGTTTCTTGCTCGACGGCATGGAAACCGTCGCCCTTGCCGGGCAGACCGAGCGTTACGCACGCGCGTAAGCATATCTGCGATGGGATCGGTCATGGTCATGTTGATTTCTCCTTTGATCCGTGATGAGCCGAAGTGCGGTTCGGTTATCGCCCTTAGCGACTCCGCCTGAACCGTCGGCACACCCTAAACGTGATTGAGCGTCCTACCACGAAGACTTGGTCACGCCGCAGTTCGCCTTTGTTGGCCAGTTCGCGCACGCAAACACGGCACAGGCCGAACTTGCGGTAGTAAGCGCTGGGGGACGTCCGGCAACGCGAGCAGCGGTTGCTGACGCGTCGAGAACTTCGGCTCGCGCTTGGCCTTGGCGATCATCGATTTCTTAGCCATGCATCCTTCTTTCTATGATCTAGGCCCGCAACCCTATCGCGAGCCCAAATGCCTGAGGTTGCGCTGGGGCCGCCTGCAAGAGGCGGCCGCTTGTTTTACTTGCTCTTGAACGGGAAGCCCAGCGCGTCGAGCAGCGCGAAGGCGCTCCGTCGTCGTCCGCCGTCGACGAACGTGATGTCCATGCCACGGTGCGATCGATCTTGTCGTAATCGATCTCCGGGAAGATAAGCTGCTCGGTGATGCCGAGCGTGTAGTTGCCACGGCCGTCGAAGCTCGGGAAATACCGCGAAGTCGCGAACGCGCGGGAGGGCGGTCACAGAGACGATCGAGGAACTCCCACATGCGGGTCAAAGCCGCGCAGCGTGACCTTGCAGCCGATGGGCTGGCCTCGCGCACGTGGAAACCGGCGATGGACTTCTTGGCGCGCGTCACGCAGGGCTGCTGGCCGGTGATGATGCGCAGGTCGTTCATAGCGGCGTCGAGAAGCTTGAATCGGCCGGCGGCAGCGCCGACGCCTGCGTTCACGACGATCTTCTCGGGAGACGCGGAACCTGGTTCATTGTTTGTCGGGCGAGCCTTCTCGAGCTTGGCGACGATCTCCTTGGTGTACTTTTCCTTCAAACGAGGAGTTTCTGCCATGATGGTGAAAACCTTTCTTACGATGGATTAAACGCAGGATTTCCGACCCCGCGTCCCCGCACGTGACGGGGCCATAGGCGCATAACGCACCCGAAGAGGAGACATTATAGGAAATCTCTCTTCCGGTCAAGCGTAACGCCGAAATTACTTGTCGTCTTTGTTGACGATGTCCTTGCCGCACTTCTTGCAGACGCGGACCTTCTTGCCCTCATCGGTGAAGCGCTTCGCGATGCGAGTCGCCTGACCGCACTCGGGGCAGACGAGCATGACGTTCGAGACGTGGATCGGAGCCTCGACGGTCATGATGCCGCCCTGCGGGTTCTGCTGAGTCGGGCGCATGGCCTTCTTGACCATGTTGACCTTCTCGACGACGACGCGGGACTTCTCGGGGATGAGCGCAGCACCTTGCCCTGCTTGCCTTTGTCCCTTGCCGGTCAAAACCTTGACGGTGTCGCCACGGCGGATGCTCATCTTGTTCTGCTTGGCCATTTTGCCACCTCCCTACAGCGTTTCCGGTGCCAAAGACACGATCTTCATGTACTTCTTTCTCACGCAGCTCGCGAGCGACGGGCCCGAAGATACAGGTACCGCGCGGCGTGCCGTCGTTGTTGATCAGAACAGCGGCGTTCTGGTCGAAGCGGATGTAGGAGCCGTCGGCGCGACGGACTTCCTTCTTCACGCGCACGATAACGCAGCGGACGACCTCGCCCTTCTTCACGTTGCCGTTGGGCATGGCCTCCTTCACGCTGCAGATGATCACGTCACCGAGGCCCGCGTAACGGCGCTTCCGCCGAGAACCTTGATGCACTGCACCTTGCGAGCGCCGGGTTGTCGGCCACCGCGAGCATGGATTGCATCTGAATCATATGCTTGTTCCTTACTTTCTAAAAGATAGCTTGCATGCAGCGCACACGTGCTATTTGGCCTTCTCTACGATCTTCAAGGCGCCAACGCTTCATCTTAGACAGCGGGCGCGTCTCCATGGATCAGAACGGTGTCGCCAACGCCGGCCTCGTTCTTGTCGTCATGTGCATGGAACTTCTTCGTGGAGGTCATCATCTTGCCGTAGACAGGATGCGGCTTGCGCTCCTTGACCTCAACCACGATGGTCTTGTCATTGACGTCGCTGACGACAACGCCCTGACGGACCTTACGCAGATTGCGCTCTTCAGTCATTTCTCAACACCCTTCCTAAGCTTACGCGCTCAGCTCACGAGCACGCATCTCGGTGAGGATGCGCGCGATATCCTTCTTCACCCTGCTTGACGCGAGCGGTGTTGTCGAGCTGGCTCGTGGCCATCTGGAAGCGCAGGTTGAACAACTCAGCGCGGCTTCCTTCAACTTCACCTGCAGGTCTTCGGCAGAAAGTTCACGAATCTCTGCTGCTTTCATTTATTCCTGCCCTTCCGTTTCGCGAGTAACGATCTTGCACTTGATGGGCAGCTTGTTGATCGCAAGGCGAAGAGCCTCGCGAGCGGTCTCGTCGTCGACGCCGTCGATCTCGAACATGATGCGACCAGGCTTGACAACTGCGACCCAGCCTCGGGGTTGCCCTTGCCGGAACCCATGCGGGTCTCGGCGGGCTTGCTGGTGATCGGCTTGTCGGGGAAGATCGTGATCCAAACCTACCGCCACGCTTCATGTGACGGGTCATGGCGATACGAGCTGCCTCGATCTGGCGGTTGGTGATCCAGTGCGCCTCCTGCGCCTGGATGCCGTAAGAGCCGTGGTTCAGACGGGTGCCGCCCTTGGCCTTGCCCTTCATGGAACCACGCTGCACCTTGCGGTGCTTAACGCGCTTGGGTACGAGCATTACTTGCGCCCCCTCTCGTTACGATCGTTGCGTGCGCGGCGGTTCGGGCGAGAGCTGCCCTCGAGCGCCGGCTGCGGAGCCTTCTGACCCGGAAGAGCCTCACCGTGGTACACCCACACCTGCACGCCGATGGAGCCCATGGTGGTGGCGGCGGTGCAGAAACCGTAGTCGATCTTGGCACGCAGCGTGTGCAGCGGCACGCGACCTCGCGATACCACTCTGCGGCGGCTCATCTCGGCACCGCCGAGACGGCCGGAGCACTGATGCGGATGCCCTTGGCGCCCGACTTGCGAGCGGACTGGACGGCCTTGCGCATCGCACGGCGGAACGCAACGCGTCCCTCGAGCTGCTCGGCAACGGACTGCGCGATGAGCGCAGCATCGAGCCGGGGCGCTTGACCTCGACGACCTCGATGGACACCGGACCGTTGGCGACCTTCTCGAGCTTTGCGGAAGCGCGTCGATCTCGGCGCCCTTCTTGCCGATGACGACGCCCGGACGGGCGGTGGTCACGATGATCTTGGTCTTGTCGCCGGCGCGCTCGATCTCGATCTTGGAGACAGCGGCACGGGCAAGATGCTTTTCCAGGAACTTGCGGATGGCAAGATCGTTCTCGAGGGTTTCAGCGTAGTTCTTGTCGGCGTACCAACGGCTACGCCACTCCTCGGTGATGCCAAGACGGAACCCGGTAGGGCTGACTTTCTGACCCATGCGGCTTATGCCTCCTCGCGGTGCAACGATGATGGTGATGTGGCTGGTGCGCTTGTTGATACGAGATGCGGAACCCTTAGCGCGAGGGCGGATGCGCTTGAGCGTCGGACCCTCGTCGACGTAAGCCGCCTTGATGACGAGCGAGTCGCCACGAAGGTGGTTGTTGTGCTCCGCGTTCGCAACAGCGGAATTCAGCGTCTTTCAACCGTCTCCGCAACCGCGCGGTTGGTGAAAGCCAAGATCTCACGAGCCTGCTCGACGGACTTGCCGCGAACCGGGTCGACGACAACACGAGCCTTGCGAGGAGAGACGCGAACGTAGCGCGATACTGCTCTAACTTCCATTGTTCACCCCTATCCTATCGCTTGCCCTTTTTGTCGGCCGAATGACCCTTGAACGTACGGGTCGGGGCGAACTCGCCCAGCTTGTGGCCAACCATGGACTCGGTAATGTACACAGGCACGTGCTTGCGGCCGTCGTGGACGGCGATGGTGTGACCAACCATCTCGGGGAAGATGGTGCTTGCACGAGACCAGGTCTTGATAACGTTCTTTTTTCGCCAGCCGCGTTCATAGCCTCGATACGACCCAGAAGGCGCGGTTCTACGAAAGGACCCTTCTTCAAACTTCTACTCACTATTACTCCTTAAGTACCTTTGCGCTACTTCTTGCGACGGCGGATGATCAAGCGCCTCGAAGCCTTCTTGGGATTGCGGGTGCGATAGCCCTTCGTGGGAACGCCCCACGGGGTGACCGGGTGACGACCCGCGGACTTGTTCTTGCCCTCGCCGCCGCCATGGGGATGGTCGACCGGGTTCATGACGGTACCGCGGACGGAGGGACGGATGCCCTTCCAGCGGTTACGGCCTGCCTTGCCGATCTTGATGTTGGCGTGCTCGGCGTTACCGACCTCGCCCACCGTCGCGCGGCACGTGATGAGCACGCGGCGCATTTCGGAGGAGGGCATGCGCACGATGGCGTACTTGCCTTCCTTGCCCATGAGCTGGCAGGAGTTGCCGGCAGAGCGAGCAACCGCAGCGCCCTTGCCGGGCTGCAGTTCGAGAGTTGTGGATGAGCGTGCCGACGGGGATGTTGGCCAGGGGAAGCGCGTTGCCGGTCTTGATGTCAGCCTCGGGACCGCTCATGACCATATCGCCCACCTTCAGACCCTTCGGTGGATGATGTAGCGCTTCTCGCCGTCGACGTAGTGGAGCAGAGCGATGCGCGCAGAACGGTTCGGATCGTACTCGATGGTCGCGACCTTCGCGGGCACGCCGTCCTTGTTGCGCTTGAAGTCGATGATGCGGTAACGCTGCTTGTTACCGCCACCCTGATGACGGGTGGTGATGCGGCCGTAGCAGTTACGACCGGCCTTCTTCGGCTTCGGGGCAAGCAGTGACTTCTCCGGCTTGTCCGTCGTGATCTCGGCGAAATCCGAGACCATCTGGAAGCGTCGGCCGGGGCTTGTCGGCTTGTACTGTTTACTCCCACAGTTCTACCTTTCCTTCTTCGGAGCCTACCTTATGAGCTGCCACCTGGTGACGGCAAGCAGCCGCTTCATAGGTCGCCCTCATCGAGACCTTTGCTCGCGCGCCTCTCCGCACACCAAAGATCTCCTCTGTCATTCGCGGTCAGACGATTGCCGATCTTGCCCGGATGGAGGCTCCGAACAGCGACGCCGCCTAACCACGCGCCGGGTGTATCCATGCACACGCAGACGCAAAGAGATATTATAACCACGATATTTTCGATTTTCAAGAACGGATTGCCCCTTGCGAACAGGGCACACAACTTGCGCACAACAGCGTGCTCATGCGGGGCATGCCCGAGGAGCGAACCGACGGCCCCGCTTACTCGGACGAGATACGTCCGAGCGCACGAGCGAGGCCGTAAGCGAAACGGGCGACCGCAGACACCGCTCCGCCTTGCGGCAAACAAGCCGATTTGCGACGAACAAGGTGCAGCCAGCCCCCGGGTTTTCGACGCTTCGCGGGGCCGTTGCGCCGACCTGAGAAAAAACGCACGCGCTTGTTCTTCCAAATCGGCGCAACGTGCGGCAAGGACGGCGCACGCGGCAAAGACGACGCAAGCGCGGCGTCGAGAATCGACGCGCTTGCGCCTACGAGCTGCGGCTGCAATCGCTTTCTGCGGACGCGAAGCGAAGCGAGTCCTCCAGCAGCGCCCCGACGCGTCGCGCGAGACCCCGCCATGACAGCGGGGAGAGATCGAGCTCGCACGGCGGCATCGAGGCCGCCTCGAGGATCGCCTCCTTCACACGCTCGGCGAACGCGGGCAGATCGTCGGGCTCGGGTTCGTCGACGCCGATCATGCGCGGGAGCTCGATGAAGGCGACAGGCGCCCGGGCGCTCGAGACCCCAACCACGGGCGCACGCCCGCAGATCGCTCACCGCCACCCTGCACCCACATGCCAGCGCCTCGACGACCACGAGGGGCAGCCCTTCGTAAAACGACGGGAGGACGAACACGTCGGCCGCGCGGTACGCCCTCACAAGATCGCCTTGGGACAAACGCCCCGCCAGCTCAACCGCCTCCCCGAGCTGCGCCGCCTGCTCGACGAGCCGATCGTGCTCCTTCGCCTCCCCATGGCCGCCGACGCACACGCAATGCACCCCGACGCCCGCGTCCCGCAAAAAAGCTCGACGGCGTCGAGCAGGCTGCCCACGCCCTTCTTTCTTGAGATCTTCCCCACGTAGACCAACTCGATCGGCTTGGGCGCCGCATCAGCCGCCTCGTCCGAGGAAGCCTCGAGCATCGCCTGCGCGCAAACGTCGGTTCCGCCCTCGCGGAAGAACACCCGTCGTCGAAACCCGTCCCGATGACCGTCACGCGATCGGCGTCGACGCCGTAGCAATCGACGATCTCCCTCGCCTGCTCGTCGTGAAGCGCGAAGATCCCGGCGAGCGACCGAACGGCGGACACGATACGCTCGCGCTCCAAACCATGGAGCGCATCTGCCTGATGTCGGTGGAATGGCATACGGCGAACAGGGAAGCTCGGTCCGCTCGCGCACGATCGACGTCATCAGGTAGAGATGGTGGCACAAAACCGCATCGGGCTTGAATTCCGCGACGGCCCGGTCGAACGCGCGCTGAAACGCCGTCTCGAACCGACGAAGCTGATCCGAGGTCATCTCGCGATAGCGCGACGAAGGGTAGGGCATCTCGTCGGACATGCCGAACACGTGGGGAAGGGAAGCTCGTCGCTGTCGAAACGCACGAACCCGGCGTAGGTCGCGCACTCGAGCGCGCACGCGTCGTCGGCGGCCACGCCGGCGATGACGCCGATGTCATGCCCCTCCCGTGCAAGCGCGTCCGCAAGCGAGGCGAGGTAGACCCCCGCTTCCCGTGCTGTCGGGTTTCTGCGCGCTGATGGTGAGGATCCTCATCGCGAACCCCCTTCCGTCCTGTGCGATCCGCTCCGCGGCCTGCCGACGAGCATCGCCCGACGACCTCGCGCGGCCGTCGCCCGAGGTTCGCGGCGAGCGATTCTTCTGAACGGTCGGAGGGCTGCTTTCGCCCGACGCCGCCCGCGCTCCGCTTCGCCTTCGATCCCTCCGATGCGCGCTCGCTCGGCGTCGCTTTCCCGCGCCCGCTCTCCGACGCCCTTGCCGCGCGCGTCCTGCAACCCGCCTGCCTGCGCGGGCGGATGAGGCACGCGTCCCCGTAGCCGATGAGGTCGCGTCTGCCCGCGCGCACAAGCGCCTCATGCACCAAATCGTAGTTGGCGGGGTTGCGATACTGGATGAGCGCGCTGAAGCGCCTTCTCGTGCGAGGACCGGGAACGTACACGGGCTTCATCGTGCGCGGGTCGAGACCGTGTAGTACATGCACGTCGAGACGGTGGAGGGCGTCGGGTGAAATCCTGCACCTGCTCGGGCATATAGCCCAGATCCCGCAGTACTCGGCAAGCTCCACCGCCTCCTTTGAGCGTGGAGCCGGGATGCGACGACATGAGGTAAGGGACGAGGAACTGCTTTTGCCCGCCCTCTCGTTTTCCGCTTCGTAAGCCTCGACGAAGCGCTCGTAGACGTCCCCGCCGGGTTTGCCCATGCAGCGCAGCGTTTGTCGGACACATGCTCGGGAGCCACCTTCAGCTGACCCGACACGTGATGCGCCACCAGCTCGCGCAGGAACGTGCGGTCGGGATCGGCCATGACGTAGTCGAAGCGGATGCCCGAGCGCACGAAGACCTTCTTCACCCCGGGCAACGCGCGCAGCTTCCGCAGCAGCTCGACGTAATCGGCATGGCTCACCTTGAGCGCGGGCAGGGCTTGGGCGTCAGGCACCGTCGATCGGAGCACGCACCCGATTTCAGCTGCTTTGCGCACGCGGGCGCGCGGAAGTTGGCCGTCGGACCTCCCACGTCGTGTATGTAGCCTTTGAAGTCGGGGTCGTCGCAGACAAGGCGCGCCTCCTCTATCAGCGACTCGTGGCTGCGCGCCGACACGACGCGCCCCTGGTGAAACGTCAACGCGCAAAACGAGCATTCGCCGAAGCATCCGCGGCTGCTCGCCAGGCTGAACTTCACCTCGGAAAGCGCGGGCACGCCGCCCGCCGCATCGTAGGAGGGATGCCACGTGCGCGCGTAGGGAAGCCGGTACACCGCGTCCATCTCCGCGGTGGTAAGCGGAAGGGCGGGCGGGTTCTGCACGACGTAAGGAATGATCCGAGTACGGCTCGACGAGCCGCTTGCCCGAGACGGGGTCGGCGTTTGCGTACTGGACGGCGAAGCTGCGGGCGAACGCCCGGCTTGTCGGCGCTCACCTGGTCCCAAGAGGGAAGCAGCTCGTAATCGTAGACGTGCTCGAGCGAGGAGGTCTTGAACACCGTTCCGTCGATGAAGGTAAGATCGCACACGGACAGCCCCGCGTCAAGCGCGTCGGCGATCTCGACGATGGAACGCTCCCCCATGCCGTAAGAGACCAGATCCGCATCGAATCGAGCAGGATGGAGCGTTTGACCTCGTCAGACCAGTAATCGTAGTGAGCTAGGCGGCGAAGGCTCGCCTCGATGCCGCCGAGGATGACGGGCGTCTTCTTGTACGTGCGGCGAATGAGGTTCGCGTACACCACCGCCGCATGGTTCGGCCGCCGCCCCTGCCTCGCCGCCCGGCGTGTAGGCGTCCGAGTGACGACGCTTCTTCGCCACCGTGTAGTGGTTCACCATCGAATCCATGTTGCCGGCCGATACGAGGAAGGCCAACCGCGGCTCGCCGAACACGGCGATGGAGGCGTCGTCGTTCCAGTCGGGCTGGGCGATGACGCCGACCTTGTAACCGTGGGATTCGAGCAGACGCGTGATGATGGCGTGGCCGAACGAGGGATGGTCGACGTACGCATCGCCCGACACGTAGACGAAATCGAGCTGATCCCAGCCCCGCGCCTCCATCTGCTCGCGCGTCGTGGGCAAAAACGCCTCGACGCCCGGACGCGTCGCGGAGGCGGCGCACCTGGAGGCGGCGCCGTTCGCCCCGCGCTTTCCGCGCGCGGCTCGGCCGTCGGATCCCACGAGCTTTCCCGACGCGCCGTCTCCCTCGCGCCGACGACGGCGCGTTCGCGCGCTTCGATTCCTTGCCGCGACGCTTCCCCGATGCCTCCGGGCGCCGTCGCCTTGCCGCCGCGGACGTGTTGCCTGCGCTCCCGCTCGCCCTTGCCTGCCAAGCGAACTCCTTTTTCATACGAGGAGCCGGCATGACGCCGGCTCCTCCAAATCGATCAACAGCTTGATTCGGCTACTCCGCCGCAGGCTCCTCAGCCTGAGCGGCAGGCTCGCCCGCAGGATCGACCACGTTGACGATCGCGTGCGCAAGCGCCCATTTGTTGGCCTTCATGCGCTCGGCCGACTCGCGCAACGCGAACCCGCGCCCGGACTGCTCGAGCTGCTGACGAAGCGCCTTGGGGTTCACGCCGGGGTTGATCGAGCGGCACGTCGCCTCGATGTCCTCGTCGGTGAGCACGAGCTTCTCGTGGCGGAACACCGCGTCGAGGGCGAATCCTTGAACGAGCATCTGCGCGTCTGCAGCATGAGCATCATGCCGACCTGCTGCTCGCCGCCGTTCTCCTCGAGGAACTCCTCCCAGCTCTTGCCCTGCTGCTGCAGCTCGCCGCGGATGTTGTTCATCAGGTTGGAGCGCATGGTCTCGTAGACCTCGTCGGCGATCTTCCTTCGAAACGACGCCCGAGCTCCGCCGCGACGGCCTGCATCTTGTAGCCCTCGTACTGCTCGGCATCGCGCGCCTCCAAGACGCGCCTGATGGTCGAGCGCAGATCCTCGAGGCTCTTGTAGATGGGGAGGTTCTTGGAGATCCACTCGTCGTCGATGACCGGAGCGGTGGCCTTCTGAATCTCCTTCAGCGTGACTGTGCAGTCGATGACCTGCGTGATCTCGTTGAAGTCCTCGTCGACGCCGGGGCCCTCGAACGTGAAGGTGCGGGTTTCGCCGGGCTGCATGCCCAAGATACCCTCGTCGAATCCCTCGGGCATGTAGCCCATGCCCGCGGTGTAGGTGCGCCCGTCGGTGGTGAGGCCCGCGAGCTCCTTGCCGTTCTCGGTGCACTTCATGGAGATCATGCAGCTATCGCCCTTTTCAAGCGGCTTGGGATCGGCAGCGACGTACATGGTGTACGTGTTGGCCATCTCCGCGACCTGCGCGTCGACGAGCGACTCGTCGAACTGGTACGCGGGCACGGTGATCTCCACCGGATCGTAGGACTTCAGCTCGTATTCGGGCTTGAGCGTCACGTTGAGGATGAAGGAAAACGCGCGGTCGCGCTGGAAAGGCGACGTGGGCTCGGCCTTCGGCGGGAACGACGGGATGATGTTCTTCTTGTCAAGCGCGAGCGGAACAAAGCGCCTCGACCGCGGAGGCCTCGACGATGGAATCGAGGTTTTGATGCCCATGCGCTCCTCGGCGACCTGAGCGACGGTCTTGCCCTGCTCGGGCTGCAAGCCCATGGCGCTGGCGAAGCTGATATGAGCCGCCTGCAACGCGTTGTTGACTTCTTCGGCGGTGGCGTGCGCCTCGAGACGAACCATGCCGTCGCCGAGCTTTTTCTGAGTTACCTTCATGTTGCAGACTCCTTAAATTGTCCGCCCCGCGTTTACGGGACGTCTCGTTTGCTTGGGCTCATTGTAGCTTATTTCGTCGGATAACCCCGAAAACCTCGGCGCCCTCGGCAAATGTCCGACCCCCGCCTCCGAGCGAGGCGCCGGAGGCTCCGCCGGAGCCTGCCGCAAAAAGGGGCTGCCCAGATATCGGACAACCCCTGCGCGCTGCTTCTTCTCTTTCGAACTAACCGCGCGAGCGAAGACGGACGCGGTTGATGCAGGCGAAGATCTCCTGACGACGCGGCATCGCGAAACCGAGCTCGGGATTGCGCGTGGCGCCGATGGCAGATATGCCCTTCTTCGTCGATCTCCTTCACCGCGGCGTCGACCATCTCGCGAACGCTAAGTCGGGCGAGGTAGTCGCGCTCGACGCACCAACGCAGGATGTTGGCGAGAGCCTTGCCCTGCTCTTCGTCGACGAGCTGATCGACGGCGCGAAGATCGCAGCCGACCGAGCCCACGTAGATGTCGACGCCGTTGAATGCCTTCACCTTGATGCGCTCGGGGGGGCATCGGGCTTTGCCGGTTCACGACGCTCCGGCGTTCTCGCGTTTGGCGAGAGAGGCCGTCTTCACACGAGCGGATGGGGCGGCGTGGAGATATGGCGCGGCTCGCGCGGCATGGCGAATCCGGGAGCGCCGGCAACCGCCTTCTCGCCGCGCTCGGCAGATCTCGCGCACGCGCTCGGTGATGTCGAAGGGGCTTGTACGAATCCATCTGGATCACGGTGTCCGCCACCGAGAAGAAAGCCCCCGAGGAGCCCGCCACGATGACGGTCGAGATGCCGGCGCGTCGCTGTAAAGATCGCGCAGCCTCTCGACGAACGGGGTGATGGGCTCGTTCTCGCGGCTGACGACCGACTGCATGAGCTCGTCGCGCACCATGAAGTTGGCGGCCGAGGTGTCCTCGTCGACGATGAACACGCGCGCGCCGGCTTCCGCGGCTTCGATCGTGGACGCGGCCTGAGAGGTGGAGCCGCTGGCGTCTTCGGTCCAGAAGCTCACGGTGTCCGCGTCGTTGGGAAGGTTGTTGATGAACAGGGAGATGTCGACCCCGCGCACGCTGCGACCGTCTTCGGCGCGCAGCTTAACCGCCGTGTCGTCGCACACCACGAGCTCTCGACCGTCGCCGGCCACATGGTTGTACACGCCGGCCTCGACGGCTTTGAGCAGGGTCGACTTGCCGTGGTAGCCGCCGCCCACGATGAGCGTGACGCCACGCGGAACGCCCATGCCCGAAACGGCTCGCATGGGGAAGCTCGACGGTGCAGCGAAGCGACTCGGGGACTCCTTGAACGCGACGGCGTCGACCATGGGACGCTTCGAGACGCCGTTTTCGCGAGGAAGTTCACGGCGCCTGTCGGCGACGAAGCACACCAGATCACGCTCGGCGATGGCCGAACGCAGCGCATGCTGGTCCTCGGCGAGATGGGCGACCGCCTCGAGCTCGCCCTCCTCGTAGCTCACATGGAGCAAAGACGCGCGCACGATGCGCGGAAGAGCCTCGAAAAGCATCGTGGTCAGGTCGCGAGCGGCAACGCCTCTGTCGCGCGAGGGGAAGTTGGCCGCGAAGCGAACTTCGACGGAGTCTTCGCCCACCTCGACGGCGGAGCGCTTCAAGATCTCGGGACGGGTTTGCTGACGACGAAGTCGCCGCCTTTGATGAAATCGGGAAATGGCAGGCGTTCTGCGAAACCGCACGGCCGAAGCGGCGCAGGAGCGCGTCCTCGAGCGCCGGGCGCTTAAGGCTCGTCGAACAGCTCGATGGGAAACTCCGCCACATCCTGAGGCACGCGAACGGTGAGCGACGAGGGAGAGGCGAACGGATCGGCCTGAACATGGTTGATGAGCAGCTCGAAGCCGTCGAAGGCGTAGACGCCCTCAAGGCCCCGGTACGAACCGTAATTGCGCCCGTCCATGCCCTCGATGAGGTTCTGAAGCTCTTTGTAGTTTCCGGTGCGGGGCTTGCGCGGACCTTTGTTGTCGCGACGCGCGGGCCGCGGTCGCCGAAGCCCCTTGCCGTCACGCGGCTTGTCGCCGTAGGGCTTGCGGTCGCGGTCGCCGTAGGGCTTGCGGTCGCGGTCGCCGTAGGGCTTGCGGTCGCGGTCGCCGTAGGGTTTTCCGCCGTAGGTTTGCGATCGCGATCTCCGTAGGGCTTGCGGTCACGGTCGCGGTCCCCGTAGGGCTTGCGGTCGCGGTCGCGGTCGCCGTAGGGTTTGCGATCCCCGTGGGGCTTGTCGCCGTAGGGCTTGCGGTCGCGATCGCCGTAGGGTTTTCCGCCGCAGGGGCCTATCGCCATACGAACGCGAGTCCCTCTTGTCTCCTCCCCTGTACGGCTTGTCTCCTCGCTTGCCGCCGAAGTCGCGTCCGCCCTCACGCGGAGCGCGCTTGTCATCGTATCCCATCAGGCACCTTCTCGCTTTCCCCTATTCGTTTTCCAAACTACGGTGCGGGTGCAAAGCGCGACGCCCGCCACCCGAAGCCGATGATATTGTATCGACTCAAAAGGCGCGCAATACGCGCCATATCAAACAACCACGCGCTCTTTCACAAGCTGCGGGCGAAAAAAGCGCCCCGAGAGCAGCTCTCGGGGCGCTTCGACAAGCTCATGTCGATCTCAAAGCGTTTTTACGCGCTGAAGATCTCGATGGTCTCGCCCTCGGCCAGGGTGACCATGGCCTTCTTCCAGGTGCGGGTCTTGCCGGCAGCGTAGCGCACGCGCTTGGGCTTCGGCTTCACGTTGAGGGTGTTCACGTTCACGACGGTGACGTCGAAGATAGCCTCGATCGCCTGACGGATCTCAACCTTGTTGGAATCCTTGGCCACCTCGAAGGTGTACACGTTGTTCTCCATCATGTCGTAGCTGTGCTCCGTGATGATGGGGCGGATGATACCTCGCGGGGATCCCTCATTTATGCAAGCACCTCCTCGATGCGGTTCAGGCAGGTGTCGACGATCACGAGCGCCTTGTTGTCGATCAGCTCGTAGGTGTTGATGTCGCCTACCGGGACGATGTTCACCTCTTGGATGTTGCGGAAAGACAGGAAAGCCTCGACGTCCTCGTTGCCGATGACAAGCGTGATGCGCTTGCCCTCGAGGCCGAGGGCCTTCAGCGCCGCAACGGCGTCTTTGGTGCAGGGCTTCTCGAAGTCCGATGTCCTTCACAATGAACGAGCTCGCCGTCGGCAAACTTAGCGGAGAGCGCCGGAGCGCATGGCCAGCTTGATCTCCTTGCGGTTCACCTTCATCTCGTAGGAACGGGTGTGCGGTCCGAAGACCACGCCGCCGCCGACCCACTGGGGAGCGCGGATGGTACCCTGACGGGCACGGCCGGTGCCCTTCTGACGCCACGGCTTCTTGCCGCCGCCGCGAACCATGCCGCGGGTGCGCGTGTTGGCGGTGCCCTGGCGCCAGGAAGCGCGCTGCGCCTTGACGACGTGGTGCATGACGTGCATGTTCGGCTCGATGCCGAACACGGACTCAGCGAGCTCGGCGGTGCCGGCAGCTGCGCCCTTCACGTCCTTAATCTCAATAGTTGCCATATTAGCTGCAACTCCTTGTTACCTCGTACCGATTAAGCCATGCGGACGCGGACGATGCCGTTCTTGCCGCCCGGCACCGCACCCTTGACCAGGATGAGGTTCTGCTCCTCGTCGATGCGAACAACTTCCAGGTTCTTCACGGTCACGGTGTCGACGCCCATGTGACCCGGGAGCTTCAGGCCCTTGAACACGCGGGACGGCGTGGCGCACTGGCCCACGGAACCGGGGGCGCGATGGAAGTGCGCGCCGTGGCCGCCCGGGCCGCCGGCGAAGCCGTAGCGCTTCATGACGCCGGCGAAGCCCTTGCCCTTGGACGTGCCGGTCACGTCGACCTTCTTCACGTCCGCGAAGGCCGCGACGGTCTGCTCGTCGCCCACCTTGTACTCGCCGGCGTTCTCGACGCGAACCTCGCGCAGGTAGCGCTTCGGCTCGGCGCCCTGGGCGTCGAAGTGGCCCTGCATGGGCTTGTTCACGCGACGGGGCTTGATGTAGCCGAAGCCCATCTGCACGGCCTCGTAGCCGTCGGTCGCGGTGGTCTTCACCTGGCAAACCTTGTTGGGCTCAGCCTGGATGACCGTGACGGGGACGACGGTGTCGTCCTCGGAAGATCTGGGTCATGCCGATCTTCTTGCCATAGATAGCGTTAATCATGTAGCCCAAACCTCCTTACAGCTTGATCTCGATGTCGACACCGGCGGGGAGGTCGAGACGCATCAGGGAGTCGACCGTGTTGGGGGTCGGCTCGAGGATGTCGATGAGGCGCTTGTGGGTGCGCATCTCGAACTGCTCGCGGGAGTCCTTGTTCACATGGGGCCCACGGATGACGCAATACATGTTGCGCTCCGTCGGCAGCGGAATAGGACCGGAAACCTTGGCACCCGTCTTCTGGGCGGTGTCCACGATGAGGCCGTGGACTGATCCACGATCTCGTGGTCATAGCCCTTCAAGCGGATGCGAATCTTTTGATTAGCCACTTCTTACCTCCAAAGTGAGCTTCGACGGGTCGCCTTAGGCGTTGCCGCCGGCCTTGCTGATGATCTCGTCCTGCACGGACTTGGGCACGGGCTCGTAGGAGTCCATCTGCATGGTGTACACGGCGCGGCCCTGCGTGCCGGAACGCAGATCGGTCGCGTAGCCGAACATGTTGCCCAGCGGAACCTTCGCCTCGATGACGACGGCGTTTCCACGCTGCTCCTGGCCCAAGATCATGCCGCGGCGGCTGGGAATGTCACCCATGACGAAGCCGGTGTACTCCTCGGGCGTCTCAACCTCGACGGCCATGACGGGCTCCAGGATGACCGGGTTGGATTTCTTGCAGGGCGTCCTTTGATGGCCATGGAGCCGGCCACCTTGAAGGCGGCCTCGGAGGAGTCGACGTCGTGGTACGAGCCGTCGATGAGCTCGATCTTGATGTCCACGACCGGGTAGCCGGCCAGAACGCCGAGTTCAGCGCCTCCTGGATGCCCTTGTCGATGGGGGGATGTACTCCTTGGGGATCACGCCGCCCACGATCTTGTTCTCGAACTCGTAGCCCTGTGCCCGGTTCCTGAGGGATCAGGTTGATGACCGCATGTCCGTACTGGCCGCGGCCGCCGGACTGGCGCACGAACTTGCCCTCGGCGTTCATGACCTCCTTGCCGGGGCGCTCGCGGTAAGCGACCTGCGGCTTGCCGACGTTCGCCTCGACCTTGAACTCGCGCAGCAGGCGGTCGACGATGATCTCGAGGTGCAGCTCGCCCATGCCGGCGATGATGGTCTGGCCGGTCTCCTGGTTGGTGGACACGCGGAACGTCGGGTCCTCCTCCGCGAGCTTCTGCAGCGCGATGGCCATCTTGTCCTGCTCGGCCTTGGTCTTGGGCTCCACGGCGATGTCGATAACCGGATCGGCGAACTCCATGGACTCCAGGATGATCGGCGCGTTCTCGGCGCAGAGGGTGTCGCCGGTGGAGGTGTCCTTCAGGCCCACGACAGCGACGATGTCGCCAGCGGACACGGCGTCGATGTCGACGCGCTGGTTGGAGTGCATCTGCAGAAGACGGCCGATGCGCTCCTTCTTGTCCTTGACGGCGTTGAGCACGTAGAACCGGACTCGAGAGTGCCCAGAGTACACGCGCAGGTAGGTGAGCTTGCCGACGTAGGGGTCGGTCATGATCTTGAAGGCAAGGGAAGAGAACGGCGCCTTCGGATCGGCGGGACGCTCCTCTTCCTCGCCGGTCTCGGGGTTGGTGCCCTTGATCGGCGGGATGTCAACCGGGGACGGCATGTAGTCGACCACGGCGTCCAGCAGCTCCTGCACGCCCTTGTTCTTGTAGGCGGAGCCCACGAACACCGGGTTGATCTTGCAGGCGATGACGCCCTTGCGGATGGCGGCCTTCAGCTCCTCGACGGAGACTCTCCTCCTCCATGAGGACCTTCTCCATGAGGTCGTCGTCGCAGTCGGCGGCGGCCTCCAAGAGCTCCTGGCGGTACAGGGCGGCGTCCTCGGCGAACTCGGCCGGGATCTCGTCCGATCGGCTCGGGGTAGGTCATGCCCTTGTCGTCGGCCTTGAAGTCCCACGCGGTCATGGTCACGAGGTCGATGACGCCCCAGAAGTTGTCCTCGGCGCCCATGGGAACCTGGGCGGCCACGGCGTTGGCGTCCAGACGGTCGCGCATGGTCTGGATGGCATGGAAGAAGTCGGCACCCACGCGGTCGTACTTGTTGATGAAGGCGATGCGGGGCACGCCGTAACGCTCGGCCTGGCGCCACACCGTCTCGGACTGCGGCTGCACGCCGGCAACGGCGTCGAACACGGCGACGGTGCCGTCGAGAACGCGCAGAGAACGCTCGACCTCAGCGGTGAAGTCCACGTGGCCGGGGGTGTCGATGATCTGGAAGCGGTATCCTTGCCGTCGGACTTGCCGCCGGGGTACTTCCAAAAGCACGTGGTGGCGGCGGCGGTGATGGTCACGCCGCGTTCCTGCTCCTGGACCATCCAGTCCATCGTCGCGGCGCCGTCATGGACCTCGCCGATCTTGTGAGTCTTGCCAGTGTAGTAGAGGATGCGCTCTGTCGTGGTGGTCTTGCCTGCATCGATGTGGGCCATGATACCGATGTTGCGCGTATCCCTCAGATCGATTTTGCCATGTATTTCACCCGTCCCTAGAAGCGATAGTGCGAGAACGCACGGTTAGCCTCGGCCATCTTGTACATGTCCTCGCGCTTCTTGACGGAAGCACCGGTGTTTTCGGACGCATCGATGATCTCGTTCGCCGAGGCGCTGCACCATGGTGTGCTCCTTGCGCTTACGCGAGAAGTCAACGATCCAGCGAATGGCAAGGGTGGTCGCACGACGGGAGTTGACCTCCATCGGGACCTGGTACGTGGCCCCGCCCACGCGCTTCGGCTTGCACTCGAGGGTGGGGCGGACGTTGTCCATGGCCTTCTTGAACACGGTCAGCGGATCCTCGCCGGTCTTTCCTCGACCATCTCGAACGCACCGTAGACGATGTTCTCGGCGATGGACTTCTTGCCGTCAAGCAGAACCTTGTTGATGAGCTGCGTGACGAGACGGTTGTTGAACTTTGCGTCCGGCTGCGTTTCGCGGCGGACTGCTGCTGCACGACGCGGCATATTTAAAACTCCTTCATTTCCTGCGCACTTCGAGGTGTCTTTCTCCCACCCATTAGGCCCCGTCGTTTCCCCTTGCCGAAGCGGCGCTTTCGAACCCGTGCGACTTAACGGTTACTTATTTGGGGCGCTTGGCGCCGTAGCGGCTGCGGGCCTGCTTGCGGCTGTCCACGGCTGCGCAGTCGAGCGCAGCGCGGATGACCTTGTAACGGACACCGGGGAGGTCCTTTACGCGGCCGCCGCGGATGAGCACCATGGAGTGCTCCTGGAGGTTGTGGCCCTCGCCGGGGATGTAGGCCGTGACCTCCATACCGTTGACGAGACGCACACGGCAGACCTTGCGAAGAGCGGAGTTCGGCTTTTGGGCGTGGTGGTGTACACGCGAGTGCACACGCCGCGCTTTCTGCGGGTTGCCCTTGAGCGCCGGGGTCTTCGACTTGTCGACCGTCTTCTTGCGCCCTTGCGGACCAGCTGGTTAATTGTAGGCAAGACTCTTCCTTTCTTATTATCCTGAGCTTACATAAGCACACGAAAACTTACGCCTCCTCGAGGCGCGATCGAGAATATTAATCCCCTTCCCCAGCTTGTCAAACGCCACGCACCCGGGCGTATCTATATCACGTTTTCTACAAAACCCCAGGTCAGCGTTTTTTCGGGCATCTGTTGCGAACCCTGTGGGAAACAGGGGGATTTTTTTCGAAAACGCCTTAGATCCCCGAAGCGGCGGCTCGCTCGAGCGAGCGGAGGGCGTCGAGTCTGCGGTTGCGAAGATACACCGCCCAGTTCACGCCGACGCACGCCAGGTTCACGAAGTACACCGCCAGCACCCAGTTCAGATTGCCCGACGCGAACTTCGCCGCGATGCCCGCGACGTAACCGAGCGTGATGAGCAGTATGAACTGCCAGCTTGCGCCCGCAGCCGTACGCGCCTTGTAGTTCTTGTAAGCGTTCATCGGCCACGACAGGCCGAAGCACACCAGCATGACAGCCTCGAGGATCTCCGCCATCGTCTCAGCGCCCTTCCTTCCCGCGGGAACAAGCCTTCCCGCCGCGGCGAAGACTTGCCCTCCCCGTCGCAATCCACCGTTTGACGTCAGATCATTCTAGAGCGCTGTATCATAATGTCTAATATATATTAATTTGCATATTCATAACGTCTATCTTATTTATAGCGAAAGGAAGCCTGCGATGGACCTTCTGCAGCTCACGTACTTCCTCGAAGTCGCCCGCACCGAGCACGTCACGCAAAGCGCGCGCAACCTCCACATAGCCCAGCCCGCGCTGACGCAGTCGATCAAAAGGCTCGAGGCGGAGCTTGACGTGAAGCTGCTCGCGCGCGCGGGGCGCAATATCCGCTCACCCCGCAGGAGCCTATCTGCGCGATCGCATCGCCCCCGCGATCGACACGCTCGAGGCGGTCGCGGACGAGGTGCGCGCGTTCGCGGCGAACGAGGCGAGCGCGGTGAAGATCGGCATCTTCTCGGCGTCGAGCGTGATCGTCGACGCCATCGCGGCATACAGCGCCGCATCGCCCGCCACGAGCTTTCGCATCACGCAGGACGAGCGCGAATCCGCCTGCGACATCACCGTATCGACCGTCATGCCCGCGGCGCACGGAGCGCAAAGCGGGCGCATCGCCGCCGGGAAACGCGCGCTGTTCCGCGAGCGAATCGGGGGTGGCGGTACCGAAGAGCAGCGCGTTCGGCGACGTGATCTCCCTCGACGAGCTGGCGGATGAGGCGTTCGTGTGCCTTGCGGGTCGCGGCGTCTGCGCGAGGTCTGCGACGCCCTCTGCGCCGGGCGGGCCTTCCGTCCGCGCATCGGGTTCGAAAGCGACAACCCCGCGGTGGTCAAAAGGTCATCGGCCTCGGACTCGGCGTGGGGTTTTTGGCCGACATGCAGCTGGGAGGACCTCGGCGACGGGGACGCGCGCCTGGCGCAGCTCGCCGAGGAGGAGTTCGAGCGCACGATAGCGGTGACGCTCGCGTCGCACGTGCGGGAAAACGCCGCCGCCTCCGATTTTTACCGCTACCTCGTCGACTTCATGAGACGACGCTGGCCTGAGGGGGACTCGACGCGACGATAGCGAAGGAGAGCGCGCGTTCTCACGGGCTTGGCCGAAGCTCACTCGGTCGCATCGGGGAGCTTGCCTACGGGCACCATGTGCACGCACCGGGCTGCGCCCTCCCGATACGGCTCCGTGCGCCCGCCGCAGGGAAACCCGCATACGATCCGGCTCTTCTCGCAAGACAGCGGCTCGACGGCTTTGCGAAACGCCTCTGTCGTATCCGCGCCGCAGAACTTGCACGAGGGGCGGCGGGGCCGCCGCGCTCGATGATCTTCTCGTCCATGACGTTCTTCCGATGGGGCAGGTCGAACAGCAGGAGGAACTCCTCGCGCCCGAGCGTCCCGACGGCGCCGCAGCTCGGGCACGGCGCCTCGACGATGCGCTTAGGCCGGCACTTCCCGCATGTCGGATTGCACGAAGCCGCATAGCACATAGGGACCTCCCCTTTCCCCGGCTTGCCGCCGCAAGACCTCGAACGCCGAACCGTCGTGAAGAAGGGGGCCGTACCCGACGCCCCCGCGTCACCGCCGCGAAGCTAGCCGAGGATTTTGGCGGCGACCTGCTTTTTACGGGAGAGGACGCCCGGCATCCACGTACCGCCCACCCCGTGCACTCGATGCCGAACACCCGGTTGACGATGCGGCGGTTGCCCTCGCAGATGAACTGGCTTCCCTCCGCCATGATGTCGGTGACCAAAAGCAGGACGAACTCGTAGTCGTGAGCTTTCAAAACGGAGCGCATGTGCTCGCGGATCTCCTGCTCACGCTGCATGACGGCGGGCAGATCGACCGTTTCGTGCTGGGCGATGAGCACCACCGAATCGCCGAGCTGGAACTCCTTCGAGTCCGCGCCGACGAGCTTTTCCACCGCATGCCGTCCTCGCGGCCGCGGCATTTGAAGACCGACAGGCCGAACTCGATGGGGTCGACGCCCGCGATGGACGCGAGACGCTCGACCTGCTCGCGATCGTAGTCGGTCGCGGTGGGCGACTTCAAGATGACCGTGTCGGTCATGATGGCGGACAGAAGCACGCGCGCGATGGACGGCGGAACCTCGATGCCGAGACGCTGGTACTCGAGCGCGACGATGGTCGCCGAGGAGCCGACCGGCATGTTGAGGAACTTGATCGGGTTCGACGTGGTCACATCGCCGATGCGGTGGTGGTCGACGATCTCCACGACCTCGGCCTCTTCGATGCCGTTGACGGCCTGGCGCGTCTCGTTGTGGTCCACGAGGATCACGCGGCGCTTGGGGCGCACCGCCACGTCGGTGCGGGTGACGATGCCGATGGCGAATCCCTCGTCGTCGAGGACGACCGCTTCGCGCAGCTCGCTTGCCATGAGGTCCTCGATGGCCTCCTTCAAAAGAACGCCTTTGTCGAGGACGAGGACGTCGGTCTCGATGATGTCGTCGACCTTCTGCCCGAGCGAGGCGATGAGATCGCTCGCCACGGCCATCTCGTTCGCGCCGCCCTCCTCGAGCACGTCGGTGGCCGAGATGTAGCGCTCGGCGATCATGCGCGTGGTGATGAGGCCGCGGTAGGTTCCGTCATCGTTGGTGACCGCGAGCGCGCGGATGTTGTGCTGACGCAGCAGACGACCCGCCTCGAGAAGCGTCGCCTTCGCGCTGATGGAGATGGGGTCGGGCGTCATCACGTCCTCGACGCGAGCGTGCACGTGCCCGATCACCTGCGGCACGGGAATGCCGTTCTGCTCGAGGACCCACGCGCTCTCAGGCGGCAGGGGTCCGAGACGGCAGGGAACGAACTCGAACTTGGGCTCGCCGCCGTTCGCGCCGCGTCGGGCGAGCTCGTTTTCAAGTGCGCGTACCCGACGGCAGCGCAGATGGCATCGTTATCGGGATTTTTGTGTCCTACGATCACAACCGGTGCCGGCATACCAGAACTCCTTACACGGCGCCTGAAGCGCGCAAACCCCTCGAAGCGCCGGCGCGAAAGCGCAGCGCCGACGAGAGGGATGGCGCGAGCACCGTCGACAATCTGCAACGTACATAGGGCGGGCCGCGTTCGGCGACCGCCGGTCGCCCAGTATAACGCGAGGCGAAACGAGCGCGCCGCGCGCAAGGGCGAGGCATCGCTCAAACTCCCCAATTGCTCAGCGAGAGGCTCGCGGAAGGCGGTTTGCCGGGGACCCGCTCGAATAGCCTCGCCAACCAACCGGAAGCTCGCGGAAGGCGAGGCGCGGGCAGGGCGCGAAAGCGAGGGGGGCGAGGCGGGCCGAGCGCGAGGACGGGCGCATGATGGTAGAATGACCGCACGCGCCCGCGCGGGCGATCGAGCGGATAGGAGCCGACATGAAGACACTGGGTTTGCGCGACATCATCGGTCCTGTCATGGTGGGGCCTTCCAGCCCACACCGCAGGAGCGCTCGCCATCGCCAAGATGGCGCGAAGCCTGTGCGCGCAAGCTCCCGCACGCGCGACCTTCACCCTCTACGGCTCGTTCGCGCACACAGGCTCGGGGCACGGCACCGACAAGGCGCTCGTCGCCGGCCTGCTCGGCTACGATGCGAGCGATCTCGAGATACGCGACTCGTTCTCCATCGCACGTGACAGAGGCGTCGACGTCGCGTTCGTCCGCGATACCGACAAGCACGCCGATCACCCCAACACCGTCGACATCGTCATCGAGGAGGCCGACGCCACGCGGCTTCAGGTGCGCGGCGTGAGCATCGGGGGCGGAGCGGCCCTCATCACCCGCATCGACGGAATCGACGTCGACATAACGGGCGAGCACACCAGCGTGGTCATCCGCCAGCGCGACGAGCGCGGCGTGCTCGCGCACATCGCCTCGTGCATCGCCGAATGCGGCGTCAACATAGCCACCACGCGCATGTACCGAACCCGGCGCGGCGCGACCGCCTACACCGTCATGGAGACCGACGACGCCATCCTCCCTCGTGCGCGACCTCATCGCAAAGCACCCCTCGGTGCTCGACGTGCGCGTCATCCCCGCGATGAACCGACCCGTCGACGCCGCGCCCGCCCTCGATGCGGCGTGCGCGGAGGCCCCGGTTCGACGCGTTCGACTTCGCATCGGGAGACGAGCTCGCAAAGCTGTGCGGCGCGCAAGGCTGCACCATCGCGCAGGCGTACCGAACGCGCGAGGAAGCCCTGTGCGCTCTCGACGGACGCGGGGCGGGCGTCGACGCGTACCTCGACCGCGTGCTCGACATCATGAAGTCGTCGGCGACCGAGCCGGCAGACGCGCCCATTCGCTCGACGGGCGGCCTCATCGGCGGCGAGGCGAAGGCCCTGCGCGACATGCGGGGCCAAGACGCCGCGCGCACGCCGCTCGACCCGCTTTCCTCCGACGCCGTCGAATTCGCGCTCGGGGTTCTCGAGACCAACGCCGCCATGGGGCGCATCGTCGCCGCGCCGACGGCGGGGTCGGCGGGCGTGGTGCCCGCCGTGTTGCTGACGCTGGCGAAGCATCGCGGCATCCCGCGCGAGACCCTGCGGGAAGGGCTGCTCGCCGCAGCCGCCGTCGGACACCTCATCGCCCGCAACGCGAGCGTGTCGGGCGCGGAAGGCGGATGCCAGGCGGAGATCGGCTCAGCCGCCGGCATGGCGGCGGCCGCAGCCGTCGAGATGATGGGCGGAACGGTCGAGCAGGCGCTCGCGGCGGCGTCAAACGCGCTCACGTGCCTTATGGGACTGGTATGCGACCCCGTCGGCGGGCTGGTGGAGATCCCCTGTCAAAGAGAAACGCCACCGCGGCGCTCACCGCGCTCGCCAGCGCGCAGATAGCCCTCGCGGGCGTCGGGAACCTCGTCGGCTTCGATGAAACCGTCGCCGCCACGGACGCGGTGGGACGCTCGCTTCCCTTCGAGCTGCGCGAAAGCGCCTCGGCGGCATCGCCGCCGCCCCTGAGCGCGTGCGCCTGGTGCGCGGGGTGAGAACCGATGACGCCCAGCCGCACGCTTCTTCCCGCTCCGAACGCGTGCGCCCGACGCAAGAGCCGTTAGGCAAGCGGAAACGAGATCCGCGAACCCGGCAGGCGCCGGCATGGCGAGCGCGCATCTCGGCGTCAGCCGGATCGTCAGCCGATCTTCACGATGGGGGCGTAGTCTTTCAAAAGCTTCTTCGTCTGGCCGTTCTTCGCGAACCTGACGTGCAGCGTGTCGCCGTCGACCTTGGTCACCTTGCCGCGTCCGAAGGTCTTGTGATCGACGGTGTCCCCCACGGCGAAGGTTGCCTTCGAGGCGGGTTTGCGCGCGGCCGAACCCGAGAAGCTGCGCGAGCGCATACCCTCGTTGAGGCTCATGCCGCCGTGCCCGCTGCGCCCGCGCGCGTGCGGTCGGCGCGCCCCGCCGAGCCGGATGCGCTCGAACGGCCGAACACGCGGCCCTCCCCCGCCTCGGCACCCGAACCCGCGATGCCCCGGCGGCTCCCGCGCTTCTCCCAGCCGGTGCGGAGTAGCCCGCGGAGCCGACGCCCGAGACGCGGCGAAGCTCGGCGGGATCTCGTTCACGAAACGCGACACCGGATTCGCCGACGTCTGGCCGAAGATCTGGCGCTGCTGCGCGCACGTGAGGTAAAGATGCTTGCGGGCGCGCGTGATGGCGACGTACGCCAGCCTTCGCTCCTCCTCGACCGCCGCCCCGTCCCCGACCGAGTTCATGTGGGGGAACAGCGACTCCTCCATGCCCGCCACGAACACGCAGTCGAACTCGAGGCCCTTCGACGAATGGACGGTCATGAGCGTAACGGCATGCCCGTCGTCGGCCATGGTGTCCAGATCGGTGCGCAGGCGGACCCACTCGATGAAATCCGCCAGGGAGTCGCCGCGTAAAACGCGCACGGGCTCCCCTTCGGCCCTCGCCCGAGGGCGCGTCGTACATGGCGTCGTCGTCGCCGTGCGTGTCGGAGAACTCGTCGACGACGCTCAGGAACTCCTTGATGTTCTCGACGCGGCCACGCGCCTCGTCGGTGTTCTCGGCCTGAAGCGCGCCGATGAGCCCCGAATCGTCGACGATGGTCTCGATCACGCGGCGCAGCTGGCCTTCGTAGCTGCGCGCCGTCTTGATGAGCGTCACGAACTCCGCGACCGATTTGCGCGTCGCCGCGCGCGTGTCGGGATCCACGATGAGAAGCTCCGCCGCCTCCAGAAACGGCATGTCCATCTCGCGCCCGTACTGGTCGATGCGCTCGATGGTGGTCTTGCCGATACCGCGGCGCGGCACGTTGACGACGCGCTTGGCCGCGATGTCGTCGGCCGGGTTCACCACCAGCGTGAGGTAGGCCATCACGTCGCGGATCTCGGCGCGATCGAAGAAGCGCGTGCCCCCGACGATGCGGTAGGGCACGCCGGCGCGCAACAGCATATCTTCGAGCATGCGCGACTGGGCGTTGGTGCGGTAGAACACCGCCATGTCGTCGTAGGACATGCCCTCGCGGCTCTTCTTCTCGATCTCCCCGGCAATCCAGCGCCCCTCGTCGCGCTCGTCGGTCGCCATGTAGACGCTGATCTTGTCCCCGTCGCCCGAGTCCGTGAAAAGGCGCTTCTCCTTGCGATGCTGGTTGTTGGCGATGACAGCGTTGGCGGCGGCGAGGATATTGCCCACGCTGCGGTAGTTCTGCTCCAGCTTGACCGTGCGCGCTTCGGGGAAGTCGCTTTCGAACTCCAGGATGTTACGCAGGTCGGCGCCGCGCCACGAGTAGATGGACTGGTCGTCGTCGCCGACGACCATGATGTTTTTATGCCCCGCGGCCAAAAGCATGGTGATCTCGTACTGGGCGCGGTTGGTGTCCTGGTACTCGTCCACCATGAGATAGCGGAAGCGGTCCTGATACGCGGCGAGCACCTCGGGGTGGTTCTTCAACAGCAGATACGCGTAAACCAGCAGGTCGTCGAAGTCGAACGCGTTCGCGGCGCGCAGCCGCTCCTGCAAACGCTCGTAGACGCGCGCCGCCACCTTGCCAACCGGATCGGTGGCGAACCGCGAAGTCGCGCGGGACGACGAGCCTCGTTTTTTCGCTTGGGAGATGCGGTTCATGAGCGGGTTCACGGGAAAGCGCTTCGGATCGATGTTCAACTCAGCCATGATGTCTCCTTGTACAGCCGCTTCAAATCGTCCGTGTCGTAAATGGTGAAGCTCTTCGTGAAGCCCAGCCGCTCGGCGTCGGCCCGCAGCATGCGCACGCACATGCTGTGAAACGTCGACACCCACATGCCGCGAGTTCGCCCACCAAACCCGCCAAACGCTCGCGCATCTCGGCGGCCGCCTTGTTGGTGAAGGTGATGGCGAGGATCTGCCACGGATAGACGCCCTGCTCGATCAGGCGCGCAATGCGGAAAGTCAGCACGCGCGTCTTGCCCGAACCCGCGCCCGCCAAGACCAAAAGCGGACCTTCCGTGGTCAGAACCGCCTCACGCTGGGGATCGTTCAGGTATCGAGATCGATGGACATGTATCGTCGCTCCTTTTCGCCGAGAAAAACGCGCTTCGGACGCCGCGCAGGCGCCGTCGAGGACGGCGGGAATCGACGCGAAGCGCACGTGGTTGAATGCCCAGCACCTCGGAGACGGCGCGGCGAAACCCCGCGCTCCCTCCGGGCCGAGAAAGCATTCTACCCCACGAAAGTCCCCGGATGCCGACGGGGGCGGTCGCGTACAGAGAATGCAGAAGCGCAGGCGCATCCGCGGCCCGCCGCCCGCATCCCCGCGCATCCCGCGGCCCGCCGCCCGCATCCCCGCGCGTCTTGCGGGAAGGCGAGCGTCCGACGCGGGAAGGAGCCGGCTCAAGCGCGGCGGCGTGTCAGGTCCTCGGGTGATAGGGGCATCTTTCGCGCAGGCACTCGCGATTCCCCTCCGAGAACGTGCACATCACGCTCTCGGGGACGCTCATGCGAACACCGCACGTCTCGCGGACGAACGCGGCGGTCTCGAGGATGGATGCGAACCCCGAGCGCTTGCAGCAACGCGGTCCGCCCAAGTCGGCCAGCTTGCCGGCTATGCGCGAGGTGAGCCGTTGGCACTGAGCCCAAGGCCCGCGGGTCATCGGCGTCGAGCCCGACGCGATCGACCAGAACTGGCCCGCGCTCGTCGCCGCGCCGCACACGCCCCAGTACCCGCATGCACCGCCCGGAACCTGCATCGAGCGACGGCGCAGCTCCTCGAGGCCGCGCTCGAGGTCGATCTCTCCCCCCGCGTTGCGATACGCCGTCATGAGGGCCATCCCCACGATGGAATGATGCTCGGGCCGTTGGGGTACACCGCCTTGCTCGCCATGATCTGCTGCGCGATCCAAACGGGGTCTTCAGAATCCGTGCCCAGGCAAAACGTCATCGCGACGTCGACGCCGCCCGCACGGTGGCACGCGTCGCACACGTAGTGTCCCGCCGTGCAGACGCAGCGCCCCGTCTCCTTCTTGCCGCATATGCAGCACACGACCTCCCGCGCCTCCTCGAAGTACGCAAGCGGCTTCCCGCATTCCAGGCAAACGTTCTCTCTTCGCATCGCACGCCTCTCGCTCTCGACTTTTCCGCCAACAGTACCACAGAGCGCGGGCGATCGCGTCCTCGCCCCATCGAGCCAAGATCGCGCCTCGTCGCGGTCCGTCGCCCGAACGCGATGCGACGAAAACCTATGCACTACAATGGACGTTCCGACGCAATCCATGACAATACGAGAAATGAGGCATGAGACCTTGTACCGCTTTGTGCTTTTCGACCTTGACGGAACGCTGACCGACCCGTGGGAGGGCATCACGCGCTGCGTTCAGTTCGCCCTCGCACGCTTCGGAATAGAGGAAGATCAGGAGAACCTGACCACGTTCATCGGCCCCCGCTGCGCGAGTCGTTTCAAGTGCGCTTCGGCATGGACGAGGCGCAGGCCGAGGCTGCGGTGGAGGCCTATCGCGAGCGGTTCGCCACCGTGGGCCTTTACGAGAACCGCGTCTTCGACGGCGTCGAGGACATGCTCGGCAAGCTTCGCGATGCAGGGACGACCATCGCGCTGGCCACCTCGAAGCCCGAGGAGTTCGCCCGCATCATCCTCGACCATTTCGAGCTGACGCCGTATTTCGACGTCATCACGGGCGCGAGCATGAGCGCCGATCGGATGAGGAAAGACCAGGTCGTCGAAGAGGCGCTGCGAAGGCTGGGCAACCCCTCCCCGACGAGGTGATCATGGTGGGCGACCGCGTCCACGACATCGAGGGGGCCCGCGCGTTCGGCATCGACGCCATAGCCGTCAGCTGGGGTACGCGCCCGACGAAGAGCTGCCGTCCGCAAAGCCCGCGCACATCGTCGACACGCTCGACGAGCTCGAGGGGCTTCTGCTCCCCTAACCCGGCGAACGCGCGGCGCGCCGGCAGACGACCCGCCGGCGCGCCGCCTTTCCAACCCGCACGTCCGCGCGCTCGCTCCACGACGCCGACGCTCGAGCAAAAGCGCCCGCAAACCCACGACCCGAACGAGGCCCCCATGAACCCCACGACGCAGAAAAAATCCCTCACGCGACGCACGCTGCACTATTTCTGGCTGGTCACGCGCAAGCACGCGGGCCTGTTCGCCCTGCTCATGTTGTCGACCATCGCGTTCAGCGCGCTTTTGTCCTACGGCAACCCCTACGTCATGAGCCTGGTGGTCGACCGCGTCAGCGCCGACCCCGTTCCCGCCGAGCAGGTCTTCGACGTGTTCGGGCCCTACATCTTCGCGCTCATCGCCATCAACGTGGCGGGCCAGGCGGCCAGCAAGCTGCAGGACTACACCATGTACAAGCTCGAGATCGCCGCGACGTACGATCTGGCCACCATGAGCTTCGACGCGCTGTGCAACCAGTCGATGTCGTTTCACTCCAACCGCTTCGGCGGCACGTTGGTCAGCCAAACCTCCAAGTTCATGAGCGCGTACCAGCTGATGCTCGAAACCATCACCTTCCCGTTTCTGCCGGTTGCGTGCTCGATCTTCTTCACCTGCGCCATCTTGGCGCCGCGCGTGCCCGTCTACGTAGTCATCCTGATGGCGCTTCTGGCGGTGTACGCGTGCGTGTCGTACTACATGTACAAGCGCATCCTGCATCTGAACGAGAAGGCGGCGAGCGCTCAAAACCAGCTCTCGGGCGAACTGTCCGACTCGGTGGCCAACATTCTGGCCGTGAAGACCTACGGGCGCGAGGACTACGAACGCGCGTTGTTCGACCAGGCGAATCGCGAAGTGGTCGCGCGCGACTCAAGCGCATGTGGGCTTCGCTCGCCCGCGGAATAGCCACCGCGTGCATCGCCGTGACCATCATGTCGGTGGTGACCGTGTTCATCTCCGGCGGCAACGCTTGGTTCGGCATCACGCCGGGCACTTTGGTCATGATGTTCACCTACACCTACACGGTGACGAACCAGTTCAACTTCATCAATACCGGCCTGCAGCGCATCAACCAGGCCTTCGGCGATGCAAGCGGCATGACCGCGATGCTCGACGAGCCGCGGTTGGTGGCCGACATCGAGGCGCCGTGGCGCTCGAGGTGCGCGACGGGGCCATCGATTTCGAGGACATCGGCTTCCACTACACCGACGGCGATACGCGCACGCAGGTGTTCGACGGGTTCAACCTGCAGATTCCCGCTGGGCAGCGCGTGGGGCTCGTGGGCATGAGCGGGGCGGGGAAAGACCACGCTCACGAAGCTCTTGCTGCGGCTTTCCGACATTCAAGAAGGACGCATCCTGGTAGACGGCCAAGACGTGTCGCGCTGCACGCAGCAGTCGTTGCGCCGGCAGATCGCCTATGTGCCTCAGGAGGCGTTGCTGTTCCACCGCTCCATTGCCGAGAATATCGCCTACGGGCGGCCCGACGCCACGGAAGAGCAGATTCGCGAGGCGGCCCGGGCGGCCAACGCGCTCGAGTTCATCGAGGATTTGCCCCAGGGGTTCGACACCATCACCGGCGAGCGCGGCATCAAGCTGTCGGGCGGGCAGCGCCAGCGCATCGCCATCGCACGCGCGCTTCTGGCCGACTGCCCGGTGCTCGTGCTCGACGAGGCGACAAGCGCGCTCGACTCCGAAAGCGAGCATCTGGTGCAAGACGCGCTGACGACCCTCATGCGCGGACGCACCTGCATCGTGGTCGCGCACCGCCTGTCGACGGTGGCCAGCCTCGACCGCATCGTGGTGCTCGACGACGGGCGCGTCGCCGAAGACGGCCCGCACGAGCAGCTGATCGAGCAAGGCGGCGCCTACGCGCACCTGTGGGAGCGTCAAACGGGAGCGTATCTGGACTAAGCGCGGCAGGCGGCGCGGGCTGATGCGGACGCCGGCGACGCGAGGAGATGCAGGCCGCAGCGGACGCGCAGAGGCTGACGGCGCGGGCAGAGTTGCGCTGCGGCAGGCCCGCGTCGGACGCAGCGCGGCGTGACGGAAACCGCGGCGCGAAAAGCGCTCCTACGCGTTGAACACGTGGCGTTCGAGCCGATCGAGCGCCTCTTCCACGCGCGCGTGGGGCAGGGCCACGTTCATGCGCACATGATTCGGCCCGCCGAACATGCGCCCGTCCTGCACCGCCACGCCCACGTCCCACGCGGCGCACTCCACGTCCTCGATGGACTTCCCTATGTTCGGCGCACCACTGCGCGCAATCGAGAAACAGCATGTAGGTGCCTTGCGGAAGCGCGGCGGAAACCCCTCGAAGCGCGCTCCGAGCGCTCCCATCACCGCATCGACGTTGCCCGCTATCACGCGGCGCAGCTCATCGGTCCAACGTGCCCTTCTTCCGAATACGCCCCGATGAGCGCGTGCATGGACAGCACGTTCATCTCGTTGTAGCGGCTCTTCGCAGCTTGCGCGCGCACGCGATCGCGCAGGTACTCGTCTTAGATGATGTGGTAGCTGCCACCAGGCCCGCCAGGGTGAATGTCTTACTGGGCGCGTAAAACGCCACGGTGCGGCGGCGCGCGTCTTCGCTCACCGACTGCGTGGGCACGTGCGTGAAGCCGGGGCGGATGATGTCCGACCAGATCTCGTCGGAGACGACCGCGCAGTCATGCGCCGCGTAGAACCTCCATGGCGCGCTCGATTTCCCACCGCTCCCACACGCGCCCGCACGGATTGTGGGGCGAGCAGAAGACGGCCGCGTGAATGCGGTGCTCGTCCAGCTTGCGCTCCATGTCCTCAAAGTCCATACGCCACACGCCCGCCTCGTCGAGGCGAAGCGGGCTGTGCACGATGGGGAGGCCGTTTGCCGCGAGGCTTTTGGTGAAACCGATGTAGGTGGGGCTGTGCACCAGCACCGCATCGCCCGGCGCGGCGAAGCTGCGCAGCGCCGACACGACGCCGCCGAGCACGCCGTTTTCGTACCCGATGTGCTCAGGCGCCATATCCTGCACGCCGTTGCGCGCGCGATGCCAGTCGATGATGGCGCCGAAGTACTCGTCGCGCGGCGAGAAATAGCCGAACGCGGGGGTGCTCGATGCGCGCGGACAGGGCGCGCAACGACGGAGGGCACGTGGGGAAATTCATGTCGGCGACCCACATGGGATGACGTCGAAGCCTTCGCGCGGAGCCGAAGGCGCGAAACCGCCGGACTCCCGATGGCGTCGAGCGCCAAAGCATCGCGCCCGCCCCCTTTTCATGACGGTGGTGAAATCGAACTCCACGAACCGATCCTCTCCCCCTCATCCAACGCGCCGCATCGCCTTGCCCCGCCCGTCGTAGCAGGTCTTCCAAAGCATCAGGCAGAAAGCGAACACGAGCCTCCATCTACGTCAACTGCGGTATACCCGCACGGTAACAAAATCGAAGCCGACGTCAACGCAAAGGAAACCGAGCTGTCGCCAGGCCCCTCGTCAGCAGGAGAAGCTACCGCGTAATGCAAGGTCGGGGGTTCCATGCTCCCACGACCCCGTCATCCACTCCGGCTCTTCTATCATGAGCGACTTGTCGACCTCGCAACAGTAAATCCGCTCGTTATACCTTCGAATCAAGCGCGCGACACCTCTTCCAATCACCCTTGAATCGAATTGCCCCATCTCCTCTATGTTCGTTCCCACGAAGGATTCGATGCTCTGGACCGCCACGCTATCGCCAAGTCCCTCGGACTCGAACAATCCAACCGCGAAAACCACCTTGTCGAAGGGGACCAAAACAACGGGTCGGTAGCCCTCCCTCATGTTCTCGCGAACGCGCGAAACGAGCTTTGCATGGGAGATACCGTTACGTGAAACGCCGTGTTCCCAAGTTGGAAATCACCCTGTCTGCTCGTCTGCAAATCGGCGGCATTGGCCTTGTCGCGTCCCACGTGCACGTCAGGGGAAGCGCAGCTCAAGCTTCGCACCCACAAGGTGCTGCGCTACGATGCCCGTAGGCTGATCGGCGCGAAGGCGCGCGGCGTTCAGCACATCGGAGACGATAGCGGAAACGGGCTTTGCCACATTGACGTCAACCTTCATATGCTGCTTGGCGAAGTAATCGTCCCGAATGCACCTCACGAAAACCTCTGAATTTTCAGGGCGATATGTTCGCGTTCCCCGTCATCAACCCGTCGGCGAACATATCGTTGAGCAGCGCGGCGAGTTCCTGGGCCGTCGGAAGCGAGCCTCGAGACGTTCGCCCGCCCTCGGAGGTGAACTCCTGACGTTCTCCATGCTCCTTCAGAACGCGTGAAACCATAGAGCCGCTCAGCCCGCGAACTTGGCTTCCTTTTTCAGATTTCACCATCGTCGGTCAATGGGAAATTCTTTTTCAACAGCTCGGCAACGGCAAGACCGACGCACGTCACGTTCGTGTTGACGTTTCCCTTTCTCGATCTCTTGCTTTCGTACCACGCTCTCACAGCTTCCAAAGCGAGATCGGGCGAAGATGGCTCATGCATCGTCAAACTCTCCTTTCAGCAGCGCGGGAACAACGGCCTGCTCCATCAACCACGTCACCACCGGAACGGCAACCGCATCGCCGAAAGCGTATTGGATCTGGGAGTCTCTGAACCCATCCAGGTTGAAATCACCCGCACCTTGAAGTCGTGCGTATTCCAACCCAGTCATCCAACGAATTCGAGCCTCGCCTTCGCCAAGAAACACCACCGCCTGCTTGGATGAACCGCCCGCGAGCCGTTCGTAGACATCCCGATACATCGTCTTCACGCATTTCCCAAACTGGCTTACCCGACCTTGTTCGACGATAGGCGGTTCGAGCAACCGTCTCTTGAGCGTTCTTAAGATGGTCGAAACGAGCACGCTGCACTTCGCTCAAAGAGTTGACGAACGCCTCGCACCGAGCCGCATCCCACCAGCGCGAGTCTTCAGCGTCGAGGCGTTCCGCGATTTCGGTAAGCCCTCCCGAAAGCAGGACAGGGGGCTTTTCAACGGGAGTGACGTGAGTCCTCAGCTTTTCATCGGAGTGAATCCAGGAAACCCGATCGGGACGTATCGACGTGGCGATCTCCCCACCGCCAATAGGTCTTTCACCCCGACGACGAACATTCGGGGACGAGATTGCGGCAACCACCTGCGCGCGTTGAGCTCGAATGCATCGACCGAATAGCCAAGTCGATTGAATTCCTCGACAACAATGCGAAAGTCGCGCCCGCCGTGAGACGAAGCCAATCCGCAAACGTTTTCAAGAACGACCGACCGAGGAGATCGCGAACCCGTCTTCTCCAAGACGTTCACAAAGCCGAAAAACGCCTTGGACTCAGCTCCCCTCACAAGCCCTGCTCGCATGCCGGCTAACGAGAGATCGGTGCACGGACTCGACGCCCAAGCGACGTCGGCTGCGGGAACCGCATCGGCATCGACATCGAAGACATCGCCGAAATCAAGATGATCGTCTCCCCATTGAGCCGCATACAGCCTGCACTTCGTTTCGTCAACGTCGTTGGCCCAGACGACATCGACGCCGGCGAGATCCATTCCCGCACGAGCAAGTCCTATGCCCGCAAAAACTCAAGAGCCCGAAGTCGCCTTCTCCGTCCCAACGAAACACTCCTCACGGCAAACCTAAATTCCAATTGGGTATATTTTATTCCGGGACGTGCATGTAACCATCCTCGAAGGAAGAGTCGCCGCCCAAAAGACGCAAAGAGCCTAGACGCGCGCGAAGAGCACACGATGCGCCCATGCGATATACTGGGCAGGCAAAACGTCAGCCGATGCGCTGCCGCAGGGCGCGCCCCGCACGACAGCCGAACATTGGAGAATCTCATTATCAAAGAACTTGTGAACGACGTCGAGCTGCTCTCGACGCCTTGCGCCGAGGCCACCGCCGACGACGCCGCCATCGCCGCCGACCTGCTCGACACGCTGGCCTCGCTCGAAGACGCCGCATGCCTGGCAGCCAACCAGATCGGGCACGCCGTGCATCGTCGCCTACCTGACGACGACGACGAGAACGCGCACGCCATGTTCAACCCCAAGATGTCGCGCGCCATGCGCCCTTCAAGACGATCGAGGGATGCCCTCACCGTCGAGGGCGAGTCCAAAGGTGACCCGCTACGACAAGGTCACCGTCGCCTACCAAGAGCTCGTCGACGGCGCGCTCGTCTCCCGCAAGCGCGAGTTCGAAGGCTGGACGGCGCAGATCATCCAGCACATGATCGATCACTGCAAGGGCAAGCTGGTCTAAGGCGAAGCCCGAAAGTCGAGCCGACCTCCCGAGATCAAACCCCGAGTAAACGAAAGGGCTGCAAGCAGGTTCAAACCGCTTGCAGCCCTTTTCTATCTTCTTCCGCTTCGGGAAAGCCCCGAGATCAAGCGATGCGTCGCCTCGCTACACGATCTTCTTGCCGAAGACGGCGGCGATCTCGCGCAGCTGCTCCACCAACACGCGGAACTGCTCGGGGGTCAGCTGCTGAGGGCCGTCGGAAAGCGCCGTCGGCGGATTGGGGTGAACCTCGATCATCAGCGAATCGGCGCCTGCGGCCACCGCCGCCATGGCGAGCGAGGGAACGAGGTCGCGCTGGCCGGCGGGGTGCGACACGTCGATGCACACGGGGTACAGCGACTGCTTGTGGATCACCGGCACGGCGGCGATGTCCAGCGTGAAGCGCGTGGCCGTCTCGAAGGTGCGGATACCGCGCTCGCAGAGCACCACGTTGTCGTTGCCCTCGGCGGTCACGTAGTCGCACGCCGCCAGCCATTCGGCGATAGACCCCGCGAAACCGCGCTTGTACAGGACCATCTTGCACGACTCGGCGGTGACCTGGCCGATCTTCTTCAGCAGGCTGAAGTTCTGGAAGTTGCGCGCGCCTACCTGCAGGCCGTCCACGTAGGAGTGGACCAGCTCGCAGTGCGCCGAGTCCATGACCTCGGTCAGGGTCTTGAGCCCCAAACGATCGCCCGTGCTCTTCATGATCTTCAGGGCCTCTTCGCCGAGACCTTGGAAAGAGTGCGGATTGGTGCGCGGCTTGAACGCACCGCCGCGAACCCAGGGCAACCCCAGATCGGCGACGCACTCGGCAACCTCGTCGAACTGCTCCTGGGACTCAACCGAGCACGGACCTGCGTAAATGGTGATCTCGTCGCCGCGTTGTCCGAGATCGGGAATGGGGAAATGTTGACAGCACTCATACGGACGGCGTCTCCTTCATGATCTTCAAGATGGTAGCGTAAATCTCCCGGAGGTTCTCGTTATAGAGCGGCCCCTCGTTGTAGCTATCCACCCGCGCGAAGATCTCCTCTTCGCGCCTGGGATCGTACAAACCCAGATGGGCACCGGGCTTCAAGCCGCGAATGACCAACGAGTGCCCGGCGCGCTTGTTCAAGCGCGACGATCTCGCGGTCGATGGCGTCGATCTGCTCTCGATGCTTCTGGATTTCGTTCAAGTTGACGTTCTCTTCAGACATCGCTTTTTCCTTTCGCCTTCGTAACCGTAGCGTAAAAGACCGCACGTTTCGAGATCCGCCCGAGAAAGCACCATCCCGTCCCCAGACCAAGCGGGATGATCTCGCGCCGAAGGAGGCGCATGCCACGACAGCTCTGCGGCGCAGGCGCCGACGCACGAGCCGACGGCGAATCATGCAAAACGCGCGACCTTGCCGCACGCGTGCCGCCCATGATAGCAAAGCGCCCGTTTTCACGGGCGCGCGACTTTCTTCGACGGTTAATTTATCGAGATGGAAACCCTAAAGGCAACGACTCGGCTTTTAAGGGCGCGTCGGAGAACGCGAGGCGACGCGCGTTACGCCACGAACATCTTCACGCCGAAGTAGGCGAGCACCACCAAACCCACGATGATGCGGTAGACGCCGAACGCCGTGAAGTCGTTCTTCTTGATGTAGCCCATGAGGAACTTGATGGAGATCACCGACACCACGAATGCCGTCACGATGCCCACCACGAGCACGGCGATCTCGGTGGCCGTCATGGCCAGACCCACGGCCATCACGATACTTGATGAGCTTCAGCACGCCCCAGCCGAGCATGACGAGAATCGCCAGGAAGAACGTGAACTCCGCCGCAGCCGTGCGCGAGCAGCCGCAGAGCATGCCGCCGATGATGGTGGAGCCCGAAGCGCGAAGTGCCGGGGACGATGGCGAGCATTTGGAAGCATCCGATCTTGAGCGCCGTCTTCCAATCGATGTCGTCCACGGTGCGCACGCGGAACAGGGCCATCTCGGCGTCGTCGCCATCGTCGCCGTCGGACCCACCTCGGGCACGGACGCGCATGGGCGCCGCGGGACGCCGGGGGCGCGACTGGCCAGATAGGCTGCCTCGCGCCGACGTTGCGACGCTCCAGCAGGATGAACACGACGCCGTAGACGATAAGCGCCACCGCCACCGTCCACGCGTTGTAGAAATGCTCGTTGAAGAAGTCGTCCAGCGTAAGTCCGATGGCCGCCGCCGGGATGCAGCCGATGGCCACCATGCCCCACAGCCGCCACGTGCCGCGCTTCTCGGCCTGACGTCTTCTTCGACGAGAAGGGGTTCAGCTTGTGGACGTAAAGGATGAGCACCGCCATGATGGCGCCGATTGGATGACCACCAGGAAAAGCTCGAGAAACTCGGGCTGACACGTTCAGCTTCACGAATTCGTCGACGAGGATCATGTGGCGGTCCCGATGGGGAAGAGGTGGGCAGCCATTCGGTGAACAGCGCTTTCAGGGCTTCGATGAACATTTCCATGTTGAGTCCTTTGCTTTCTCGATCAATGCGCTCGAAACGCGCGGGGCGTCGCGGACAACGCCCTGGAAACCGCCGGGCGAAACGCCGTCGGGCCGTCTTGCGCGCCGCGCAACGGGCGGCGACGATGCAGCCGCGATATGGTACCATGCCCGCAATACGCTACGCCAACCTGCAGTAAAAAGCACACGTAATAGCGCGCTTACGATCTCATCTCCGCCGAGAGGACCGCCGTGACCATCTACGACATGCACTGCCACCTGACCTTCGCGCAAGACGCCCGCGGCGTTGCGTCGGCGGCGCGCGCGACGCAGGTATCGGCGCGCTTTCGGCGACGGTGACGCCCGCGGATTTCGAAAACCGCGGGCGAGGCGCTGCTGAAATCGGCGGCATGCACGCGGAGTCGGGCTGCACCCATGGCAGATAGCAGACGGCGCCTGCGCCAAGCCGAGAGCCCGATTTGAAAGCTCTGCCGCACCACGCGGTTCATCGGAGAGATCGGGCTGGATTTCGCGGGCGAGCGTGCGACGAGCCGCGCGATTCAGATCGGACAGCGATCGCATGCTATCCGCCTGCAAGGCGACGGGAAGCGCAAGCTGATGACCTTTCACGCGGTGCGCGCGGCACGACCGATCTGCTCGACCTGATGGAACGCCGCGACGCAACGCGCGATCACGACTGCATCCTGCACTGGTTCTCGGGAACCTCCGACGAGCTGACGCGGGCGCGCCGCCTCGGCTGCTACTTCTCCCTCAACGCATGCTGGAAACGAAACGAGGGCGCGCTTACGCACGCGCCGTCTCCGCGGACCGCCTGCTCCTCGAAACCGACGAACCTCCGCACGAGGGGTTTGCGTGGGACGCGCAGGCTTGGCGATCTCGTCTGCACGCAACGCTCGACGCGCTCGCTGCGGCACGCGACGAGGACGCTCGCGACCTGGCGCCATCATCGCCGGACGAGCGAGCGTTTGCTCGGAGCATAGCCGCACGGCAACGCGCAAGGCTCGGCGCGCTGCGCTTGACGCCCCGGCAGGATCGCGATGAGGCCGCCGATGCCCAAGGCAAGCGCCTTGCATGCCCAAGTGCCTCGGGCCTCAAGCTTTTGGTTCGGACGCACCCGCCCTCGCTCCGAGGGAGACCCCGTTCAGCGATCGGGACGTTCCTCTCCTCCGCTCGGGACGCCCCCTCCTCCGCTCTGGGACGTCCGTCTCCTCCGCTCCGGGACGCCCCGCTTCGGCGCCCCTTCCCGCCTCAGACGCCCCTCGAGGCGCTCCCTCCCGCTTCGGGGCTCTCCCTCCCCGCTTCGGGGTTCCCCCTCGCGGTAGCCTTCCACCTCAGGCGGCTCATCTCTCGACGCCAGCCTCCAACCTGGGAGTCGCATCTTTTGACGGCAGCCCTCAACCGGAAGGCACGTCAACCATTACGCGAAAAACTGGACAAAAACTCGCCTATTTGTCCAATCAGGGGATTCAGGGTGTTTTCCTCGTCCATCACGGCACGTCCCCCCAATTTCTCCATTGCATATCACCTGTTCATCATTGTACTTATTCAGGGTATATATAGTTGCCAACCCTCCTTATCGCCCAGATGGACAAATTACTCAAGTATTTGTCCACTTTTTGCCGAAAGAGGGTCGGCTCGCAGAGCGAGGGGCTGAGCGAGAGCGAGAGGGCAGAGAAAGGGGAGCTGGCCGCATGGCGAGACGCAGGAGCCGGGCGCAAGTGGGAGCTGGCCGTGGACGAGGCGCAGGGGCTGGCCGCCAGGCGGCGCAGGAACTGGCCGAGCGGAGCCTGCCGCAGGACCAAGACAGGGCGAGGATGGCCGCGAGGCGAAACGCAAAGCTGGCCGCGAGCGAAGGAACAGGGCGAGGAGCTGGACGGAGGCGCGGGGTTGGGCGCGGGCGAGGTGGCATGACGAGAAGGCTGGCCGAGCGGGACCGCAGACCCGCGGCATCACGCTCGCATCACCCGTGCGGCGCGCACCACGTGCTCATGACCGCATACGACCGATAAGGGCGCCACGCCTCGGACGCGCGCTCGATCTGTCGCGGCGTCATGCCGGAAACGCCAGCTTCACGCCGTAATCGGCGGCGGGCAATGCATCGGCGTGATGAAACGCCCTCATAAGCAGGTAGTTCACCGTCCAAGGCCCGATGCCGGGCAGTGCAGCAGCGCCTTCGCGTTCAGCTCGGCGTCTTCATCGGGTCCCATGCGAATCGAGCCGTCGCAAAGCGCGCGGGCAAGCAGGCAAATGGCCTGCGCTCGCCGTCCGATGACGCCGAGCTGCCCCAATCGCTCGGGCACGTCCTCGCCGAGAAACGCTGCGGCAGGCGGGAACACGCAGGAAAGGCCGGGGACGGGAACATCGCACGGGACGCCGAACTCATCGGCCACGGCCTGCGAGCGTATTCGCCGCCTTCACCGTTATCTGCTGTCCCAAGATGGCGCGCACCGACATCTCAAACGGCTCGAAGCTGCACGGCGGACGCACGCCTTCGAGTCGATAGCGCTCATCGACGCGTGCGTGGAAATCCGCGAGCGCCGCAGAGACGGCAGCGGGATCGCAATCGGTGTCGAACAGAAGACGCGTGCGGCGCGTAAGGTCGTCGGCATGAGCCTCCAGCGACGGCGAAATCGCAAGCACGACCTCGCCTGCGACGGCATCGTCTTCGACCGTTATCCACCCCACGTCGCCGCCGATAGCGCACGTGCGAGCGTAACGTCCCGCGTCATCGACCACCTCGACGCCCTTGATGGCACGAAACCGCAGGAAATCGATCAGCAAGTCGTAACGATACGGCCGCTTGTAAGGAATACGCAACGTGATTGCACGGCCTTGCGACCCTCGATTCATCTCGCCCTCGCTTTCCGCTCCCGGCACGCAGAAGGAAGTTGTCTCCGCATGCTCGAGCCGATCGCCCTCCGAACAGCTCGAGTATAGGCGATACAGCCGCGCGGCGGCGTCGAGACGCCGACAAGACGTCCCGCCGATGTCGATTCGCGGAAATTCCGCGCACACGACGCGTTGCCGCCGCACGCTTCAATTAGCATGGGGAAAGAACCGGCGATGGAGACGAGCATGAAAAACGACAACGCAGATAAAGGTGCGCTACGGCGAAACCGACATGATGGGCATCGTGTACCACGCGAACTACCTGCTGTACTTCGAGGACGCGCGCACCGACTTCCTCGAGAAAATCGGCTTCCCCTACGAGAGAATCGAGGAAGCGGGCTACATGTGCCCCATCCGCAACGTCGAGATCAGCTACGGCGCGCCTTTGCGTTACGGCGAGCCTGCGTTCGTCGAGACGAGCGTGGTGGAAAACCGGCGACTAAAACCGTCTACAGGCAGCGGGTCTTCCACGGAGAAGCCGACCCCGAGCGCGACAAGCCCTCGCGACGGCGCTCATCACCTGCTGCATGGTAGAGCGCTCGACGTTCAAACCCGTGAGCATCAAGCGCGTTGTGCCCGAACTGCACGCGCTCTACGACGAGATCGCCGAACCGAGCGAGGACGCGTAAAACCCGCGCGAAGCCGATCGCGCAGGCGCCCGGCGCGCAAGGAAGAACGGCCCGCAGGACAAAAAGCATGTCTGGGGCCTAGTCGATAGCGCACCGCGAAAAGAAGCGAAAAACGGAACCCGCCCGCAGGGGGAAATCCTGCGGGCGGGTTGAGCGTTTAGAACTCGCGCGCGGCGTAAAGGCGCATAGACGCCAGCGCGCTTGCCGCATACACCACAAGCGACGTGACGAACACCGCGATGTAAACCCAAACGGCGGACTCGGGCCCAAGCGCGTCCATCCAGCCGAACAGAGCCTGCCCCACGCCTGAAAGCGGACCGTCCTCGCCGAAGACGAACCCTGCGCCGACGAAGGCGATCACCAAGACGACGGGAAGAAAACGCACCCCGCGCGTCATGCCCGTGCGCATGACGACGGGCAAGCTCAACGACATCAGCACGATCACGAACGCGCCCGACATCAGCACCGAGACGAAGATGGCGCCGAGATCGAAATCCGCAGACGCGATCGACCGAGCCGTCTCGAAATAAAGGAGCGAGCGCACCCGATCCCAGCAGCAACGCGTACGTCAAAGCACCGCCGACCAACATGCTGGCCGCAACCACGAACAGGAAGCTGGCATAGCGGCCGGCCACCACGCCGCTGCGTGTAACCGGCATGGCGAGGCGAAACGACTCCCATCCGTTCATCTCGTCGTAGGCGATGAGGAGAACAGAAACATCATGGGCACCATCGCCGACAGGCACGCGCCGACGGGCACGGCGGATTGCATGACGATCGCTATGAACACCGTGATGAACGCGCACGTGCCGAACAGCTGCACCAAACTGCGGCGCATGGCGATCAAATCTGAGAAAAGCACCGCTTTCATCGGATCTCCCCTTTCATCATAAACATCATGTAGTCGTCGATGGTCGCGCGCTCGCACGCGATGTCGGAAACGCGCGCTTGAGCGCCAGACGATCGGGAACGAGCAGCGTCGTTGCGTAATCGCCGCGCAGCACACGCAGGCTCCCGCGCTCGAAGACGCTCGACTCGGCGATGCGCTCGCAGTCGGCGGAGCGCACGTGGGCGATGCCGGCAGCGTCGGTGATATCCGCCGTCTCGCACGAGAACGCCTCGCGCCCCGCGTCGATGCACACCACGAAGTCGGCGATGCGCTCCAGATCGGACGTGATGTGGCTCGACATGAGAATGCCGCGACGGGCTCCCACCTCCTCATCGCACATGAACGCGCGCAAGATGTCGAGCACCTCGCCGCGCGCGATGGGATCAAGCCCCGCCGTCACCTCGTCGAGAATCAGCAGATCGGGCTTGTGCGAAAGGGCGAACGCCAGCTGCAGCTTCATGCCCATGCCTCGGGAGAGGCTTTTCACCTGCTTTTCATATCCAATCCGAAATCGCGCGCCAACTGGGCGAACATCAGCCCGTCCCATGTCGCATACGCCCGGATCCGATTTTCGCCACGTCGGCGACGCGGACCTCCGAGGGGAACGGGCAGGTGTCGAACACCACGCCGATGCGTGCCTTCGCGCGTGCGAGCTCGGCGTCGCGACGAGCGTCAACCGCTCGCCGAACAGCTCGACCGATCCGCCGTCAGGCATGACGATGCCGAGCACAGACTTGATGGTGGTGGTCTTTCCCGCACCGTTTCCGCCGATGAAGCCCGTCACGCACCCCGCGGGCACGCGAAGGCTCACGCCGTCGAGGGCGAAGTCCTCGTATCGCTTCACAAGGCCTTCGACCTTGAGTACGTTTTCCATGATCGTTCCTTTCAAGCACCAGGATCGCAAGCGCCGTTTGAATCTACGTCACCCGACCGCGCCGAGCACGTCGAGCATGTCGTGAAGCTCGGCGATCGTCACGTTGGCCGAGCGCGCGGAGTCAAGCGCCCGCCCGAGCAGATCTTCGATGTGGCGCAGACGCTCCTCGCGCAAAAGCTCGAGGTTTCCACCCGCTACGAAGCTGCCCTTGCCCTGCACCGTCTCGATGAAGCCGAGCGACTCGAGGTCCGAATAGGCGCGCTTTGGTGGTGATCACGCTGACGTGCAAGTCGTTCGCCAGCGCGCGTATCGAGGGCAGCGCGTCGCCGGCGGCAAGCTCGCCCGCCAGCACGGCGTCTTTGATCTGCGAAGCGATCTGCTCGTAAATGGGCTTGTCGCTTGCGTTCGAGATGATGATTTCCACGTGTTGCTCCTTAACAAACGGCTGCGCGCGCCAAGGCGACGGCAAACGAGCCGGCCGACCCGTCCGTCGAAGCTCCAGCTGCCGCGCAACCGTCTTCCATAAAGCGCATCCGACGTCAGAGGCGCTTGGCGTCGGAGGGCGACGGGGTCGCGATCCCCTTCGTTCTCCGACTGTGCATATCATGATATATACAGTATATACGGCATGTACACACTTACGCAAGAGGGGCCGATAAAAACGGCGCGGCTCGAACATCGAGCCGCGCCGCCTTTCGAGCAGCTTGCCGTCAGGAAGACTCGCGCGAGTCCCTGCGGTAGATGAGGTGGCAGACGTCGTCGCCGCGCGCGATGGTCTTCGGGAGGTCGAGCTCGCAGCCGTAGGCCTCGCCGATGCCGCGGTCGCCGCATGGCCCAGTCGCACAGGTCGGAGATCTCCTCGTCGGTGCAGCCCTGCTTCTGCCACGCCTTTACGAGCGGACAGTAGTGGAACCCAACTCGAAGCGGTCGTCCTGCACGTCTTTGACGTCCATCTCGAACACCATCTGCGCAGGTTTGCCGAAAAGCCCCTTCTTCAGGCTTTTCGCTGTGCGTGCCGCCGCCTTTCGCCACCAGCTCGCCGCCTTGGAACAACCCGCAACGCTTCACCGCGGCGGGCGCGAACACGCTCGGGTCGGCGCCTGCGCGCTTCGCCTCGTCGGTCAGCAGGGTACAGCCACAGCGCGCGATGCTCAAGCAATTCGCGTATGGCTTTGATCAGCGTGTTCTGATGCGCGGCTCGTTGACCACACGACTCGCGACGGCTCGACGAGGCGCATCGGGCGCCTTCCAGCAATCCGCTTCGGACCCTCCTGCAGCCTGCATGGCGGCATCGTCGTCGACCATAGGGCACCTCCCTCGTTCGCAACACGGCCTTTCCCCAACTATTGCCGATCGGGCGACATCCGTCAAGAACGCAAAGGCGCCGCGCCGAAACGTCAGTCGGGATAAAAAAAAACGCCGGCACGATGCCGGCGTTCGATGGCAGGTCAAGCGGGCCTGTTACGGCCCACCCCTTACGCTGCGCGGAAAATACCCTTCAGCAGATGGGGACGACGCATGATCTGAGCCTTGAGCTTCAGATCGCACCCTGCGCCACGGCCGAGCGCGTCGACTTCGTACTCGGGCTGATTAGCCACGATTGCATGTCCCACATGCTGATCGACTTCCATGCATTCGCCTTGGCGGCGATCAGATACGCGTTCATGAGAATGCTCCTTTCCTGAGACGTCCCGCCCGGCCCTCGCCGAGCGTCGCGCCCTTTGCGTTCGCGCAAGCCTATCATAGGGCCGGCATATTGAGAACGGGTTAAAGATACATCAACAAACGCACAAATTCGCGTTACTTTTTCGTCAAATTCTCGCTGAGTGGGAATGATCGGCGAAGCTCAGCACGCAAGGGAGCACACGAGAAGAAGCACGATGAAAAACGCCATGTTCAGCCCCATGAACACGACGAGGAACCTCCCCGCGTCCATGCCCGCCGCGGCGTGAAACGAGGGGAGCTTTCTCATGGAGAGGAAATGCTGCAAGGTTATCAGGCTCGCGAGCGAGCCGACGATTCGGTTCCGCCCCGCCGATGTTGACCCCGACGAGAAGCGGCTGCCAAGCGTGTGTGAAGTGGGAGAGCAGCACCGCCGCGGGAACGTTGGAGACGACCTGGCTCAACCCCGCCGAAACGACAAGCCCCCAGGACTCCATCAGCGAGCCGAAGAAGTCGCTGACCGCGGGAACGCGCGCCAGGTTGCCCGGAGAACACGAAGAAGCAGCAAAACGTGAGGAGCAACGCGTAATCGATGCGGCGAAGCGCCGACCGATCGGCGACGGCGAGCACCGCGATGACGACGACCAGCACGATAACAGGGGAACCGCGTCGAACACGGCGGCGATCACCAGTCCGAGCAGCGCCAAGCAGACGATCGTCCTGCCCCGGGAGACGCCGTCGGCCCCACGGGCTCTGCGGGCCCCCGGATGCGCTGCGTCCATCAGGGTCGGCGCGGGCGTCGAGATCGCCCAGGGGCGCAAGCATCGCCACGGCGAAGACAAGCGCCATCGACACGGCGAAAGGAAGCGCCATGACGCCCACGAACGCGCCCACGCTCATGTCGAAATACGAGAACGGGCACAGGTTCTGCGGATTGCCGAACGGAACGATCATGCCGCCGAGGTTCGCGCCGAGGCTTTGAAGCGTGAAGACGAGCGGAACGAGCCGCGTCCAGCCCGCCCGCACGAGCGTCGCCGCCGCAAGCGGGAGCATCATCACGAGAGCCATGTCGTTCGTCGCGACCATCGACAGGGCCGTCGTGGCGCCGACGAGGGCGACGACCGCCGCGCGAGGGGCCTGAAACCGCGTCACGAGCGCACAGGCCGCGCGTTCGAACGCGCCCGCCCCCCGCAACGCCTGCACCACGGCGAGGATGCTGAACAGGCAGACGAGGGTCCGCACGTCGAAATACCCGGCGTAGGAGGCGTCGGGCGGAACCGCCGCCGCGCTCGCCAACGCGCAAAGAGCGGAAACGCACAGCACGACGTGCCCGCGCGCAAAGCGCCACGCCGCGCCCGCCGCGGACACGATAAGCCGAATCGCGCCCATGCGCCCCCTTCGCCGAATCGAACGTCAAGCGTTCATTCTCCCGGACTTTCGACGGCGAAGGTAGAATGAAAACCCGCAACCGACGTGGAAGGAACGACATGCCCCTGATCGAACTCAACAGCCTCGACGACCCGCATCTGCTCGCGTTCTCGCGCATGACCGACGCGGAGCTGCGCGATCCCAAGCAGATGGTCGGTTTATCGCGCGCCCTTGGAAGCGAACCCAAGTCTCTCGCGGGGCTTTTCATCGGGGAGTCGAAAAACGTGATCGAGCGCGCCCTCGGCGCCGGGATCAAACCGTTCTCGCTTTTAATCGAGGAGTGCTGGCGCGAGCAGTCCGAGCCGCTCATCGAACGCGTGCTCGCCGACGACGCGCGCACCGCGGTGTTCATCGCCTCACGCGCGCAAATGCGCGAGCTGACGGGATTGAGCGCACGCGCGGGGCGCCTCGCCGCGTTCCGACGGCCCGAAGCGCCCCGCGCGGACGATCTGCTCGAACGTGCGGCGCGCGTCGCCGTTCTCGAGAACGTGACGAACCACACCAACATCGGCGCGATCTTCCGCTCCGCGGCGGCTCTCGGCATCGACGCGGTGCTCATCACCCCGTCGTGCCACGACCCCTACTACCGCCGCGCGGCGCGCGTGTCGATGGGAACCGTGTTCCAGGTGCCGTGGACGCGCATCGGAAGCGGAGCCGACTGACCGCGGAGGGCATGCCGCTTCTGCGCGCGCACGGATTCACCACCTGCGCGCTCGCCCTTTCCGACAATTCCATCCGCCTGCAGGACGAGCGCCTGAAAGAATGCGAGCGGCTCGCGCTCGTGCTGGGCACCGAAGGCGACGGCCTGGCAACGCGAACCATCGCGGCGTGCGACTTCACCGTGCGCATTCCGATGGCGCACGGCGTGGACTCGCTCAACGTGGCCGCCGCGAGCGCCGTGGCGTTTTGGGAGCTTCGGGTGCAACGCTAACCCGCCCCCGGCGACGAAGGCTAGCCGATGCCGCCGTAGAAGATGCCCAAGACGATGACCGCCGCGGTGATGCCCACGAACACGTACTTCGGCAGGAAGTCGAACCACTTGCCGAGCGGCTTGCCGTGGCCCATCTCGACCTGCTCGCGCGCAAAGCCCTTCGGGCACACCCAGAAGAACATGATGGCGGCCAAAAGCGCGCCGGCCGGGATCACGTAGATGGAGATGGCGTCCATCCAGGTGGACACCGCGGCCCCGTCCTCCAAGAACAGGCCCACGACGACGGCGATGGCGCCGATGATGGCGACCGACGTTCCGCGCGAAAGCCCCGCCTGGGTCTGCAGCGCCTCGACGGGAGCCTCGAACAGGTTCATCAGGCTGGTCACCGCCGCGAACACCACCGCGATGAAGAAGATGATCATGAAGATCTGCCCGAACGGCATGCCGAGGAAAACACCCGGCAGCGTGATGAACATCAGCGGCGGGCCGCTCGACACGTCAAGCCCGAAGGCGAACACGGCGGGAACCACCACGCAGGCCGCGACGAGCGCCGCAAGCGTGTCGAAGATGGCGACGTTGCGCGCCGACGTGACGACGTTGACGTCCTTCTTCAGATAGCTGCCGTACACAAGCGTGCCGCACCCGGCGATGGACAGGCTGAAAAACGCCTGGCCGAGCGCGTACACCAGGTCTTCGGGTTGGCGAGGGCCTCCCAATGGGGAACGAAGAGGTACTCGTAGCCCGCAAGCGCGCCGGGAAGCGTGGCGACGCGAACGCCCACGATGACGAACAGCACGAAAAACGCCGGCATGAGGCACCTTGTTGATGCGCTCGATGCCGCGCGACACGCCGAAATCATGATGACGAACGTCACGACCAGACCGAGCAGATGAAACCCGGTGTTGCCGAAGCTCGACGCGATGGAGCCGAAGAAGGAGCCGACGTCCGTCTGGGCGGCCAGCTGACCGTCGAACGACGCCACCAGGTAGTTGAACGCCCACCCGAGCACGACGGCGTAGCCGATGGCGATGGCAAGCGATCCGAGCGTCGGCACGAGACCGATGATCTTGCCCCAAACGCGCCCGTTTTTGATTCCGCGCTTCTCCATGGCGAACGCGAACGCGCCCATAGGACCCGAGCCCGCCGCGCGTCCGAAGGCCATCTCACCGATGACGCCGGTGAACCCGAGCAGCGCCACGAAGATGAAGTACGGGACGAGAAACGCCGCGCCGCCCAACTCGGCGACACGGTACGGGAACAGCCAGATGTTGGCCATGCCCACCGCGCTGCCCACGCACGCCATGATGAAGCCTGTGCGCGTCGCGAAATTATCGCGCTTGCGCGCGGTTTTCCCGTCTGTTCTGATTGATCTGCCATATCATCCCCTCTCAAACAGTGTGAAACATGATAGGACAACTTGCGGCCAACCGGCACCGCGCAACGACCAAGGGCGCAAGACCCTCCGACACGCCCGGTTGTCAGCACCGCCGCAACGGGTTGTCGCTATACTACGCTTCAGTCACATCACGCAAACCACGCGCGGGCTCACCGCGAGAAGGGACGGTCATGAGCACCATCGCCAACAACCGCAAGGTCGCCATCATCGGATGCGGGTTCGTCGGATCCGCAAGCGCGTTCGCCCTCATGGAGTCGGGGCTTTTCTCGGAGATGGTCCTCATCGACGTCGACGCAGAACGCGCCGAAGGCGAGGCGCTCGACATCTCGCACGGCACCGCGTTCGCCAGCCCCATCGACATCTACGCGGGCACCTACGACGACATCGCCGATGCGGGGATCGTCATCATCACGGCGGGCGTCGGCCAAAAGCCCGGGGAGACGCGCATCGACCTGGTCAACAAAAACGTCGCCATCTTCAAAAGGCATCTTGGGCGAAATCCGCGCACGCGATTTCTCGGGATCCTGCTCATCGTGTCGAACCCGGTCGACATCCTCACCTACGTGTCGGTCAAGCTCTCGGGGCTGCCCGAATGCCGCGTGATCGGCTCGGGCACCGTGCTCGACACCGGGCGCCTCAAGCACATCATCGGGGAGCATCTCGGCGTCGATCCGCGCAACGTGCACGCGCGCATCATCGGCGAGCACGGGGACAGCGAGCTGATCGCCTGGTCGAGCGCCCACGTGGCGGGCATCCCCTCGAGGACTTCTACAACATGCGCATCGAGAACGGCTCCTACGAGGAGTTCCGCCGCGAGACCACCGAGCTCGTGCGCAACTCCGCCTACGAGATCATCAAGAAGAAGCACGCCACCTACTACGGCATCGCCATGGCCATAAGGCGCATCTGCGGCGCGATCGTGCGCGACGAGAAGTCGGTGCTGTCGGTGTCGAACTACATGCAGGGCGAATACGGCATCAGCGACATCGCGCTGTCGACCCCCTGCGTCGTCGGCGCGAACGGCAGCGAGGTGCGCATGCCCCCGTCGTTGAACTATCGCGAGCAAGAGCAGATGAAGGCGTCGGCTCAGACCCTCCAGGAAGTGGCGGCGGGACTCGGTTTGAACTGAGGGGCGCGAAGGAGAACCGCGAACGCGCCCTACAGGCTCCTCATGCGCGAGCGGAGCCTTCGCATGGCGTCCTCGTTCATGCAGGCGATGCGGCTGTCGAGATACGCCGTCATCTTCTCCCGATCACGCGGGAGGACGCCGTCGAACTTCACCATGTTGGTGTCGTGCCCCGCCTCGATCAGCGACGTGCAACCCTCGAGCCCTGCGATGAAATCGCGCAGCTCGGCGAGGATCTCGTGCTCGGACGCGGGCGTAAACGTCCCCGAGGCGACGTCGGCGGCAAGGTCGGCGTCGTCGAACACCGTCATGGTCATGATGTTGATGCGCTTGGGGTTGATGCGGCGAAACACCTCGGCCGAAGCCGCCGCGGCCTGCGCGCACGCGCCCGCGCCCGCCATGCCCGCGAGGTAGAACAAGGTGTAGCTGATCCCCGCCTCGTCAAGCCGCGCGCATTGCCGCACGAGGTCGGCGGCGGTGTTCGGTTTCCTCATGTACTTGAGCGCGGGGTCGAAGCCCGATTCCGCACCGATGCTGATATCGTCGACGCCGAGTCGCGCCCACGCGCGCAACTCCTCGTCGCTTCGCGCGGCGACGTCGGCGATGCGCGCGAAGCCGCCGATCGAGCGCACTTCGGGGAGCTTTTCGCGAACGAGCTCGAGGATGTCGACGAGCTCGGATTGCCCGATGCCGAACGGGTTGCCTCCGTACAGGTAGACGCGCGGACGCCGGAAGGTGTACGAGGCCAGCTCGGCGAGATCCTCCTCGATCTCGGAGCGCGGGCTGACGCGAAACTCCTTCCCCGGCTTCTTGCACAGCGAGCAGAAGCGGCACCTGTTGTATGTGCACCCGACACTCACCTGGAGGATGGACGAGCCCGCCTCGTAAGGCAGCCGATGGGGAGATTCGACGTAATGCATGACAGCCCCTTCCTCGCGATGCGGGGCACGGCGCCCGCACGACCATAGTACCCCCGAAAGTGCAACGCCCGCATGCCTTTTTCAGGGCATGCGGGCGTATCGGCGCTTCAGCAGGCGAAAGCGGACAGCGCGGGGCGAGGCGGGCGGACGGGGCGCGGGGCGGAAAAGCGCGGCGGGCCCGGATGCGTCAGCCGGGCAAGGCGATGCAAGCCGCCAGCTGCAAGCCGCCAGGCGAAAAGCGCGGCTCGCGAGCGCGAAACGCGCCCTTACAGCATATGCTCGCGCAAAACTCTCCCGATGCGGGGCTGAGGTACGCCGGCGCGATGTCGAAGATGGTCTTGCAGCCGACGGCGCCCTCGCAGCTCAAGCGGTACGCAGCGCGGGCGAAGGCCAGAAGAACGCTGCGGTGAACTCGGGGTTCGAGTCGAGCTTGAGCGAGTACTCGATGACGTGGGTGTTCTCGCCCTCGACGCCGGTGGAGCCGGTGCGCACGACCGACCCTCCGTGCGGGATGCCCGCATGATCGCGCAGCAGCTCCTCTTCGCTGATGAACGTCACCGTGGTGTCGTAGTCGGCGAAATAATTGGGCATGGTGACGATGGCCTGCTCGATGGCGGCTTCGTCCGCGCCCTCCTCCGCCACGACGAAGCACTCGCGGGTGTGCTTCTGACGCGTGGTCAGCTCCGGGATGGCACCGGCGCGCACGGCCTCCAGCGCCTCGGGCACGGGCACCGTGTACTGGCGGGCGTCGGCCACGCCGGGGATGCGGCGGATGGCGTCGGAGTGCCCCTGGGAGACGCCGCGGCCCCAGAACGTGTAGTCGGCGCCGTTCGGAAGAATCGCGTTTGCGTACAGGCGCGAGACCGAGAACATGCCCGGATCCCAGCCCACCGAGATGACGGCGACGTTTCCTCCCTCGCGCGCCGCCGCGTCGACCGCCGCGAAATGCGCGGGGATGTTGGCGTGGGTGTCGAAAGAGTCCACCACGTTGAACAGGCGCGCCGCCGCGGGCGTCTGCTCGGGAAGGTCGGTGGCGCTGCCGCCGGCGAGCACCAGCACGTCGATGTCGTCGACGTGCTCGGCAACTCGGACGCGGAATACACCGTCGCCTCGGGCGTGCGAATCTCAAGCGCCGAGGGCCCACGGCGCGTGAACACCGCGACGAGCTCGGTATCGGGGTTCGCAGCGCATGCGAGCTCGACGCCGCGGCCGAGGTTTCCGTACCCGAGCAAAACCAATGCGAATCGATGACACAGTCGGTCTCCTTACCTCGGGCCCAAGCTCAAAGAGAGCGAACCCGAAATCGCGTTTCCTGCTAGACGAACTTAACGGCGGTTCCGTAGGCGAGCATCTCGGTGGCGCCGTCCATGACGGCCTCCGAGGAGAACCGCATGGCGACGACGGCGTCGGCGCCCATGGCCTGCGCCTGGGCGACCATGCGCTGCTCGGCGATGGTGCGCGCCTCGTTGGTCATGTCGGTGTAGGTCTTGATCTCGCCGCCTGCCATGGCCTTGAAGCCGCCATGAGGTCGCGTCCGACGTTCTTCGACGTGACGATGTTTCCGCGCACCAGCCCGAGAAGCTGGACGTTGACGCCGGGACGATATCTGCGGTGGTGACGAGCATGGGAAGCCTTTCTCGCGATGCATCTCGCAGCGAAGCGGATGCGCGTGCATGACGCGACGAGCATAGCATCTACGCACCGCCGTTGAGAACCACACCGAGCATTTTGAGCCGCGTCGGGCGTCGTCGCAAGGGAATCACGCATTGGACGCGCAATAGTAACCGATAAGAAAACAAAAGGCCCCTCCGCACGAACCGCGCATCGCGACGCGGTCGACGAAGGGGCCTTTCGCCCGAGGCGAAGCGGTCTTTACTCGCCGGGAGCCTTCGGGGCGCTCGGCACGCCGGGAGCGCTCGGCATGCCGGGAGCGCCGGGGACCGAGGGAGCGCCGGGGCGCCCGGAGCCGCAGGAGCTCCGGGCGCCTGCGTACTTGCTGAAATCGGCTTTGCAGAACGGGCACGCCTTCAAGGCGACGCCGCCCATCGCCTGGATCTGCTTACCGCACTCGGGACATTTGATCGGCCCCGCGCTCGCGGCGGCATCTGCTGGCCTGAAACACATGGTTCTCTCCTTTCAGGGTCGACGACCCCTTGCTCGACAAAGCGCGCCCGGCGCGCCCGAACCGCAGCGGAATCGTCCGCCGACGGCGTGCGCAACTGACGTCGAATAAAAAAGAATATCCGCCCCGTGCCTCAGCGCATCCACCGAATCGTGCGGAACCGCGCGATCGGCATCGCACGAATCGCCTTTGCGGGACGGGCGAGAGCATCAGACTGTTCGACTGAGATCGCCCGATGAGCGGCTTCAACCCGGCGAACGGCGGCGACGGCAAGCCTCACGCGACGCCGAAGCCGCGACGCGGGCGCGGGTTTCGAGAACGCTCGACGACGCCGAAGCCGCGACGCGAACGCAACGCGGGAAGCAACGCGGGAAAGCACGTCGGCGAAAAAATTACGCCGGGCCCTTCGAGAAGGAGCCCGGCGCATCGAGAAAGAAAAACCCCGGCGCGATTAACTAGGGATGCCGCACCCGGCGTCTTATGGCAAGGAAGCCGCCTGGCCGAAGAAGTGCCCGATGGACGAGATCGGCACGCCTTCGCTTGTCCTGCCTGCGATGCTTCCAGTCGGCAGAGCCGTTGGGGATGATGCCCTGCCTTCGACGTTCGGAGGGGTACACCTTGCGTCGATGGGTTCATAGTACTCCCCGAACCGTCTTTGTATCCCATAAAAGGGTTATTCCGGCGTACGGACGTCACAGGCTCGTAGCACGCACGGTATTACTCGGGTATTAGGCCCTCTATAACCTGGGAAAACCCCGGGAGGAACCGGGCAGAGCCCGAAAATCCCTCTCGAAAGCGAGAAGGGCCGCCGAGAGGAGCCGCCGAAGCGCAAGACGTGAAAGCCGGCGCCCGGCGCCGCTCGAAAGATCAAGCCTCGAACAAAACGGCGCCCGCGGTCAACCCGCCGCCGAAACCGACGAGCACGACCTTGTCGCCCGGCGACACGCGCCCCGAGCTCCATGCGTCGCACAGAGCCATGAGCACGCTCGAGGCGCTCGTATTCCCACGTTCGCAATGGATATCTGAAACAGGTCGAGAGGCTTGTCGATCTTTTTCGCCGCGTATCTGATGATGCGCTCGTTGGCCTGATGGGCGACGATGAGATCGACGTCGTCGAGGGCCATCCCCGCCGCGCGCGACCACCTCCTCGATGGCCGAGGCCATGGAGGACGACGCGAATTTGAACACGCGCTGCCCCCTGCATCCTGATGCAGGGGTCGATCGGCTCCGTGCGCGCGGCGGCGTCCGAGGCCGAAAACGGAGACGTTCCCGCTGCGTTCACGTTGCCGCACGACCGCGTGCGTCAAGCCGAGGCGGGCCTTCACAAGGCATGCCTCCGAGGGAATGACCGCATCGGGCGTGATAGTCATGCACACGAGCAGATCGATCTGATCCGCCCGAACGCCCGCATGGGCCAGCGCGCGCCCGCCTGCGTCGGCCGCGAGATCCGTCGCGCTCTCCTCCGTGGCGATGCGCCGCGACGCTATGCCCGTGCGCGAGACTATCCACGCGTCGTCGGTCTCGACGATCGCCGCGAGATCGTCGTTGGTCACCACGCGATGAGGGAGGGCCTTGCCGCACCCGACGATCCTGCAACCCAAAAAGACTCCCCGTCCCTTCCTCCCCTCGCCGGAACGCTGCGAAGGCGAATTTGTGAATTACTTTGATTCTCTAATTAATTTATTGCATAAGCGCCTCCCTTCTGTAAAGATTCAATTATTTTGATACTCAAAGTATTTACGAAAGGATCACTCCATGCAAACCATCGACATCGTCCGCGACGTGCTCTCCTCCAACCTCGACATCGACGGCGCGACCGTGACCGAGGACGCGACGCTCGACTCGCTCGGCATCGACTCGCTCGACATGGTCGAGCTCACCTGCGACATCGAAGAGCGCTGCGAGATCGAGTTCGGACAGCCCGAGGGCATCGTCACCGTCGCCGACCTCGTCGCCCACATCGATTCGCTGAAGTAGCCGCCATGAGGACACGCATCACCGAGCTTCTCGGCATCGAAGCCCCCCATCGTCCAAGGCGGCATGGCGCATATCGCCGATGCCCGCCTTGCCGCAGCCGTCAGCGAGGCCGGTGGTCTCGGCGTCATCGCATGCGGCGGGGCGGATCCCGACTGGGTCGCCGAGCAGGTGCGCCGCGCACGCGCGATCACCGACAAGCCCATCGGCGTCAACATCATGCTGATGGACCCGCACGCACCTCAAATCGCCGAGCAGGTCCGCGATCTGGGCGTGGACGTCGTGACCACCGGGGCGGGAAGCCCCGCCGCCTACATCGGCCGTTGGAAGGAGGCGGGGATCAAGGTGATCCCCGTTGTGGCGTCTGCCGCGCTCGCCAAGCGCATGGAGCGCCTCGGCGCCGACGCCGTCATCGCGGAGGGAACGGAGGCGGGCGGCCGCATCGGCGAGCTCGCCACCATGGCGCTCGTCCCCTCGGTCGTGCGCGCCGTCGCCATACCCGTGATCGCGGCGGGAGACATCGCCGACGGACGCGGCATGCTCGCCGCCCTGGCGCTGGGCGCCGAGGGCGTGCAGTGCGCGACGAGGTTCCTCACCGTCGACGAGTGCTCGGTGTGCGATGCCTGGAAGCAGAAGGTGATCGACGCGAAGGATTCCGCACCATCGTCACCGGCCGAGGGTCCGGGCATCCCGTCCGAGGGCTTAAGAACCGCTTCTCACGCGAGTGCCGCAAGCTCGAGGCGCAAGCGGCGGCGGGCGCCGACGTGGAGCTTTCGTTTTCGGGATCGCTCAAGCGGGCGGTCGACGGAGACGTCGAGGGCGGAGCCGTCATGGCGGGCAGATATCGGCCATCGTCGGCGAGCGCAAGCGCGCAGCCGACGTCGTGACCGAGATGATCGCCGAAGCCGAGCGTCTCGGCGCGAAGACGGCGCAGGAGATGGCCCGGGCAAACGCCGCGAGGGAGGGGCTCGGCTCATGACGCGGCGTCCGATCGAGAAGCGGGGACGCGACGTCGAGAAGACGGTTTTCCTCTGCCCCGGCAAGGGTCCCAAAAACCCGGCATGGGAGCCGACCTGCTCGACGACCCGACGGTCGCGCGGGTGGTCGGCTGCGCTTCCGACGTGTTCGGACGCGACATGGCCGCGTTGCTGGCATCCGACGACCCGAGCGACATGGCCGACCCCCGCGCGGCGCAAGCCGCCATCGCCACGCTCACGATCGCCGTCGGGCGCACGCTCATGAACCGGGGGATCGAACCGTGCGCCGTCGCGGGATTCTCCCTCGGGCAGATGAGCGCGCTGGCGCTCTCGGCATGATCTCGGACGAAGACGCCTTCGCGCTCGTCGACGTCCGCTCGCGCATCATCTGCGACGTGGCGGAGAAAACCCCGGGGGCATGAGCGCCCTGCTGAAAGCCGAGGAGGACGACGTGCGCGCGCTGTGCTCGCGCTGCGCAGAGGGCGAGGTGCTCGTTCCCGCGAACTTCAACTGCCGGGGCAGATCGTCATCTGGCTCCCCCTCCGCGCTCGAGAGGGCGGAGGGGCGGCGTGGCGGGGCGCAAGGGGGCAGATTCGCACGGCTCGCAACCGCGGGCGGCTTCCCCCCCCTGATGACGCCGGCACGCGCGCCGTTTTCCGCCTACCTGGAAACCGTCGACTTCAATGAGGCGCGCTTCCCCGTGATATGCGACACCGACGCCTCGCCCCTCGACGAGTCGAGCGTGCGCGCCCGCCTCGTCGACCATCTCACCGCGCCCGTGCTGTTCGAACGAAGCATCAGGTTCATCCTGAAATCCCACCCGCGCTGTCGGTTCGTCGAAACGGGCTTCGGCGGCGTCCTCACGGGATTCGTCAGACGCATTGACGAAAGCGTCGCACGTCTGTGCGTCCAAGACGCGAAGAGCCTGAAGCGGTGCCTCGCCGAGACGGACAGGTAAGGCGCGGGCCCGCGCAGGCCGCGCCCGATCGCCGGGCTGAGGGAGGGCCGCGCGATTCCGCAAGACGCAGCCGCCGCCTGCACCCCTGCGTTCAGACGGCGATACGAGAGGAGTTGAAACCTTGCCTTTGAAAAACCACCCCGAGCGCAGATGCGAGCGATGCCGCGCAGCGCCATCGTCACCGGATCGAGCCGCGGCATCGGCCGCGCGATCGCCATAGAGCTCGCGCGGGCAGGATACGACGTCTACGTCAACTGCTCGACCCCGCGATCCCTCGACACCGCACGCGATCTCGCGGATTCGATAGCCGAGCGAGAAGGCGTGCGCGACCTCGCCGTCGCCGCCGACGTCTCGCACGCGGACGAGGCCGCAAGGCTCGCCGACGTCGCGCTTGAGGAGTTCGGGCGCATCGACGTGCTCGTGAACAACGCGGGCATCACGCGCGACGGCCTTATCGCGAAGATGGACGAGGCCTCCTTCGACGAGGTGATCGACGTGAACCTGAAAGGCGCGTTCAACTGCTGCAAGGCGGTGACGCGTGCCATGATGCGGCAGCGCGGCGGGCGCATTATCAACATGAGCAGCGTCGTCGGCGTCAGGGGAAACGCCGGATAGGCGAACTACGCCGCCTCGAAGGCGGGCGTGATCGGGCTGACGCTCTCCCTTGCCAAAGAGCTCGCGCCCCGCAACGTCACCGTCAACGCCATCACGCCGGGGTTCATCGAGACGGACATGACCAACGCGCTCGGAGAAAGCGCGCGCGTCGATAGCCGAGCGCATCGACCTCGTATGCGACGAGGAATCGTTTGAGGAATGGGACGTCGACATGCGGATGCCGACCCCTCTCTTTTCCCGGCTACCGCGAAAGGTGGCGTCCGTGCGCCTGAAAACGGGCGCGGCCGAAGCCGTTCGCACGGGCGTCGGCTCGATCGAGGGCATGCGCTGCGCGCTTGCGTTCATGGACTCGAGCTTTCTCATGGGATCGATGGGCACCACGGTCGGGGAGAAGATCGCCCGCCTGTTCGACCGCGCGCGAACGCGAGCGCTCGTGACCGTGAGCGACTCCGCACGGCGAGACGGCGGGCCCTTTCGCTCATCTCGCGCGTTCCCGGCCTGAAAAGGCTCGCGAAGCCCGCCCGTAAAACGGCGACGCGGACCTGCGTCGAAACGGCGCGGCGGATCGGGCTAAAACCGGCGGCGCATGGGAGAGCGTCCTGCTCGCCCGCAACGTGCGCCGCCCGACCGCCGCCTTCTACCTCGACCGCGTCGTCGAAGGCTTCGTCGAGCTTCACGGAGACCGGTCGTTTTCCGACGACGCGGCCGTCATCGGCGGCATCGGATGGATGGGAGAGCGCGCCGTCACCGTGATCGCCCAGGAGAAGGGCTCCGATCTGAAGGATCGGATCAGGCGCAATTTCGGATGCCCCCAGCCCGAGGGCTACCGCAAGTCGCTGCGGCTGATGAAGCAGGCGGAGAAGTTCGGGCGCCCCGTCGTGTGCATCGTCGACACGCAGGGGGCGCAGGGGCGTTTTGCGGAACCGAAGCGGAAGAGCGCGGGCAGGGAAACGCCATCGCCGAGAACCTCGCGGGCATGGCGGCGCTGCGAACGCCGATCGCGAGCGTCCTCATCGGAGAGGGGCGGGTCGGGCGGCGCGCTCGCCCTGGCTGTGGCGAACCACGTCGCCATGCAGGAGCACGCCGTCTACTCGGTGCTCTCCCCGAGGGCTTCGCCTCCATATTGTGAAAGGACCACGCACGCGCCCCCGAAGCCGCCGACGCGATGCGCATGAGCGCGCGCGAGGCGCACGAGCTCGGCGTAGTCGACGCCGTGCTCTCCGAGGGACGCACGCCCGCCCACGAGAACCCGGACAAGCGGCGCTCATCGTGAAGAACCACCTCGTGCGCGTTCTCGACGAGCTCTCCGAGCTCGAGCCCGAGCAAGCAGCGGCCTCGAGGCGGCAACGCTTCGCCCGCTTCTGAGGCCGTCGCCTCAGCTCGCGTGAAGCCTTGCGCCCGAAAACGCCTCCCGGGATTCCCGTAAATGCACGAAATGTATCGTCAGATCGCGGAAATCGAGCATGAGGGCTTCGACGCACTCATGCCGACCTGCGGTTTTCGGGAAAAAAGGCGGCAAACGTGGCGCGCTTGCGGGAAGCGAAGTGCAACAGAGCCCCTCCGTCGATACCAATCGTGAAAAAACGGGAATCTCGATGCCCGAAATCGCGCATGAAGCCCTGCCGCCCTCAATCCGCGCCGCGGATCGGCCGCAGCGCGAGCAGCCCTCGACCCACGGCGTTGGCAGGCCTCAGCGCAAGCAGCCCCTCGCATCCGAAAAGCGTTTGGCCTATCCCGAGAAAAAACACCAGGTAGATGATTACGGCGATCAACACCACGATCGCGGGAACGACGATTTTCACGAACAGCGGAACGGCGGCGAACCCGGTCTTCGGGCCGTGTAGTTGGCGCGCCCGCTCATCACGCCGCCCGAAAAAGCCCACCTCGCTGCGCCGCTGAGGACGCGCGGGGGCGTGGCGCGTGGCGCCCGAATCGGGAACGTCGCTGAAGCCCTGGCCGGCGCGCGAATGCCAACGCGTCTTCGAGAAGCTCGCGTCAACCGCCGCCTTGGGACGATCCCTGTCGTCGATCGAATAGCCGACCAGCTCATGCGTCTCGTTGAACGCGCGAGAATCGATGCTGCCGCGGCCGTCGATCACCTCGCGATTCGGGGTGCGGGTCCGACGGGTTTCCGACAGGGCATCGCGTGAAGCCCGCGCGCGCTCGTAGTTCTCCATGGAAGACCGCGTGCGGTCGTAGCTCTCTTGCGAGGACAGAGGCGGAACCACGCGCGTGCGGACGCGCCTGACGAGACGGATCGGCCGACCCCGAGCCCGGACGCGCGCCCTGCTGACCCCCGCGCGCGCGCGGCGGCTTGCGCGGCCTCGAGCTCACGACGACGCGCCTCGAGCTCGGCTCGTTGCGCGGCGCGATCGCTGGCGCGGGATGCGCTCTCCTGGTAAACCTGCGATACGGCCTGAGAGTACATGCGGGCGTTGCGCGCGCGCTCGGCGTCTTGAGCCGCGTACGACTGGAGGATGCTCTCGCGCGAAGGGGGCGCGAGGTCACCCTTGCCGCGCGAGCCTGTTTTCGGGCGCGAACCCTGGGCGTCGGCGCCGGCGCGACGCTCGTCGTCTTGTCCGGAAGTAATCGTCCGAATGAGTACCCATGAAAGCCAACCTTTGTCCATGTCGAGTGCGATTCCTGCTTGGTTTAAGTCATAGACAAGCCAGATGAAGTTGAACACATTATATGCATTGAGCCGCGCGCGTTACGCAAAGGTATCAGATCCGCATATTCCCCCAAAGGTTTGCGCCCATGAGGCATCATCGAGCCTCTGAAGGCACCGCCGGCCCGAAACCGCGAAAGCGCCGATCGCGCGGGCAAAGCCCGCTTCGCGACCGCGTTTCGCCGAACACGCCGCATGACGCACCTTCGACCGCCCCTGACGCCTGTTGGGTCGAGCCGGCGCCCGCCCCAAGCCGACCGTTCAGTATAATGATGCCATGACGTGCGAAAAGACCCACATATCACCGCAAGGGGAAGACGCCGGGGAAACCGACGAGGCGTTTTGTCCAGCCTGCTCGACATCGGCGAGGCGATGCTTTTTCGCAGGCGGCGACGTCAACCTCGTCGAACGCAACATATGCCGCATGGGGCAAGCCCCACGGCGCCGTCGACATGAACGTCTTCGCCATCACGGCGTTCATGGTCGCAACCATGACCATGCCGGGAGGCGTCGAGGTGACCCAAACCCGGCGCATCGACAGCACCGGCTGCACGAACCTTCGACCAAGTCGAGAAGCTCAACCGCCTGTGCGACGAGGTTTTGCGCGAAACGCCTGGGCGCCAAGGAGACGCGGGAGCGGTTCGGCGCCATCGTGAAGCACCCTTCCCCCTTCCGCGCTCTACCTCGGAGAATCATCTCCGCCGGCAGCTTCGCGGTGTTCTTCGGCGGAAGCGCGCTCGATGGCGTCGTCTCGGCGCTCATCGCCGTCGTCGTCTGCCTGTTCATGGACAAGCTCAAGCGATTCTCCCGAACAACATCGTGTTCAACTTCGTCACGGCCCTCGTCGCAGGACTGCTCATCGGGGCCGTCGCGCATCTTGTCCCCGGAGTGTCGACCGACATGGTCATCATCGGCGACATCATGCTGCTCATCCCCGGCGTCGCCATGACCAACGCCACGCGCGACATGCTCGCGGGGGACACGGTCACAGGGGTCATGCGCTTCGTCGAGGCTTGCTTTGGGCGACCGCGCTCGCCATCGGGTTCATGGTGGCCATGTGGGCGACCGATGCGGGAGCCTCGTCATCGTCCACCAGCGCCCACCCCTCGAGGCGGCCGTCGTCCAGCTCGTCATGGCCGCGCTCGCAGCGCTCGGCTTCGGGCTGCTTTTTCAACCTCCGTTCGTCGCTGATACCGTCGGCATGCGTCGGCGGCGTGCTCAGCTGGGGCATCTACCTCGCAGGAGGCGTCTTCATCGAGGGCATCTTCATCCCTGCCTCATCGCCTCGGCCTTCTCGGCTCTTTACGCCGAGGCGCTCGCGCGGCGCTATCACGCGCCGACCGCGATCTTTTCATCATCATCATGATCCCCTCATCCCGGGCGCGGTCTGTACCTCACGATGGACAGCGTGGTGCGCGGCGACTGGCCCCATGACCTACGAGTTCGCGATGCTCACCCTGCAGTTCGCCGCGGGAATCGCCATCGGCCTCGCAGCCGTTTGGGCCGCCACGGAGATAATGCGAAAGGTGAAGGCAAATCGCGTGGTACAATCCTGAGCCGTTTGACATCGCGAATCACCACAGAAAAACGGACCTATGAACTCTCTTGCACTGAAAAGCGCGCTCGCCGTTTTCATCGGCGGCGCGAGCTACGGCATCGTGGCGCCCGCCACAAGCTGGCGTTCGCCCACGGCTTCACCTGGCAGCAGACCACCGCCGGCCAATCGACGTTCGGCGTGATCATCTTCGGAATCGTCCTGCTCATCCAGATCCTGCGCGGCGCGAAATTTGCCGGTTTGGATGCGAAAACGCTCCTGCAGCTGCTCGGCAAACCGGCGCCACCACGTGCTGCACCTGCATTTTCTACTCGATCTCGCTGTCGTATCTGCCAGTGGCGGCGGCCATCACGCTGCTGTTCCAGTTCATGGATCGGCATCGTCATCCAGATGATCGTCACGCACAGACCACCCAACGCCGCCGAGATCGCGGCGGCGCTCATCGTCATGACGGGGACGGTTCTCGCCAGCGGCCTGTTCTCCCACGAGATAGCGGGCATGAACCCCGTCGGCGTAGCGTGCGGGCTCATCTCGGCGGTCAGCTGCGCGCTGTTCATGTTCTTCTCGGGAAGGTGGCCAACGACATGCCGCCCGTTCAGCGCGGCCTCATCATCTGCGTGGGGTCGGCCATCGTCGCCAACCTCGTCTGCCGTCGTTCCTGCCTTCGGCGACGATGTTCTCCATCGCGCCTTACAGCCTGCTGCAGGGATTCTTCTCGCTGTTCCTGCCCGTCATCCTGTTCGGCATCGGGGCGGCGAACCTGCCCACCGGGCGTGTCGACCATCCTCGCGTCGGCCGAGCTTCCCTGCTCCATCCTGCTCACCTACCTGATCCTCGGCGAAGGAGCCGACGCGCTGCAGATCGCAGGCGTCGTCGTCATCTTGCTCGGCGTGGTCGTCTCGCAGCTGCCCACGCTTACGCCCCGGCTGTTCTCGCGCCGTCGACGGGCGCACGCGCGCGGCTAGCTAGCCGTTGTTCCTCCGACAGGGGGCGGTTGCGCCGACGGTGCACGACGCCAGGAGGCAGGCGCACCCACGTGCGCGACTAGCCGCCGACGGCGCGCCGGGTGCGCTTAGCCGAAGAACGTCTGGTTGAGCCACGGCCCGTACTCGCCCGCCCACATATCGCCGAGCTGGGCGAACACCGTGTCCCAATCGATGGTCTCGCCGAAGAGGACCTCGAGGTAATGGAGGTTCTCAACCGCCCTGTCGGGCGCGGCGAGGCACGCCTGGGCAACCGTGTACGTGCAGGTCGGGCACATGGTCACGAGCGTATCGGCCCCGTGTCGCGCGCTTCCTCGATGATACGCCACACGCGGCGATCGGTGATGTTCGGATCGTAGGAGCCGACCGCGCCGCCCGCGCCGCAGCACAGCGTACCGCGCTTGCTGTGCAAGAACTCGCGCTGCTCGGCTTGCGGAAGATACGTCGCCATCAGCTTTCGGATCGCGTCCGCATGGCGATGGTCGAAACGATCGTGGCACGAATCGAAGAAGGTGAGCGAGGTCTTCGGCAGCGGGGAGAAGCCGCTTTCCCCTCTTCCGCGTGCGCTCGGCCGCATAACGAAGCAAGATCTCCGGCAAAGGAACGATCTCGATGTCCTCGGGCATGTCGTCTTCGAACTCCTCGCCGCAGCCGGGGCAGATGGTTATCATGCGCTTGATGCCCGCCGCGCGCATCTTCTCGATCAGGCCCGCGCGCAACGCCGATGCGCGATCGAACAGACCCGCGCTCATGAGAGGGCTTCCACAGCAGGCGTCGGATCAAAGCCCACGCGATGCCGCTTTCGGTGAGCCAGTTGCCCACCGCGCGCGTCACCTCGGGTGCGTAGCTGACCAACGAGCAGCCCGGGAAGAACAGCGTGTCGACCCAGCCCGACCGTAATCCGCCGCAGCGTCGAGCGAAACGTACTCGGGGTAGCCGATGCCGTAGACGGCGCGATACGCCGAGAAGATGTGCCACTCGTTGTCCACCATGACGAGCTTGGAGTCGTCGGGCGGCATGTAGCCCGCCTCCATGAACAGCCCGGCGCCAATCGCGCATGCGCTCAGCGCCGAGAACGTGATGCTCGCATGCCGCCGTGCAGAACCCGCAGAAGCAGCATTGGCGCAAGGCGACGAACACCTCGGGACGTGCGGACACGAGCGCGATGACAGCGGCGGAGCGACCCTGCTCGGGCACCGCCATGATCTTGGCGTACTCCTCTTCGACCATGCCCATGTCAAGCCGGGACCCTCCAGCACCTCGCAACGACGCGTGCATTTTCCGCAATGCGAGCATTCAAGATGCTTGTTGGCCCATTCGGCAAGCATGACCAGCTGCGGATCCCCGAGCTTTTTATCTCCTCGATCTCCGAAGCGCTCAATTTCCGCGGTTTCATACGACGTACCCGCCCCTCTCCGCGAAAGGACTCGACACGCCGACCGTCCCCCGCAACGATTGAATCATGTTTCCCTCAGTGTAGCGCATCCCGGCAAAAAGAGTGGATCAGGGCAAAGCCAAGATGACCCAGGATGACAAAGCTTCGCCCCGCCGTGCGCGAAACCCCGGGACGGAGGCGTCACCGCCCCGGGAAAGCAGGTCGGCGGGCGAAGCGAACGACGTATGCGCCCGCCGCAATCGAAAAGAGCCGAGGCCCTTAAGCCCTACGCTCCCCCCTCAGCTCGCGCGAGAGCTCCGCCAGCTCGTCCACCAGATCGCCGAAAATCCCAAGCGCCTCGTCGATCGGCGCGGGAACGGCCATGTCGACGCCGGCGCCGCGCAGAAGCTCGATAGGGGCTTCGAGCATCCGCCGCCGAGAAACTCCTTGTACGCGCGGACGGCAGGGGCGCCTCGTCGAGAATCCTGCGGGAAAGCGCGGTAGCCGCCGCGAACCCCGTCGCGTACTGATAGACGTAGTAGTCGTAATAGAAATGCGGAATGCGCGCCCACTCGAGCGCGATGTCGTCGTCGACGCGGGCCGCCGCCCGAAGTACAGCTCGTTGAGCGCACGGCAGCGATCGCAGAGAACCTCGGCGGTTATCGGGGCGCCGGCAGCGGCAAGATCCCCCATCGCAAGCTCGAACTCGGCGAACATGGTCTGACGGTACAGCGTGCTTTTGAACTGATCGATGTAGTGGTTGAGCAGATACGCCCGCGTCCGCAAGTCGGAGGTCTTCCCAGAAGATGGTGCATGAGAAGCGCTTCGTTGCACGTCGAGGCCACCTCGGCGACGAAGATGACGTAATCCGCGTACCGGGAGGGCTGCTCCTTCTGGGAAAGGTACGTGTGCACCGAGTGCCCCACCTCGTGAACGAGCGTGAACACGTCGTCGAGCGTTCCCTGGAAATTCAGCAGCATGACCGGATGGGTGCCGTACGAGCGCGCGGAATAAGCGCCCGAGCGCTTTCCCGGATTCTCGTAGACGTCGATCCAACGTTCATCGACGGCGCGCCGGACTATCGCCAGATAGTCGTCGCCCAAAGGCGAGAGCGCCTCGAACATGAGCTCGCACGCCTCCTCGTAGGTGAACTTCATGTCGACATCGGAAAACAGCGGGACGTGCAGATCCCAGAAGCGCAGCTCGTCGACGCCGAGCACTTCGCGGCGCAACTCGGCGTAACGGTGCATGGGCCCCATGTTGCGGTGAACCGTCTCGATGAGGTTACCGTACACCTCGATGGGCACCTCGGTCCCGTCAAGTGACGTGGCGAGCGCGGAGGGGTACAGACGAGCCTCGGCGAAGAACTTGAGCTGCTTGGCTTGAGCCGCGAGCACGGCGGCGCAGGTGTTGCGGAACAGGCCGTAACGGGCGTAGAGGGACTTGAACGCGGACTCGCGCAGGCTGCGATCGCTCGACATGAGCAGCGGGACGAACGTGCCGTGCGTCACCGGGTGCGCTCCGCCTTCGGAGTCGATCGCATCGTCGAAGACCAGGTCGGCGTCGTTGAACAGCGAGAAGATGTTGTCAGGGGACGCGGCCATCTCGCCGGCGCGCGCAAGAAGCTCCCTCTTCGGCAGGCGCGAGGACATGGTCGCGCTTGCGAAACACCGTGTCGAGGTAGCGACGGTACTCAAGCAAGCCGGGCTCGCGCGCGTAGAAATCATTCATCGTCTTCTCGTCGAGCGACAAAGCTCCGAGGCGAAAAACGACGAAGCGCCGCGCACGTCGACGGCGATCGAGAGAGCCTGAGCGCAAAACCCCTGATAGAGCGACACGCGGGTGTCCTCGTCGCTTTTGCGCTGGGCGTACTCGACCAAACGGCCCACAGCCGTCTCGACCTCGTCGTCGAACTTCAGAAACGAGAGGAGACGCGCCGGGTCCTGGGCAAGCGTTCCCTTGAAGGCGGCATAGCGCGCAGGAAACGCCCGCGCGGACTCGCAGGCGGCGAGAAACGCCTCGTCGTCGGCGAACAGCTCGGTCAAATCCCAACGATAGCGCTCGGGGATCTCCGAGCGGTCGGCGAACATCGCATCAGGCATGGCTCACTCCCATCGATCGAGGCGCGCGCTATCGAAACCGCCGCGGCGCGGTTCTCCGCGCGGGAATCGCGCGTGCGCGACGACGGGCTCGGCGCGGATCGCGCACGCGCGCCGATAATTCCTCGCGCTCACCATATCACGAAGACGGCAGGCGCCGCCGTGCGGCCATAATGGCTTCGGTCAATTCGCTTCAACTCTCACCGAAGGAGCCCATATGAACGTCGTATGCCTCGATCTTGAAGGCGTGCTGGTTCCCGAAATCTGGATCGCCTTCGCCGAGGAAGCCGGCATCCCCGAGCTTAAGCGCACCACCCGCGACGAGCCCGACTACGACAAACTCATGAACTACCGCCTCGCCATTCTCGACGAGCACGGACTCGGACTGCCCGAGATTCAGGAGACCATCGCCAAAATCGAGCCGATGGAAGGCGCCGCGGAGTTCCTCGACGCGCTCAAGCCCCTCGCCCAGGTGATCATCATCTCCGACACGTTCAACCAGTTCGCCCGCCCCCTCATGGAGAAGCTCGGCTGGCCGACGCTGTTCTGCAACGACCTCGTCGTCGCCGACGACGGCCGCATAACCGATTACAAGATGCGCTGCGAGCAGACCAAGCTGACCACCGTGCGCGCCCTGCAGCAGGCGGGCCTCGACACCATCGCGGCGGGCGACTCGCACAACGACCTCGGCATGATCAAGAACTCGAAGGCGGGTTTTCTGTTCAAAAGCCCCGAGAGCATCAAAGGCCGAGAACCCCGACGTGCCCGCTTACGACACCTACGACGACCTTCTCGCCGCCATCAAAGCGGCGCTGTAAGCTCGCGAAGACGTCCCTCGAAGGGGGCGCGGCAAACTAAGCCCGTCCTGGCGCGCTGAATCAAACCGCGCCGATCCTTCCGGCGATGGATTTGCAGGCGCGGCAAGCGAAGCCCGTCTTTGCGCGCCGAACCCCAAAAGCCGGACGTCAGGCAACAAGACGCTTGCGGCTCACGCGCAAGAGGCCGGGCTTCCCCGGCCTCTTTTCGTTTGACGGCAAGCACGGACGATCCCCCGACCGCCATCTCTTTGGCTGGTCTTCTTACCTGCGGACGCCGGCTGTTGTGCTACCATTCGCACCCCCTTGTGAAATACGACGGCGCATTGCAGGGAGGCGGGACGGCGGCTATGGTTGAAATAGAATCCTGGATGAAGGGCTACTCGAGCGTTTGCACGAGGGCCTTCGGCGAAAGAGTCTGGTTCATCGGATTGCAGGAAGCTATGCGAGAGGCGAGGCCGCCGAAACGAGCGATATCGACGCGGTGTGCATCCTCGACTTCGTAACGGTTCAAGACGTTGAAGCTTACGGCGAGATTCTCGACCATCTTCCGCACAGAAGCCTAATCTGCGGCTTTTTTCGGAGGGAAAGACGATCTTCTCAACTGGGACCCGTCAGAGCTCTTCCAGTTCTACCATGACACCATCCCGTATTCGGGCAGCCTCGAAGCCGTTCTCGGCAGGATCGACGCCGCTGCGATCGACAGAGCCGTCCTGCAAGCCGCATGCGGCGTTTACCACGGATGCGTCCACAATATGCTCTTCGAAAGAAGCGAGGAGATCTTGCGGGCCTCTGCAAATCGGCGACGTTCGCGGTGCAGGCTTCCGTCTTCAGGAAACGGGCCTCTACGCGAGGCGCCTGAGCGAGCTCATGGAGAATGCGACGGGCGGGATCATGAGGTTGTGGCCACGCGCATCGCCCTCAAAAACGGCGCCCGCGTCGAGATCGCCCCCATGTCGGAAATTCTCCTTTCCTGGGCGCAGGAGAAAATCACGCCGGCGGAACCCCCGGCGCCTTTCCCGCATTCCGACAGGCGATGCATTCATCGAGCTCCGCCTCGAACGCGTCGTAACCTGAAATCTTCACCCGTGGAAAACCCGTCCTTCGCATGATCGAAGACCCCCGCACGCCGCGTCGTCGAGGCAGGTCGCCTTTCCGACACGGACCGAGCGGTTCTACGCACGGGACGGAGCTTCGGAACCCTGGCGAACCCGATGCAAGACGAGACGTCGGGGCGTCGGGCGGGGTTCGAATCGCTACGAAACGTGAGAGCGCGTGCGGTTCATCAGGTCGTGCTCGATATCCTGAATGTTCGGCGGCGTCCACGAAACCGCGTCGGCGCCCGGAGGCGACGGTCGCGGCTATGGTGGCGTCGGTGTGCCCGCCGCTGGCCATGATGCGCAGATGCGGATACGCCTCGCGCACTTGGGCAACCACCTGCGGGTCATCTTGCCTGCGGCGACGTTGATGATGTCGGCTCCCGCCTCGATCTTCTCCCGCATCGCATCGCTCAACTCGTAGATGGTGAGCACGAGCGGAATGTCCACCTCCGAAGCGATGGCGCGCACCGCCGAGATGTCCACGAGCGAGTTCACCACCACGCCCGTCATGCCGATGCTCTTCGCCGCCTTGGCAAGCTCGAGCGAACGCGCGGGAGGCGTGGCGCTTCCCCCGACGCCGGTGAACACCGGGCACGGAGCGGCGGCGAGCAGCGCGCGCATGATCTTCGGATGACCCGTGAAAGGATAGACCGCGAGCACCGCGTCCGCATCGCAATGGCAGATGACGGCTACGTCGGTCGAGAACAGAAACGAGCGGACGATGCGATCGCCCACGGAATGCCCGGGCACTCAGCCGTACGCGCGGGAACATGCAGCGACGGCTCGGGGTGGACGAGGTCCGCAGGCGAGAAGATATCGGCGACATCGCAGGTGCAAAGGGTCATGGGCGATCTCCTTGAGTGAAAGATTCCAAGCGTTTCGGGGTGGCGCTAAAGCGCGTTTTCGCTTGAAATCTCCTCGTCCCGCTCGCGCGATGCAAACGATTCCTAATCAAGCGTCCGTATTGTACGCAAGAGATTTCCTCTGGTAAAGACCGTTATCGTCAAATCCAAGCCCCGATAGTAAAAATCTCGTCCCCACCGAGCTTATGACGTTGATCGCGGCGTAGCCCGCCTCGCGCGCCTGCGAGCAGGCCTCCTCCACCAAACGCCTGCCAAGTCCCGCGTGCTGAGCCCCTCGCCCGCCTCGTGCAGACGCGCGACCTTGCCGTACACGTGGACCTCACGGATCATCGCCTCGCCCGAATTCACGGGAGCGCCAAGCTCGAGCGCGCCTTCGAAGGGCAGCGACAACCGCAGAAAGCCGGCTATGCGCCCGTCCGACGCCACCCACTGCAAGAAGCGCTCCTCGCTGACCGAGGTCTTGTACGCCACGCAATCCAGCGAAAGATCGTCGAACGAGATCTCCGCCCCGGCGATTTCCCGGCGCCTGATCTCGCGCACGTGCGCGTTTTTGCCGTCGAGCGACGATTCGACCATCTGACGCAAGTTTGTCTTTTTGTCTCCCGCCACGATATCGCCCGACGAGATGTCGCGTATCATGCGCGAGATGCGCGTATACGGCGGCGTCGCCAGCGTATCGGACTCGAGCACGTCGACGAGCACCTCCTCGGCGTACGGCCGCCACGCCCCCCCTCTCGAAGCGCGCTCCTTGAGATGCGCGCTCGACCAAGCAGCAGGGATAGAGCTTCACCTCGTCGGGAAGGAAAGCGGGGTCGCTCACCAACCGCTCGTAGTCGAGCTTGTCCCCCTCGGGGTCGCGCCGAGCAGGTTGACCATGAAGTGAATGTGGATCTTGAACCCGAACAGGCGAAGAAGCGAGAACGCGCGGGCGATCTGCCCGACGGAACATCGCGCTTGTTCGCCGCGAGCACGCGCGCGTCGAGGCTCTGCACGCCCATCTGCACCTTCGTGCAACCGAGGCGCCTCATGAGCGTCAGGCTCTCGGGATCGATGAGGTCGGGGCGGGTCTCGATGACCAGGCCGACCACACGGTGGGCGGCGCTCTGTTGACGACGTGCTGCGCGTCGAGCTCCTCGAGCGTCGCGCGTTGGAACGCCGAGGCCTCGCGCCACGCCTTCCCCTGTAGAAGTCGCGAACAGCCTGGTTGTAAGTGAGCTCTCCCCGTTCACGCGCTTCTGCAAAAGCTCCGTGCGCCCCTTGAGCTCATCGCGAGCAGGAGATGCCGCACGCGCGGTAGCGGCTCTCACGCTCAAGCGGCCCGTCTTCGCAAGAGGGCCGATCGACAGGTTCGACCTCTTCGCGGGTACTCGACGAGGAGCCGGCGCAACGGTCGAGCGCGTCGGGCGTGCTCGAGTCGAGGGGATCGCCGCATGCCGAGTCATCGAGGGTCGCGCTCGCGCCCTCCGCAGCCGCCGCGGCGAAATCGCAGCGCACGCCGGCGTCGTTGAGGGCGCGGAACAGCTCCTCGACGAACCAGACTTGGTAATCCGTCGGATAATCGCTCCAGGTGCCGCCCAGCACGATGAGCTCCACCTTGTCGGTGACATGCCCCATGGACTCAAGAACCCGGAGGCGGGAGACGACCTGAAGATACGGGTCGAAGAAATTTCGCTCGGCGCGCTGGCACGCCGCTCGTCGGCGATAGCTCTTCGGCATGCGGATATCGTTCGGGCAGAACAGGCAATCGCTCGAGCAGGGCCAGGGCTTCGTGATGACGGTGATGGTCGCCACGCCCGGGCCGTGCGGCGGGGGTCTTCAGCAGGCGCACGAGCCGCTCTTCGCACGCCGCATCGACGCCCCAGCTCGCCCAGCGATCGGGATCGTTCTCCTTCACGCTTCGGTAGTACGGCAAGCCTCTTCTTCGCCACGCGGCGCGTCGCGTCATGCGACTCGCGGTTGCGGCTGCGCACCAGCTTGTCGAGCCATGCGTCGTCAAGAGGGGAATTCCCCGACTTGACGGCTTCGATTATCGTTTTGATTGCGGTTTCCATGGTTGACGATTATACCGTCTCGCGTCCGAGCGACGCGCGAGGAGCGCCTCCTGGCTCCAGGGTCCGCGTCAACGCAGATGACGCTATACTCTCCAAGGTACAGAAAGGCGGCACATGGACAACGCAACTGCTCGCAAGCTCAACGCGCTCACGGGCGATTTCTACCGCAGGCAAAGCGCCTCGTTCTCGGAAACGCGGCAAACGCCCTGGGAGGGCTGGAACCGCGTCCTCGAAGAGACGCCCTTCGCCCTCCGCGACCTACGACCACCGGGAGCAGAGCGCCTCCTCGCACCCGGCGACGAAAAACCCGCGCCCGCCGTCCCGTGAGCTCTCGGTGCTCGATGTCGGCTGCGGCAACCTGCGTTTCGAACGATTTCTCGCTGAACGCTCGATTCCGTTCAGAGCCGTCGCGCTCGACCGCTGCGTGGAACTCATCTCGAAAGGACGCGAGGCCCTCGAAGCGAACGATTCCCCGACTACCCCCATCCGCGAAAGACCTTCGAGCCGTCCGTCGACCTGCGGGAGGCAGGCGTCATCGGCGCGCTCCTCGACGGAGACGACGCGTCGCTTGACGAGTCGCTCGAGTCCGCCGAGGGATACGACCTCGTCGTCGCGTTCGGGTTCATGCACCACGTTCCGGCTCGGACGCGAGGGAGGCTGTGCCGCGCGCTTTCAAGGCCGTAGCCCCGGAGGACACCTCGCCTTGTCCTTCTGGCAGTTTCTCAACAGCCCGCGCATCGCCGCGAAAGCGCACGCTGCCACCGCCCACGCGCTCGACGCGGGCGCCGTCCCCCGCCTGCTCGACGAGGGCGACTTCCCTGCTCGGCTGGCAACACGAAACGGACGTCCTGCGCTACTGCCACCACTTCGACGACGCGGAGATTACCCGCATCGTCGAAAGCCTCGGGGTGAACGCCGTCGAATCGTCGCGGTTTTTCGGCAGATGGGGTCGCATGATCTCAATCGGTACGTCATCGTGAGAAAGGAGCAAGGCGAGCGTCCCGCATGACGCGGGCTTTCCCCTGTGCGAGAACCTCGGGCGCGCAAGCTTTTGCAAAAACAACGCAGACGCCTCGGGACGGCGATTGCTCCATCAGCGCAGATAACGTCCCGTGACGCTGCGCGTGCACGCCGCCAATTCATCCGGCGTGCCGGCGAACACGATCTCACCTCCCGCCGTTCCGCCTCCCGGGCCCATGTCGATCACGTAATCGGCATTGCGGATAAGGTCGAGATCGTGCTCGACGACGACAACCGTCGCACCGCTGCCGACGAGACGGTCGAACACCTCCAGCAAAACCCTCACGTCAAGCGGATGCAGTCCGATGGTAGGCTCGTCGAACACGAACACGGACCCCTCCTGGCTCTTGCCCAGCTCTCCCGCAAGCTTCAGCCGCTGAGCCTCTCCTCCCGAAAGCGCGGGCGTAGGCTCGCCGAGAATCAAATAGCCCAAACCGAGGTCGCGCAGCGTCTGAAGACGACGCTCCACCTTCTTCAGCCCCGCGAGGGCGTCGGCGGCCTCGTCGACGGACAAAGACATGACCTGGGGAAGCGGAGAGCCGCCCCCATCGACCCCACGCGATGAACCTCCGCAGCGGCGGGCGGTAACGCGAACCGCGACAGTCGGGGCACTCCACCTCGACGTCGGGGAGAAACTGCACGTCAAGCGAGATGGAACCCGTTCCCTCGCACGTCGGCAACGCAGCTTTGCCGGTGTTGTAGGAGAAATCGCCCGCCTTCAACCCCGCCGCCTTCGCCTCGTCGGTTCGAGCGTATGCGCGCCTGAGCTCATCGTGAACGCCCGCATACGTCGCAACCGTCGAGCGCACGTTCGCGCCTATCGGCGTCGCATCGATCAAGCTGGCGCGGGTGATTCCGTCCGCCTCGACGAGGCGGACGTGCCCCGGGGAAGCGGAACCCTCCGCCCACGCCTTCAAGGCGGGAACCAACGTCTCAAGCACGAGCGTGGTTTTGCCCGACGGATACGCCCGTCACGGCGACCAGCCTGCCCACGGGAACGTCGACGGAAAGAGGCTTCACCGTGTGCAAGGCGCCCGCCTCGATGCGAACGGCCCCCTTGTCGAACATGCGCGCAGACTCGACGCGGCTGCGCGCAAGCACGCGGCTCCCTCCTTAAGAAACGGCGCGATGAGGCCCCCTCGGCGCTTGAGGCGACCTCGTCCACGCTGCCCTGCGCCACCACGAGCCCGCCCGAAGATCCCGCTTTGGGCCCCATTTCGACAAGATGGTCGCACGCCGCCAGGACGCGCACGTCGTGATCGACCGTCACGACCGTGTTTCCATCGGCGACAAGATCGCGCATCACGCCGATAAGGCCTTCGACGTTCTGCAGGATGAAGGCCGATGGAGGGCTCGTCGAGAACGTACAGCACGCCCGTCGTCTGGTTTCGCGCGGCCCGTGCGAGCTGGGCGCGCTGACGCTCGCCGGTCGACAGCGTCGAAGCCGCCCTGTCGAGAGAGGTACCCCAAACCCAAGTCGAGCAAGCGCCGCGATGCGTCGACGAACGACCCGCATATGCTCTCGGCCATCGGGCGCATCTCCCCGGCAAAGACGGCGGGACCGAGCACCCACGCCACCGCCTCCTCAAGCGGCAACGAAGCCGCCGGGCAAGATCTATTCCGAGAACCCGAGGGTCGCGCGCACGGTTCGAAAGACGCGACCCGCCGCAATCGGCGCAGGCGGACTCGATCAAAAACCTCGAGACGCGCGCCAGGCCCTTCTCGTCCTTCGCCTTCGCAAGAGCGTTCTCGACCGTGCGCACGGCGTTGAAATACGTGAAATCGAGCTCCGCGAAATCCTGTCCGTTTTTCGCCTTGTAGAGAATATGACGTTTCTCCGCGGGCCCTTCGAAAACGATTCGCCGCTCCCTCGTCGGTCAGCTCGCAGAAGAGGAACGTCGATCCTCACGCCCATCGCAGCGCACACCTGCTTCATGAGATCCCACATGAGAGACCCCCACGGCTTCACCGCGCCCCTCTTCGATCGTGAGCGTTTCGTCGGGGAACGAGGGCACGGCGATCGGGCGTCCGCACGCCCGTGCCGCCGCTAAGACGGGCAAGCCCCCGCCCCGTTGAACGCAAGGTCCTCCGCCGAAGGCGCGTGAAACGACTCACCGCAGGACGGGCAGACCAGCGGGCTCCCCGCCGCCACGGCGATAGTCGGATCGAGCGGAACCCGCATTGCGAGCAGACGTGACAAGCGCAGCGGGAGAACAGAAGCCTCAAGCTGCTCGACAGCTCGGTCATCGTCCCGAAGGTCGAACGAGGCCCCGGAATGCTCGGGGCGCTGACGGAGGGCGAGTGCGGCGGGCACGTGAGACACCCGTCGACCTGGGCGCGCGCAGCCTGAGACAGCCGTCGGCGGGTGTAGGTCGAAAGAGCCTCGAGATAGCGGCGCGACCCCTCGGCGTAAAGCACGCCGAGCGCGAGCGAGCTTTTACCCGAGCCCGAGACGCGGCGATGCCGTCATGCGCCCCAAGGGGATGTCGACGTCGACGTTTCGCAGGTTGTGCACGCGCGCCGCAGCACCGCGATATGGTCGGGACCCCCTGAGCCCGACAGCCGCCGTCCGCCCTCGTCGTTGAAGCCTGCCATGATCTCACCCCGTTCGCATCCATCGCCCGCACCTGCATCTTACCGGAACATCGAAGAAATAGCGAACATTTGTTCTTGACTTTTCGCACGTTCGTCCGTATTCTTGAGGTGGCTCATCAGCTTTACCGACAACGCTTGAACCAAGCGGGCGAAGGGGTTTCCCCATGCGGCTTATCGGAAACATCATCTGGATGCTTCTCGGAGGGATCTGGACGGCACTTGCCTGGCTTGTTTTAGGCATCGTGTTCTACGTCACCATCGTGGGCATACCCCTCGGGCGTCAGTGCTTCAAGATGGCAACGCTCACGCTCGCCCCGTTCGGCAAGACCATCACATACGGAGGAGGCGCGCCCTCCGTCGTCGCAAACGTCTTCTGGGTCATCCTCGCGGGCATCCCCATGGCCTTCATGTACCTCGTCGCGGGCGTGCTCAACTGCATCACCATCATCGGCATACCGTTCGGATTGCAGAGCTTCAAAATGGCCAAGCTTTCGTTTCTCCCTTCGGAGCCCGCGTGCTCGACCTGTAAGGCGACAACGCGAAAGCAACAGCGCAGCCCGAAGGCAGCCTACCAGGGTATGACGTCCGAGAACGCGTAAACTGCCGCCCTGCTTGAGCGTAAGCGCCAAGTTCAGACGGTTGCGCTCGCCACCGGAGAGTACGCCAGCGCGCTTCTGCTGGTCCTGGCCCTTAAAGCCAAAGCTCGCCACATAAGCGCGGCTCGGAACCTCGGTCTCGCCGACCATCATGTGGTCCAGGCCATCCGAGACGACCTCCCACAGGTTCTTATCGGGGTCGATGCCGGAACGGTTCTGATCGACATAGGAGATCTTGACGGTCTCGCCCACCTCGAGCTCGCCCGAAGTCAGCGGCTCCAGGCCCACGATCGTCTTGAACAGCGTGGTCTTGCCCACACCGTTGGGGCCGATGACGCCCACGATGCCGTTGCGCGGCAGGGTGAACGAAAGGTCATCGATGAGCACGCGGCCATCGAACTCCTTGTGCAGATGATGGGCCTCGAGCACCTTGTTGCCCAGACGCGGGCCCACGGGGATGCGGATG
>VOFH01003103.1_pt1 | contig 85072 bp, 142 predicted proteins | sample 5384091 | NCBI WGS metagenome assembly VOFH01 (sample SAMN12384727, study PRJNA508395) | human gut metagenome | isolation source: healthy gut G | host: Homo sapiens
TCATTGAAGTATTGAATACAATCTCACTAATCATATCTTTTGTTGAGCCGATGCTTGTGCCTTCAAACACAGTTCCGTCTTCTAAAATTAGAAACGCTTTCATATGTTCACCTTATCCCTTCGTAATACTCTTTTATTCTCAAAAAGGGGCACTCTTGGAGTCTTTTTCAATTCCAGAGCGCCCACACTTTCTCAAATTGTAAAAAGTTTACCATATCTGGTTACAGATTTCAATACCTATTTTTATGTTTATTTTAAAGTGTAATTTTTTTAAAAAAGAGTTGCTTTTATTCAAAAATTTGATATAATATAATTCGTGACTGCAAAAGCAGTACGAATGCTGGAATAACTCAGTCGGTAGAGCACTTCACTCGTAATGAAGGGGTCGTCGGTTCAAGTCCGATTTCCAGCTTAGTGATCAGAGAAAAGGGAGTGCCTGTTTATCAGACATTCCTTTTTGTATCCGGCAGAAATGCCTGTGATACCTTCACTGACTGTCCCTATCGACCGGACATCTGTTTTTCCTGTTCTTCGATCATTTTCTTGACCATATAACCTCCGACAGATCCGTTCTGTCTTGAAGTTAAGTCTCCGTTGTACCCATCTGATAACGGTACTCCCAGTTCGCTTGCAACCTCGTATTTAAATTTGTCCAGTGCACCTTTTGCTTCTGGCACGGCTGCTCTGTTTGATGAACGACTTGCCATATTCATTTCCTCCTTTTTGTAACATTTTGTTTTTGTGTTACGCTCCTAGTATATGGAGAATAAATTCAGATTACACTGGGAGGTTTTGTTAATTTTAGCATTTTTTATTTTGCAGTAATCTGCACCAGATGAGTATGAAACATTTTAAACTGAAGCATGACACATTTGGTATTCTTTGCATAAAAGCAGACTTTGGGAGAAAACTTAGATCATAATATAAAATCCAAGTCAGGACAATTCTGCAATTCTGGATACACCTACATAAATTTCGGAAATTTTATACCATGTACGGTAATCAACAGTTCCGGTTACCGGAAGCCCGAACACCGACTGGAATTTTCTGACGGACGACGCTGTTGCCGGACCATAAATACCGTCAACTGTGATTTTCGGAATTGCCGGGTATGCACCGGCAATGACATTTAGCTGTTCCTGCATTTGCCGGACTTTTTGTACCAGAAGAACCCTGGGAAAGGGTATACCCTGGCCATGAAGACGGAATGCCTGAAATTTCTTCAGCGGTATTGATGTAAATATCATCTCCGTAATAATAGCGGAGGATTTCCGACGGAGAATACCCTGATCACCAAGTGCTTTAGAACCCCATTGGGTCAACCATTTTGCCACAACCGATAAAGTTATTTCTTCTTATTTTAAAGGAATTATAAGTCCTCATGTTTGGTGCTGTCAACCGCGATTTATTTCACTCGGAGTTTCTGTCCTACATAGATCAGGTTCGGGTTAGACAGATTGTTGAGCTGTGCGATCTTCTGGTAGGACGTGCCGTACTTCGCCGCAATACCGGAAAGCGTATCACCGCTTTGCACGGTGTAATACTGTGCGGATGAAGCACCTGACTTACCGTTCACGATATTCTGAATCGTATTGTAATCATATCCGGCAGCTGAAAGACGATTCTTTCTGTCGTTTCCGTTGCCCCATTTACCGGCAAGAACTTCCTGTGCGATCTGCTCATTTGATTTTCTGGCAGACGCAGCGTTGATCTTGTTCTGGACTTCTGTGTAACGACTACCGAGAACAACCTTTCTTGTGTCACCGTTACCATATTTACCAGCTTTCACTTCGTTCACCAGTGTATCTACGGATGCAGAATAGATATGGTCGATGAAGCTCTGCACTTCCGTATACCGTGTTCCGAGGGCGTTCTTGCGGTTGTCACCATCACCGTACTTGCCCTGCATGACTCCAGCAACCAGATCGAGCGTGGATCCGCCCGGAGTATTCACTGTCGGTTTCGGTGTTTCTGCCGGTTTGGTTGTGTTTCCTTTTCCGGCGTATTTGTTCCATGCGTCCTTGTCGCCATAGAATTTATTAAGATCAAGATTACCGCCATAACCAGCAAGTCTACCGCATGAGCTGTACTGACGGATAACACAAGTATAAGCTCCCTCATTCCACGGCTTATCCTGATATCCTGTGGCGTTCATGTCTGCATACTGTGCAATCCAGAGTCCATAATTGCCAATATTAGAAAATCTATAGGCTACAGACTGCGAACAGTACAGGAGCGGACGCACGCCTGTTTTCTGGTATACATAGTCAAGCCAGCTCTTGCACCATGCAAAATCTGAGCTACCGAATGCCGGATTGTTCTTCCCCTCCCAGTCAAGGCAGAGAATTGCTTCGCCTACACGTTTTCCGATTCTATCAAGGAAGTAATCTGCTTCTTTCTGGTAATCTCCACCATTCGCATAATGGTAGATACCGAGACACTTTCCGGCGTTCTTAGCCTGTGCGTAAGCTCTTGTGAAATCTGGGTTCACGTAGCCTGTTCCCTCTGTTGCCTTTACGATCACAAAATCGCACGGACCACACTGAGGTCAATTCCTGCCTGATAACTTGCAATATCAATTCCATTCATTGCCATAATGTTTCTCCTTTCAAAAAGAGGGCGACTATTCGCCCCTGAATCATTATTTACTTTCACTTGATCTTCCACCTGCGATCGGATGTGCTTCACAAGTGGTTGCAGAAATGCCGGAATATTCACTCCCATGTCCTGAATATTTTCTAAAATCGAAATAATCTCATTACAGATTAGCCACATTGCCACAACACACGCCACCAAAAATGTGACCGGTGACTTCCAACCGATTGAGTTTGATGCATATAGAAGCATTTCATCAATAATTGCTCCTACAACAACCAGCAGCCACATGGATACCTTTTTGAATATTCCTCTGATACTTTTATAGGAATTGATATCCTGTGCTCTGTATTTGCTTGCCATAAGTCCGGTAGCATAATCAATCAGATTACATGCCACCAGCAGGATCACCGGCACTGCAAGCACTCCAAGAAGCGCCGACAGGAAAGCAAATACTGCCGTAAAAATTGCCTTGATATAGTTTGCCTGTTCCACTTTCGTGTACCTCATTCTTCCATTATTCTTCCGTTACCAGATTTTCTACTCCTGAATCGATCAGGATTTCTTTTTACTTTGTCCTTTAAAAGTCTCGGTACCTGTGAATAAGTTTTCTTTCCTAACATAATCTGCTGTGCCCATAACATTGCCATCATTTCTTTTCCTCCTGAAATTTTAATAATATGAATAAAAATAAAATGGTTAATACAATTATCGTTTTACTGATATACCGTTTCAGACATTTCCAAAATGCATCCTTCGAGCATTTCATTTTTCTCCTCCGCTTTTTCGACTCTTGACTGCAGGTTCGTATTTTTCTCTTCTGCTTCTTTAAGTCGTGCCTCCAGAGCTGCTATCCGGCTGTCCGGATCTTCTCCTTCCCGGTACATCAGCACACCAAGGATGCCGGCTGTGTACTTCACGATTGCATCGAGCTTTGTGTAGTTTTCATACACAACAGTATCTTCATCCGTTCGCTCACAGACATTCTCTTAGTTGTTGTCTGATCAGAGAATAAAGTCTTCAGCTGATCCTCGTGTGCTGAAATGGTCTTGATCAGAAGTGCGCCATCCGTCTGTTCAGTGACCTGCTGGATCTGCAGTTCCTGACCATCATTGAATGTGATTTTCATTTTCTGTTTGCCCCTTTCTTCTTTTTAGAGGGATTCTGAACTAAGTAGCAATTTATTAAATCCCAAAATGAATTAACAAATATCAGTAATAAATTAACCGCGATTTCCGATTCCATAAATAATCTTGGCTCGACAAAAACTGTAAAGTTGGCAAACAAGTCATCCAGTAATGGTGTTGCACCTATACAGACTATGTAACATTACCTTCTGCCGGAAGTTATGTTATCTATTGCAATGCTACAATGAGTGGAACACCGACATCTGAGTATCAAATTTAGGCATACAGGTAAATGGTGTAGATGGGACCGGTGGTTTTCATTCTGTCGGCAGTTGCTCGCACAATGGTTTCGCTATAGATTTGAATGGATTCTACGTTCTTACAACAAAAGTATCCAATGAGAAAATCCGATTAAGGATATATCAGAATGGCGGTTACGCAGAAACATGGAAAAATATATCGGTTTATTATAAGAAGATCTTGTAATCACCGAAGTTATTTTATACGGGTTGCCATAATTTCTACATCATTCACCGTTCTGTTATGGCTACTCCATATAGCCAAACCATACGTGCCGGCATTTACGGACGCAACGAAGGTATGTGTGCACGTCGGATAAAAACCAGATCCGAAATAAATAAGAGAAGTACTTTGTGCCTCCCACCAAGAAACACCAGTAACGCCAAGGGTAAAAGCATCGAGGTTTTGTCCTAATGCCTGCGGCTTTGCAGTGATTGTAAAAATGTACGTACCTTTGGAAGTGTAACTTTTGCAACATTATTTGCCCAGTTATTAGCATTTCTATAGCTGTAACTAGCTGTTTTTCCAAAATACTGCGTTCCTATAACACCTAATTTGTTATTTGCTTTTGACAGGCCAGCAGTTGTCTCTGTTAATTTGCTACTTAGTTCAGAATCCTCCTTTTACTGGTTGATAAAGTTACATATATAAAAGCGCATAACAAAAAAACCCTGACCAATGCCGAGTGTAAATAAATAAGTTTATTTACTTATGCGCTTAAATATTTAAAGTGATGATACCGTACACCTTCCTGATTCACTGTACAATATCGCATGGTTGTCTCTGACTTTGCGTGTCCCGCAAATATCATAGCCTCCTGCAGAGGCATTCCGCGGTTCAATGCATTTGTCAGAGCCGTCCTCCGGAATCGATGCGGATGCGCATTTTCTACGCCCGCCTTCTCTCCAATCCGCCGGATGATATCCTCAATTCCTGTTTTCGTCAGCCGGCTATTCGGTTTCTTGCTTCTGACAAATAGCGCCGGATCATTGTCTTTTCTGCTTTCCAGATATTCTTTCAGGTACATGTTGGTTCGTTCATTGATGTACACCGTCCTTTCTTTCGCTCCTTTTCCATATACAATCAGCTCTTTATTCGCATACCGGATATCTTCTCTGTTAATCTCTGAAAGCTCCGATACTCTGACTGCTGTGCTATATAGGAATTCTAGTAACGCTTTATCCCGAAGACTGCCGCATTTACGCAAGATCCGCCCCCTGTTCTTCATCAGTATATGGTTTCCGGATCTTCTTTTTCTACTTTTATAGATTCCACCAGCACCATCGGATTTCTCCGAATCCGGTCACGATCTCGCAGCCATCCGAAGAAACTGCTATACACTGCCCGGACATTCTTTAATGTCTGGTTTGCTACCTTGCGGATCATTTTATAAGTCCGCATGAATCCAGAGATATCTCCTGAATCTATGTTCTTCACCGGCTTATTGATATAGGTCAGTAACCGAACTAGTTCATACCGATATTGCTTCACTGTCTTTGATGCTTTTTTCCTTCCAGTGCTTTACTCATCAGAAACTCTTCCAGCTCCACTTCCCAGCTCCTGTCTACAACCTGCAGATCCGTTTCCTGGATTACTCTGCACCCGGTAAATGTCATCTGCAAAGACTTCTTTAGCTCCCGCAAATTGTACTTCATCAAGAATCAGTCGCATTCTTCGCAATACATCCATTATTTTTGCTTCCATACGTTGCTCCTTTTTTGCTTTCAGTATATCAACTGGCGTGCTCAATTAAGTAGCAAATTAAAAAATGCAGAAACAACAATGAGCAATAATTTAAAAAGTTTACTGTCTGTAAAGCAGGTAACGGTAAAGAGTAATATAAACGTTGGCGCAGGAAAGGATTTTGAATGTACACATTAAAGCGCCAACAGTGAGTGGCTATACTCCAGTCGGCATTATTGGTTTACGATCTTTTGGTTTGGAAATTGGGATGTATGGATTAATGTTTCCTCATGCTATTACAATAGTGGAAGTAATTTGATTTACACAAAAGGACATAATTTTGGAACTGGTGCATGTAACGCATTGTTAAATACATTCGTTTTATACAAAAAAGAACTGAATGCATTACTTCCATTTACCGATTATAAGCATATCAGCTTGTACATACACATTCCTTTTTTGGACTAAAACGAAGCTTGTACCCGGTTGTAGTCACTTCGGTAACATCCAAGACCATACAAGTTCGTTGTCTTTGCCGGAGATACTATAATTAAAGGCGCTATTGCTTGAATGCTACTGGAAAACCAATTAATCCTAGACTAAAATACCAGTTATACCAACTGGTTGCAAGATTGGTATTCCAAGTATATTTACTCCACATAACCATGTCGCCGTTGGAATATTTTGTGTAATTGTAGTTATTTTTGGTTCCACGTTCTACGATTGAAATCAGATTACTGTTTATGATTGCAATATTATTATTTGCTTTTGTTAAATCTGCTTTTACATTTCCTAAATTGCTACTTAATCTAGAAAGTCCATCCGTCACACTCAACAAACTCTTCACTTCTGTAACATTGATTCCATCATAATGCACTTCAAAAGCCGGGCATTCATCCACAAGATCTCCATTCTGCAAATTTCCCGAAGTGTATGCCGGCACTGTCGGATTACTTGCAACCGGTTTTCCCTGGATTACCTTCCAACTGCAGTTTTCAACCTCTGTCTCTGCATTTCTGGTATACCGATTTACAATAAGATCAATCCTTTTCATTCCCTGACTACCATTTGTCAGTATAACCTCATCATAAGTACCAATATCCACGCAAGATATACAGCCGTGATGCGCCATCATCCCACTTCGGATTTTCAGCAGATTATTACTGCTAAGTTCCGGCTTCAGATTCTCTCCGCTTGTTATAATATAACTCCCCTGCCCGATAATCCCTCCAGCATCTGCCGGAACTGCTTTGCGAAGTCACATGTGGTGATCCGGTTCTTCCAGATACAATTTTCATTCTTCATCTTCTCCTTCCAGTTTATAAGTAATTGATTCCACATCATTCGTAATCTCATAAATGATATTTTCGATTGGTTTTGACATATACATCCCAGTCAGGTAATCCCTGCCACCGACAATATCTCCAATCCCAACCTCGATTCCAAGCTTTTGCAACATCCATCTGAAATGTCTTTTTATTCATCAACTTCTGCAATTGTTCCGCGGACGTTTTCTCCAGCTCTGCTGTTTCTGTGCTCGTATTTTCGTATACTGCTGAGATCTCATTCAGTCCTTTGTAATACTGCGTCTTTCCAATGCTTCCATCTTTCTGCACATACAGATGGAATATGTTCCTCTCCTGCATTTCCCCTTTTCCGGTTACGACCAGATGATTTACGCCATTTTGTTTATCATCCATCGTGAAATTCATTCGACTGTCCTGTGACAATTCAATCTGCGCAGAATAATCAGTAATCGGAACTGCTTCAATCAGAATATAACATGGTTCATCCTGTTCTTTGATCAACCGGATCTGCAGGCGGTATCCAACACTTTTCAGCATTTTGGTAAGACCTTCCAGTAATGTACAGTACCGGTCAAATTGAAAATTCTTTACAGATATACCCGTATCTTCTGATGACACTCTGAATAATCCATCAAACTCCGGCTCGATCAGTGTTTTCATTACCTGATTCAGTTCTCGGATACTGTTTTATAATCTGATCCGGCAGGCGGCTCGATCACCTTATACTGCAGTCTTCCCCGCCATGTGATTCCCTTCAGCTCCACATAATCCAGCGTTGTATCTGTCAGCACCTCTCCGATAATGCCTCCATATTCCGTATCCGTAATATACACATAGCTTGAAAAGGTCAGCTCATGGTACCAGTTCGACCTTGCAATCTGTACAGAAAATTCGTACTCGCCATTCGTATCCACTGTGATATTTGAGTCCAAAATCGCTCCCAGTTCTCTTCCATCACTATCTGCAAGAATTATGTCCTTTACCACGGCGGCTCCCTCCTGTTCAAAAAATAAAGTCAGGTCAAATCCATAATCCCCAGACCAGTTAATATTTAAAAGCCCGGATGGTATTCTCTCGAAAACAGTTTGTTTCTGCGCTCTCTGATTAAATAAATTTTGTACCGTTCCATTCGTCAAATACCTTCGGATCGTTCTTCTCTGGCTATCTATGATCAGATATTCCCTGCTTTCAAGCGTTACGAAAAACTCATAAGGATAATCGTTGATCAGAATCTTCGGATTTACACATGGTCCGTAAATGATCATCCGGTACTCGCTTGGAATGATGTGATCAACATTCCATCTTTGCGATTCCTCTTTTTCTCCGGCAAAATCAAACGGATAGTCATACTGAAAGTCGATTCGGATCTTTGCCGTTTCTTCCAATTGTGGAAGAAACTGTCTTGTCGCTTCTACTACCCATACAAGCTCCGGAGCCTGGAAGGTGATCTCCACTTCCGAATACACATATCCCTTCCATCCTTCTTTCGCAGATTTCAGTACCTTGCAGCGCAAATATGCACCATTCACGTACAGCTTTCCGTAGGTATCATTTTCCGCATCAACTGCAATGATCCGGTATAGTCTGCTCCATATTCGCCTGAAATTCTTCCCGCTTTCCAAACACATCAATCGTCACTGTTTTTCATATCCGTCCGAAGACTCTGACCAGTCCGCATCGAACCAGTCAGTCTTCGTTGTACGAAAAGGAGCTTTCAAAAGATTCAGCTTTTCGCCGTTCATATTTTCATAATACACAATCATACCTGTGGCACTGCTCCTTTCGGTAATGGTCTGTCTATCCGTTTCGTATCCAGGAATACCGGCTTGTTGCCATTTTCTTTTTGCAATCTTCCTCTGGATACGTTCAAATCTGTCGTAATCAAATCCTTGATCCTTAAAGATCGGATTATTCTTTATTCCGCCTACCGTTTTATCCGGATTAACGGATGTCGTAAGCTGTACACTTCTCTGCAGGCTCTGGACTGCTTTTTGTACTCCGGCATTCATGGATCCGACCGGAATATTCTTCTCAAATCCGATTCCCATACCAAGAGCCATCATCTTACCAACTTGGTCCCGGAATACTCTCGATGGAGAATGAATACCGAGTTTTGACTTGATTGCATCTAATGCGCTACTTGCCACAGATGTTGCCGCGCTGATCAGGCTTCCTACCGCACTGGATATACCACTTGCAATTCCGGAAATTATATTCATACCAACACTGCCCCAGTTTACACTGGTAAATGCATTTTTGATCTGGCTGATCATGGATGGAATCTTACCAAGTAACGCCGGCATTCCCTGAACCAGTCCGACTGCAAAAGCCGCGTGATAATCTTCACACCAGTCTGTATGATCTTCGGCAAATTCGTGATAATCGTAGATGCCAGCTTACCGATGATAACCGGTGCTTTCGCTGCCACCTGCGGAATCGCGTTTGCAATTCCCTGTGCCAAGCCTTCCATTAACTGTAATCCGGAGTTATTAACTGCGGAAGATTACTGATCAGCGACTCAACCAGAGTCAGGATCATCTGTACCGCTACCGGAATTAACTGCGGAAGTTGTGCGCCCAGGCTGCTTACCAGAGTTGCTATGATGCTTGCACCTACGGAAATGAGCGATGGTAGATTTGCCGTAATCGCATTCATCAATCCCAAGATCAGGGTTGCACCTGATGAAATCAGTCCCGGAAGTCTTTGCTGTGATCCCGGCTCCAAAGTTGGATATAACTTCCGGTCCTTTTTGTCTGCGCCAGAAGCAGGATCTGGTCAATCTGCGTACCAAACTGACTGTAAACCAGTCCAAGACCGGCTACCACAACGGCTGCAACTGCACCGAAATTCATCAACCCTACAAATGACGGAATAAAGCCGGCTACTGTTCCAAGAACTCCCTGCAAAGCAAATCCTATCTGTCCGCCCCATGTTCCCCAGATAACCGGCAGTATCTCCAAGTAGTGAAAACGCACTTGTAATTCTAGGAATTTTTGATGCGATTGCAGAACCGATCTTTCCAACTGCCCCTCCGATTTTACCTGGGACACCGGAAACTACCTTGCCGATCTTTCCGACAGTAGCTGACAATTTCGGAGTCAGTACCTGAAACGGTCCCGTAACTGCACTGCCAAGCCCTTTCAGGCTACCCTTAAAATCTTTCCGGAAATTCACAGCCGATTTTGTTGCACTTTTGAATCCCTTCGGAAGCTTTCCAAGCTCAGACAAAACACCCGTTGTAATTCCGCTGAATCCTTCAACGGCTGACTGTACATTACCGATCTGTGATCCGAATAATGAGATCACCGGTATCCGGCTCCTGCAAGCACTGCTACAGTCTTGCCAAGATTCATGAGCTCATCCGTACTCATGCACTTCGTTTTCTCTGCGAGTCCGGCTATTGCATCAGTAAAGCTCTGTAAAAGCGGTACTTTATTGCCAATCTCATTGATAAAACCGACAAATCCATTGGACGTATACGCATTATTCAGATCTTCCAAGGCTTTCACGCCAACAGATGCAAGCTCTTTAAGCGGTTCCTGAATGGATCCGTAGAATGCAATTCAAGACCTTCTGCTTTGGACTTCAAACTGGTGATCTGACCAGCCAGATTGTCCTGCGCAACTGCGACCATATTTCTTTGCGGCATCCTTGCAATTGTAAATGGAATCCTTCAGCTTATCGAAATCTCCATCCGATGCATTTACGATTGCCAGTAGACCAGACATTGCTTCCTGACCGGCAAGCGAGGTTGCCAGTTGTGCCTGCTCTGCTTTGGAAAGACCTTTGAATCCATTTCGCAAGTCACCCATGACCGTATCCAGCGACTTCATATTGCCCGCCGAATCTGTCAAGGATACGCCCAGCTGATCCATTGCGCCCTGTACTTCATCCGTTGGTTTCGCCAGACGGCTAAGCATCTGTCTTAATGAAGTACCCGCCTGACCTGCCTTGATTCCGGAATTTGCCATCAGACCAATGGCAACCGAACAATCTTCTACGGAATATCCCAGCGCCCCGGCTACCGGTGCAACGTACTTGAACGTTTCTCCCATCATTGCCACGTTTGTATTGGCATTTGATGAAGCTTTTGCCAGAACGTCCGCAAAATGGGTAGAATCCGATGCAGACAACCCGAAAGCTGTCAGAGCCTCCGTTACGATGTCGGATGTCGATGCAAGGTCTTCGCCAGATGCAGCGGCAAGGTCCATGATCCCTTTTAGACCATCTACCATGTCCTGCGTCTTCCAGCCTGCCATAGCCATGTATTCCATAGCCTGCGCGCTTTCTGTGGCTGAAAACTTGGTTTTCGATCCCATCTCCTTTGCCTTATCGATCAGCTTTTGGAACTCATCTCCGGTTGCTCCTGAAATACTGGCAACCTTCGACATCTCCGCCTCAAAGTTCATTTCCAACCTTGACGGTCGCAGTTCCGATTGATCCAACTTTATCGACAACCTTGGTGATCGCATTCTACGGCAACGCCTAATCCGGTAGTCGCAATCTTACTCAGATTTGAAATGCCCTTGTTGAACCCACTCTCATTGATTTTGGTATCAAAATTCAAATATCCATCTGCCATACTATCATCCTTTCTGATAGCACGGCTCAGGGGCTCACAAGTGCTTAATTCTTAATTTTTATCTCCACCTCCCGTCGGCATTTGCGGCATTTACATACAGTCCGCTGCACACTGCAGTATCTGCGTAAACAAGCAGATGCTGACCGCAGTACGGACACCGGATACCACTCACGCCGTGTCGGTATTTTAATTTCCATCATGAGAACATATCTCCAATCTCATAATCATCAAGCTTTCGCTGTTTCTTTTTCAGTGCAACAGCTCTCTGGATCTTCTTGATCCGTTTGCGTTCATTCTTATCCGGAACCGTTCCTGGATCAATCGAACGGTACATGATGCGTTGTTTAATCTCTGTATCATCCGGCAACCAGTCAAACAAGCTCCGGAACTCCCACCAGTGCATATAATCGATCTCTGCAGGTCGATTCCATATACCTCCCGGAATGCATTTGCATAAATACACCGGCATCTTCCGAAAAAGAAAATACCGGCTTCCCTCTTTTCTGCTCGCCCTTCCTCTTCATCTTCCAGATCATCCTGGTACATCCTTTTGCACATCAGGAAATCTCCAAGTGCATAAATTGCAGCTTCAATATCATCCGGAATTTGATCCAGATACCACTGCAACAGAAGTCCGCACTTCATCCACCACGGAACCGAGTCGTCTTCAACTAACTCCGTAAAACGGATCCATTCACGGAAATCTGTCACGATCGGGTAGTACTCCCCGTTCACCTTGACTTCTTCCGGAAACTGCTCATATAAAATATTCATGCTCTGCTACCTTCCGGTATTGGAATATTTTCCTTTACCATACTGTTTCTGGTAGTTTCTTCTCTGCTGACGGTTTCCGCTTGACTGTGGCTGTGGATTAGGAAACTTTTGCGTTGTATTTTGATTTGGTACATACTTATCATATTTATCGTCCAGTTTCTTTGCTTCTGCTGTTTCAAAGTCTAACAATGATTCAGTGCTTCGTTACACAGCTTGATGCTGTTCTTTCCGCAAAGGATCCGCTCCCTGCTCCCTCGCCAAACAGGGTATCGAAGAACACATAAAAAAACACGCACACTGCGCGCGGATGATATCACTCTGCTTTCCGGTTATGGGAACCTTTTTCCCTGCTTCAAACATTTCTGCTTTTGCTTCCTCTAACACATCTAAAAAATCCGCATCCGTGAAATCCACTTCTGCTTCAAAATCTCCAAATTTCAAAGGCTCATAGGCTCACTCTCCCATTTCTTCTTTATTCTCCGCCATCAGTGAATGTACAAGTCTTCCATCCGTCTGTGGTGGTTGCAGTACCCTTTGTGATTTCTCCGGCCGCTTTAAAAGCTGCCTTTGTAAATCAGGGCATCCGTACCGTCCCCTTCTGTGTCCGGAATTACACTCCATGTTCTCTTTCGTGCGGTACAAGTTGTTTCCGATGTCTTCTGTTCAAACAGATCTACCACCACAATATCAACCTGCGCTTCTGTTCCGAGAATCTCATCGTCAGTAATTCTTTTGCAATCTTTTCATGTACCGGATCATTGGTATACCGGTCAAATTCGTAATCGATCGCCGGCGCATAACCGACTACGTCACTTCTTTCAGACGCCTCATCCACATACTGCCGGCTGTACTCTGTCGAGTTCTTTCCATCCGACAGCGATGTAAATCCCGTCATTCTGGTAAATGTCTTTCCTGATCCGTCAGCGTCCATAAAAGCCACTCTCTTATGTCTGCCAACTAACATTTTTTCACTTGCCATTTCTTCACACTCCTTACTTATAAATCCATCTGCAAATCATCTGATACCGCCCCAGATCAACCTCTGCACTAAACAAATAGCCGGACTGCAGCACGTCTACTCTGGTAGCATCGTGCCCGTCCAGCTCTGGAACAATATCATTCAAGTTATTCTGTTCTGTCCACTCTTCAAAGTTCTGATAAAAACCACTGTTAGCAATACCGGTTCTTGCATCCCCATCGTAGGCTTCCCTACTTGTCAGAGCAAACTGGAACTGTTTCAGACAGCTCCCATCCGTATATTTTTTATAGACAGGATCTGCTCCGATCGGATCAATGGAATACTCCATTCCGTCTCCGAGATAATCAATATTGATCTTCCGGTTATCGATGTCTGGATAAGTCCTTACATACTCCCGGATACTATCAATAATCGGTTTCCGTTTACTGTCCGGCAAGTTTCTCAGCTCCTTCCCTTATGGAATCTTTATGGCTCTCCTTTCATTGTTTCAAACCATCTTGCCTTAGTTTTATGCTCGTAATACTGCCGGCGGGCATATGGAGCAAGGTATTCAATCGAACCAGAACCAACCACCGTACCAAGTGTCCCAGACTTAATCAACATCCCGGTTCTCCTTGGTGTCAATGGATTCATGTAGCGCAGACACTCGGAATCCACAAATGCCTGCGCCCTTGAAAATCCCTCCGCTTTTTTTCTGTGCGAATCCCGGAGCCCATTCCAGCCGTGCCGTGGTAGAACCATTCTTACCAGTCACTGTAAATACAGCGCCTCTCGGAGTTGTGATCCGGAATTCTTTCTTTCCTGCCATCTTACTCGCCTCCGACCCGCCAGTGCGGAGTCGTACCAAACCGGTTGTCCGACCAGCTTGTCACCTTGCAGTGCTTCTGGAACACGGCTTTCAGATCTGCAGGTCTTTCAATCGCAATCTGACACTCTCCCAGAACAATCTGATCATCATTCTGTATGGTCCAGTATCCATAACCGCCACAGCAGGCGAACTGATCCGGCGGAAGATACTGCCCTGCTTCCGGAATATCCGCGGGAATCCGGATTTTGTAAACCTCCGCACTTTTCAGTCCATTATCCGTAACTGCAGTCTTATATCCACATGGACGTGGACACCATGCAGAATGGTTCGGATCCAGGTATCATAATGTGTGGAATCACCGCTTATTCTGTTATAAACTGTCACATCTGCATTTGTGATCACACCGCACCCCTACCTTTCTTGACAGCCATCCAGTAGGGAGAAGATAAGGGTATACCGCATCATACGCCTTTTTCTTCACCATCTCTTCCGCTGTCTTTCCATCCGTCTGCTCTGTGACATAGGTCACACTGTAGCCATCGTTATTTTCGGACTTCACCAACGGGGCTCTGACTGTTCTTTGCGCATTGTATTTGTAATAAACCTCTCTTTGCGGCACAAACAGCATCCTTTACCACGTCATTTTCCACGGCAAAGATATCACCTTTCACATAGGTCAGATGCCGGATATAAGCTTCCGCCTGCTTTTCAGCTTTTCGGAAGTCCTGTTCCGGAATGGTTTTCCCTCCATATTCATCTGCATAGTATCCATACGTGATCTGCATGGATCATCACCTTCCCTTAATTATCGGATTTCAGAACTTCACCTGCTTTCAGAACTGCAAACGGGCATCTCTTGCTCTTGTCCGTCTTCAGCGAATTGATCGGATTCGGGATCTCCCATCCGAGACGCATCACTGCACGAAGCGCAACCATATCGTTCTGCATCAGGTTGTATGCGATTGTGCCATCTGTATTCTGGACAACACCTTCCGTAAACAGCTTGAATGTAATATCCTGTCTGATGGAATATACCAGCTGTGAGAAATCTCCGGAAATCATAAGCGCCTTTGACTTATCAAACGCTCCATTGTTCGGGAAGTTCATTGGTGATCCGTCAAGCGCATACTGTGTGGTTCCCTGCAGATCCTGTTTAAACAGCGGATCTCCATTTGCATTTTTCAGACCTCTGAGTTTCGCTCTCATGGAAATGTCCGCCATGTGACCGTTTACAAAGTATCCGCAGTCTTCAATATGTGCGATCACGCCGTCCTCTGCCATGATCTTGTCATACAGACTGTCTGCGGCTCTAATGTTACGACTGCTCCCGCTTTTTGTCGCGGTTGTAACCACATCTTCTCTCCATGTGTTCGGTTTATTTTCACCGAACAATACTGCGCTGTCGATGACCTTTCCAAATGCTTCTGTAACTCTCGGTTTTACTTCTCCCCAGATGTCATACTCAGAATCATCCAGAACTGCTTCCGGAATTGGAACAATAACCGCAATCTCTTCGGCAGTGATGAACTTCTTGTCCCATGCCTGCTTTGTAGTTTTCTTCTGTCCGGTATCACCGTTTACGAAATATGCAATCGGCAAACATATCCAGTACCGGCATTTTGTACTGTCTGCTTGTCATGTTCGCCAGCTTGCGACCTCTTGACAGGACTGCTGACTGTGCGATCGTTCCCTGGATGATCTCATTGGATTCCTGAATTGGAATCAGAGACTCTGCTCCGGTACGGTCAATGATGTTTGCATCTGTGTCAAACAATCTTAAATTCATTCTTCTATTCTGCATTTACTCTACCTCCATTATCTTCTCATGGCGGCTCTGATCCGGTCATTGATGGAAACGTTCATGTTTCCGCCAGAACCATTTGAAGCGTTACCTGTTGAAGAATCTGCAATCCGGTAAGAACCTCCACCGGCAAATCTCGGATTCTCCTTTAAAAACTTCTCTCTTTGCCTTTTCAAATGTCGTTTTATCATCTACCATTTTGGAAACCTTGTAAGTCACATAGTCCAGATCATCCGCCTTGACACCTTTTCCGGATAAAAACTTCTCGTTCTTCATCTGCTGGACTTCATTTCTGGAATTTTCCAGATCCTCTGCAGCTGTGTCACATTCGGCTGATTCTTTTCTGCTGTTCCTTATAATCGGCAATTGCCTGATTCACCTGCTGTTCTGTCATTCCCTCTTTGCTGAAAATAGGAACGAAGTAGCCTTACTTTTCAGCTCTGTCTGCTCTCGCATTGGCAATCTCTTCTGCCTGCGCAAAGCTGTATGAACCCTGGTTTCCTGATCCACCGGCATTTCCCTGGCTGCCGTTACCTGCTCCAACGTTTCCACCCTGTCCACCAGAGCCAGCTCCATGCCGTCTTCAAAGAGCTGTAAAAACATTCTTTTTTCTCATGCTTACCTCCAAATATGAGTGTTTTCCAGAGCTTTTCTGTCTTCATGTTTTGGACATAATAAAAAGCACCCTCACTGGATGCTCATTTACTCAAATTGTATGCAATTGTATTCCTGGTCAATTACTGCAATCCCCAGGAACCATGAATCAATCAGAAGCTTCCCACCATCTGACAGATCTTCCCATTCGATCACAGTCATTCCGCTGGCTGTTTCTCCCCGGATTCTGTCACCTGTCAGATCTTTCAGGGGAATTGATCAGATTACATGTTAGCGCTGATACTGCCGCACATACCCGGTCAATCCCATCCGGACTCTTCTGGCAGGCATGACCGTTCATACGGATCTTTGCGATCTGTTATTTTGATTGTTATCATAAATTCTTTACTCCTTTGACTCTATGATGGTTACTGTTCCTTCAAAGACTCCAAAATTTGACTGCTGTTGGAATGTATGGGTTTCAGCAATATCCTCATTAGTCATTGGTCTTGTAAGGTACCATAAAGAATTATCTTTCAGGTAATTTCTTCCAGTTTCTGATTTGGCTCAAGCTTTATCGTTGTCTTCCCACCATAACTTTTCGTGGCGGTCTGGCATCCAGTTAAACCTGCTATCAATATGCTGATAGCCGTTAATACTGCTACTGCTTTCTTTTTTTCATTACCGGCCTCCTAAAAATAAGTACAAAAATACCACCGGTCATTTCGACTGGTGGCAACTATTCAAACTCTTTAAATTTAATTCCGTTTTTGCATTCCTCTTCATAACCAGAAAAATTACATCCTCCGGTATTCCATCTGGAAATGCTTTACAAGTCATCTCTTCACTATTTTCATTGAAATTACTGCACAGCATACACTTTGGCAATGTCATTCTAAACCCTCCGCCAATGAAGGATATATTTTCTGATAAGTTTTCTTGCTTCATCTGGAATCCACTCTCCGTTTCTATATCTAACAAACGCCTCCGCTAAGCACTCTCGACCGTCTTTGCTTCTATCTGCATATTCTGAAATTCCTGCTATGAACTGCCTTCTTATTTTTTTTTCATTTAACTCTATATATTCCACTTCTGATACGCAGTTCTGAAATGGCATTATATGCGCCATTTCATGCGCAATGTAATCTTCAAAATTCTTTCCCGCCATTACACCATCATTGTACCATCTCGGCATAATAGTTTCAACTTTTTCTATAATCTTGTTTTTAATTCAAAACAAGTCCATGTCTCAGCATTCCATTTTCATCCAAGTAAGCACCTGTTGCAAAAATATCATTTTTCTTTAGTTTTCCGCCTTTAATAGAATCTAAGTAAATCACGTATTCCGAATCCAACTTCTTTATCGCGCATTGATTTTCGCTTCAATTTCTTTGCTCAAACCTGCTTTCTTAGCAACTGTGTCTGGAATAGAAATTCTCATTTTCAGATCATACTGACTCGGTGCAATTCTTCCTCGTCCATCAATATAAATCCGCCCTCTTTCCTCTTTCAGCCTCATTTTCCGAGAAAACCGCATATTCATCAAGCTGTCCCTGATATTTGGCTTTTGGAGCATAACTTCCTGCCGATCAGCACCGCCATCCTGAAGCATCTGCACTTTCTCACGCTGTGCCCGCATTGCTGTTTCCATCTGTCGTTGTCGCTTGCTTTGCCTCATACAGGGTGTACTCTTTGCCCCGGAACTCTTTTGGCTTGCTTTCCTTCCGGTTCTGAGCTTCCAGCCATTCATCTGACCAGTTACGCTGTGAAATGCCAGGAAAAAATGGGTAATAAGTATGATAACAATTGGCTCCCAGAAGTCCAGTGACTGTACCAAGTCCACAAACTGAATACAATTGCTCTTTTGTCCAGACCTGACCTTGCCATACTGCATGAGTAGGACGGGCCCGGCATGCCACTCAACCTCAAAATACTCTGTTCCGAGCTTCTTGGCATTGTAGTCTGCTATTTCTCCGGTAAGATTTGTCACACCAGTCATGACCGCTCTTCTGGCAGCCACTTCTACCCGGCTTGCATATCCGGATCCGTATTCAATCTTCCGAAGTCCACTGTTCGTCAGCTGCGTAACCACACGGCGCAATACACTGCCATAGTCAAATGCTCCGGTCACAATATCAAAACAGGCATTGTCCAGATAATTTGTATAAACCTGCGATAGTGGCGTCAGAATCTTTCTTCCATTATAATCCAGGTAAAATCCAAGTGACTTCGTTACATTCTCCAGATCTTCCAGACTCTGCTGAATGATCGCATCTGTGATCTGCTTGAGCTGTTCATTCTTCTCAAACAGGATAAACTCTGCATTGATCTGTTCGTAAATGTCCTTATTCCGGACGTATTCCCAGTCGATCACCTTATCATACAGCTCAAACATCTCCGGATAAGACGCATCCAGTGTTTTCTTGATCTCTCTTTCGATATCCTCGGAAGAATATCCCAGAATCCGTAAACGGTTAATCTGCCAGTCAGCTGTACTGGTGATCTCGCCGGTCTTTTTTGATCCGCCGGGCAATGTCCTGCAGAATCCGTTCTTCCAGACCTATGTACCGCGCTGCAATCTTATCGGCAACCTGATCTTTGTATTCTTTTCGCATCCTACTCCATCACCTGATTCTGCTCTGGCAGATTCTTCTTTGCCTGTTCCACTGTTTCACCGTACCATTTTGCACGGTATTCTTCAGCCGCATCACGCCCATGCTGACATCCTGACGGTCCTGCTGACGCTCTGCGCCCTTATCCTCAATGATAGAATCATCAAAGTCAATCACAATATCTGTGTTCTGATCCAGTGTATTTCCTGTCACAATACCGAGCCGGATAATGATTCTGACCAGCCGCTTTATGACATCTTCCAGGATTATCTCATGCTTCTTCAGCATACGGTACATATCTGAGTTCTCCGAAATGATCTCGGTTGCTGTCTTCGCTCCTGCTCCGTCAAACCGGTATCTTTCCGTACCGAATCCGCATTTCAGAGACAGATAATTCAGATCATCATTGATTGCCTTACTGTGCTGTTCTACACGAAGGCTCATGTCCACTTCCTTGATCAGACCGGTCTGGCTCTTATCGTAATCTTCCGGAAGCGAATAGAACACACCATCATCCGGATCAAAGGTTGGGGATCCGTCCTCATTCGTCAGCATTTCCGGAGCAACAAAGATTCTTTTTCTTCCCAGATCGAACTCATTGCAGTAGGAATCAAACTCCGTGTCTAGTTTTTTAAGGTATCTATGGCGTTTGCAAAAATCGCAATTCCCATTGGATTACATTCGCCCGCATTGTTTGTGATATTCAGCCTGTCGATAACAAACTGCGGTTCTGTGGATCCTGTCTCTGTTCTGGATGCCAGATTTGCAAATGGTTTCAGCTGTTTCCATTCCTGTTCTGTCAGCTCACGACCTTCCACACTGCCTTTTGCGCATTCCAGGACGCTGTTTTCAATCACATACATTCCTTTTGATTCAATCCTGTGAAACTGAATCTGCACGTATTTCTTCTGACGAACTGTATGCACGAACGTAAAATGCACTCCGTAACCTCCCGTTATTCCAGCTGACCGGATAAATGTTCTTGGCATCCACATAGTTGATTCCAATCTCACCTGCAGATATCGTTCCATCTTCCCGCACAATCGCATTGTACAGATAAAGGGATGTATGCCACGGTCCCGGAATACGCTTTCCGTTCCTGGTAGTCATTTCCCATGACCAGGAAGTGATTGTTATCCAGAACCTTCTGCACAAATTCCTGTGTCATTTCATCTTCCAGCGTGATCATAACTCTCTCATTAAGGAGCAGATCTGCAATATCCTCTGACAGTTTCTTTGCCATTCCCATGCTCTTCCTACGGCATCGTTTACTTGTACCTCGTCCGGTATTCACCTTGTAGAACGTAAACTGCCGGACATTGAATTGTACCAGCTGATCCACTCATCGATCTTCCGGTAGAATGAAGCATCTACCGTATCGATTCCTTTTTTCCTGAAATAATTAAAGATATTCATCCTCTTCTCTCACCTCCCTCTTTGCCGATATCGCGTATGTCTATTTCTTCCGGCGTTTCATCTTTAGGTAGCCAATGTTTGATCTTGCTCCAGGCGCCCATAACCACATAGCGTATGGCATCCATGCAGTGATCCGCTTCCTTCACCGGCACTTCTTTTCCTTTTTCAATGGATTTCTTATCATACTCGTAGGTTCCAAACTCCTGCACCGCATACTCCTGCTTCGGGGAAATCGACATGATATCGAATACCAGTGCTTTCTGTACCCGGCTGATTCCAAGAGCCACATCATTTTCCGCATCCCGCTGAAGCACCTGATAGTCCAGTCCGGTTCTGGTGGCTCTCCTGACCTCTTCTGCCAGACCTTTTGCAGATGGATCCAAAAAATATAAAAAGATCCGGTTCTCATACTGTTCATGCGGCTCATCCATGAACTCAATCAGATCTTTTGCATATTCAGACGGGCTTTTCTGCCTTCCGGATTCCCGTCCACTGTGATAATATTCTCCAAGTCCCGGAAATTTCTTCCGGTAGGTGTCCAGGCCAAACGCTTCAAAGGTTGTCGCATTCTGCTGACCGTAGTCACCGCCAATGTAAATCCGGTCATATCTCCTGTCCGGATCCGGCTTTTGTCTGTGCCGATCTGAAAACATATAATAGATCAGCTCATCCACGCCAATCGCTTCACCGAGCCATACCCACCGGTACATCTTCGGATCCGCTTTTTTCATCATCTCCGCCGATGCAATCAGATCAGGATAAAGCCAGTCCACCGGCACATCCCGGTAATCTGTGTGAATGTGAATGCAGTCCTCACGCTTCTCCATTTTCTTGCACCACAGATTAATCGGAGCATTTGGGTTCTTTGGCGGGTTGTACAGATAAATCATCTGGAATCCACCCTTATTTCCACGGACAAACGTTGCTTCAATGTTGGTCAGCTCATCTTCGCCCTCGCCATCATCGAAGAACTCTGTCAGCTCATCCAGGATAACCAGCTTGATCGGTTTATCCTCGTCAATGATACCCTTTGTATCGTCAATACCGTCTGATCCGGCAAAGTACATTGTTGTCCCGTACTTCTTGTAAGTGATTTCCATCGGGGATTTCGTAATTCGGAACTTGTTTTTCGGTATTTGCAAACGGCTGATCCCCCGCAGCATTTCTTTGTATACCGTCTTCCGGAGCTTGTTATGGTGCTTACGCAGCACAACAACAGATCCATTGGCATCCGATACGAGCTGATAATCTGACCGGATGGAAGCATAACTGGACTTTGTTCCCGCTCTCCCAGAAGTCAGGATAATGTGCTTGATACTCCGGTTGTTAAATATCTGCAGATACTTCGGAATTATGATCTCCGATATCGGACCTGTTTCTTCTGGTGCGTCATTGATAATCTCTACTCCTTCATCCTCATGCTCGCCATGACCTGAACTTCTGCGGATTTTCTCGGTATCCGCGCCATTCGCTCTGTCCGGTGTTTCTGCTCTGCATCATCGGCGACAGTCTGTGCATTCTGTCCGGCATACTGCGCCACAAAATATGCGGCCTTTGTATTTCCTGCCATTGCTTCCTTGATCTGCGCCATAAGCAAAGCCGATTCAGAGTACACTCAACACCAAGTGACTCCAAAACCGGCTTCCATTCTTCATTATCTATTTCGGCAGTAGCAGCAGGTTTAAGGTCTTCCGGAAGTCTGCCTTCCTGCGTCTTGCCTGACCACTTGCTTTTCCTGCCTTTTTGCCAATTCCCGGCGCTCTTCCGGGGTTCTTTTATTGTTTGCATCTCTTATGTTTTCATATCCTGCCACTTCACCACCTTCAATTCTGGTTTATTTTAATGGATCATACAGGTATCGAACCTGTGACATTTCGCTTATGAGGCGAATGTTCTACCACTGAACTAATGATCCGAATTTTGCGCATTAGAAAAGCACCCCGAAGGGTGCATTTCACTTTAATCTACTGTTTCTTTTACTATTTCAAATCTGAATATTGATTGAGGTAATTGGTTATCATCCTGATATTTTTTTATATCTTTCTTTCGGATTCTTCTCCTTTAATAAACTCTCTTCTGTCGAATATACTTGTAATTCATATATCCCGCTACAAGGTACATAAATATTTCTTTCTTCAGAAAACATTATACTATTTGCCATGTATTTCATTTCTTCATTTTTAAAGTGATTTCTTCCCGACATTCCATACAATGGTATCTTTTTTCCATCCTGCCCCGTATCATCTTTATCCTCAATACATTTCAAATAATAATCCAAAGCAAAATCCGACTGTTTATCAGGTCTACCCACATAATTAATTCAGTAAACACACATAAATCCATACGATCATTTTCGATCTCGACTTTATTGTAAATTCCAATAATACTATTTGTTTCTCGATTATATTCTTTGCACACTGTGGCAAAAACATTCAAATTTTTTTCCATATTTAGTCATCCCACTTTTCTTCAGCCCCATTATTTTCCACTGAAAATTTTCCACTATTTCTATAGGTAAATTTTGCAATTTCATTTCTTGTTTTTTCTGATGATTCTTCTATTTTTCGTTCCACATCACTCTGCATATCATGCATATGTTCTATCATATCATCCCGAAACCCTTGTATTATTTCTACAGTCTTCTCTTGCGTTTTATTCGCTTGATCAACATTATAAAAACTTAAAAATAAAGAAATCACACCAATTACTAATGCAACAAGTCCTAAAACAATTCCTACCCATGTATTAATTTCATCAAGTCCAATAATTTCTTTAAAAAGATACTGCCCAAAAATAATCCGATAATGCTAGTTGCCAAAACATAAAAAACGAATTTCCCCATAAATCTCTGAAAAACTGAATCATTTCATCTATATTTTTTTTTTTTTTCATTTCTCATTAACCAAAAATAAAAATAGCTTCAAGTACAACCACCAATATTAACGCCGATAGTAATATCTTCACTTTATTAATTCCTTTCTCATTTGAATATTTTTATATTACCATAATCTCTTATGTTGCGCAACGAAAAAAGACACCCATCACTACCAGGGTGTCTTTTCATGGTTTTAAATATCAGAGGAGGAACCATCAAAAATGTCTTACCTTGTTACATTTCATCAATTCCAGTTTATACTCTATCACTTTTATCGGGACATTGGGGACATTTTCAAAATATCTTTGAATTTTTTCTTGATATTATCGTCCGTGTACCGGATCCGGCGCTTCAGGGAACATTTTGTTCATCTGATCTGCAACCTTTGGATACGATAAGTCATACAGAAAATACAGCCGGAAGATAATCCGCAGTTCACTCTTCTCAATGGATTCTATGTACTCTTCCACCTGGATTGTCATTTCCAGAAGTTCTTCCTCCAGCTCCTCAAGCCTTCTGTTCCGCTTTTTCAGCAACTGCTCTTTTCTGGAGATCACACCAACCGGTCTGCCAGTGATCTTCACCGTGCCAAGTGGCTTCTTGCCCTTCTTACCACATGATACCAAGTCCACAACAATTTGTCCATGCAGTTTATCCAATTCTTTCTGGATTTTTTCAATTCTCCGGCGCAGATCCTTAATCTCTTCTTTCATATCCGCGTACTCAATCAAAATGCCCTTGTCCACCGGTATCCACCTCCGCTGTAATGTCATACTTCTTTGCCAGATATTCTGCAACGCTTACGCTCTGGTAAGCCGGTCTTTTGAATCTCTCCAACGCCTTTGCATCATGCCGGCTTTCCAGTTCCTCATAATCTTCGCTGTCTATCCCTACGGCTGCTCTTTTCTGCTTCGTTTCTCCTGCAAATTATCACCTTCTATCTATCCTTCTAACAATCTTTTATCACTTGTCCCTAAAAACTTATTGATAAAATACTGCTGCCCTTGCCTGTTACCTTGGTCGTCTTATTGATCCTGACTGAACCATCTGGATTATTCACAGCACTTTCTTTTACCTCAAATAAACCACGTTCCATTGCTTTCTGAGTTGGCATATTCCAGTCAGCACCTTTTCTTTTAATTAAATATCCGTTCTCTCTAAGCCATTCAAAAAATCTTTTTCTGACCAGTTTCAACTCCATTCTGCTTCAGGAGCTTCGCAAGATCTCCGATTAGAATAGATGTTTGGCTTGTTGCCACCGCGTCGGCAAATATCTCTTTTGGACGCATCCGTTCATTATCCGCTTGTAACATCTTATTTCGTGTTTTTTCTTCTTTAAGTGCCATAAATGCCTTTATTGCCAAATCTGGATCGTTAATTAAATCGTCCACCGCGTACATCCCATGTTTACGAATTGATGGTAATACTTCATCTGTAACCCAATCTGTAAACCTTTCTGCATTTGGCTTTCTGCTTTTGAACACTAATTTATATACTCCACTTTCAGTCAAAAAATTTTCTCAGCATTATTTAATTTTCGGATGTGATTATTAGTCACATCCGAATTTGTAATTTTAAGCACCTGCTTCTCATTCATTCTGGACATTGCTTTTCTTACAGCATCTCCATTTAATTCCAAGCATTCTCCGACATGATATGGATTGAACAAAATCTGTCCTTTCAATTCAAACGCTTCCACTTCATGTCCTTCAAATATCATTAAATTATTCATTTATTTTTGTCTCCTTTTCTCTTGCATTTGCTCTCGGGGTACCCTATAATCAGTTTGCAAGGTACTCCTTGCGTTTAAGACAATCCTGAGTGCTTGCTAGGCTGTGAAGGATTGTCTTTTTTTCTTTCTTCTTGCACGTTCCTCACGTTTTCCATACACATAGCCAAACTGTATCATTTTCCACATCCAAAACTCCGGCGAAGAAAAATGATAATGCTGTTTTACGGCATCCCTGATTAGCTCATACTCCTCACGAGGCAAGACATCTTGCCCTCTTGTGAGTATATTGTAATCAACAATCTTGTTTATCCTTCTCTGTTCTAATGCCTGTTCTAAAACCGCAATAGTCTCTTTAAGTCCATTTGGAACATCTAATTTTGTTCTTATTTCTTCAGATGACTGCAAATAATTTTCAGTAATTTCTTTGCATAAATCATACTCCGGGTTATCCTTATTCAAAACAATTGTGCCATCTGGTCTTGAAAATATTGTCAATGTGCTGATTGTCGCTCCATCATCCCATAATCGCAAAAAAACTCTCAATTTGATCCAATGTCAAATCCGCAATTCTACATGCTTCAATCTTCAGTTCTTTGTTAATTACCTCATACATATCAATTACCTCCGTTTAAAATGTATTGTTTTATTTTCAACTGACAAGTTGAATTATAAAGCTATGAATTTAATTTGTCAATATATTTTTCAATTTAAGTCAATACTTTTAAACTGTACATTTTAATTTTATTGTGATAATATGCATATAGGAGGTGGTAAAATGCCATTAAAGGATGATCTAAAAGCACTTATAATCAAAAATGGTTGGACAATAACTGCTGTAGTTGATGAATTAAATATACGCCACAGTACTAATACCAGCGTTCAGAATTTTAGTTCTAAAATGATTCGCGGAACACTTAAATATTCGGAAGTCGAAGAAGTTCTCGATATTTTAGGCTATGACATCACTTGGACTAGGAGAGGCTAATGTCTCTCTTTTTCTCGTTTCTGGGCATAAAAATACCAACCACCGAATATTGATGGTTGGTAGATAAATTATATATTTAAGCTTCTTACAATGTCTGCTAACATTGTTGACGTGCCGTCTTCCCCTTCTTGGATTTTAGTAAGTAGTTCTCCTATCATTTTTCTAAGTTGGTCTATGTTGGTTGCTAAATAACCATCCATAGTAGCTCCGCTCAGTTCATAGATTCTTCCTCTTTCTAACTGATTCAGTTTATTACCAATTTCCAGTAATTCATGAGAATACTCCTTACTGATTTCGTAGTCTAATTTCTTTCCACTCATTGGCATTCCCTCCCGTACATTTGATACGGAAATTATACCATTCCAACCATCAATATTCAATTGTCAACGTACTGTTCCGATCATTTTCGACTATCTTCGATATTTAAATTTGCCCTTTATGTAGTCTGCCAATGCCTCTTTTAATGTCTTTTCTATCAGCATGATTGATCCTCCTACTTCCCACGCTTAATAATCTTCCGTTTCTTCCTGCTTCCAGTTCTCAGGAACGTACTCCGTTTCCCATTCTTCTTTTCATCGCTGCATCAACTTCCTTGTAAGATCTGTCATGTCCTCATATTCACGCTCTTCAAAATTCTTAAACTTTCCCTGTTTCTCTGGCTGCTTCTTTGTTTTTGGCCTTCTCTTGCTTTGAACAGGATATAAATTCTTCCATCCACCAGCTGCAGCCTTTTATTCAGGATTGCTTTCTGTTCAGCCAGATCAGAGGACAATGATAGGAGATCCTCTCAAAGCATTTACCTGCTCTTCAGAGATCTCTCCCCAGTTCTGTGATCGGACAAGGAGATAGAACTGAAAAGCTGATTCAAGGGAAGAATCGCTGAAAGCGCCCTTATATACATTACTTTTCTTTACTTTACTTTCCTTTCTATAAAGCGAATCCTCATTTGTCCCTTGCACATCATCATTTGTCGGTTGCACATCCGAAAATAAGCTGACTTTAACTAGGCCTTTGCATTCTTCGGGTTTCAAAGCCAATACTCACCATATACTGTTTTACTCCCCGCTCGGATAGTACCGCCCAAAAACGACGCTGGATACCTCTACTGGTCAAGATCCCCCACCTGTCAAATAACCCTTTGTCAAAAGATCCACTTGCAGGCAGTAATCCACAGTCTCTTTTACTGTACCGGAACCGATGCCGCCGCCCATCCGCCTTGCTGTCGTTGCACAGTCGTCATAGCCCCATTCATAAAAATATCCATTTACTTTATATGCCCTCTGACACAAAAAAGTAGATCCCGAATCCCTTCCATCCTTTTGCATCGAGAAGTTTGTCTATTTTCTTATCACCATCGAATATGTCAACCGACCATCCGGAATAATCAATTCCTTGTTTTGGTCGTCCTGCCACTTCTTACATTTCCTTCCTTTTTATCCGGTATACTCCTCAACTGTCACATCCAGCCTCTCTACCGCCGAATAACATTTCTTTGCCTGAACCAGTGCGATCTGCGTATCATCGTGATAAGCAACCCCGTTCAGTGCATCTGCTACCACCTTCACAATATTGTCCATATCCGGTTTCTTCAGCGGCAATTCTCTTCCCTCTAGCATATCAAGCTTCCGTTTCTTCGATACGCTCTTTGGCGGAAGATACCTTGCAATAATCCGGAGCGTCACAGGCTTTTCTCTTTCCAGGAACGCTCCCCTTTGCCATCTGCAGATACCGATCTTTGATGAAGTTCTCATACAGGGACCGTGTTCTCCGGCGTAGTGGAACAGTGCTTCTTTGTCGATACATTATAATACGTCCGCGCCCTGGCTTTTCCCTGCGGCTTGCCCGGAACTGTAAACATTACCGATGTCATTCCCTTTTGTCCTTTCTGCCGGCACTTACACAACAGATCTTTGCATAATGCCGGCTTGCTTTCTTGTTATCAGGTTACGTGTGATATATTATTTTTAAGGAGATGTTATTTTCTACGCGATAATCGTAATGTTGTACTTTTCAAGTTCCTCTGCCAGTTCATATGCCAGATATTCTTTGATTTTCTTCATGGTTGCATTCTTCCATAAACCGCCGTCTGCTTCTACAAGCTTGAAGGAAGGTCCCATGGTCACCGTCCTGGATCCGGAATACATAACTGCTCTGTGGCTGCTCGATTTCTGCAAAGGTACGATATGGTCTGAGCTTCACCGGATTCGGTACGATCACATCCGTCTTATTTGCAATCCCGCTCTTAATTGTGGTTTTCTGGCTGACACCATCATCATCATAATTCGCCGTTGTTCCTGACTGGATATTTCCAGCAACCTGCTTCAGGACAGTCAGATCATCGGATTCAATGAAGTTTGCCTGCAGCTCGATCAAAAAACGTTCCTGGTCATAATAACGGTCAAACCGGAATTCATTTACAATGGCATCTGCCCTCATAAGCTCCTCCCTGTTGCGTTCGTCCACCAGTCCGGAATACAATCTTACTTCTGTCGGACTGATCACATGCAGAATCATGGTCTCCCGGAGTTCTTCTGGTTTCCCCTTGATATAGTCCACAATGGATGTCAGGGTGTTGACACTCAGGGAATCTGCCTTCGGGAAATAATGATATCTTGTAAGATTTTTATTACAGTATGTATTACCATTGATATCAAGCACCTTCGGCTCCATCTGCCTTCTTTCAGATTTGTGATAAATTCAATTGCTTCTTTTAATCCTTCCATCGTTTTTACTCCTCCTATGCCTGTTTTGCTGTTCTTAAATCAATGACTTTGCCTGCGTGTTCCGGAACTGAATCCGCCACAACTTCTCCAGTAGCTTTATCAATTACTTTTCCATCTACCACTGTAGTTCCTGCTTCTGGTACAACTCCCGGAACGTCCTGTACAGACATCTGTCCTGGAATCTGGTTGCCGATCTCGACTGCTTCCACTTCGCCGGTGCGGAGATCTTTTCCCATGCTCAATGCAGTGACTGCTCCGAGTGCCGGTGCAAGGGTTGTCTTCGTCTGAACTCCGGTTGCAATGAAGTTTCTTTCCTGATTCGGCTTAAATGCGATCGTTACCGTAATCTTTCTCGCTGTGCCGGCATCCGTGTTCGGATCCTGGATGTTCTTCGTGACCTCTTCGATTGCCCGGTTTACCTGTGCGGTAAATGCTCCGTTTGCAAATGTTTCTAAGTTAATGTGTCTGCATAATTCTTTTTCCCCTTTCTTAAATCTATCCAAAAAAAATGATGCCTCAATACCCTTCGGATCCGGCTGCTGTGTTCCTGGCGCCGCCGGCTGGTCTTCCTGGGACCTCCTGTAACTCCTGATCGGATACCACTCCATCATCTTCCGCCTTGCTGCATCTACATAGTCTGTCTTTTCCGTCCTCATGGATCACTGCCATATCCTTGTCAATAGCATTCTGGAGATCAATACTCATGATTCCCCATTTGCTGATCAGCTGACGGAGCATGGTTTTCAGTGCCATTCCGTCAAAATCCTTAAACCAGAATGAAGAATACTTCCACATATCCTTTTCCGGAATCTTGCCCTGTTCCAGTAATTCCAGGGATCTTGCCCCACCGTTTTTATAAAATGCAAAGGAATATTTTTCTGCGTGTGCCAGCATCTTCTTTTTTGACCAGTACAAAGTCTTCCGGAAACCATTCTCATACTCGAACATTGCGAAGTATCCCATGGTCGGAGCTTCCTCCCGGAGGATATCATCCTCGATCAGATTAACCTCCACTTCTTCATCCAGAGGATCATACCGGACAAGCTCCCCTTCTTTGATTGCAAGCACATTGAGCTTTTTTTTGTAGTAACGGAACGGATTGCCAGCTGAATATATCCTTTATACCCAAGCTGGAACTGTGCTTCCTTGCAGCCTTTCTTCTTATTATCGAACGGGACCATATAAAACTGACCAAGTGCGGGGACGGTGAAAGATTCAGAGCTTCTCCGAGTAATGCAGCGTTTACGATACTCGGGCTTGTACACTCCTGCAGCGCCGGTGTACTCTGCACCGCACTTACAATACTGGAAATGAACCTTGTCCCATTCTTTTCCACCAACGACCTGATTGATCTGCTTCTTTACCGCATCGTTCTGCAGATAAACTGATAACTTCATTGACTGATCCTGTCTTGCCAGACTGTTATTTACTGCCATGTCTTATTCCACCTTTCCGAATCGAATCTGATTCTGTAACATATATTCACGGAGTGCCATAATCTGCCCCCTGGTTCCCCATACACGGAAGTCAAGCTGGAATACCGGTTCTTCCTCTTCCGAATTGAAGCTGTTTCCTCTGCCGGAGCTTCCGGTACAGACCCGGATGCTGTTTCCTTCTCTGCTGCAAGTTCTTCCTTTTGTTCAGGCGCAGTCTCTTCGCTTCTCTGCCTCTTCCGCTTCCCTTGCTTTCCGCTCTGCCTCCATGCGTTCTGCTTCCAGCTTTCTCTTCTGGATATCGGCAAGCCTCTGTCCTTCCTGGATTGCCTGGTTCATATCCAGTGTCTTCCGGTAAACTTCCATTGCTTCAAACTTAAACTCCGGAAGCTTGCTGATCGTCACCACATCCGTACCGATCTGGTACATCCGGCTCTTCATCTGCTCTTCAATCTTTGGCGGCGTAACCGTTGCATTCAGCCACTTTTTCATCCCAGATCATGTCCAGCCTCACAAAGCTCTGAATCCGATGGACGCAAACAGTTCTTCAATCTCTTCCTGTTTTGCAGCCTTGCGGCGTTCATCAATCTCTCTAATCTGGGAGTCAATCAGTCCGATCGGTTCATCGATCAGAGCTGTGATTTCCTTGACCTCTTTGCTCAAACTTGGTGTACGGCTCCATGCAGATCTTCTTGACACGCTTCCGTTCGTCCTCGAAAGCTTTCTTTAACTTGTTCAGATCCGCCCGGTCTGCTTTCATATCTTTGAGCGAATCTTCTGTGTAGGCAATCGTCTTGTAATCCTTTACCTTCTCGGCAATCGCGACCTTTAATTCCTCGTTGTTCCACAGGATCTGCTCTGTAAGCCAATTCTCCTGCGGATTTGTGATCCGTAATTCCATACGCTCCTCCTTCTTTTTAGATCTCTGGAAGTATCAGCGGCGGTTTCGCCCGCTTTCCACATACTTCAAAATTTCATTTCTTCATCCTGCAAATAATCCAGATCAGCCTGGACTTCTGCTCTTTCAATAAAATAATGCTTCACCTGTGTCCGGACGTCTGTTCCCAGTTGCTCCGCAACTGCGCCCGGAGGACAACAAACCCATATCCGGTGACAAGCAGATAATGCAAAGCACCTGAATGTAATAGTTATCCGGGATCCGGTCTTCCATTTCTCATATTGCATAGATTGCAGAATGTTGGTGGTCTTAATCTCCAGAATCCCTTTCCGGCCGTCCTGATCAACCAGCTCCCCATCCAGAGAAGCCTGCATGAACGGATACTCCAGACTCTGCAAGATCCGGAATTCATGGTGTGTGACCTGATACTGTGGATAATCCAGGCGGAACAGCTCCCTGATGAACTGCTCCGCCTCTTTCCCATAGATCACATAAGGCTTTTCTGAAATGTCTGGTGCAATCCTTCTGCCAGTCTTTTTCTTCAAACAGCTCAATATTTGTTTTGTATGGGTTCTTTCCAACCACAGCACTTGCATCACTTCCGCCGATTCCGTTTAACCGCCCCTTCAGCCAGGCTTTTTCATCTTCAAAATCATAGATTTTATAAGGTTCCATCTTTTCCTCACGCTTTTCATATGATGATATATGTATGTTCTGTTCCGTCTATATGCTGTTCTGCCACTTCTACCGCTTCCTCGTAATAACCGAATAAGCCGTAGATCCACCCATCAGAGCACCGAATAATCAATGGTTTCTTTTCCATTATCACGCCCCCTTTAGGTACACATCTTCCTCTAAAGTGGTGGATTTTTTCAGAAGTATCATCACTTTACCCATTGCCACCATTGCTTCCTGTGTGACTTCTTCATCTGTTGCAAGGCCAAGTTCCACCGCCCGGTCAATCACTTTTTTCGCCTCGGTTTCGCTGTGATCGCACCCTTCCATCAGTATCTTTTTAACAGTCCGAACAATAACCGCTAAATCTGTCGTTAATCCCGGTATTCCCTTTGATGTCTTAATATGACATACTCCATTTTCAACTTTGATCATTGACTTTCTCCTCCGATTTTCCTATAATTTAGTTGAGTTTTTTGTTATGTGCGCCACTGGAAGTTGCCGCTTCCGGGCGCATTTTTTATTGTCTTTACGCCTATCCTATCCAGATAATTTGCCAGATCCGACAAGTATGCGATCGCATTATTCTTGTAATACTCGGATGTACCGTCAACCCTTTCCAGCGACTGCAGTTTGTTGATCATCTTATCAAGCTCTGACGTTCTCATGCTCTTGCTGGCCGCTTCTCTTCTGGCATGCTCCCTCGCCTCCCTTATTTTCCTTTTCCGGTACTGCCATTCCCGTATCCGGAAATATTCCAGTCTAAATGCTCCGGTAGTAAGTGTTGTAATTCCAAGTCTTTGCATATAAGTAAAACAGCTCCTGACTTTTCACCGAGCACGCACCAGCCATCATCATGATTCCGGTAATACTTGCAGTTACGCTGAGCGTCTTTGCAATCTTATAAAACATCTCTTATCCCTCCTTCGCTTGTCCAACTTGTACCGCTTACGCGGTTTTCTCCTGCTGGTATCCAAAATATTCCACGTAATTTCTTACCAACTCTTCTGTTGTTGTCTCTTTCTCTTCTTTTTTGCATGACGGACATATCAATTTCCTTTCCGTCAATGTTTACAATAAAAATATGTTGCAAATCCACCACCTCTCTTTAAACTATGCGATGCTGGTTGTACTTGTTGATTTGTCCTACGTTTTCTCCTATACTTTTTAACTACAGGCACCGCCATGCCAAATATTTATATAAGGAGATATTACACATGAATTCCAACTGGCACACACAAATGATGGTTGATGAAATCAACAAACAAAGTGAACGTGATGCTCTTTTTAAAAGAAACTCATGATACACTTTTAAAGATGCAGGAAGATTCCAAAAAGAATCCGCTATAGAATCTAAACGTTTTATAATTCAGACCGTTCTTTCTGTAGCCTCTCTAATTGTTGCTGCAATTCTTTGCCGTTGCATCCATAATTGCTTTGCTGTAATAATTATGGATATCTGATTGATAGCCGTTAAAAATGCGGCTATCGATACTGCTACGATTGATACTCTATCAGCCATCTTTCTGCTCACCTCACTCCCTCTTCATCTTTCTCAACAATTATTCTTATCGGCAATTCATTTGATACAAGGCACGTTCCCACAACACTGATGCTCAATAAACCAAGCGCCATCAATATCCGCATCAACATAATGCTTATGTCTGTTGGAAAATAACGTTCGCCAACAGTCACAAGAAGTAATGGCACAAAACCAGTATCCAACCAATTATTTTTCTTAGTTTCACATTCTTCACCTCTCTCCCTCTTCATCTGTTACATATACATAACCTGATCAACATATTTTCTTTCAACCTTAGTTCTTCGATCGATAATGTCTTCAATAGACAAATATCCGTCCTTATATTTTTTGCCAGCTTCTTTATCAGAGAGACTGGCGATTTTATTTTCTGCCTCTTTCAACAGAATAAGTTCTAAGCGTTTTACTCTTCGCTCTAATTCCTCTTGCCTTCTAATTGAAATTTCCCAATATCTTCTTGGAATCCACATCTTCCACACCTCCTATTCAATTTATTTTTTGTGTCCTGCCGTAAGACGCACATCACATTCCGCATATCCATCCGCAACATTCTCTACTGATAAATGCGCTCTTGGAATTTCATCGTCTGTTGCAAACAGATAATCTAATTGTAACGGGTACTCAGAAACGTTAAGCTCTTTCACTGTTCGAAATGCATCTTCTGTCATTTCCTCTTTCAAGAGTTTTGTTAATTCCTCGCTTGTTTTGTACGCAGAAACCAAATCAAATATCAGTTCACTGAACTTCTTTTTCATCAGTAATTGCTCTGATAATATCGAATTTTTTCATTTCTCTACCTCTTGTTAATTGAAACTATTCCTGCATTGTGATAATATTTTTTAATCACATATGAAAGGAATATTTTTAATGAATACAATCAGTTCTTTGTTTACTCGAGAAAACATCAATTTTTCTATTGCTATAATCAGCTTTATTCTTTCTGTTTATAATTTTGCTCATGAAAAATTGCAAAATCGAATGAAATTAAACATTACATATAAAAATCATTTCATAGCAGAGCATGACCACAAAAAGTATTACTATCTCGCTTGCCTTCGAGAACCTTGTAAAAATCCAATTTCAATCTCCAGAATCTATCTCTGTGTTGATGATGAAAAATATGATTTCTATTGGATTCCACAATTTGTCTTGCGTGCTACTCGCCAAACAAACGGAGAGGTAACTGACGAAATCAATGTCCATTCTATTCCTCTTCCATTTACCATAGAGGGCTATGGTGTTGTTGGTGGCTTTTTCTTCACTAAAGCTCCACAATCTGTATATGACTTAGAAAATGCAAATACTTCTTTACTGGTTTACAGCAACAAAGGAATAAAACTTATCCTATTCTCATGAACAACACTTCTCGCGAGGGATAATTTAATTTTTCCACCGTTCGATAATGGTTGCAATTCCCAGAACAATTGAAGCAATTTCCAAAATCAAGGTAATTCCGCTTATATCCATTTATACTTCACCTCACTTTCTTATTTTGAAGTTGAGTTTTCTTAACTTCATGTGTAAAAAAAATATGCATGAATATCAGTATTTGGAATTTCAAGTATAGATATGGCGTTTTCCATTTCTTCCTGTCCCCAATCAACAACATTATTCAACTTGTTACTGACTGAAACTTCTGACAATCCCAGCTTTTTGAAAATTCAGACTGCGTTCCAAATTTTTCTTTTATGCGCCCTCTCAATTTCCTATAATCGTAGTTGCAAGACATGTCATCATCTCCTTTCGGTTGAGTTTTCTCAACTACAGATAGAATAGCATTTGTTTTTCGTATTGTCAACATGCTTTTTAAGTTTTTCTCAATTTTATTAAATTATTATTGATATTTTCTCAACTATGATTTATAATCAAATTTAAAGAAAGCTTTAATCAGTGGAGGTGAAGATATTGGAAAAAGCAGAAATTAAAGACCGAATCAGAGAAGCTATGGAATTAAGAGAATTAACACAGTCAGAGCTTTCAGAAAAAAGCAAAAATAGATAAAGGTCAGCTTAGTTCATATTTATCTGGAAAGTATAAACCCCGGCAAAGGAATATCGAAGCGCTTGCAAAAAAACACTTAATGTTGATGAAGCATGGCTCATGGGCTTTGATTCTCCAATGGAGCCTCAATTAGCCAATGAAAATCAATTTAATTCAGATGATGAACGCACTTTTTAATTCTTTCCTATAGAAAATTAAACGATAAGAATAAGAAAAAATGCTATATCTACACAAATACTCTTCTTACAAATCAGCAGATGGAGGAGGAGCTCATAGTGAATGCAGCCCACAAGTATACCGATGTAGATGCAACTGACGAAATGAAACAACATGCCGATGATATCATGAACAATCCAAGCGAATGGGAGTGATTTAATGACATATGAAGAACTGCTGAATATTTCAGAAACCGAAAATCTGATAGTGAAAGAAAAGAATATTCCGGGATACGGCGGACGAATATACAAGAACCGAATCGCCATCCACCAAGGAATCGACACGTCCATCGAAAAGCATGTGTTCTTGCTGAAGAACTCAGGCATTACTATACTACTGTCGGAGATATCTTAGATCAGTCTAAACCAGAGAACCGAAAACAGGAACGTCAGGCAAGACTCTGGGCGTACAACAAGCAGATCGGTCTGATCGGACTGGTGCGAGCCTTTGAGCATGGCTGTCAGAACCGGTTTGAAATCGCTGAATACCTGGAAGTGACGGAAGAATTTCTGGAAGAATGCATTGAATGTTACCGGAATAAGTACGGGATTTGTAAACGGGTAGATAATTATGTGGTGTATTTTATACCGCAGTTGTCGGTGATGAAATTGATATAACCGCATAAGCGATTATATAGAAACACTTTTTATGAGGAGGTTCAACTTGAATATTGATGTATACATAGATCAACGACTGGATGCACAGATAAAATGGTATAGTGAAAAATCCTCTCACGCTCAAAAAATGTACAAACGTTCTCAAATTATAGAAATAGTCCTTGCTTCTAGTATTCCTCTTCTTTCAGGATATACATCAAATCGGATTTATATTTCTATAATAATTGGTGTGTTTGGAGCTATAATAGCCATTATCGAGTCATTATCCAAACTATACAAATGGCATGAAAATTGGATTCAATATCGCACAACTAGCGAATTATTGAAATACCATAAACATCTATACTTAACCCAGTCGCCACCTTACACCACTGGCGATGCTACTATAGAGAATATTTTTATAAAAACATCGAAGATATTATTTCTTCCGAGAATAACCAATGGAAAGCGAATGTCTGCATCTGATTCTTCAAAGAAATCTTCTAATTAACTGGCTCATATGTTTTTTTCAAAAACATCTGGCTTACAAGGATACTGTTCTCCTCTAATGCCAGTGATAATCCAATCGCCTGGAGCGGCTCTCAAAGGCCTTCAAGTGTTTGAATGATCATCTCTTCGTCAGTTTGATATGCTTCAATTACTATTGGTTTTTTCTAAATTTCAAACTATTCACCTCGTTTCAGAAAGGAGTTAATTATGCCAAACTTATATAACTATCGTTTATTTATTAGCCACGCATGGAAATATAATAAGACTACATTCGTTTAGTAAATCTTCTCGATAATGCATCATATTTTTCATACCATAATTATTCTGCACCTAGAGAAAAACCTCTTTTTCCTTCTGGTACACCTTACACATCTACAGATATTGCAAATAAAATAACCGATAAGATTCGTCCAGCCCAAATTACTTTAGTTATATCTGGAATGTATCTTTGCTTATAGTGATTGGATGAAATATGAAATAGACGAATCCAAAAGAATGGGAATGCCTATTTTAGGAATTGTTCCTTACGGTCAAGAACGGATTCCTCTCTATGTTCAGCAGAACGCAACTGAAATTTTGCGTTGGAACACTGCCTCCATCGTATCGGCTATAAGACGTTATGTTTAAGCCATTTTCATTATACCAATATTTTTTGCTGTTTCAATGCATGCGCAATTTACTTTGTATAGCAAAAACATCCTTGTTTCAATAGGCAATAATATTTTTATATTTCTTTTTTCAGAAAGGACGTGATCACATGCCATTACCAAAACCAAACACCTACACAGTTGAAGATATCTATCTTCTCCCAGATGGACAACGCGCCGAGCTGATTGATGGTCAGATCTACAATATGGCTCCACCAAGTCCATTGCATCAGAAACTTGTAATGGAATTATCTGCAACCATCAGAAACTACATTAAATCAAATAGCGGTTCCTGTGAGGTTTATCCTGCTCCATTTGCTGTTTTTTCTTAATCAGGATAATTATAATTATGTTGAGCCGGATATCTCCATAATATGTGATCCAAAGAAAATGAACGACAGAGGATGCAACGGCGCTCCTGATTTCATCATTGAAATTGTATCGCCAAGCAGCCAACGCATGGATTACCTTACAAAATTATTTAAGTACCGTACAGCCGGTGTCGCGAATACTGGATTGTCAATCCAATGACACGGATCGTCCAAGTCTACTGTTTTGGTGAGCCAGAAGATTCTACGCAATATTCTTTTGACGAAGAAATCAGCGTGGGAATCTACAATGATTTAAAGATCCGTATTGCCGATCTGCTGAAATAAATAAAAAACCGCTCCTGCGCCAACAGGAACGGTCGAGCGATGGAAACATACGCCAATATGTTTCTCTATTAAGTACTCGAAGAGATACCCAATTTCCAAATAATAGTGTATCATCTTCGGCGCCCACCGCAAGCAGAACTCATGTTCTTCTGCTGGCTGTTATTTTTGTACCCTTTTTTACATAAAATACAAAGGAGCTGATACAATGAGCCTAAAATATGCATACGGATATATCCGTGTATCCACCCACGATCAGGAAGAAATCTCTCCGATTCCCAGGAGCATCTCCTCCGGGATTATGCAGCCAAAAATAATATTGTAATCCTGAAGATCTTCACGGATCTCGGTATCTCCGGAAGAAAAGCCGATAAACGTCCCGGTTTTCAGGAAATGATTGGTCTGGCCAAAGGCCCCGATCATCCGGTTGACTGCATCCTTGTATGGAAATTCAGTCGGTTCGCCCGGAATCAGGAAGAGTCCATTGTGTATAAATCTCTTTTAAAGAAGCAACACAATGTAGATGTGATCAGTATTTCCGAGCCACTGGCAGACGGTCCGTTCGGCTCTCTGATCGAACGTATCATAGAGTGGATGGACGAATACTACTCCATTCGCTTATCCGGTGAGGTATTCCGTGGCATGAAAGAAAACGCTACCCGCGGTGCATACCAGGCAAGACCGCCGCTCGGCTATAAAGTTGTAGAACGTGGTAAGCCTCCGGTTATTGTTCCGGAAGAAGCCGCGATTGTCCGTATGATCTTTGATAAATATGTAAATGGGAAAATGAGTTTCTTTGATATTGCCCGACATCTGAACTCTCTCGGACTGAAAACGTCCCATGGGAAAGCTTTTGAACGGCGCAGTATCGAATATATTATTCAAAATCCATCCTACTGCGGTATGATCCGATGGAACCGGATGGAAAACGCCACCAACCGGATCAAAAACCAGGACGAGTGGATCATTGCTGACGGAATGCAGGAGGCGATTATAAGTAAAGAACTCTTCGATGCCGCCCAGGAACGCCTGAAAAAGATCTATAAACCGGTTGGAAAGCGCCCCTCTTCTACATATAAGCACTGGCTGTCCGGACTGCTGAAATGCCCGGTATGTGGGCGCACACTGACCGCTACGACCATGGAGCGAGCCAACGGGGAAAAATATGCGTACTTCTCCTGCTACGGATACAGCAAAGGAAAATGTGATAAACCACACGGTGTAAGCTCTCTGGTGATCGAAAAAGGAAGTCCTGAAAGCATTAGAAGAAGCTCTTGGTTCCAATTCGATTGTTTATGAAATGCGCGAAATTCGCCCACAGGAGCTTTCTAATGAGCGTACCCTTATAAGTGAACGCCTTGTCAGTTTGAAAGGCAAAGAGGACAGGATACGTGCGTCATACAGAGAGGGTATTGATACACTGGAAGAATATAAAGAAAATAAAGCTCTGATTGCCAAAGAAAGAGGCTCTCTGGAACGGCGACTTGCAGAGCTGGAAGAAAATACGCCGGATAAGATTCCGGATGATCCTACTCCTAAAATGCTGGATCGGGTAAGCTCCGTCCACGATATTCTGGTTTCTGATTCTTACTCTCTTGTCCAGAAAACGAAGCTTTAAAGCAGATTATAGATAAGATTGTTTACGATCGGGAATCCGATACTCTGAAAATTCATTTCTTTTTATACCACTCATAATGCCGGAAACCCGCGTATTTACGGGCTTTCCGGCTACTTTATAGGTTGTGACAATTTGGTCATCCAGTTCGGACACTGAACCTGTCTTCCGTCACAGTATTGTGTCAGAATCGGTCGCCTTACATTCGGTCTGGAAAGATAATCTGCAAACAGTTCGTCCACCACTGTAGAAATGGAGTCAAAAACATTTCGTTCCGGAATCCATTTGTGATCAAAAGCCGTAGAAGATGTAATTGTGAAATCATAGCCCTGATTGCGATACCATTCGGTGTAAACCCGGTTCAGCGTAAAAGACATGATTGCCAGTACATTTGCCCGGATCGTATTTTCCGGCCAGGTGGCATAGATTTCACTGGAAGCCACATTTTTGATGTAATCCTTATATTTTACATAATAATTCTGTGCGGTAGAATCGCGTGGTGAGCCATTGTGAACAACAATGTATTCCGGCACGACAACTCTGCTTAGCACAATCTCACCAGTTTCATTTACCGGCTTGATCTCGGTTTCCGCGATTTTCGGCGGATACACACCGTACAGAGTATGTGCAGGAATCACAAAGATATCCGGAGTCTGGTCTTCCGTGACAAGTGGACGCAGACGAATCTTTTGAATTGCCGTCACACCGGCCAGTATTTCCGTTCCTGCGATGTTGACCGGCTCGAATCCCGGAGCGTTTACTTCCAGGGTATATTCCGCATATGGCTGTTCTTCATTTGTTACATCCAGGCTATACTCCACAGGCGGTGCGTCAAGCTCAATGGTTTCACTTTGTCCGGAGCTATCGGTTGTCAGTTCTTCCAGTGTGTTTTCAGGAATACCTGTATAGGAAATACGGATTGACGCATCTGGAACAGGAAAAGAATCAATAGACGAAGTAATCTGTATCTGCAAATTCCCCGATCAGAAGTCTGCATGGCTTTCAAAAATCTCATAGCTGATATCCTCAAGGCTTTTTATACTGTCAGAAATATTATATGTAAAAATGTCCGTGTTGTGCAAAAAATGAAGGGTATGTTATGATGAAACATACAGATGAGTATTTGGAGGAATTAAATAGATTATGCGAAAAAAGATGCATCAAACAGGGAAATTTTTTTCGTTCATTCTTTTGGGACTTGGCTGTCTCTGTCTTATATCCGGAGGAATCCTGATCGGCAGACAAATGTCAGCCACTCCGAAAGCAGAGAGTTCCGCGCCGGAAGAAGTTCCTTATGAACAGGAAAAAAATTACGGATGCAGAGGTTACCGGAGAATTCTACTATGAACAGCTTTCTGATGAAGAGCAAACGGTTTACCGGGAAATTCTTCAGGGTATCCAGGAAAATAAAAAAGAAATTTATCTGCATTGCAGCAACGCGAATACTGCAAATGAAGTATTTCAGAATGTGTTAAATGACAGGCCGGAAATTTTCTGGTGTGATGGAAATGCAACTTCCACAGAATATTCTCAGTCTGAAGGACAGAGCCAATATGTAGTAATAGAACCCAATTATCTTTATGAGGGAGAAGAAAAGAACAACGGAATCAGGAGATTGAATCGGCAAGAACCACCTGTCTTTCTGGCATTTCAGACATTTCAGATGAATACGAAAAGATAAAATACATTTACACCTATCTCATAGATAACGTAGATTATGATCTTGATGCACCGGATAACCAGAATATTTACAGTGCTCTTGTCGGAAAAAGATCGGTTTGTGCCGGCTATGCAAAAAGCTGCCAGTATCTGCTGCAACAACTGGGTATTTACTGTATCTATGTAACCGGACAGACTACAGATCCAAATGGAGGCGTCGCAGACCATGCATGGAATATTGTTCAGTGCAATGGTCAGTATTATTATGTAGATGCAACCTGGGGAGATCCGATTTTTCTCGGCGAAGATAATGGCTATCAGATACCGAACCTGATTGCTTACGATTATCTCTCTGCAGTGAAAAAGAGCTAGAAAAAACACATATGATCAGCACGGACTATGTATATCCGTCATGTCAGTCTGAAAATCTGAACTATTATCAGCTGAACGGCATGTATTATGATACCTATGAGCCTGGTATGTTGCGAGAAGTGATCGCCAGATCGATTGAGAGCCAGGAGGCTTATACGATATTTAAAATGTCAGATGATGCAGTCTATCAGGAGGTCGTGGATGAAATGCACGAAACCCTCATGGAAGAAGGTGCAGGATACCTGGGTGAGCTATATGGACTTTGGCAGGTTTCTTATTCATACAGTGAAGAAGCATCCCTTAACAAATTTATTATTTACTGGTTTTATGAATAGAAAGATAGTGGGCAGAACAATTTGCCCACTATCTTTTTATCTAACGTCGTTTCCAGATTGTTTCCCGAAATGTATGCCGCAAGCTTTTCACCAAGCAGTTTATATTTTTCGTCTTCTAACAGTGGATCTTCCCTCAGAATTTCCCCCGATGCTTCTCCTGCTTTTTTCAGAAGCTCCGAATCCTGGAACACATCTCCGATCCGGAAATCCATTAATCCGCTTTGCCGGATTCCAAAAAGATCTCCTGGTCCCCGAAGCTTCAGATCTTCATTCGCAATAAAAAATCCATCATTGGATTTGTTCAGGATCTCAAGTCGTTTTTTGTCTCTTTCGTCTTCGAACCACTCATAAAAAAATACAATAGGACTGGTGTCTGCCACGTCCTACGCGCCCGCGGAGCTGATGAAGCTGTGCCAGTCCAAAACGCTCAGCATTCTCCACCATGATCACCGTAGCATTCGGCACATTGATACCAACCTCGATAACTGTTGTCGACACCAGGATATGGATCTCATTCTTTGCAAATGCTCCCATGATCTCGTCTTTTTCTGCCTGTTTCATCCGCCCATGAAGCGCAGCGATCCGGATCTTGTCACCCATCTCACTTTGCAAAAGCTGCGCATAGTCAAGAACATTCTCTGCATCCATTGCCTCGCTCTCTTCTACCATCGGGCAAATCACATAGCACTGTCTTCCTTCGGCGACCTGCTTCTGCATAAAGCGGTAAGCAGTCGGTCGGTAACTGGTATCCACCACACAGTTCTTGATTGGCAGACGGTTTGCCGGAAGTTCATCAATCACAGAAATATCCAGATCTCCATATAAAATGATTGCCAATGTTCGAGGAATCGGTGTCGCACTCATTACAAGAATATGAGGAATTTGTCCTTTTCCCGGCAAGTGCCTCTCTCTGACGGACACCAAATCGGTGCTGTTCATCGGTAACAACAAGTGCCAGATTCTGGTATTCCACCTTCTCCTGGATCAGTGCATGGGTTCCCAGAACAATCTGCACTTCTCCCATGACAATCCTCTGATAAGCTTCCCTTTTTTCCTTTGCTGTCATCGACCCGGTCAAGAGCTCGGTTTTCACCGGAATCTGATACCTTTCCAGCATCTCTATGATTAATTCGTAATGCTTTGCTTGGCCAGAACTTCTGTCGGAGCCATCATTGCGCCCTGATAACCGTTCAGTGCCGCCAGAAGAAGAGCCAGAAGCGCTACTATTGTCTTACCTGAGCCAACATCCCCTGAATCAGGCGTGACATCACTAGCTTTCCGCACATCTCCTCCTGGATCTGTTCCCAGACTCTCTTCTGTGCTCCGGTCAGTTCATATGGCAGATTTGCAAGAAAGCGGTCGATTTCCGACCGCCTTTTATCACAAATCCGTTTTCGGCGCGCTCATTTCGCTCCCTCGTCCTGCGAAGAGCAAGCACGAAAACTAAAAATTCTTCAAATACAAGCCTCTCTCTTGCATGGTAGAATTCTGCCTTATCCAGTGGAAAATGTATCCCGCGGATTGCATAGTTATACTCAGCCAGATGATATCGAAGGCGCAGATCTTTCGGTAGATCATCAGAGACGAGATCCAGATATTCCATCGCACCTTTAACCGCTTTTGCTACCGCATTGTTCGTCATACCGGCAGTTAACGGATAAATTGGCTGAAGAGTTCCACACTTTTTATCGTAACTATCCGGTGGTGAAAATAACTCTGGATGCTCCATAATCAGCTGATCCTTTTTTGAAACTACCCGTCCTCTTATGATAACCGGCATTCCCTGCTTCAATGTATTACGCAGAAATGGCATACGAAACCAGATCACCTTCAAAGTACCAGTCAGATCTTTTACGTATGCTGTCGTAATCTGCATACGCTTTCCTCCTCCAACCTGTACTCTTCCGTATATCACACCTTTTACCGCGCTGATCTTTCCTTCTTCCAGCTCTCCTACGCTTACCGGCTCTTCATATACATCATATCCTCTGGGATAATAACGGAGCAGATCGCCGATGGTAAAAATTCCCATCTTGTGAAACAGTTCCTCGGTTTTTGCCCCGATTCCTTTCAGGTTACGGATTTCTGACTGCTCATTCATAAGCCTATTCTACCGCCAACACATAGTAATAAATCGGCTGTCCGCCCATGTGTGCATCTACGTCCATATCCGGATATAATTCTTCAATCTCTGCTGTCAGCTTTTCTGCTTCTTCTTCAGAAACTTCTTCTCCATAATAGAGACTGATCAGTTCAGAATCATCATTTACCAGCTGTGCCAGCATGTCCTTTGTAGTACCATCGACAGACTTGCCAACTGCAAGGATACCTGCATCACCAATTCCCATGATATCACCTTCATGGATTTCTTTATCATCGATGTCGGGTATCACGGACAGCATAAGTCACCTGACCTGTCTTTACACATTTGATTGCTTCCAGCATCGTCTCTTCATTTGTATCCACATCTTCTTCTGCATTGTAATTCAGAACTGCTGTGATTCCCTGCGGAACGGTCTATGTCGGAATTACGATAATATCCTTGTCTTCTGTCAGATCACGCGCCTGATTTGCAGCCATTACAATATTCTTATTATTCGGAAGAATGTAAATATAGTCTGCATTTACATGATCGATCGCTGTCAGCATATCCTCCGTACTCGGGTTCATGGTCTGACCACCTTCGATAATGTAGTCCACGCCAAGTTCTTTGAAGATTTCATTTAATCCTTCTCCGATCGAAACAGCAATAAATCCGACCTTTTTACGTGGCTCTTTGGCTTTTTCTTTCTCTTTCTGGGCTGCTGCAAGCTTTTTTTCTGCGTCTTTGATCAGTTTTTCCTGATGCTCTTCACGCATATTATCAATCTTCATACGGGATAACTGTCCATAAGTAAGTGCTTTCTGGATTGCAAGTCCCGGATCGTTCGTATGAACATGTATCTTAACAACGTCTTCATCTGCTACACATACGATAGAATCACCAATGGATTCCAGATAAGCCTTAAATTCTATTTCATCCTTTTCTGTAAATTCTTTATCCAGAAGAATAATAAATTCGGTACAGTATCCAAATTTGATATCCACTGTACCCTCAGTTTCAACCTTTGTTGCATTAACAGCCTGAGGAGTTGGTGCAAGTGCGCTGTAGTCAATCTCTTTACCGAGGAATGCATCATATGCCCCTGCGCAGTACTTCCAGAAGTCCCTGTCCACCGGAATCTACAACACCTGCCTCCTTTAATACAGGAAGCATATCCGGAGTCTTTGCCAGAACAGTCTCTGCCTCTTCAATCAGCTTCGGGAGAAATTCTTCCAGATCATCTGTCTCCTCTGCAAGTGTCTGAGCCTTTTTCAGCCACCCCTTTTGCAACGGTAAGAATCGTACCTTCTTTCGGCTTCATAACAGCCTTATATGCTGTCTCTTTTGCACGTACAGCTGCTCTTGCAAGTGCAGGTACATCAATTTCGCTTTCCGTCTTGATGGATTTTGTGAATCCGCGGGCAGCTGGGATAGAATAACACCGGAGTTACCTCTTGCACCACGGAGAGAACCGGATGAAATTGCCTTCGCAAGAGAAGCCATATCCATGCCTTCCAGTGCAGTTACTTCTTTCGCTGCCGCCATAATTGTCATAGACATATTGGTTCCTGTATCACCATCCGGTACAGGGAACACGTTCAGTTCATTGATATATTCCTTTTTTGCTTCTATATTCTGTGCGCCTGCAAGAAACATCTTCGCAAGCAGTTCTACATCGATACTCTTTGTTGCCACAACAAGTTCCTCCTTAATTAATCGATCACGCGGACGCCTTCGATATAGATGTTGATCTTATCGACGCTCATACCTGTAAATTCTTCGACTTTATACTTCACGTTGCTGATCAGATTGTCTGTTACTGCTGAAATACTTACTCCGTAAGCTACGACCACATGAAAATTAAGTGTAATCTTATTCTCATCAGAGATTCCGACCTGGATTCCCTTTGTAAGGCTTTTCTTTTTTCAAAAGTCTTACCAGCCCGTCCTTCATGTTGACTGCAGCCATACCGACAATTCCAAAACACTCCACTGCTACGGAACCCGCATATATTTTGCGATTACTTCCGGATCGATCGTGATGATTCCTAAATCAGTACTCATACTTCCCTTCATATGCCATCCTCCAATTCTCAAAATTCATATCAATAAATCTATTTTTAAACGTTGAAAATATTATACTCTATTTCCAATGCTTTTACAACCAATGCAGCTCGATAATCAGGCATGCTGACACCTGCCTGATTATACGGCGCTCACTTAACAGTTCACCGTCGTACATTCGCCAAATACAGATCCAATCAGATTTTTTGTGCGAGCACAAATCTGGACAGCTCCGTATTTGGCTCATCGTATACGCAAAAACCGAAGCTTAAAAGCTTCGGTTCTCATCATTCCGCTCAGATTAAGCTCTTTCAACGCGTCCGGATTTCAGGGCTTGTACATACGTACATTTTCTGTGTTCCGCCGTTTTCCGTTTTAACTCTAACGGATTTCACGTTAGATTTCCACATTTTAGCTGATCTTCTATGTGAATGACTTACATTGTTTCCGAAATAAGCACCTTTCTCACAAACTGCGCACTTAGCCATGATTGCACCTCCTAACGATCTGAAATGTCCGCTTACAAATCTTGCAGACTCACAACAATAGTTATTTTAACAGAAACTTTTAACAATTGCAAGTGTTATTTTCACTTTTATGCATTTTTGTTTCTTCATTGTGTCTATAATAGCCCTCATACTTCTGCGAGCCATAATATTTGTTATAATATCCCTTCTGGTTCTTACGCTCTACCTTGTTAAGGACAACACCAAGAACGGACACTCCCGAATTTTCCAGCTGGTCTTTTACATTCTGCACCAGACGGTATTTGACCTTACCTGCTTCGACAACAATGATCGCGCCATCACTCTGATGTCCGATGATTGCCGCATCAATAACAAGACCAATCGGCGGACAGTCAATGATAATATAATCATAGACATTCTTCATGGACTCCAGCATACCAGTAAAACGTTCGGATTCCAGAAGCTCTGTCGGATTCGGAGCCTCGTCCGGAAAGAAGAATATGAAATTTCGGAATATTTGTCGCCATAATCACATCTGCAAGCACACACTGTCCGGAGAGGAAGTGTGACAGCCCTTTATCTGCACCGGTAATCTGAAGTTTCGATGCCATAACAGAATTCCTGATATCCGCATCAACAAGAATAACAGATTTTCCCATGTCTGCAATTGATTCTGCCAGCGCAACAGAAACAGAGCTTTTCCCCTCTCTCGGCACACAGCTTGTTACAAGAATGACTCTTTTATCATCTCCGCAAAACTGCAGATTGGTACGCAATGTCCGGATTGATTCACGCACCCCGTAGCTTTTCTTTTCAATCGATAAATTAACCTTTTCAACAAAACACCTGCTTTCTTCCCCCCACGCGGGGCTATCTGAATCTCTTGATCTGCTCTTCCATATCCGTCTTGGATTATCTACAAAAAATCTCTTCCGCATAATCCTGTCCCATCTTTTTTCTGACGTAAGTGGCACACTTCCCGAGGTTCATCTTCCGCCCTTCCAGATTGTGTGCATCTGATCCTATAAAATCCACAAGATCATCTTTCATCAGGCCGGCACAGAACTTTTTAATCGTATGTCCTTCATATCCCAATACGGAATCTGCATTTATCTGGATCTGTGCTCCAAGTTTTTTCAGTTTCTGGATTCTCTCCGGTTCCTGACAGCAAAAATACCTTTCAACATGTGCAACGATCGGTCGATATCCCTTGGTGATCAGCTCATAAATGTAATTACGGACCGTGACAAAACTGTCATTGGTTGAAAACTCTGTCAAAACATACCTGCTTCCAAGCATCGTCGGTCGAAGCTTCTTATCAAGATGCCGGATCATCTGCTCATTCCGGTAATACTCGCAGCCAAGCCTCAGTCCAATTCCAACTTCTTCAGCATAATCGCGAAGTTCATGGTATACTCGGATCACCTTTTTCATGGAAGGCTCAAACATCTCCGGTCTGTAATGCGGAGTCGCAATGATATAACGTACTCCCTGCTCATAGGCATCCCGTATCATTGCTCTGGAAGTCTCCATATCCGGTGCCCCATCATCCACTCCCGGAAGAATATGACAATGAATATCTACCAACATCAAAACGTATCTCTCCTGTCAAAAGAAAACGCCCCTCACGGTGACTACCGCCACAAAGAAGTGCTTTCAACATATGTTTGTAAATTATCTAACAACTTTCTTTTTAAGACCAAATGTCGCTTTCTGTTTGCCAGTCCAAATACTGCAACTGCTGATACAGCTGTTGCGCTTGTAACCAGTGACAGTGAACTAAATGTACCTGTTACTGTTCCATCTGCAACAGTTGTATCAATCTTCTCCCAAAAAAGCTGCTTTTTCTGCATCTTAATGCAAAATCTGAACTTTAAAAGAAGCTGTTACGCCTTTCATTGCGAATGTGATCTTATGGGAATTCAGCTCCTTCCGGTGCTGTAACTTTCTTAACATCAGCAACTGTCATGTTCGCATTAAAATCGCTTCCAAGTACTTCTTTCAATTTGGCTTCAGTCTTAATGTCTGTTTGTATTTCTTTCCGTCTTCTCCGATGATTCCGGACTGTGATTCCGTTTCGTCTGCACCCGCTTCTGCCGATGCCTCCTGTTTTTCTGCGTACCGCTTTTCCCTTTTGTAACCGTATAAACGACACCTGCCAACAGCCCTGCGCAGATAATTGCAAGTATCACGATTACCAGTCATCCTTATTATTCTGGCAAACCGGATAATCAACGGTTGTTCCATCAATTTTAATCCATGCGTAAATGTCCGGATTTTTTCCTGAAGAGCAGTAAAATCAACCGGTATCTCCGGCTTTGTCTGCTCTCCGTCATCACTATCTGTTTTGACGGTTTCACATTTTCCGTTACCAGCTTTTTTGCATCATCATACGACTGCTTCGTCTTTGCCGCCGTGGCGTAATACCAAATCAGATAACCTGCACAGCAGACTGCTATCACAAGCAACACCGCAACAATAATCTTTCTTGTCCTGTCTTTCAAATCGATTTTCTCTTTTCTGTCGGAATCGCTGCAAGCATATGAAGTCCAAGATATTTTTTTACATCATCTTCATTCTGGATCGTATCATTCAGCAAATATCTGAGTACAATGATTGCTGCTGCTGCAAAAAGCAAACACAAGAGCCACGACACTTGCATTCTTCTTTGTGTTTGGTGAAGATGGGGATTTCGGAACAGCCGCCTCTTCCACGATCTTCGGTTTGTCGCTGGACATAACGTGTTACACGCTCTGCTGCAACATTCGCAAGCTCATTTGCAATCTTCTTTGCTTCAATAGGATCAGTATCTGTCACTGTAAAGCGCAGGATTCGTGTATCTGACTGATTCGTTGCCTGTACCATCGAAGCAAGCTGTTCATATGAATAGTCCAGTTTCAGATTTTTATTGACCTCTTCAATAACCGGACGGCTTTTTGCAAGGATTCCAAAATCCGAAGTCAGCTGTGAACCCATCTTGATATCCGCAAGGGATGTCACGCTTCTTGTCTTTGGTAAAATGTAAATCATCGATGAAGCTGAGTACTGCGGTGTCACCAGAATCTTTGTTCCGGCAAACCCAATCACTCCACCTACGATAAAGCACAGAATAATCACCCATAATTTATTCAGCAATAAATGAAAGATCTCGCCAAGATCAATCTCGATCTCGTCATCTCTCTGTGCCTCTAACCGTTTTAATTCATTCATATTTTTCTTTCCTCTTCTGTTTTTTACTTCCAGGATCCGTTTAATTCCACAATTTTTCCGGATAAACGCCATCCTCTGTCATCTTCTTGAATCCGGCCTGTGCAAGTTCTGTATCTTCTTTATAAGTAATACCGATCCATTTATCGTGTGTTTCCAGAACCTTTACATCCACATTTTCCTTCTTTTAAAAGATCTCCTACAATATTTGGAAGAAGATATTCTTTTTTCAAAGGATCTCCTGCTTCATCTTTTAAAAATTCTGCGAATCTCTCATCCAGAACCTGAATGAAATCCGGATAACCAGCCCACATGTTCATGGATACATTAGAATCTGGTGTGATCCATTTCTGAACCGCTTCGCTGTCGCAGTGTACCCCGTCAGCCTGGATACTGATCCCAGTCGTCTCATGGATCTGTTCAAGCATTCCATTTTCATCTACCACACATACGCCGCGGGTAACTGTTCCATTTTCACTAACCGTATTCTTCAGAATAAAACCAGCCATTCCCATCTGCATCTTATCTGCTGTCTCTGCGTGCGCAATCAAGTAATCATGGAGAAGCTTAAACGCTTCCTTTCCATAATAATCATCTGCATTGATGATCACAAACGGTTCTTTACTACATCTTTACAACACAGGACTGCCTGACCGGTTCCCCAAGGTTTGGTACGTCCCTCCGGAACTTCAAAACCAGCTGGAATATCTGCAAGATCCTGATATACATATTCCACCTCGATCTGATCTCCGATACGATTCCCGATTACAGAACGGAATTCTTCTTCAATATCTTTTCTGATAATAAATACAACCTTGTCAAAACCAGCTTCTTTTGCATCATAAATAGAGTAATCCATAATGATCTCCCCATTCGGAGACATCTTTGCCAGCTGTTTGATTCCTGTTCCGAACCGTGAACCAATCCCTGCTGCCATGATAATCAGTGTTGTCTTCATAATAAATTCTCCCTCACTAAAAACTGTCAATCTACATTATATACACTGTTTTTCTCTGTCAAAACATTACATTTTAAACGCTTTATTCAAAAAATCTTACATAAAAACAGCTATTCATAATTATACTTCAATTTTTTCACATTGTCTACCACCTATTACGAAATTAAGGAACTCCCCTCTTCCTATCCATAACATTTTGATATGAATATAATTCATTATTGCTATTTTACGTTATCTTTTACTCATGATATGATGAACCCAGTTAAAAAAATAACAAAAATGAACTAGAGAAAGAGAGAGGTACTAAAATGGAAGACAATAAATTATGTCTTGAAAAGCAGCCATTATCTGATGAACTGCTCAACAAAATGAATGCCTACTGGCGTGCTTTGCCAACTACCTGTCAGCCGGTCAGTTATACCTTCTTGATAATCCGCTTCTGAGAGAGCCATTAACTATGGATCAGATCAAGAAAAAAATTGTTGGTCACTGGGGAACTGTACCGGGACAGAACTTCGTTTATGCACACTGCAACCGTGTCATCAAACGTTATGATCTGGATATGATTCTTCTTTCCGGTCCGGGACATGGCGGAAACTTCCTGATCGCCAACACTTATCTGGAAGGTTCTTATAGTGAAGTTTATCCGAACATCAGCCAGGATGAGGAAGGCATGAAGAAAATGTTCAAGCAGTTCTCATTCCCATGCGGAGTTCCAAGTCACTGTGCTCCAGAAACACCAGGTTCTATCAATGAGGGTGGAGAACTTGGATATTCAATTGCTCACGGCTTTGGTGCTGTTCTGGACAACCCAGATCTTATCGCTACAGTTGTTGTCGGTGACGGTGAAGCTGAAACAGGGCCGCTTGCTACTTCATGGCAGTCCAACAAATTCCTGAACCCGATCACAGACGGTGCTGTTCTTCCAATCCTTCATCTGAACGGATACAAGATCAGTAACCCGACCATTTTCTCACGTATTTCTCATGAGGAAGTGGAAAACTTCTTCAAGGGCTGCGGATGGAAACCTTATACTTCGTAGAAGGTGACGATCCGATGACTATGCACAGAAAAATGGCTGAAACTATGGATGCCTGCATCGAAGAAATCAAAGCAATCCAGAAAAATGCCCGTGAAAACAATGATCCTACCCGTCCGTTCTGGCCAATGATCGTTCTTCGTACTCCAAAGGGATGGACAGGGCCAAAAGGTTGTTGACGGACTTCAGATTGAAGGTTCTTTCCGTGCTCATCAGGTTCCGATCACTATGGAAAAACCGGAACATCTTGAACTTCTGAAGGAGTGGCTGGAAAGCTACCATGCAGAAGAACTCTTCGATGAAAAAGGACATCTGATCCCGGAACTGGCTGAACTGGCTCCTAAGGGAAATGCACGTCTCGGTGCCAACCCACATGCAAATGGCGGACTTCTTCTGAAAGATCTTCGTCTTCCGGACTTCCGCGATTACGGTATTGAAGTACAGCCTGGCAAAACAAAAGCTCAGGATATGATTGAACTGGGCGGATACATCCGTGATATCTTCCGCCTGAATCAGGAAAACAAAAACTTCCGTATCTTCGGACCCGACGAAAGCATGTCCAACCGTCTCTACAAAGTATTTGAATATAAGAAACGAGACTGGAACGCAGAAATGCTTGATACAGATGACTGCCTCGCAAGAGGCGGACGTATTATGGATAGTATGCTCAGTGAGCATATGTGTGAAGGATGGCTGGAAGGTTACCTGTTAACAGGTCGTCATGGCTTCTTCGCAAGCTATGAAGCTTTCATCCGTATCGTTGACTCCATGGCAGCCCAGCATGCAAAATGGCTGAAAGTTTGCAATCAGCTTTCCTGGAGACAGCCTATCGCATCCCTGAACTTTATCCTGACATCTAATGTATGGCAACAGGATCATAACGGATTTACACATCAGGATCCAGGATTCCTTGACCATATCGCTAACAAAAAAGGCAGACGTAGTTCGTATGTACCTTCCACCGGACGCTAACTGCTTACTCTCCTGCTTCGATCACTGCATCAAGAGTAAGAACTATGTCAATGCAATTGTAGCTTCCAAACATCCAAGCTGCCAGTGGCTGACCATGGAGCAGGCTGTTAAGCACTGTACACAGGGTATTGGCATCTGGGAGTGGGCAAGCAATGACTGTGGTGAAGAACCAGACGTTGTTATGGCCTGCTGCGGTGATACACCTACACTTGAGATCATGGCTGCAGTTACTATCCTTCGTGATGAAATGCCGGAACTTAAGATCCGTGTTGTTAACGTTGTCGACCTGTTCAAACTGGAATCTGACCACAAACATCCACACGGCTTAAGTGACGCAGAATATGATGCAATCTTCACAAAAGATAAACCTGTCATCTTTGCATTCCATGGATATCCAACACTGATCCATGAGCTTACTTATGAGCGTCACAACCACAATATCTCTGTTCACGGATATCAGGAAGAAGGTACGATCACTACACCATTCGATATGCGTGTACAGAACCAGATTGACCGTTTCAACCTTGTAAAAGATGCAATCATGCATCTGCCACAGCTTGGCAATAAGGGATCATTCCTGATTCAGAAGATGAACGACAAACTGGTTGAACACAAACAGTACATCGCTGAATATGGCCAGGATCTGGAAGAGATTCGAAACTGGGAGTGGCATAAATAATATCAATCGTTTTCTAATCTAAAATTCTACTTTATAACTTTATACTTACAAATATAAAAATGCCCCGGAATTTTATGATCCACACAGAAAAAATTCCGGGGCATTCTCCTTATATTTTTCTTTGCAGATACCACATCCCGGCTACAAAAGGATACCGATTTGACAATCCACTTTGAAAATCTATTTCTTCTTTAGTTCTTCTGACTGCTCAGAAACTTCTGAAACTCCTTCGATGCAATACTCTGAGGATACTCAGTATCATAGATCAGAATAATATTTCTGGTCGGAAGCTTCTCTTCCACTTCGATTTCAAATACATTTTCCGCCTTCTTCTCTTCTTCGGCAAATTCTTCGGGACAAATCCAATTCCCAAGATTGTGACGGACTGCCGGCAAGATCAGGTCTGTCGTCGCAAGCTCCATATCCGGCAAAAACTGCAGACCATGATCTGCAAAATAATTATTCAGGAATTTTCTGGTCAGTGCCTCGGAAGTCAGGCTGATCCATGGATAAGCCGACAGTTCTTCCAATGAAATCTTTCTTCCCTTTAAGTTCTATGTAACGACTGCCTCCGATCAGAACCTCATGATATTCCCGCAGTTTCTTCATCCTGAGCGGCTTATTTACCTGCAGATCCGTTGACACAAATGCAAGGTCTACCTTTCCTTCTTTTACCGCGTTGACCGAGTCCATGGTACTGTTATTTAAGATTTTGAAATGTACGTTCGGATAAATGCTGTTGAACTCTCCCATTGCCCGGAACAGGAAGCAGTGCAAGGCTGTCTCAGTCGCACTGATATAGATTGTCCCGTTCTCCAGACTGATCAGATTGCTCAGATCATTTTCCCCTTTAAAAACTGGGCGCACCCTGCCGATACATAGCTGTAAAGGTTCTTCCCTCCGGTGTCAGTTTCATGCCGGATTTGCTTCTGGTAAATAACCGACATCCCAGTTCATTTTCCAGGTTGTGTATCGTTCTCGTCACCGCCGGCTGACTCGTCTTCAGAACGCTGGATGCCTTTGTAAGGTTCTCATACTTCGCCACATAATAAAAAACTTTATAATATTCAAAATTCGAATTCATATGCCTCTCCTTTGCTGTCTCATTCCCTCAGTTTTCTATCTTTCTTTAGTATAGCATTTCTTTTTTGTTCTTACAATCATGCACATCCGCTCTTTTTTGCATACCAAATGCGTCCTTTCACTACTTACAAGGACGCATTTCCAGCATTAACTTCACAACAAATTTTATTTTTTCAACAACCTCACCGGTTCAAACTGCTTCTTTAATTCTTTCACCATCACGTTCCGGTCTGAATTTTCAATATATACATCATATTTACCCTTGATACTTCCAAATGTCACCTTCTTATTCATATCAAGAAGTGCCTGCAGATTCTGCAGCATATGCTCTCTTGATGCATCCTTATGATAAATCTTGATATAACTGTATCCCGGATATTCTACTGCCGGATAACAGATCATACGATAGTCCTCTCCTGCCTCCTCTTTTACCTCCTCATAGAGCTTCTGTGCCACATCTTCCCTCTCAATCAGCATAAAGTAAACAACCTCTTCGCGCTCTGGCAGAGGCCGTTTCACATAGTTCCGGTACGGTGATCTGCGCATCTGCTCATAAATCCCCTTCTGCGCATCGTTTTGCAGTTCCCCGTAATAAATGACGAGCATATCTTCAATCACTACATTTGTAAGATAACTGCACCTGCGTTTATCCAGCAGATCGATCATCTTTTCGCCTGCCTGTAGGACATCTGATAGGACATCAGAAAAGAATTTTCTTTCATATCATAAAGCACCGCCCCATCCATTGCCACAACCGGGAGCTTTAAGTGCACCCCCTCCAGGGATTCCCGGATGGATGCCGGTGTCCGAAGAGTCGCAACGGTAAACTGGGCTCCCTCATCGATCACACGGTTCAGTTCGACTTTACTATAGGAAGAAAGCTTCTGTCCACTTCCAAGAAGGGTATCATCCAGTCCGGACACATAAAGCACATCCTTGTTCTTCTTCCGCGGCAGATGAAAGGAATTGACTGCAAATCCAAGTGCAACTCCAAGCAGGGTATCAAACACACGGTTCAGCACGAAAAGCAACGGACTTTCATCCGTGATATGCATCACCGTAATACTTAAGAATACCACGCAGGAAAAATATGCGGTATGGCTGATCTTCATCACAACCGTTGAATAAAGAACGACACCGGTAAACAGAGCAATCAGAAGATATCCCCAAAAGGTATCTGTAATCTTTCCTTTTGCGACGTATACCTCGATCACGATCAGAGCCAGACCCCAGAACGCCCCCACAAAGGTTCCTGTCGTCCGTTTTTTGCCATCTGCAAAGTACTGTCCTTATATGGCTGCATACACTGCAAAACTGCCAGTGCCGAATAGAACGGTATCCCTCTCCGTCCGCGCAGCTCATACACTACAAAGCAAAGTGCAACTGCAATAACCGAACGGACGATCCGCTGCCCCGGAATTGGCAGATTATGCAATCTGGTCTGCTTTCTTTGTCCAAATTCCATCTCTTTTCACTCCCTCCCTGTCCAATTTCACCGCTTCCAGATCCCAGCACTTTCCACTTTCCAGTTCCCACAGAAAATGGTAAGTGCAAGCATATCTGCCGCACCGCCAGGACTTAAATTTCTCTCGATACACTGCCTGTTCATCATCCGGATTTCTTCTCTTCCTGCTCCTGTAAATATTCCGCCCAGCGAAAGGATTCCCACCGCATTTTCCCGGATCCAGGTAAGTCCTTCCAATCCTCCACGACTCAGCACATTAGTATCTCCCAGACACGCCATCGCATAAAGCAGCGTCTGAATTGACGCCTGGTTTGGTTCCTCCTCTTTTTTCATAAAATGTTTCAGCATCGGATAAGTAGTAGTACGGATCACCGGAAAACCATCGATTACCTCTCCGCGGATCCCACGCTCGGCATATTCCTTATAAAGCTGTTCTCCATGCGTCTTTGCCTGCTCATCTCTTATCTGTAAAAGCTCCATCTCCAGCGTCTTTTGGCACATCTTTTGTCCCATTCCCAGAATGCCTGTCACTTCATAATATCCATTCTTCTGATAGAAAAGCCCGGCTGCTGCCGCTGTGATCCCCATGGTAAAAGGATCCCTTTGTGCGTATTCACGCCCCCGGTTGCGCCAAACATCTCCTGCTCTGCCAGAATCCCGATGGATCTTATTTTTGCAAAAGGAGCTCCGGATCCTTTGTCCAGCGAACTCCTTCTTCATACATCTGTCCCATGTAAGGAACAATCGCACAGGTACTTTTTTCAAATGTCCGGTAATCCATATCCTGGTGAGCTCCAGTATCCTTAAGATCCACAAGTCCGGGTTTCGGTGTTGTATAGACCTCTCCCAGAAGCGCATGCTTCATATATCGCTCTATTTTCTTCCGTTCCTTTTTTCGTACCTCTGTGCCATTCATTCTTTCTCACTCCTATGCCTGTTCGATATAATCATCCACCATTTCAAACAGCTTCTGCTCTCTTGCTTTATCTTCCTTTGTCACGTGTCTTCCTGGTACTTCATTCATTTTCATAATATAACTTCCAAAAAGTGTTCTCATTTCTACTGGGATGTGTTTTTCTGCTGTCATCATTTTTCATTTCCTCCATTTTCTACGATTCTGGTTTCATTGCCGTTATCATTTTTTCCTATCTTTACTATAACAAAGGTATCTGCGTAAATCTAATTCACAATCGTTATCTGGATATGCCGAAAATGAATATGAAACCTGTAAAATGGAGAAATCCCGCCAGGCAAGGAGGCGCCCGGCGGGATCAGGTTATCTATCATGGCATTGATTAGATAGGTATTTTATTTTCTGTTTCTATTGTAATTGATCAGGCATCCTGCCTCTACAATCTCACGTTCGATGTCTGTCATAGGTGCAGTATAAAGATGGATTTCTTTTACATCATCACCGATCACATATGCTTTTACATCATCCAGCTTATTCTCTGCAAGCTGTGTGCGGATATTTGGAATGTAGATATAGGATCCGACTTCAAATTCCGGCTCTTCCTTCATCTGGAACGGGATCATACCCCAGTTCATAACGTTGGAACGATAACGTTTGGTTGCATATTCCTTTGTGATATTGGCAAGTCCGCCAATAACTCTCTGACAGCTTGCAGCCTGCTCTCTGGCTGATCCGTCACCTGGTTTTACTGCATAAACCATACTTCCGACTTCTGTCTCTTCCGGTTTTACAGCTTCCTGCTCTTTAATAGTATGGATCTTTGCAAATACATCCTGAAGTTCCGGTTCTTCTGCAAGGATATCTTTTCCTGCAACTCTTGCCTTTTCAATCATATCTACTTCTTTTGAACGTCCCACATATTCCGGATCACGTCTTGAGAGTGTGAATTCAGCCAGTCCAAGTGGATTGGAACGATAAGAAGATGTCTCACCGGACGGGATCAGTTCATCTGTTGTTGTTACAGGGTCCATGATCTTTGAACATACCTTCAGAAGGATATTCTCTGTAAGCGGACTCATTTCCGGCCAGTCTTTGATGTTCGGTCCGTATACCAGTGATTTTTCTTCATCACCTTTCTGGTATCCATAGTATACACGTTTTTCGTAAATAGAACCGTCAAATGTATATCCCGGAACATCTCCCCAGCAGTCCAGAGTCTCAGCAGATGTAAGAATTCCACCATTTGCTGCAGTTGCCGCGATGGAACGTGCATCCATAAGTGCAACGGCTGACATCTGTCCGTTCCTCGGTTTGGAACCTTCGCGGTTCGGGAAGTTTCTGGTCGTATGACGGATACTAAGTCCATCGTTGCATGGTGTGTCGCCTGCACCGAAGCATGGTCCGCAGAATGCAGTACGGATGATTGCACCAGCTTCCATCAAATCGGCGATCACGCCCTGTTTGGTCAGGTTGATGAATACCGGCTGGGATGACGGATAAACTGCAAGGCTGAATTCTCCGTCTCCTGTACTCTTTCCCTTCAGCGCATGAGCTGCTTCTACCACGTTTGTATAGTTACCGCCGGCACATCCTGCGATGACTGCCTGCTGTACCTGCAGTCCCTTATCTGTAATCTTATCTACCAGATGGAACTGTGCTTTTCCCTGTGAAATCTTTTCAGCTTCCACTTCTACATCGTGCAGAATGTCTTTTAAGTTTGCATTCAGTTCATCGATTTCGTAGGTATTGCTTGGATGGAACGGAAGTGCTATCATTGGTTTTACAGTAGAAAGATCGACATAAACCACTCCATCATAGTATGCAACCTCTGCCGGATTCAGTTCTTTGTATGCATCTGCTCTTCCATGAGTTGCCAGGAACTTGTGTGTCTCTTCATCGGTTCTCCAGATGGAGCTTAAGCAGGTTGTCTCTGTTGTCATAACATCGATTCCATTCCGGAAGTCTGTTGTCATAGTAGAAACACCTGGTCCCTACGAATTCCATGACTTTATTCTTCACGTAGCCGTTTTTGAAGACAGCTCCGATAATTGCCAGAGCGATGTCCTGCGTCCAACCCACGGATTCGGCTTTCCGTCGAGGTAGATCGCAATAACATCCGGACATGCCACATCGTAAGTGTCACAGAGAAGCTGTTTTACCAGCTCTCCGCCACCTTCTCCGATAGCCATGGTTCCGAGTGCTCCTGTAGCGGGTGTGGGAATCCGATCCGAGGATCATCTTTCCACAGCCTGCATGCATCTCACGCATGTACTGATGAATAACCGCAATGTGCGGTGGAACGTAGATTCCACCATATTTCTTTTGCAGCGGAAAGACCGAACATGTGGTCATCCTCATTGATGGTTCCGCCGACTGCACACAGTGAATTATGGCAGTTTGTGAGCACGTAAGGAATCGGGAATTTCTCCATGCCTGAAGCTTTTGCGGTCTGAATGATTCCTACGAAAGTGATGTCGTGAGATGCCATAGCATCAAATTTGATTTTCAGGTTATCCATATCGGCAGCAGTATTGTGCGCCTCCATAATTCCATATGCGATTGTGCCTTTTCTGGCCTCTTTTTTATCTGCTTTTTTTCCTGTAAGCTGTTCTACTTTTGCGCCTTCTGACTCGGAATGATCTCTGTTCCATTTACAAGATAAGCGCCTCCATCATATAATTTTACCATATCAACAATTCTCCTTATTCTGCAAATTCAAACGGTTTTACCTGGCGTACAACATCCATAACTGTGCCATCTCTTGCTTCGATGATTCCCACGATCCGGTCACCGAACTGTACTTTTTCCGGTTCTCCAACGATCTCATAAGCCATATCACGAAGTTCTTCTATGGTGTAAAGCGGGATGGAATCCACACCCTTTAATGCCTCTAAAAGGTCCGGTCTTCTCGGGTTAACTGCTACACCGTAATCGGTTACAACGATATCTACAGATTCTCCCGGTGTGGTTACGGTTGTTACCTCGGTACAGATTGCCGATTCTTCCCTGAAGAAGCGGTGCGATCACGATGGTACATTTTGCTCCCATTGCTGCGTCCGGATGTCCGCCCTGTGCACCTGTGATCATTCCGTCAGATCCTACAACGACATTGACATTGAAGTTGACATCGACTTCCAGTGCTGCAAGAATGACATAATCCAGTTTATTTACATATGCGCCCTTGTTAAATGGATTTGCATAAGCACCGGCACTGATCTTGTGGTGGTTCGGATGTACCACAGATTTAACCGCATCCATATCGAAATCCTGTGTATCAAGAAGGCATCCAACCAGTCCTTCATTTAACAGATCTACCATCGGTTTTGACATTCCGCCAACTGCAAATCCCATCTTGATTCCACGTTCTTTCATGATCTTTCCAAGGGAAATTGCAGAAGCGATCGAAGCTCCGCCGACACCGGTCTGATAAGCAAATCCATCTTTGAAATATGGTGTATTTGCAACAACCTGTGTACAATATTCTGCCATCATCAGTTTTCTCTGGTCAGTCGTCGGTTTTGCTTTGCTCCGGTTGCAATTTTTTCCGGAATACCGATTGCATCAACCACACATACATAGTCAACTTTTGTCATTGCGATATCTGCCGGATAGTTCGGGAATGGAACCAGGCAGTCGGTTACTGCTACAACTTTGTTTGCATGGTTTCCATCTACGAAGGAGTAAGAAAGCACTCCGCAGTCGCTCTTTCCGCCTGTTCCGCGGCAGTTACCATAGTCATCACAGGTCGGTGCACCGATGAAGGAAATATCGATGGTTGTCTCGCCTGTCTGGATGGCTCTTACACGTCCGCCGTGGGAACGCATGGTTGCGAGTCCTTTTAATTTGCCCTGTGAAATGGCTTCTCCGATCTTTCCACGTACACCGGATGACTGGATATTTGTGATGGTTCCATCTTCGATGTAAGGTACGATCTCATCGTGTGCCTGTCCAAGGGAACTTGCGCAGATGGTAACGTCCTTGATTCCCATTTTGTGCACTTCATGCATAACCATGTTTACAATTAAATCACCGTTACGGAAGTGATGATGAAATCCAAGCGTCATTCCGTCATGTGCACCACATTTTACCAGTGCTTCATGGATCGAGCTTACCATCTTGCTTGTATCATGGTTCATGACAACCTTTGTGATCGGTCTCTCTTCTGGAACTCGGTTCCGTCTTTATAATAATTTCCTGAAATACTTCTTTTTCCTGTGATCTCCAGAATTTCTTCCGGAATCTCTCTGCCTACTGCGTTTTTCATCTTACAGATCCCCCTTATATACACCGGATGCTTTTGCAAGCTCAATTGTTCGTTTTGCTCCGTCATAGAAGGCGATGTCGATCATCTTTCCGTCTACTGTAAATACGCCGATACCTGTGCCTTCTTTGCATCAATTTCCTTGACTACTTTTTCTGCAAAAATGATGTCTTTCTGGGTTGGAGTAAAGATCTCATGTACGATAGAAATCTGCCTTGGATTGATGACAGACTTTCCGTCAAATCCCATCAGGTGGATTGTCTCTACATCCTGACGGAATCCGTCCATATTATCAAGGTCTGTATAAACGGTATCAAAACACTGTACGCCTGCTGCTCTTGCTGCAATAACCATGTTCTGTCTTGCCCCCATAAGCTCAAGACCGGTTCCTGTAATATGTGTCTCAAGGTCTTTGGTGTAATCTCCACCGGAAAGTGCGATACCGAACATTCTGTCAGAAGCCTCACAGACTTCCAGGGCATGCATCACACCTCTTGCAGATTCGATTGCTGACATGATGAGGACACTTCCTTCTTCCCGTCCGAAATCCTTTTCCGCTTTGATGATCTCTTCTTCTACAACCTTTACATCCTTTGCGGATTCTGTCTTTGGAATACGGATGGAATCACATCCACCTGCGACTGCACAGCGGATATCTTCTCTCCAGTACGGAGTGTCAAGTCCGTTGATCCGACAACTCTCTCACAGCCTCTGTAGTTGATGGTCTTCAGTGCGTGGTAAAGAGAAAATCTTGCTTGCATCTTTCTGATTCTCTGCAACTGCATCTTCCAAATCCAGCATGATCGAATCCGGTTTGTAGATATATGGATCTTTGATCAGTCCCGGTTTCTGTGCATTTAAAAACATCATCGTTCTTCTTAAACGTTTCTTATTCGGATTCATTATCTGATTGCACCTCCCCATGGTAAATTCTCGATCTGTCCGACACTTCTGTAAGCTGCGCCTTCGATTCTTGCTTTGATCGTGCAGTCCAGCGCGCCCTTGTCTACAATTGTGATCTTTGCATCTTTGATCTCAAGATTGTCCAGTGTTTCAAATACCACCTTGCGAATCTGATTTCCATACTGATTGATCACTGCGCTTTCCAGTTCAAAATCAATCGTTCCGTTTCCTGGTTCAATCGTTACCTGGCAGTCACTCGATTCCAGAGTTCCTGCAATGGCCGGTTTCTTGATTTCCATATTGCTACCTCCGTGAAAATTGCTTACTTGTTTTTCTTGGTTTTATTGTAACGCGGGGTGAGGGAAAAGAAAAATTGTTAAAAGAATGATGCTATACCTTTTTGGAATGTGAGAAAATGTTCGGGGCAGGGGGGACGGCATCCGGAAGCTTAATTTTGCTACTTTCCGTGTATACAAAAAGCTGTAAAATTCAACGTGAATTTTTACAGCTTTTGTGCTTCATAATATTAATTTTTTATCTACTCTACTTCAGCAGGAAGGAGAACAGGAAACTTGCCACGATGAGGACAATTCCGCCTCCGAGTCTGGATGAGAGCTGGGCGTATGCCATCAGGTCCATTCTTCTTGCGGCTCCGAGGACGGCTACGTCTCCGTTTCCTCCACGGTTTGCCATACAAAGTCCGGCTGTTACTGCGGAATCGATTGGGTAGAAGCCTACCAGGTATCCGATTCCACCGGCTCCGACGATGGCTCCGATTACTACCAGTAATGCAATGATCACGTTACTTACGGTACATGCGGCTGCCAATTCTCCGATATCAAAGTCAAATCCAAGACCTGTCATCAGGATAATGGAACCTGCAGATGTCATGAATTTCTGGAGCTGTTTTGCTCCTGCACGGATTCTTGCCGGAACAACTCCGGTCCCTGCCAGAATGATCACGATCAGGATCATATAAGCAAATTCATGGATTGATGCGCCAAAGATCGTCGGAAGAAGTTTTCCTGCGATCAGCTGTCCTGCACCGTAGCATGCAAGGGCAAGTACCAGGGCTGCTCCCATATCTACGATAGTCGGCTCAATCTTTTCGTCATCTCTTGCAAGCACCTGCTGATTTCTCAGAAGCGTCTTTCCATCACCGGTAAGGGATGGTTTTACCATTCAAGCTTATTCAGAAGTCCGCCTGCAATGATGGAAATAATGTTTGCAATCGTCAGAATGATGATCGCAAATGCGTAGAAATTCGATGCCGGATCTCCGGTTGTTCTCTCATAAATCTGTGACAGAGGTACTGCACCTGCACCGTTTCCACCACCCATGATCGGAAGTACATATTTCAGGATTACCGTAGATGGATCAATTCCAAACACCAGACCACCAAGTACTCCGAAAACCATAGCTGCTACAAGACTTCCAAGAAGTGCCGGCAGATATCCGACAAAGGATTTCAGCAGAATATCTTTTTCCAGTGAAAGTACGGATCCTGTGATCAGGATGATAATGAACAATGTCAGGAAATCCATATCTCCACCGATAAAATTATTTACACTCTCCACATACACATCCGGAATCAGTTTTAACTGAAGCAGGATCGCAGCACCAAAGAAACAGGCAAGAATTCCACCACCGATGTAAGTATTCCAGATTGGAAGTCTTTCACCAAGCTCATAAAAAAGAATACCATACGCCATCGTAAGCGCCATACTACTTGCAAAATCGGTTCCCAGCACTCCCGTGTAGCAGCAGCAGCCAGAATAATCACAGCCGCTCCAATTGCCAGATACCACGGATTTCCATAAATCCGGAATCCCTTCGTTTCCTTCTTTTCTCCCATACGTTTTCCCTCACTCTTTCTCTAATTCCAGGGGATCGCTACGCAATCCACCCGTATACTCCGATTACTGCCATGATTGCAAGTACGGCAAGTGCGATAAAGGATACCGCGAACAGCTCCACGAACAATCTGTTCTGCGGGAATTTCTCTTCCGCATTTTCCTGCTGGGCTACACCGGCCATGACGAGTGCTCCGGTTGTGGATATCGGTGTAAATCCGGATACGGTTCCTCCGATTACGATAACCGTCACAAGCTCCACTGCTCCAACTCCAAGACCGGATGCAAGACCTGTTGCAGTCGGAATCAGTGTCGGGAACACAACGCCAAGACCTGAGCTGAAAAATGACATAAAGCCTGCGGTTACTGCCATGATCATTCTTTGCGGTGCGGTGTCCCATGATCTTTTCAAGAGCTGAGACCATGATGTCGATACCACCGGATAGAGAAATGACGTTCATCAGGATTCCCACACCCAGGACCATCAGAATTACATTCCATGGGATTCCTTTGATTGCCTTCTTTTCCTCTCCACAGCCGAGCACGATCAGCACGGATCCTACGAGGAAGCCTGTAAGTCCCACATTCCAAGAGAAGAACAATACGCCAACTGCAAGAATGATAAGTCCCGCAAAGAGACAGCCACTGCTTTCCGTTGAATTTTGGAAGTACTTCCTCTTTTTCTTCCTCATGCTTTTCCACTTTCCAGCCTTTGTAATATATGTATACCAGCACTACTACAATCAGTGCGGTAATCGTCATACCAATCATGATCGGAATGGTATTTCCGACAAGTCCCTGATCCTCCATCAGCTCACGGACAACTGCTTTGCTTCCGGAGTTAACGGGCTCATTCTTCCGGACATCACGCCCAGATCCCCAATGATCGCTGTCATGATCGGGTTGATCCCTGCGGACACGGCTACCGGAATTGCGATAACCGGGATGATCGCAAGTGACGGGATGGCTCCCGGTCCCACTGCACAGATCAGAAATCCAAGAATGTACATCACGAACGGGATCAGAGCTTTTTCTTCCCAACCAGCCTTACCATTTTACGGGCAAGCAGTTCCAAAGTCCCATTACTGTTGATGATCGCAAACAGATAGGTAATTCCAACCATCTGGATAAATAGCGAAGAACTGAAACCACTTAAAATTTCTTTTGCATCCAGTCCGAACACCAGACCAAGTACCATGGAAAATCCCATACACATGATTCCAACATTCGCATTCCGGACGAAGCCGATGATAATGGCTGCAAGCAGCGCGATCAGTGAAATAATCCCCAAATTCATTTACCCGTCCTCCTTAGCGAAATGTGATACAGACAGGGCTTCCCGTCTCGATGATACGAAGTGTCGGTGTCATCCATCCGGTTACGGAATCGAATGCAAATTCGATGATCGTATCGCTGTCTTCATTTGCCACATAACATTTCCCATTGTCACCAAAGCAGAAAAATCGCGGTGTCTTTCCAAGACATGGGAAGAAACCTGTATTTTTTCATATATCCGGTTGTCGGATCAATCCGGTATACTGCCATACTGTCTGTATAGCGGTTGGATACGATCACGTACTCTCCGCTTGGATCGATCATCACTTCACTTGCATCCGAATATCCGGTTACGGTTTCCGGTACGGTGGAAAGTTCCTGCAGTGCTTTCATCTTTCCGGTATTTTCATCAAACTGGAAGTACAGTACCTTGTTGCCTTTTTCCTCACACATGTATACCCAGCGGTTATTCGGATGAACGGCTGCATGTCTTGGCTCATCCCAGGTACGTGCCATAAAGCGGTCTGTCTCGGTAAATGCGCCTGTCTCATGATCGTATTTCAGTGCCCGCATCTGCCCATATCCATTGACACGTCCCTGTGCACAGGCAAAGAGATAATTTTTTTCTTCCTGTCCCACAGGCACTGGTGAATGGTTGATACCTTCCCTCTTCTTTTCCCTCATAAGTGAACTTCTGTACGACTTCTCCAAGCGAACCGTCTTCTTTCCGTTCAATCGTGTAAAGTGTTCCACCCTGTAGTGTTGCAACGATCACATGTTTATTTTCTGCATCAACGGTAACATCAACCGGATTCTTTCCTCCGATATCCACTTTGTTGATAAATTCCAGTGTTCCATCCTCTTTGATGCGATAAGAAGTCACAAATGTAAAATCTCCGTGTACACTGTACAGATATTTCTGCTCGTTATCCATGCACTGGAAGCTTGGATTCTCTTCTGTCTTTAAGCACTGGATCTCATTCCATTCCCCGGTGTGTTCTGAGATCTCATATACCTTTAAACCTTCTCCCCTTGCGTTTCTTTCTTTGGTCGTTCTGCATCCTACATATGCATATTTCATACGCTTTTACCTCCTTAACAGTTTTCGTTTATCTTTCCTGTCCTTATAGGTAAATTGTATGTCATTTAGTACACAAATGGAAATTCGTAATAAGACTAGAAAAGCCATTCCAAAACGGAATGGCTCTTAGTTTACATGATAATATTTTTCGACAAATGTTACAAAATCCATAATATCCTGAGACTGGTAACATTTTTCAGATAACATGATCCAGACATTTCTTGAGATCTGTTCCCCGTTTCGGTCACAGATCGGGATGCGCTGAAGCTTTTCTTCATTGATCTTCCAGTCTCTGCCAAAGACAAAGGTAATCCCAAGCCCCTGCTCCACCATCTCGATCGCAATGTCCGCATACGGAACATACTGCGCCTCATGGGGCAGATTCCCGAACTGATTCTTCCACCACTGATCTACGCTGAGCTTGACGATCGAGTTCAGGAAAGACTGGATCAGCGGCTGTCCCTCCAGTTCATCCAGCTTCATATTCTTCGGAGTCACCACAAAAAGCTCTTCTTTCAGCAGACAGGTCTTCTCTCCGAGGAATGGATAATCCCCGCAGATGATCGAGATATCTACCGAACCGTCAATCAGCTGCCGGATCAGCGCATCACTGGAATTGGCACAGGTCCGGATCTGAAGTGCATTGATTTCTTCGGTATACGCTTTTAAAAGTGCCGGCATATGCAGCCGTCCGAAAGAGTTCGGCACTCCAATCTTCAGCAGCTCCTTGGAGGATTTCCTGTCAGAAAAATGATCCTCGATTTCTTTTAAGAAGTCCAGCATGATACTGGACTTTTTCACCAGATAACTTCCTCTTCTGTGAAAATCACACCCTTGCTGCTTCTCTTTACGACTTCTACCCCCCACTCGGCTTCGATCGCCTTGATCCTTTTGGTTAGCGCCGGTGCGTCATATAAAGTGCCTCCGCGGCCTTTGTCATACTCCGCTTCTCATAAAGCACCTTCAGGATCTTCCAGTCTATATTTTTCATTGGTCTTCTCTCTAACGGGAAGATGGCTTTATCGCAACCTCCCGTTCAATGTAATCAATAAATTCTTCCAGTGTTCTGGAAATTCTTTTATTTTTGAATAGACAAACCAGGTGTTGCGGATCACTTCCGTTCCATCTGCTTTTACCAGCGGAGTCAGGCAGAGGTTGTACTCATTCTGAAAATCGTCCGGCAGAAAACAGCAGGTATATCCTAGTCCCTTATTGATCAGCTGCCATGCAAAATCGATGTATCCAACCGCCATGCCAGACGGTGCCTCGGTATGAAAACGGTCTTCCCACCAGCTGTTCAGAAGTTCCTGTGTACGGTCATTGGTCTTATAGCCGATCCGCTGCATCTTCGGCAGATCATCAATATCCACCGGCTCCTTTGTAACCAGATATCCCTGGTTCTTTGCTACCAGGGCCTGATGCACCGCACCCTCATAATCCCCGCGGATAAAGCCTACATCGATGGAGTCTTCCAGCATCTTGCGGAACAGGATATTGCTCTGCTCGTTGATAATTTCAAACGTTGTGTGCGGATGTTCCGCCGTATAACGGACCAGAATATCCGATAAGGTATATTTGCTGTACGTATAGGAAGAGCCGATCAGAATACTGTCTTTCGTCTTCTCCTTAAACTCTTCCAGCTTTTCTTTCGTCTCTTTCATGAATTCCAGATACTTTTCCGCCCGCTCGGCAAGATATTCTCCTTCCGGCGTAAATTCAAGTCCCTTCGGTGTCCGGTTCACGATCGAAGTCTGGAACTCGGTTTCCATATGCTGCAGTCTTTTCGTCAGAGAAGGCTGCGTCATATAAAAGCAGGTTCGCCACCTTTGTCATATTCGGATTTTTATATAACTCATAAAGAATTTCCCAATCAGAATCTTTCATTTGTGTTTTCCCTTTTCTTTCGCATTTTTTAACATTACTATTATTTTAGCAAAAGAAAAGTATCCATACAATACCAAACATTTGGTTTTGATCGTATGCATCCATTTTTTTGCACGAAAGTACGGAGCCGAGAATTTATCTCCGCCCCGCATTTCCCTCTTTTCCTTATTTTCTTTGCTTTTAATTTCCGGATGGTCTCGATCAGATAATCGGTAAATTCTGCTGCACTTGCGTCTTCTGTAAATGTTGTGAGAACAACTTTGCGCTCTGTTACAGTACAGATATTCATCGCTTCTTCCAGAAGCACGTTTCGGTCTGCGTATCCGATGTGAGCCAGCATCTGTCCCATTGCACGGATCAGACTGCTCGGATCTGCATAGTTTCCTCTGCCATGGCTCATCAGGTATGGAGCCGTTCCATGGATGGCTTCAAACAATGCATAATGGTTTCCGATATTGGATGAAGATGCCGTTCCAAGTCCTCCCTGGTGTTCTGCTGCCACATCTGTTACGATATCTCCGTAAAGGTTCGGAAGTACGACAACTTCGATTCCTTATTGAATTCCGGATCCAGCATCTTTGCACACATTGCGTCTACAAGTCTCTCTGGATTTCGATTTCCGGATATTCCTCTCCTACTTTACGGACAGCTTTGATAAAGTTTCCATCTGCAAGTTTTACGATATTCGCCTTTGTTACGATGGTTACATTCTTCTTGCCGTTCTTTCTTGCAAATTCAAATGCAGCACGGGCGATCCTTTCACTTCCCTGTTTGGTCTGTACCTTAAAGTCAACTGCAAGATCTTCATTTACCTGGATTCCCTTATTTCCCCAGATATATTCTCCTTCGATATTCTCACGGAAGAAAGTCCAGTCAATGTTCTTGTCCGGAATCTTGATCGGGCGGACTGCTTTGCGAAAAGTTCCAGCGATCTTCTGAGCAGACTGTTTGCACTTACCAGATTCGGAAGTCCGTCTCCTGCTCTTGGTGTTACCATTGGTCCTTTTACCAGAACATCACATTTTTTCACTTCTTCAAGAACATCTGCCGGAAGACTTTCCATCTTTGCCAGACGGTTTCGATGGTCATTCCTTCGATTTCACGAAGCTCGATTCTTCCTGATTCGATTTCTTTGTCTGCAAGTTCTTTTAATACACACGGATTGCCTGTTCCATAATGATCGGTCGATTCCGTCGCCCGGAAGGATGCCGACTACGATCTTGTCAAGCTTGTCAAAATCAACCGGCTTTTCGCCCTGTTTCATTCTCTCGATCCGTTCGTATTCACCTTTGATCAGTTCTCCAAACGCTTCCTGTGCTTTCTTAATATCTTCCATGTTTATGCCTCCTGTTTTTCCTGCTCGGCGAGCTGTTTCTTCAAATAAGCAAGCTGTCCGCCGCTCAGTACAACCTCTACTTCGTTGTCACTGAGATCTAAGTTTACTTCAAAATCAAATCCTTTGGTCTTATCGGTTACGATCACTTTTCTTGTCGGGATCTGATCTAACAGATTGTTAAATTCCAGTTCATCTTCCTGATCAATCTTATCGTAATCAGAAGGATCTGCAAACAGCATCAGGATAATTCCGTGATTTACAAGGTTTCCTTTGTGGATACGTGCAATGCTCTTTGCAATGACTGCTTTTACGCCAAGGTACATCGGGTTGATCGCTGCGTGTTCTCTTGAAGATCCCTGTCCATAGTTCTCACCGCCTACGATGATCTTTGCGTCCCATTTCTTTTGCACGGCTGCGAAATCCGGTGCATAACGGTGGTAACAGTACTGGGACATCAACGGAATGTTGGATCTCATGCTTGAGAATTCTGCACTTGCCGGTGTGATATCATCTGTAGATACGTTATCCAGTGTCTTTTAAGCTGACCGGTACACACAAATCTTCTTTGCGGTGCTTCCGGGATTGGAAGGAACTTGATATTTGGTCCTTTTACGACCTCCACTTTCTTTGCTTCTTCGATCGGAAGCGGTTTTGATGATCATGGAATCATCGATCAGATATTCTTCCGGTTCTGTGATCTTCGCAAGTTCTTTTACATCTTCTCCCATCACATCTTCTGCAGATGCAAAGGTTCCCATGATGGCTGTTGCGGCTTCGCTGGCCGGTCTTACCAGATAAATGTCTGCGGTCGGGTTTCCTGCACGTCCTTTAAAGTTACGGTTGGATGTACGGACAGCAACTCCATTGGTTGCCGGTGTCTGTCCGATCGCACAGCAAAGGTCCGCATGCGATTTCCAGCATTCTGACAACTGCCTGAAGAAGGATGTCTACATAACCATATCTCATCAGTTCACGATAAGTCTGCTTTGAAGCTACTGCACAGGTACAGCTTACATTATCATTTACCTTATGTCCTTTAAATACGGTTGCTGCCTTTGCAATATCTGCATAGCTTGCATTAGTACAGCTGCCGATGAATACCTGCTGTACTTTTCTCTTTTCCACATCTTTAAGCGGCATTACGTTGTCCGGCTGATGTGGACATGAGATCATTGGTTCCAATTCGCTTAAGTTGATCTCGATGCAGTCATCGTATTCGGCATCCTCATCCGGAAGAAGTTCTACATAAGTTTCTTCTCTTCCCCTGTGCTTTCAAGAACTTATGTACCTGCTCATCTGCCGGGAAAAAATAGATGTGGTTGCGCCAAGCTCGGCTCCCATGTTGGAAATGGTTGCTCTTGCCGGAACTTCCAGTTTTGCAACTCCAGGTCCTACATACTCATAGACATTTCCAAGACCGCCCTTGATGGTGACTCTGCGGAGCATTTCCAGAATGATTTCTTTGGTGTTGCATCCCGGTTTTAATTCGCCGGTCAGGTTTACCTTTACGACTCTTGGCATTTTCAGTCTCATCGGTACGCCGGTCATTGCTGTTGCAACATCCATTCCGCCAACTCCGATGCAAAGCATTCCGATGGATCCGCCATGTGGTGTGTGGCTGTCTCCTCCCATGCTGATCTTGCCCGGTGCGCCGAATCTGGATACATGAACGGTGTGGCAGATTCCGTTACCCGGTCTTGATACGTGAACACCAAATTTTTCTGCTACTGATTGCAGATAAATGTGGTCGTCCGGTGTCATGTTGTTGACATAGAGCAGGTTATGATCCAGATAGCTTACGGAACATTCCGTGCGGATCCGGTCAAGTCCGATCGCTTCAAATTCGAGATAAGTCATAACTGCGTTGATGTCGTGTGTGAGTGTCTGGTCTACTTTGATAAAAACCTCTTCACCCGGGTACCATGCTTCCTTTCACGTAATGTGATTCAATAATTTTACGTGTTAATGATTTTCCCATAAGTGACAACCTCCTGAATTACTGTTGTTTCTGTTTTCTATGATTTCATTATAATTGCCCGTTTCCCGAAAAGGAAATTGCATAAAATAATGAGGTTATTCCAAAAGGAATCCCTCTTTTCTGTACGATCCAATCTATTTTCCCTTATTAAAGATAACTCTTGGCATCACCTTGCTTGTCCGGTTCATCTCCGCGATCGTCCAGGTCTGCGCTTCGATCTTTTCTTTTTGTCCTTGCAATCACTTTCCATCGTTCATTTCCTCTTTCTGATTGATTTATTTTTTATCACACAACGAAGCCATCCTCTTTGTATATAATATACAAAAGAATGGCTTCATAACCTTTTGTCATGGACTTTTTATCGGAGCTTTTTCTTCGTCATACACGAAAGTGCAGATTGGATACAGGATATTTTATCACATTTTACAAATTGGTTGTCTTTTTCTTCGGAAGGCAGAGACTTAAGATCAATGACACCACAAACACCCCTGCAACTGCATTTCCATTAAAAATATCTCCTACCTCCTTCGGAAATGCGGAAAAGAAGATTCGGAAGTCTGTGTCAGTCCGACACCGATACAGAATGCCAGCGATACGATGATCATGGTTCTGTCATCAAACACGCACTCTTTGAGCATCTTGATTCCTTCATACATGATCGATCCGAACATCATAACCGTACATCCTCCAAGTACCGCCTGCGGAAGCGAATTGAAAAAAGCTCCAAGCGGCGGGAACAGAGAAGCAAGGATCAAAATCAAAGCCCCCATCAGAATAGTAAAACGGTTGATAACTCCCGTCATAGTGACGAGCCCGATATTCTGACTGAAAGAAGTAAGCGGCAGACATCCAAAGCATCCTGAAATCGCACTGGAAAATCCATCCACGGCAAGAGACCCCTGCAGTTCCTCCATCTTGATATCCCGTCCAAGTGCACCGGTACACACTGCAGTAGTTGCACCCGTTGTCTCCGCTGCCGATACCAGGAATACAATTGCAATAGTAAAGAATGCTCCCAGATCAAAAACCGGTTTATGGGAAGTAAAAATACAAGCTTTGGAAGGCTGAATACACCAACCTGCTCGATCGTCTTTGTAATTCCTGAAAATCAACCATCGGTGCACTCCCTGCCACAGTAAATATAATGGACAGAAGATACCCACAGACCAGACCAACCAGTACATTCAGGTTCTTGTATACACCTTTTAACAGATAACGGGCAGCCAGACACACAACCAGTGTGAAAAATCCGACCAGAAGATGATACCACGCTCCAAAATCTTCTGCTCCGTTTCCACCGCCCCAGGAATCCATTCCTACCGACAAGAGGGAAAGCCCAATCGCAATCACCACACATGCCGATACTACCGGTGTCAGGAGCCGTTTCCAGTATTTGGCACTCATTCCTACCAGTCCCTCAAAAAATACCTCCGGCGATCACCGCACCTACCATCCCTTCATATCCAAGTTCCGGATTGGTACAGATCATCAGCAGACTACCAAGAAAGGTAAAACTGACTCCCATAACGATCGGAAGCCTGGAGCCAATCTTCCATACCGGGTAAAGCTGCAGACAGGTCCCGATCCCCGCTGCAAACATCGCGCACTGCAGAAGCTGCGTAATTTCCGCAGCACTTAAGTGATTCTCCGATCCTCTCACAAATGCCGCACTGCACACGATCAGCACCGGTGCCAAATTCGACACAAACATTGCCAGAACATGCTGTAGTCCGAACGGAATCGCCTTTTTACCGGCACTCTTCCATTCAGACAGTAAATATTTTCCTCACTCACTGCTTTTGTATTTTTCTCTTTATCCATTTTCCTTTTCCCTCATTCTCTTTTTTTATTCTGTCCTAAGCGCTGTCACCGGATCGCTCTTTTTGTGCTTTCCTTGACGGAATGATTCCACCGAGCAGGGTAAGCCCGATACTCAAAAGAATCAGCACAATTGCCGGAAGCACTGGAAAATGCATTGATTTTGTTATTATCTGCCACCGCATGGATAATCATATTTCCAGGGATCAGAAGCAAGCAGTGACAGTCCGATTCCGATCAGTCCGGCACACAGACCAATGATAACGGTTTCTGCATTAAATACCTGAGACACATTTCCTTTGGATGCCCCGATCGCGCGCAGGATTCCGATCTCCTTCTTCCGTTCCAGTACACTGATGTAGGTGATAACCCCGATCATAATTGAAGATACTACAAGGGAAATCGCCACAAATGCGATCAGCACATAACTGATGATATCCACGATATTTGTCACGGAAGACATCAGTGTTCCGACTATATCGGTATAAGTGATGATCTGTTCCTCTTTTTCCTTCTTTTTCCATCCGGCTGTTATAAGAATCCAGGATTTTCACCACTTTTCCTTGCTCTCAAAATCCGTCGGATATATGGAAATCTGACTCGGGTTCGCAAAATCCACGTATCCAAGCTTCTGCAGATTATTGTCATAGGAAGCAGTCGCGCTCATTGTCATGGATGTCATCAGCTCTTTCAGATCATCTTCTGTCATATTCATCTGAAATGCCTTTGCAAATGCATCGGTATCAATCTTCATCGAACTTTCAAGCATGTTCTGCAGCTGGGTTCCCACATTTCCCATGGCAGCCTGCATGGCGTTCCCGATTTCTTCTGTGATCTGAGTGACGATCTGATTCATTGCCGAAGTGATCTGTGTCTCAAGCACATCCGAAATTGCTCGGGTATAAGTTCCCATTGCCTTTGCCATGTAACTTCCCATTGTCGCACTTTAACTGGCTCTCCAGCTGATCCATATCGATCACCTCGGAAAGCCCGTTCATCAGACGCTGTTTTCCATCTGCTGTAGCAAGGTAGTTCAGAAAATAATCTCCCATTTTGGTCGGATCTGCTTTTCCATTCGGCTGCAAAGATATGCCGGATAACTACTCGCCAGTTCTTTTGTCAGTTTTTTCAGCTGGTCAGAAGTAATATTTATCACCGTATCTCCAAAATCTCCTGCTGCCAGGTATTCATAATCTCTTTTGCTTCCTCGGTCTGTAAATACTCCGCCAGGTATTCTCCAAATTTATCCGGATCTGGATATCCTTTTTCCGCAACATACTTTTGATATCCTTCCATCACACGCTGTACAAGCTCCTGCATCTGATCAATTGTAATCTTAAACCCACCGGTGCTCTCAATGATCTCCTGCAGATTATCTTTCAGGATCTTCTGCGCTTCATCCGTCATCAGATAATCCATAAAATCTTTCGCCAGATTTGAATAATCTGCTTCTGGATGGAATTTCACATACTCCTGATAACCTTCCATAACACCCTCAGACAACTTCTGCATTCCACCCGGTTTTACGGTAAGATTCAGGCTTCCGATCATATCGCCAAGATTCATCTGTGGCATACCGGACACGTCAAGACTGATCCGATCCAGATTTATCATCCCGGACAGATCCAGAGAATCCCCACCCATCCGGAATGCATTTTCCAGATTCAGGGAATCTGCTGACAACATATCACCGGAAAATCCACTGTCGTCTAAAACAAATGCTTTCTGAAGTGCATCCTCATCTACCGTAAACAGACTGTTCGCATCCAGTCCGTTCTTCTCTTCTGTGGTTCCGAACTGTTCTCCGGTAAATACATTCTTGGATGGATTCTCCAGCTGATCTTTACAATCTCACTTTTCGTAGCCTCTTTCGCAACATGCTCGGCAAGACTCTGTGGATAACCGATCCCCGGTGTCAGAGCAGAGGCATTTGCATCCTCTGATGCCTGCACGATTCCGACGATTTTCAAATCTTCGCCCTGATCCACGAGTTTCTTCATATATTCCTTATTATCGGATTTATCCTTCCAGATCTTGTACTGGCTGTCATATTCGTAGCAGTCAGACACATTGACCAGTTTAAAAGTTTTTCCAATAATATCCTCATAGGTATATGTTCCGATATTTGCCGGAGTGTTCACATCTTCTTCATTGATAAACTCCTGGATCATTTCATCCAGTTCCAACTGATCCCGAAGCCCCAGGGTATAGAGAAGAAAATCACTGATTCCACCATCCGAAGTCAGCACCAGCACACATTCATTATAATTCTGCGGCCAGCGTCCCGCCTTCACATCATACTGGTTTTCATAAAGACTTTCTGTCTTCGGCATCTCAAAAAAACATTGGTGCTCATCATTGATGACATCAGGCTGCTGGTGCTTGCACCAGAGCTGATTCCAAGCGACTCAAAGGATTTGTCCGGATTCACCTGGCGAATGGAACCATCCTTGTTCTGCCGATAGATTCTTGGTGAAATATTATAAGAATATTCAACGGCACTGGTATAGTCCTCAATTCCACTTTTTCCTCCATCCAGATATTCTTTTTAAAGACTTCAGATCGTTGGAATCCATCGTGGAAAACATATTGGTCATCATCTGCATAACCTTGACTTCCCCGTCTTTTTTGTCTCCTTCTTATCCGAACTGCCCGAACCACTGTCCATATTGCCTACCATCATCGATGTCATATCAAATCCGGTACTCTGGATCTGAAGCGGATACTCGGAAAGAGTCTCTTCTTCAATTGACTTGATGTAGGCATTGACTCCATTGGAAAGTGCCAGTATCAGTGCAATCCCGATAATTCCAATAGAACCGGCAAAAGATGTCAGAAGAGTCCTTGCTTTCTTCGTCTTTAAGTTATTAAAGCTCAGGGAAAGAGCCGTCAGAAATGACATGGAAGCTTTCCCCATATTCTTATGCTCCGGCTCCTTCATGACCGCTTCATTGACATAAAATTCGTCCGTATCCGAACGGATCTTTCCGTCCTTGAGCGTTACGATACGGGTCGCATATTCTTCAGCAAGCTCTGGGTTATGTGTAACCATTACAACAAGCCGGTCTTTTGCCACTTCTTTTTAAAAGTTCCATAACCTGCACACTGGTCGCCGTATCCAGCGCTCCTGTCGGCTCATCAGCAAGCAGGATATCCGGATCATTGACCAGCGCACGGGCAATTGCCACCCTCTGCATCTGTCCGCCTGACATCTGGCTCGGTTTTTTTATGCAACTGCTCCCCAAGACCAACTTTTTTCAGAGCCTCAATCGCTCTCTTTTTCCGTTCTTCCTTCCCGATCCCAGAAATAGTCAGTGCCAGCTCCACATTGGCAAGCACCGTCTGATGTGGAATCAGATTATAACTCTGAAATACAAAACCAATTGTATGATTCCGATAGGAATCCCAGTCTCTGTCTTTATATTTTTTCCGTAGAAATCCCGTTGATGATCAGATCACCACTATCGTACCGATCCAGTCCACCGATGATGTTAAGAAACGTCGTCTTTCCCGAACCACTCGGTCCCAGGATCGCAACAAATTCATTGTCCCTGAAATTCAGGCTTACATCATCCAGTGCCTTCTGTACCAGCGTACCTGTACGGTATTCTTTGCAGATATGTTGAATTTGAAGCATAAAAATTCTCCTTTTAAGTTGTAACTCATGAAACGCGTATGTTTCATTGTACACCCTTAAAAAGGAGAAAATCATGTCTTTTAGAAAAATTTTATTCTTTATTTTCTGAGAAGTTCTTTTCCCGAAATACCTGGCTCTGTCATATTGACCGGATCCAGAACGGTTTCCATCTCTTTTTCACTTAAAAGACCTTCTCTGAGGATCAGATTACGGATGGATTCCCCGGTCTTCATTGCTTTTTCGCAATCTCCGCTGCTTTCTCATAGCCTACATGCGGACAGATTGCAGTAATTACGCCGATGCTGTTCTCTACCAGCTGACGGCATCTCTCTTCATTGGCTGTGATTCCTGTCACACAGTTGTCAATAAAGTCTGCACTGCATATGCAAGTGTATCGATCGACTGGAACAGACAGTAGAATACGATCGGTTCAAACGCATTCAGTTCCAGCTGTCCACCCTCTCTTTGCCATCGTGATCGTCACATCATTTCCAATGATGTTAAATGCGACCTGGTTCACTACTTCCGGGATGACCGGATTCACTTTTCCCGGCATGATCGAAGAACCATTCTGCTTTGCCGGAAGGTTGATCTCACCAAATCCGGCTCTTGGTCCGGATGACATCAGACGCAGGTCATTGGCAATCTTGGAAAGTGTGACTGCACACGCTTTCACTGCACCGGATACTGCCACAAACGGATCCAGGTTCTGGGTTGCATCGATCAGATCAAAAGCCTGACAAACTGAATATCAGATATTTTTGAAAGATTCGGAACAATGCGGCTTACATAGGCTTCATCTGCATTGATTCCGGTTCCGACTGCCGTTCCACCCATGTTGACGGTACGCATCTCGTCCATCGCATTCTCCATACGGTGGATATCACGCATGATGGCATCGGAATATGCCTTAAATTCCTGTCCCAGACGAATCGGAACTGCATCCTGCATTTGGGTGCGTCCCATTTTGATCACATGGTCAAATTCCTCTGCCTTTTGCAGAGCGCTCCATGAAGTCTGAGCAGTTCTTTTTTCAGATTCTGAAGAAGTCTGAGTGAAGTCATCTTGCCAGCTGTCGGAATAACATCATTTGTGGACTGTCCGCAGTTTACATCATCATTCGGATTTATTGCTGAATAATCTCCCTTTTTCCCGCCAAGAATCTCAATCGCACGGTTGGCAATGACTTCGTTTGCATTCATGTTCAGAGAAGTACCCGCACCTCCCTGCATCGGATCTACGATAAAGTACTCATGCAATTTTCCTGTAAGGATTTCATCACATGCCTGTACGATTGCTTTTGCCTTTTTCTTTTCCAGAATCCCACTCGCAGTTGGTGATCGCAGATGCTTTCTTTATGTACGCAAGACTGTTAATAATTTCCGGATGCATATTCAGCCCGGTAATACGGAAATTCTCCGCAGCACGCAGTGACTGTACCCCGTAATATACATCTCCTGGAATATCTTTTGCCCCTATTGAATCCTGTTCTACACGATAACCTGTCTTGTTTTTTTTCCATTTTCCATCTCAAAATCCCTCGATTTTCCATTTTTCTCTGGCGTATTGCCTTTGTTGTTTTCATTATAGCTCTGTGTTACAATATAATCTAATACATATATTTTTATAGTAACTATAATTTTAAAACTATGTCAAAGGAGAATACCTATGTTTCAGGGAATGGAATATGTCTATGAAGTTTATCTGGGAAAAAAGCTTTTTCTAAAGGCGGCTGAGAAGTTATTTATCTCACAGCCTTCACTCAGTGCCAACGTAAAGCGTGTCGAGCATCACATCGGATATCCGATCTTTGACCGGAGTACCAAACCACTTTCCCTTACCGAATGTGGGGTACAGTATATCAAAGCGGTAGAAAAAATAAAAAGTATCCAGAATGAATTTGAAGGATTTGCAAACGACTGGGGCGACCTAAAAAAGGAACACTCACCCTCGGAGGAAGCAACTTGTTTTCCTCCTGGATCCTGCCTCCGCTGATCGCGGATTTTGCCCGCAGATATCCTCTGATCCAGATCAGCCTGATTGAAGAAACCACTGCCAATCTTGCCCGTATCTTTGCGACACGGGCAGCTGGATCTGATGCTGGACAGCAGTGTTCTGGATGCCACCATCTACGGCTGCCGTAAATTTCAGGAAGAGCACCTGATCCTTGCTGTTCCGGGAGCATTCCCGATCAATAATACGCTGCGCTCCTATCAGCTTCCTGTAGAAGATATCCTGAGCAAAAAATTTCTGGAAGAATCCTGTCCTCCCGTTCCTCTGACACGCTTTAAAAGTGAGCCTTTTATTATGCTGAAACCGGAAAACGACACTGGAAAACGTGCCCGTATGATCTGCCGGAACAATCTCTTTGAACCAAATATCATCCTGAAATGGATCAGCAGATGACTTCTTACAACATCACCTGCTCCGGCATGGGGATCTCTTTATCGGAGATATCATGCTCTCAAAAAGTACCTCTTACCTCTGATGTGGTGTACTATAAGCTTCCTGCAGGCGAAAGCAGCCGTGACATCCGGTTCTACTGGAAAAATGGTCGCTACCAGACAAGGGCAATGGAAGAATTTTTAAAAATGGCGTGCCAGTAAGGCACGCCACTTTCCTGCAGAACAGATACTATCTATTTGTCTGCAATCTTGGATCCGACAAATAATTCTTCTCTACATAAACCTACTCACTTCTCAGTGCATCGATTGGATTCATGTTCGCCGCCTTCACCGACGGAAGGAGTCCGAAAATAATTCCGATCAGTGTGGAAAATACTACTCCGACCAGAATGGACACTCCGCTGATTGCTACCGGAACTGCTGAGACTGCGGAAATAATATAGGCAAGCGCAATCCCTCCTGCCACACCGATCAGACCTCCGAGAAGGGTAAGTACTGCCGCTTCCGTCAGAAACTGCGTCAGGATCCTTCTTTTTCTTGCCCCCAGTGCCTTTTTTCAGACCGATTTCTCTCGTTCTTTCTGTCACAGACACCAGCATAATATTCATAACACCGATCCCGCCAACCAGAAGTGAAATGCTTGCAATCCAGAGCATTTGCTGGTTCGTCGAGTTGCTGATCTCCTGGATCTGGTTCGCCTGTTCCAGAAGATCTTCCCCTTTATACTTTATCGTCTCATCAGACACGGTCAGGTAACTGTTCAGGATATCTGCCGCCTTTTCTCCTGCCGCAGTCATCTCATCTGTGCTTGTCGCACGGACAACCAGATTCTGCGGTTCATCGTACTGATAAATAATCGGCCACAGTGTATCCGGAATACAGATCGTTCCGCTTCCATCCGTGGATACATAACGATAATAGTCTTCCATCGAATTGATCACCGGCTGCGAATTTTCTTTTCTCGCCATCATACCGATCACCGTAAATGGCTCCCCTTTAACCTCAATAATCTTTCCAATCACATTTCCATCCGGAAATAGAGCTGTGGCTGTCGTTTTATCAAGCAACACAACTTTTCGGTTTGCAGTAAAATCTTTTTCGGAAAAGCCACGCCCTTTTGTGATCTGAAATCCATAGGCATCCAGATAATTGGAATCTATTCCAAAAATATTACAGCTTGCCAGCTTCTGACTGCCTGCATATACAGCATCATATTCATTCCGTCTATGATAAAGGGCTGCACTTTCCACCTCATCCAGTGCCTGGATCTCACCAAGTACCTGATCTGAAATCTCCGGTATTCCATCCGGAACCTCCTGATAAGACAGATCCAGTGTCCAGTCTCCCTGATAAAGCTGGATATTGACCGCATTATTTCCCGCGCCAACCAGATTTTTCTTGATCTGCTCATTGGTTCCTTTGATCGTTGAAACAATTGCAATGATCGATCCGATTCCGATAATAATACCAAGCATCGTCAGCGCAGACCGCGACTTATGACTCCAGATTCCCTGAAATGCCAGTCTGATATCTTCAAGCATCTCCTCACCCCTCATTAATTATAATCATACAATGACTCCACTGTCTTTGTCTTCGCACCCTCTTTTACATTTCTTCCATACGGAAATGCAATCTCATCCTCCATGGTAAGTCCGGAAACGATTTCAATGGAACCGTACATATTTTTTCCAACCTCTACATACTGCTTCTCCAGCCTTCCATGTTTTCCTTTCTTGTATACATAGGAGCGGTTTCCGTCTTCTCTTATGAACATCTGTTCCAGGTAAATCAATTCCCACTGTCACCCGAAAGTCCGTCTACGGAAATACTGACACCCTCACCAGATGAAAGGTCTGCATCTTTCTCAACCACTGCAGTAAACGGATAGTAGGACATATTAGGATTCTCGCTGCTCTTCATACTTTCAACCGGTGAATTACCGATGCTGGTGATCGTTGCCTCATAAGAGTTCCCCGTATTCCAGGAAGTCACCATCACAGTCATACCCTCTTTTAATTTATCATATGCTGCTTTCGGCAATCCCTCCGATTACATAACAACCATTTTTTCCGTTCACAGATATAACCGGTTTATTCTCCAGCTTTGCCTCTTCTTCGTCAAGTACAGCTTTTACCGTTCCCTCTACTGTACTCTTTACAACACCATTATTTACTTTTTTATCCAGCTTTTTCAATTCCAATTGTGCTGTTCGCTTTTTCAGATCCAGGTCCTTGATCTTCTGTTCTTTTTCCTGGATTTGCTTTGCCTGCTCTTCCCTGGTCATTCCATCTGCCTCTCCCGGATCCGGCTCCTCATATCCACCAGGATTATCCGGTTCATCCGGAATTTTCGGCTCTTCCGGTGTCTCCGGCTGTTCCGGATTTTCAGGCTTTATCACCTGTCCGGTCTTTCCGTCCAGCGTCCAGGAGTATAAAAGAAGCGTCGGTTCCTTCTCCTGATCCACTACATCAAAGATACAGACTGCCCTTTCTTCCAGCATTTTCAGCATGAACTCCGCATTTACCGTTGCTCCCGGCGCACAAAGATAGCGATACGGCTTTTCTTTTGTTCCATCTCCATCTTCATTATAAGGGCAGCGTCCTTTGTAATCTCTTTATAAATGATCTTATCCTTCAGTTCTTCCGGAAACGGTTTCCCGATTGATGGTTTTTCCGGTCCTTCCGGATTTTCTGGTGTCTCCGGGCTGCTCAGGATTTTCGGAAGTATCCGGATTTTCCCCTTCATTTTTCTTTTGCATCCGCAGTCCGTATTATTCCAGGTCTGGTTCCTTTTGCAGTCATTTTCCGCAGCTTATCCTGGCTTCGTTCAACAGACGAAACAATCTTTGCATTTTTTTTCAGCTGCTCTAATTCTGCCTTTTGATTCTGAATATTCAGTTCAATCCCTGAATCTCCATCTGCTTCATTTCCTGCTCAAGTCCTGCAAGCGTAGTATCATAGGCAACCAGACGATCGCCGATCTTCACCGTATCCCCTGATTTGACATAAATCTCCTTGATCGTAAGGGTATCATCATGGTAAATGTCCTGGCTCGCACCTGCCTGCACCTTCGCATAATCATAAATATCCGATTCTGAATACCATCCACCATTACTCATACTGGCTACCGGTGCTACCTTGACCGCTTTTTTCACTTTTTTTCATTGCAAATAAAAGTCGCCTCAATGAAACATACACAGACAACCAAAGCAATCCCGATCTGAAGAATTTTTTTTCTTATTTTCTTTTTGAAAAGTCATCCTTTATTCCCCTCTTCCATGCCTCCTGCCTGTACATTTTCGTTCTTCTGAACGCTGCTCCTTCTTTACATTCTCCATCCGGCCAGACAATGTAATCCGTCTCTTTCAGTCCTTCTGTAATTTCCCATGTATCCTGCTCCTCATCATAAGCACCAAGCTTTACAGTTCTCTTTTCCAGTCTGTCCTTTTTATTTGCTACCCAAACGTAAGGCTCTTTCCCGTCTGCATCTACAATATAAGCAGTCATCAGATGTAATCCCTCTGTATTTACTCCGGTTCCAGGCTCGATATATACATGCTGTCCCAGCATCAGACCATCACTGGTTTCAAGCGTTACATAAAATGGATACTTAGTTGCCCGGGCAGAAGAATCCGAACCGGAATACATCTCGCTTTGTGAACTGCTCTCCGGATTTTCTGTGTCAATCACATCCACAGATCCCTTCCAGATTTCCTCCTGGTTATTCCTTGCCCGCACCGTCACATCCATTCCCGGCTGAAGCTCACCGATATTCTGTTCACTGATTTTTCCCTTAATTCGGTATTTTCCGGTAGAAAGAATGCTCATAAATGCCTGCTTTTCTCCACTGTAATCATCATAACCAGGATCCGGATTGATCTCCTGGATAATTCCTGCAATCGTGGATGTCACCGTGGATGATTCCAGACTCTTCTTCGTCCGGTTCACTTCCAGTTCTTTTTTTACTTTATAATTATATTCTTCCTGTTTTACATTCGTCTGTAGCTCCTGGATCTGCGTTGTATAAAAAGCTGCTCACCTGCCGGTGCATTCTTTTCTCTGTCGTTAAAGGCCGCAATCTGTGAATTCAGATTGGAAATACTGTTTCCTATCTTTTCCAGCTCCAGATTTCCCTGCTCCAGTGTCATTGCAAGCTCCTCTGTATCATATTCAAAGAGTTTCGTCCCAGGCTCCACTTCCTGCCCTTTTTCCACGAAAATCTCTTTCACTTTCTGTCCTTCTGAAAGTGAGATTTTCAAAGTATCCTGCGCCTCCACAACGCCTGCAAAGCGGTTCACGGTTCCGCTTCCGTTTCCGGTGATCACGCTGACTTTATCCGCGTAGTAGATGTTCTTCGCGGAATCCTTTCCCCCCTCCTGAAACCATGTGCAGGATTGCGGCAATCAGAGCGACTGCAAAAATAAGGCATCCAATAAAAATCACCTTTTTCTTCACCATCAGATTGTCTTTGAAATTCCCATTTACATTCATTTTCATTCCCTCCTCATCATTCTACTTTTAAGGTGTAAAAGTTTGTTGAAGTTAGTCCGACAAAGTGTATATAGAAAGTGCTGCGGCTTTCCTTCGGCAAACCATTCCGAGGAACCTCTGAAAGCGGGAATCGTGTTCAGCAAAGGCTTCCACGATTCCTGAGTTTCCTCTCCATTGCCTCAATAAGGAAGCCGCAGCACTTTCCAGATCCAATTTGTCCCTCTAAGTTATCGCACTATACCCTCACCACATAACTTAAGTTCCAATGTCCAATTATAGTTTCAGTATACTGGAAAACAGTTGGAAATACTATTTAGATTTTCTTAAATTTTCGTTCATTTCTATGTCATATAATCTTTTGACTGAACTCTCGTTCTTTTTATTTCTACATAAATAATCTCCCCACAACAATCGCTCCGTAACTTTGTCCATAACCTTCAACTCTTCACCGCATATATCCCATCTGTTCTGTGGAGATATTTAGTAGTGTTGCCAGTTTTGCTCTGTCCGGCTCTGCCTGATTAAGCATCACGATATACTCACTGTTGGAAATCATCGTACTTGCAAGAACAGAATCTAACAAATTAAAACAGGCAATCTTCGCCTACTTATTTTAGAAGAATGAGGCGAAGTTTCACACGCCAGTTGGGAAATTGAAATTCCCCAACTCACTCCCCAACTTTTACCCAATTCCATGCATAAATAGCGGTAATTTTCGATAAGTCAAAATTTATTCCTCAACACTAAAAAAGGTCCACCGGACCTTTTGTCGCATGCTTGGCAACGCAAAAAACCTTGAATCATCCCATTTTCATAGGAGATTCAAGGTTTTTCGTTGATTTACATGATAATCATACGGTTCAAATTCTTATGCGAACTGTAAGATTATGCGTTCATCTGAGCTGCAACTTCAGCTGCGAAATCTTCATTTTTCTTTTCAAGACCTTCACCTGTCTCGAAACGAACGAATTTCTTCAGAGTGATAGTTGTTCCGTTAGCTTTTCCAACTTCGTCAAGGTATTTAGCTACAGACTGTTTTCCGTCTTCAGCTTTTACGTATACCTGATCTAACAGACAGATTTCCTTCATCTCTTTGTTGATACGTCCGGAAATCATTCCCTGGATAACCTTTTCCGGTTTCTGAGATTCTTTCGGGTCGTTCATGATCTGAGCAAGAAG
>VOFH01000191.1_pt1 | contig 84311 bp, 70 predicted proteins | sample 5384091 | NCBI WGS metagenome assembly VOFH01 (sample SAMN12384727, study PRJNA508395) | human gut metagenome | isolation source: healthy gut G | host: Homo sapiens
CCGATGGCCGCGGCCGCGGCCTTGGCCTCCTCGAGGTTGTAGGTGATCTGCGACGGGATGACCGGCTCGCCGATGCTCTGGCAGAGCTCCTTGAACTGCTCGCGGTCCTCGGCGCGGCGGATGCTGTCGCTGTCCGTGCCCAGAAGCTCGACCTGGCACTCCTTGAGCACGCCCTTCTGCTCGAGCTGCATCGGCGGTGGCCGAATTTCATCTTGAAGGTCCGCGCGCCGTAAGCCAGCGAAATGAGCTGATGGCCCATGCAGATGCCGAAGATCGGCAGACGTCCCCGAAGCGCCCGCACCTTCTCGATCACGGGCCGGACGTCCGTGGGATCGCCCGGACCGTTCGAGAGGAAGATGCCGTCGGGACGGAAGGCGAGAATCTCCTCGACCGAGGCGTCGAACGGGACGACGGTGACGTTGCATCCCTTCTCGTTGAGTTTGCGGATGATGTTGTACTTGATGCCGCAATCGACGGCCACCACGTCCCACCGGTGGTTGGGCGTGCGCGAGAACCAGCGCTTGCGGCAGCTCACGCGCGAAACCATGTCGTGCGGGAGGTCGTATTCGCGCAGGCGGCGCATCGCCTCCCCGGAAGGCGTCGCGGCGTCGGTGACGAGTACCTTCTGCGAACCCTCGTCGCGGATGATGCGCGTCAGCGTGCGGGTGTCGATGCCCGAAACGGCCGGGATGTTGTGCTCCTCGAGCACCTCGTGCAGCGTCTTCGTGTAACGGAAGTTCGAAGGCGTGTCGTTGTACTCGCGGACGATCATGCCGCCGATGGTCGGGAATTTCGTTTCGTAATCCTCCTCGGCCGTGCCGTAGTTGCCGATCAGCGGATAGGTCATCACGACCATCTGATCGGTGTAGGACGGATCGGAGAGAATCTCCTGATACCCCACCATCGAGGTATTGAAGACGATTTCGTTGATCGCCTCCCGGTCGGCCCCGAATCCGTAGCCGTAAAACTCGCGGCCGTTCTCCAGGACAATTTTTTTCGTAAATGGCTTCATCCTTATCTATTTGAATTTCATAGTTTCCGCGAACGTCCCGGCACGGGCACAGTCCCCTTCCCGCGCCGCAACAGGATCCACCGCACGGAGCCTTCTCCGCTTCCGGCCGGTCCCCGCGCCTCTCAGTTCCGCCCGTCGTAGGCCACGCGCCCGCCGACCACCGTCAGCACGGCGCGTCCCCGGGACGGGCCATGCGGCGAAAGGCGTAGCGCGCCCCTTCGAACGGAACGTCGCCGGATCGAGACGGTACTCCGCCTCCAGGTCCAGCACCGTGAAGTCGGCCTCGTCGCCGGGCTCCACGCCCCCTTCGAGGCCGAATATCCGCCGGGGCGCGAGGGCCATCGCCTCGACGAGTCGCCCGAACGGAATCGTTCCGGGCAGCACCAAATATCTGTAAAGCAGCGGAAAAGCACACTCCAGCCCCACGATGCCCATGGCGCTGCGGGCCAGTCCGCGCAGCTTCTCTTCGGCCGTATGCGGCGCATGGTCGGTGGCGATCACCTCGATCGTCCCGTCGGCGAGGCCCTCCACGAGCGCCTCGCGGTCTTCGCGGCCGCGTAGCGGCGGATTCATCTTGAAACGCCCCTCCTCCTTCAGATCCGCGTCCGTGAGAAGCAGGTAGTGCGGAGCCGTTTCGCAGCTCACGCGCAGTCCCGACGCCTTGGCCTGCCGCACCAGACGCACGCTCTCCTTCGTGGAGACGTGGCAGACGTGGTACTGGCAGCCCGTTCGGGCCGACAGTTCGATGTCGCGCTCCACCTGCCGCCACTCGCTCTCGGAGCAGATTCCCCGGTGGCCGCGCTCGCGGCAGTACACGCCGTCGTGGATATACCCGCCGCGCAACAGATCGTCCGCCTCGCAATGGGCCACGATCGGCCGGCCGACGGCCGCCGCACGGCGCATCGCCTCCTCCATGAGTTCGGCCGACTGCACGCCGCGTCCGTCGTCCGAAAAGCCCACGACCCAGGGGGCCAGCGCCCCGAAGTCCACCAACTCCCCGCAGCCGCGCTGCCCCATCGTGATCGTGCCGTAGGGTTTCACGCGCACCGCGGCGTCGCGGCGGATGATCTCCATCTGCCGCTCCAGCGTCTCCGGCGTGTCGGGCGCGGGATTGAGGTTCGGCATCGAACAGACCGTCGTATATCCCCCGCGGGCGGCGGCGGCGGTTCCCGTGGCGACGGTCTCCTTCTGCGGAAATCCCGGCTCACGCAGGTGGACATGGACGTCCACCAGTCCGGGGACGACGACCAGTCCGGTCAGATCCACCGTCCGGTCGTCCGGTCGGCGCTCCCCGGCGGGTGCGATGCGGCTCCCCTCGACGGCCAGATCGCCCTCTTCGAAACGGCCGCCGCGGAAAATCCGGGCGCCGGTATATACGGTCTTCATGGTTGCAGGCGCAAAAAAATAGGGCAACCGAAACAGTTACCCTAATGAAACAATAATGCCCGGATCCGCCGGAGAATGAAACCCCGACCAATAGTCCTGCTGCCGGAAAACCCGTGCGGAAGATATGTCGCGGTTGCAATTCATGTCCAGGATTCGAACGTCGCTTAATTGGGTACAAAGGTAGGGCTTTTTCACCGGGCATGCAAAACTTTTCCGGAAATTTTTTCAACAGCCGGCATCCGGTTCCTTCCCCGACGCCCCCGTCCCCGAAGCGGCGCCGTCAGCCGGCGCTTCCGCCTACTTCACGACGATCAGATCGACCCCCGCCTCTTCGAGCGCCGAGGCCATCTGTTCGGAAACCTCCGCTTCGGTCACGATCACGTCGATCTCCTCGAGCGAACCGATACGGCCGAAGCCGCGCTGTCCGAATTTCGAGGAATCGGCCAGCACGATCGTCTGCGAGGCAGCCTCCATCATCCGCCGCGTGAGCTTCGCCTCCTCGATCGTCGAGGTGGTGATGCCGTGCTCGAGGTCGATGCCGTCCACTCCGAAAAAAGACCTTCGAGCAGATGCAGTCGTCGAGCGCCCGGACCGCCTCGCTGCCCGAGACGGACAGCGACTTCTTGTGCACTGCGCCGCCGAGCTGCACCACATCGACGTTCTCGACCTCGTTGAGCAGCACGCCCAGCCGCAGGAACGGCGTGACGATATTCAGGTGATGCCACGGCCGCAGGCGGATCTCCTCGGCGAAGGCGTGGATGGTCGAACCCGACGCCACGATCACCGAGTCGTTGTCGTCGAGCAGCTCCACCGCCCGGCGGGCGATGGCGCGCTTGGCCTCGCGGTTGATATTGTCCTTCACATGCACGTCGAGGTCCGCGACATGGGGATTGGCCGGACGCGCGCTGCCGTGGACCTTGTAAAGGAGGCCCTTGCTTTCGAGAATCTTCACGTCCTTGCGGATCGTGACCTTCGTCACACCCAGTTCGTTGGCGACATCCGTAATACGCACGAACCCGCGCCTGTTCAGCGAGTCGAGAATGTATTTGTGCCGTTCGGCGATACTCAACATAACAACTCCTATTTAGTCATATTCCACTCCGAGCTTCTCCCGCGCGGCGTCAGGCCTCCGACACCCCGGAACCGTACCCGTCGGCCTTCGCGCCCCACATCAGCAGGAAAACCGCCATGCCCGCGACGGCCATCGCCAGAATGCCGACATAGGCCCAGCTCCAGCCGTAGTGCTGCGCCACATAGCCCAGCCCCACGCCCGAGACGAGCGTCGAGGCGTAGCCGAACAGCCCCGTGAGGCCGTTGGCCGTGGCGGCGGCCCGCTTGGTCGCCTGGTTGGCGGCGGCGATGCCGATGAGCGCCTGCGGGCCGTAGATGCAGAATCCGGCGGCGCACAGCGTGGCGAAGAGCAGCCAGATCGGCGCGTCGGAAGGCAGTTGCCAGAAGGCGAAGACGAAGAGCGCGGCGCCCGCCATGCAGAAGACGCAGGTGCGGTGCGCGCGTCCCTTCAGCCACCTGTCCGTCGCCCAGCCCGAGAAGAGCATGCCCAGAATGCCGGCGATTTCGAACATGGCCACGAGCCATCCGGCGTGCTCCATGCTGACGCCCTTCGACTGGCTCAGCAGCGACGGCCCCCAGTCGAGCACCGAGAAGCGGACGATATAGACGAAGAAATTGGCGAATCCCAGAATCCAGATCAGCGGATTGCGGAAGACGTGCTTCATGAGGAACGCCTTGTGCTCGGCCCCCTTCGGAGCGGACTTTTCGCCGCGGGTCTCCGTCCCCTCGAGTTCGGGAAGACCCACCGACGTCGGCGTGTCGCGCAGAAAGACCACCAGACCGACGGCGCCCGCGAAGGCGATCGCCGAAGGAATCCAGAAACACCACTTCCATGCGCCGACATGGTCCGGGCCGCTGCCCAGCGATCCCATGATATATCCGCAGAGGATGACCACCAGCCCTGCGCCGATCGAGTGCGAGGTGTTCCACACGGACATCTTCGTGGCCAACTGCACGGGCGGAATCCAATGGGTCAGCAGTCGCGCGCAGGGCGGGAAGCCCGTTCCCTGCAACAGGCCGTTCACGACCCACATGACCCCCATGAAGAGGATCATCGTATTGGTGAAGCGGTCGCCGGTGTGCTCGCCCGTGATCCAGTAGGAGACGTCCTCGCCGAATCCGAAGGCGAAGTTGGCCAGTGCGCAGAGCCCCAGGCCGACGGCCATGTACCAGCGGGCGTTCATCCTGTCGGCCAGGATGCCGTTCAGGAAGCGCGAGAATCCATAGACGAGCCCGTTGAGCGTCAGAAAGACGCCGAGACTCGTCTTCGAAATGCCGAGGTCGGCCTCCAGGCCGGGCATGGCCAGCGAAAAGTTCTTCCGCACGAAATAGAAGAGCGCATAGCCCACCATCGTGGCGAGGATGGTGCGCGTCTGCCAATATTTGAACCGTTTTGCCTGTTCCGGTGTCATTACGAAATGAAAGTTAGCAGTTTCTCAACAAAGATACGCCTTCCGAAGCAAAAAACCGCGCCCGGAGCGAAAAAAGTCGCGAATTTTCCTCCGACGGACGGTTCCGTCAGCGGATCTCCCAGATACAGCCCGGACCGAACAGACGGTCGAGCCACTCCTCCATCCACCCGCAGCGGAACACCGTGTCGATCACCGAGTAGCGGCTCCGCATGTAGGGAATCCGCGCGAAAGCCTCCCGGAACCGGGCGCGCGACACCCCGATCTGCTCCGGCTCGCAGGGCGCTCCGACGAGCCGCAGCCGGCGGTGCACCTCCCCGAACGGAATGATCTGCCGGCGAATCCGCTCCCGGAGTTCGGGCCATGCCTGCCGCAGCCGCGTCAGTTGTTCGTACAGCCCCTGCCGATCGACATACTTGCCGTACGTCTCCTTCAGACCGCGGGCCACCAGCTCGGGATCGCCGGCGAAGACGGCCCGGATGTCCCGCTCGGTCTCCTCCCACGACTTCCATGCGGCCACGCAGCCCGCGACGTCGAGCCGTTCGACGGGCGCCTCGAGCAGCATCTCAAGAAAGGCCGTCGAGGCGAGCGTGCCGATTCCGACCTTGAAACCGTGCGAAACCGACGCTCCTCCGAAGCGCAGGTGCTCCATGTCCCACAAATGGCTGAACTGATGCTCGGCCCCGGAGGCCGGACGGCTCGACTGCGCGGCCTGCATGGCGAAACCGCTCAGCAGAAGCCCTTCGGCCAGCCGGCCGACCTTCCCGACGTCGCCCGCATGCACGCTCGTCGGATCGCACAAAGCCTCCGGCAGTCCGTCCTGCACGAGCGAGAAGGCGAAATCGTCCATCGCCTCGGCTCCCACGGCGTCGGCCAGCATCCAGTCGGCCCCGGCGGGAATCTTGGCGATCAGATCGGCATACCCCGAGGCGGAGAGCGCGGCGGGGGCCGCGGCGGCGATCGCCGGGTCGAAAACCATGCCCAGCGGCGCCGGGCAGTCGAACGTCTGCTTGTTGCCGTCCCGGGTGATCGACGCCCCGTAGGCGGTGTATCCGTCCATCGACGCGGCCGTACCGACCACCAGATAACGGCGCCCGTTGTGGTGCGAGGCGAGTTTCGCAAGGTCGTTGATCACCCCCGACCCCACGGCCACCGGCACGGCGTCGGTTCCGGCGAGCAACGCGTCGAGCCGTTCGACGTAGCCCCATTCGGCGTAGAGCCCGGGATCGGCGAAGACACAGGGCTCGTCCTGCCCGATTCCGGCCTCGCCGAGAATCCGGTGCACCTCCTCCCCGGCCACGCGCCACGTATTGAGGTCGGCGACCACCAGCGCCCGGCGCCCGGGAAACAGTTCGACAAAAAGTTCCGCCGCACGAGGCAGCGTTCCGACCCCGAACGCCAGCGCGCGGGTGTCGGTCGTGCGCCGGAGCGCACTTTCGATCTTATTCATAATATCGGTATCCGTTGATTTCAGGTAACATGGGAAACCGCCCTGCGGCAGGTTCCCGGCAAAGGCCCCGGGGACTGCGCGGATGCAGTCCCCGGCTGCCTGTCGTCGTACCGGTCCGGAACGCTACTGCGCCCTGCGGACCTTGAGGTTATCGAGCCACATCCGGTGCTGGGCCTTGTCGTTCTCGAGCGCCGTATAGATCCGGATGCGGGTCGCGGCCGTAGCCCCCGAGATACGGACCCGGTGGTTCGTATAACGGTAGGAGTCGGTCCGCCCTTCGCCGCGCATCGTCGCGGCCGTCACGTTCCGGAGCTCCGCAGTCAGTCCGTCGCCGGAGATCACGGCCTGCCCGGAGGTCTCGCCCGAGACCCCGGCGATCGTGCCGCCGCCGAGAATCTCCACATAGAACGGAGCGTCCGCATCGGAATTCGAGGGCGACATCATGTCGCCGCCGCTGCTCGGTTCGTAGTAGGAGCAGGCATCCAGCTCGAGTTCCAGCTCCGTGGGACCGGTCAGCCCGGGGAACGCCGGCAGCGTGAGCCAGGCAGGCTTGCTGCCGCCGCCGAACTTCATGTACCCGGCCGCCATGCCCATATTCGAACTGTTCTTCGTCCAGTCGTCGAGGTCCCAGGCCGGCAGGTAGGCGTCGAAATAGGACCGTTCCGCCTTCACGGCCTGACAGTAGATCGAGTTCTTGTCGCCCGGGGCCGTGTAGTCCACCCGGTCCGGATCCGAGAAATCCTCGGTCGCGCCGTAGCTGAAGCCGTAGGCTCCGTACAACGGCTGTCCGCCCGTAGGCATTCGCTCGAAATCGGCGTAAAGCAGGCAATCCGCGTGATCGGCCGCGGGGTCGGCATCGGTCGTCACCTGCACGGCGGCCCATTCCGAATCGAGGTAACGCTCCGCGTCGGCCGTCGAACGGCGGCGCATCTCGAGCGTATAGGTCGTCGAAGGCGCCAGCCCGCCCCATACCAGACGGTAGTACCTGTATTTGGCGAAGTTGAACGATTTGTACGCCTCGACCGACCGGATCACCTCGCCCGCGGCGTTCTTCACGCGGAAATCGTACGTGTCCGACGTCGTGACGGGCTGCTGCGCGAGCGCCTCGGACGACAACTCCCATTCGAGCACGGCCAGTCCGTGCGTCTTGGCGAAAATCCGCACCGACGGGGCGATCAGCGGCTGCGGGTCGGTCGTCACGAGCTGCGCGACGGCGGCGTCCGAATCGTACTCGCCCGCCTCGGCGGCGGCCTGCGCCACCACAGAAACCGTGTACTCCGTACCGGCCTGCAATTTCCCGAAGGTGTAGGAAGTCTCCCGCACCAGAGCCGTCTCCGCAGCCTCGCCGCCCGCAGCCGGAACGGCCGAAACCCGGTAGCCGTAGGCTCCGCTCACGGCACTCCACGACACCGTGGCGCCGGTCGCCGTCGCCCCGCCGACCGAAAGCCCGGCCGGTGCGGCCAGCTTTTCGTCGGCGAAGCCGAGGGTTCCCACGTTCTTCGATGTCTCGTCGGAATCGAATTCGGCATTGCCGGCACAGAGCGCCTTCACCGTGAAAAGGTAGCGCCCGGGGACGAGACCGGTGAACTCGTAGCCCGCTTCGGCCGTCTCCACCGTCTTGCGGAAATCCGGGTTGCTGCGCGCCGCCAGGGAGATCTCATAGGAGGAGGCGCCCTTCACGCCCTCCCAGGCGACCGCGATCGACGTGTCGCCCGGCGTGTAGGCGATCGACCCGGCGTCGGGAGCCGGCAGCTTCTCGGTCACCTCCGTCTCGTCGGAACCCATCACGACGATATTGTCGATATTGATGCGATACCCTGCGCCGTCGAGCGATTCGGCGCATATCTTGATCCGCGTCTTGTTCGTGGCGTCCTGCACGGTGAAGCTCAGCGTCTTCCACTTCCTGTCCGCCGCCGAGGACTGCGTCGGCAGCACCGCGGCATCGACCTTGCCGTTGAGCACCGTGCCCGCCCCTTCGGCCGAAACGAGGTAGATTCCCTCCTCGTTGTCGAAACGCAGGAAATCGACCGACACGACGACGGTCTCCGGGACGGCCGACAGTTGCTCCAGCTCGGGCGTCATGATCCAGCCGCCGTTGTTCGTCACACCCAACTTCACATAGCCCGGGTGTTCGTAAACGCGCTGCCCGTCCCACTTCTCCACGCCGCGGTTGATGCGGTACTCCTCGGACATCGTCTTGAAAACGTCGTTCGTACCGTCCGACCCGGCCGTGATCACATCCGGTTCGGAAGGCTCCGTACCGACGAAGTCCTTGCCGGCCGTCGCCGAACCGTTGGGGCCCGGTCCCTTCCGGTTATCGGGGTAGTTGCCGCCCCAGACGAACAGGTCGAAGCCCATGCGGAACAGCTCGTTCGACGAATTGACGCTGCCCTGCACCTCGCCCTCGAACTTCACTTCGCCGTCGAGTGAAAACCTCACCCGGCAAACCAGGTCGCCGAGCGAGGAGGGCGTTCCGGTGATCGGCACCGAAATCGTGCCGCTGCCTTCGCGCTCGATCTCCGTCTCGAAAGTCTCCTCGATCCGCAGTCCGTCCGAACCGGCTCCTGCGAGCGAAGCCTCGACGAGCACCCGCTCGCCGCCGAACGCCTTGTCGTAAACGATATCGAGCGAAGCCGCCGACTCCGAGCCCGTGCGCAGCGATCCCGAAATCACCGGATCCTCGACCGAGAAGCGGCCGTCGGACTGCGTAACCGTCACGGCGACTTCGCCGCCGGCCGATTTCAGATAAAGGTAGCCGGTGCGCTTGCCGCCCGGATTGCGCTGCGCCGTAACGGTCACATACTGATAATCCCGACCGTTGCCCACGCCGCTCGCCGGCGAGACCGAGAACCAGGCTTCGCCCGGCTCTCCGGTGGGGTCGGGACACTCCGCGCGCGCCTCCCAGGCCCCGTCGTACCGGACCGAGACACGTGTCGCGGCATCCGCGTTATACGCCAGCTCGACCGCGTCGGAGTCGCGCCTGAGCGGCGCCGCATCCTGATCGTCGGAACAGGCCGCGAGCGAACAGACCGACAGGGCGAGCATCATGCCCATAGAACGTTTCATAAGTTTCATACACAATTCGATTAGAGTAAACAGAACGATCGCCGACAGAACAGCGGGACAGAGGTCCCGGAACGGCACTTCTTTACCCTGCAAAAGAATATGAATCGAATAACCTGCACGACAAAAGTAAAAACTATTTTTCTTTTTCACAAATCAAACCATACGAAAAACAACTTTTAGAAAGAAAAATTTTCCTTTAATAACATTTACACAACTCTGAAACACTTTTATAACAAACTTTCCCGACTTTCGCACCGAAACAATAAAACACATATCAATCAATATGTTACACACAACCATTCGCAAAGCAAAAGATCCGGCGAAGAATAAAGAAACACATCGGAAGAAATTTTTCGCACCAAAAGTTGCATAAAAAGAAATAAAAACATAAATTTGAAAACCAAAAGAAACCAACAAAACTAAAACCTTAATTTTTAAAATTTTTCAACAGCCCTCTTCCCACAGGATATAATCGGAAACAACCTGCACGGCCGTTCGATCGACGCTTCGTATATATAATAAGGTATATCGGCGGAACGGCGAAAACCGATTAATCACTAAACACGCAGTACAATGAAACAATGCTACTCGCCCAGCACGGACGCCGCGGAGAAGAACCGCCCGCGCATCCGGAACCTCGCGCTGGCACTGCTCTTCGCTCTCCTCTCGCTGTCCGTCGGGGCACAGAACGGAGGGGGGGGGTCCGTGTCGGGCATCGTGAAAGACCCGAACGGACAACCCGTTCTCGGCGTCACGGTGGTCGTACCGGGCACGACCCGCGGCACGACCACCGATGCCGACGGCCGCTACACGATCGAAGCCGCGACGGGAGAAACCTTGAACTTCAGTTATATCGGGTATAAACAGCAGACGCTCCGGGTGAACGGACAGACCCGCATCGACGTCACGCTCGAGGAGGACAACACCAGCCTCGAAGAGGTGGTGGTGGTCGGATACGGCCTCCAGAAACGCCGCGACATCGTAGGTGCGGTCGAGACCCTCTCGGCCGAGACGCTCGAGGAGCGGAACGGCTCGTCGATGAGTATTTCGCGGTCGCTTCAAGGCGCCATCCCGGGCCTGACGATGACCTTCTCCGACGGCAAGCCCAACCGTGCCGCCACGATCCGCATCCGCGGCGCGGAAAACTCGATCGGAGCCGGCGGTTCGGCGCTCGTGCTGGTAGATGGCGTCGAAACCGACATGTCCACCGTGAACCCCGACGACATCGAGTCGATCACCGTGCTCAAGGACGCCTCCTCGACGGCCGTCTATGGCGCACGGGGTACGTTCGGCGTAATCCTGATGACGACCAAAGCGCCCCAGAAAGGCCGCGCGAAGGTGACCTACAACGGCACGTACACCTTCTACAAACGGGCCACGACGCCGCAGATGGTCACCAACGGCTACGACTTCACCACCTCCTTCCTCGAATCCTACACCAACGCCTACGGCACGGACCCGGCCAACATCAACAATGTCTTCAAGTTCAACCGCACGTGGTACAACGAGCTGGCCCGCCGCAACAGCGACCCGTCGTTCGAGAAATGGCGCATCAACAACCAGAACGCCTACGAATATTTCGGCAACACGAACTGGTACGACGTGTTCTACCGCGACTACACGACCGGCCACCAGCACAACCTGAGCGTGACAGGCGGCGGCGAAACGGCCTCCTACTACGTCTCGGGACGTATCTTCGAGCAGGACGGCATCTACAACGCCGGAGACGAGAAGTACCAGCAGTTCAACGTCAAGGCCAAAGGCGACGTCCGGGTGAAACCGTGGCTGCGCATCGAGAACACGACCGACTTCATGTACCGCTATTCGCACCAGCCGACGGCCCACACCGACATCACGTCCACGCCGATGAACATCAACCGCATGCTCAACCACCAGGCGTTCCCCGTCACACTGGTCACCAATCCCGACGGCTCCTGGACCGAAGCGGCCGTCTACACGGGCTGGGCCGGATTCGTCGAGGGCAACTCGTGGCGCAAGGACCGCAAGTTCGACATGAACAACCGCACGTCGGTGAACCTCGACCTGATAAAGGACGTACTGGTGGGCAACATCGACGTCAGCTTCTACTTCAACCAGACCGACCGCCGGCAGGCCGTGAACAGCTACACCTTCCACACCGGACCGAACAGCTCGGCCGAACGGCCCTCGGGATCGCTCTACGAAGAGCGTTCGTACAACCGCCAGAAGGTGGCCTCGAACGCCACGCTGACCTACACGCCCCGCCTGGGCGACGACCACTCGCTGACGGTGCTCGGCGGCTGGAACATCGAGGACTACACCTACAAGAGCAACCTGATGAACCGCGAGGGCATCATCATTCCCGGCATGCCGAACTTCAGCCTGCTCGAGGGCGAGGCCATCACGCTCAAGGACAACGGCAGCTACGACTGGGGACTCGTCGGAGCGTTCTACCGCATCAGCTACTCCTACAAGGGCAAGTACCTCTTCGAAACGAGCGGCCGCTACGACGGCAATTCGAAATTCCCCTCCAACCAGCGCTGGGGATTCTTCCCGTCGGGATCGGCCGGATGGCGCATTTCGGAGGAGAGCTTCCTCAGGAATGCCGAATGGCTCGACAACCTCAAACTGCGCGTATCGGTCGGTTCGGCCGGCAACGGACTCATCAGCGACACCTATGCCTATCTCTCGACCATGAGCATCTCCCAGTCGTCGCTGCTCAACAACGGCAGCGTATTCAACTACACGGCCGCACCGTCGCCGATCCCCGACGGGCTGACCTGGGAGACGGCTACGACCTACGACCTCGGAGTGGACTTCGAAGCCTTCAACGGCCGGCTGAATTTCTCGGCGGACATCTACCGCAAGAAAACCACCGACATGTACGTAGTGGGCGAAGAGCTTCCGGCCGTCTACGGCAACAGCGCCCCGAAAGGCAACTACGCCGACATGCACACCGACGGCTGGGAGGCCAGCATCTCGTGGCGCAACACCCACACCGTCGGAGGCAAGCCCCTGAGCTACAACATCAAGGTGTCGGTGTGGGACAACACCAGCAAGATCACCCGCTACACGAGCAAGACCGGAACGCTGCCGACCAACTACAAGGTGAACTACTACGAGGGCATGACGCTCGGCGAAATCTGGGGATACCGGTGCGACGGCCTGTTCCAAAGCGATGAAGAGGCACAGACCTACGCCAACTACTCGAAATTCACCAACCGATCGGCCAAATGGTCGGCCGGAGACCCGCGCTACCTCGACCTGAACGGCGACGGATACGTGAACAACGGCAACAACACGATCTACGACCACGGCGACCTGGAGAAGATCGGCAACACGACGCCGCGCTACTGTTACAGCATCCAGGGCGGCATCCGCTGGAACGGCATCGGGCTGAGCATGATGTGGCAGGGCGTAGGCAAACGCGACTGGTATCCGGCCAAGGAGTCGGGCTACTTCTGGGGACAGTACGGCCGACCGTACAGCATGGCCCTGCCGTGGCACACGACCGACCGCTGGTCGCCCGAAAACCGCGGCGCCTACTGGCCGAGGCTGGTGGCCTACGCGGCCTGCGACTCGGGCACGATCCTCTCGCAGCCCAACACGCGCTACCTGCAGGACGCTTCGTACATCCGGCTGAAGAACCTCACGATCGACTACAACTTCCCCAAAGAGCTGATCGGCAAGATCGGTCTCCAGGCGCTGAAGATCTACTTCTCGGGCGAAAACCTGCTGACCTTCTCGCCGCTGAAGAAGCACGCCAAGAACTACGACCCGGAGGGCATCTACGCCGGCGACGCCGACTACGGAACCGGCAAGTACGGCACGGACAACTTCGGCGACGGAGACGGTTATCCCGTGATGAAGTCCTACACGATCGGCCTGACCTTAACATTCTAAATCCGCACGACTTATGAAAAAGACTATCAGCATATTGCTTTCGGCCTGCATTGCGCTGACCTCCTGCGAGAGTTTCCTCGACCGGGAACCGGTCGCCGAGGTGGGGTCGGGCGACTACTTCAAGGACGAAACGTCGCTGCTGACCTACACGAACGGATTCTTGCAGAAGTACACGCCGGGCGTCGAGGATCTGGGCTACGGCGACGGCTATTCGGACATCGTGGCCACGAAACAGTCGTTCACCTTCCTGACCAACGCTTCGTGGACACCCGACCTGCAATCGGGCTGGTCGATCGGCGACTGGACGCCGATCTACAACATCAACTACTTCCTCGCGCACATGCGCGAAGCGCAGGGACTCTCCGAGGAGGTGTACGCCCACTACGAAGGCACGGCGCGGTTTTGGCGCGCATGGCAGTACTTCGAAAAGGTGAAAACCTTCGGCGCCGTCCCCTGGTACGACGCACCGATCGACCCGGAGGACATGGCGGCCCTCTACAAACCGCGCGACAGCCGCGAATACGTCATGGACCGCGTGCTCGAGGACCTCGACTTCGCCTGCGAACACTGCTACGATTCGGGCGCCTGGATCAACTCGGCCCAGATCAACCGCTACATCGCGCTGGCCTACAAGTCCCGCGTATGCCTGTTCGAAGGCACCTACCGGAAGTACCATTCCGTCGATCCTTCGACCGGCAAACCGTGGGAGGACACGCAGGCCTCGGAACGCTTCCTGCGCGCCGCAGCCAAAGCCGCCTACGAACTGATGCAGGCCGGCATCTACTCGATCGTGAACAACCCGGCCAACGTCCGGACGCAGTACCGCAAACTCTTCACCGAGGAAGCGATCGACCGCACGGAGATCATCTGGGCCCGCGAAATGAGCGTCGGCATGACCACCTTCCACGACCTGACGTGGCGCTACACGTCGGGCAGCTACGGACAGCGCTGGTCGCTCGACCAGGACTTCGTGAAGACCTACCTCAACCTCGACGGTTCGCGCCACACGGCCACCGGCGAGGAGTTCGCCCGCGAGGTCGAGAACCGCGACTACCGCCTCGGGCAGAGCATCATCACGCCGGGCTACGAGAAACTCGTCGGCGGCACGGCGACCCCCACGCCGCCGGATTTCACCGTCACGCTGACCGGCTACCAGATCATCAAGTACAACATCGACGACAAGAACTACGAATCGGCCAAGGTCTCCTACAACTCGCTGCCGATCATCCGCTATGCCGAGGTGCTGCTCAACTACGCCGAGGCGAAGGCCGAGCTGAACGAATTCGGCGACGAGGTATGGAACGCCACGATCCGCCCGCTGCGCGAGCGCGCCGGGGTCAGGGGCGACCGGCCCTCCTCGGCCGATCCCTTCCTGCAAACCTACTACGGCATCGACGACTGCGACCTGCTGGAGATCCGCCGCGAACGTGCCATCGAGCTGCTGCTCGAGGGACGCCGCTACGACGACCTGATGCGCTGGCATCTGGGCGAGAAGCTCAACAAACAGTGGTACGGAATCTACATTCCGGCGCTCGACACGCCCTACGATCTCAACGGCGACGGGACGAACGACGTCTGCTTCACGAAGGGCGAGGCCGGCAACGAACCGGGCGTAAGCTACATCCAGGTAGGCGGATCGTCGCTCTACTCGCTCGAGAACGACACCAGCGGACGCCTGCTCTACTCCGTCGGACGCAACTTCGAGGAGAAACGCTACCTGCGTCCCGTGCCGCAGACGGCGCTGAACATCAATCCCGACCTGGGACAAAACCATTATTGGAAATAACCCGCAAACACGCAACGTCACATGAAAAGCATCATAACACTTCTCGCCGCCGTCGCGCTGCTGTCGCCGGGGTGCGCGAACGACGACGACCGTCCGGTGAAGAGCCCGATCGACCCCGAAACGGACTTCTACGGCGTAGTCGCCGACAACCACGGACGCCCGTTGCAGGGCGTCGTGGTGAGCGACGGCTACTCCTGCACGGCGACCGACGAAAACGGCGTCTATCAGCTCACGGGCTGCGAACACTCCTATCAGATCTACGTCTCGGTTCCGGCCGAATACGAGATTCCGCTCGGCGAAGGGCTGCCGCGCTTCTGGCAGCAGATCGCCGCAGGCCGCAAACGCTACGACTTCACGCTCACGCCGCTGGCCGGCGGCAAGGAGAGCGCCTTCAACCTCTTCTGCGTAGCCGACCCGCAGTGTCAGAACAACTCGCACATCGCGCGTTTCGAAAACGAGACCGTGCCCGACATCGCCGGACAGGCGGCCGCATCGGACCTCCCCTGCTACGGCATCACGCTGGGCGACATCGGCTACAACACGGCGAACACGGACTACACCAACGCCGTGTTCCCGCTGATGAAGCGCGCCATGCAGGCTCAAAAGACCGGTCTGCCGCTCTTTCAGCTCATGGGCAACCACGACTACGAGGTGATCTCCGTGTCGAAGGAGGAGTACACCGACGCACACGACATCGCCGCGCAGCGCAACTTCGAATACGCCTTCGGCCCGATCAACTACTCGTTCGACCGCGGCGACGTACACATCGTGGCGATGGACGACATGATCTTCCGCAACCACGACGACTACGCGCTCGGATTCCGCGACGATCAGGTGGCATGGCTCGCCGCGGATCTGAGCTTCGTACCGAAGGAGAAGATGGTGATTCTCTGCACGCACATGCCGCTGCGCGACGGAACGGCGCAAAACGTGCAGGCGGTGCTGGACCTGCTGGAAGGCTATGCCGAGGTGCACGTCATGACCGGCCACACGCACTACGCCGAGAACCTGATCTACGCGGACCGGCATCCGGGCATCTACGAACACGTCCACGGAGCCGTGTGCGGCGCATGGTGGCAATCGACGATCAATACCGACGGCACGCCGAACGGATACGCCGTTTACCGGATCGAAGGGCCTTCGATCGCCTCGTGGAAATACAAAGGCACGGGGCTCGACATCGGCTGCCAGATCCGGCTCTACCGTGCCGGCGACCTCTTCATGGAGGGCTACACGCCCAATTACCGTTTCTCCTACGCCGAGGAGGGGCAGATCGTAGCCAACGTCTGGAACGCCGACGAGACATGGAAGATCGAGGTGTACGAGAACGGCATACGGACAGGCGAAATGGAACCCTTCGGGGACGACGCGACCAAACGCGACGCATGGGCCTCGGGCTACCACTGCGGCGTGCTGGGACGCAATCCGGACAACTACGACCGCACGAACACCTCGCATCTGTTCCACTACACGCTCCGCAACCCGTCGGCCGAAACGGAGGTCCGCGCGACCGATCCGTTCGGCAACGTTTACACGCAATCGCACCTCACGACAGGCTCGGCCGCCGATTACCCGGCCTACGAATGACGCGCAGCCCGATAATTATTCGTATCTTTGAACGATAAACGAAAAACGATCGCATGAAACGCTTTCTTTTTCTGTGCGCCACATCGCTGCTCGCAGCCGCCGCCTGCGGGCAACCCTCGGTGCGCATCGCCCACGGACCCTATCTGCAACAGGTCTCCGAAGACGGTTTCACCGTCGTATGGACCACAACCGTCGATGCCGCGGCATGGGTCGAGGTGGCGCCCGACGACGGCACGCACTTCTACGCCGAAGAACGCCCGAAATACTACGACACCCACATCGGCAAACGCCGCACCGGGCAGTTGCACCGCGTCCGCGTCGGGGGATTGCGCCCCGGCACGACCTATCGCTACCGAATCATGCAGCAGGCCGTGCTCCGCGACGAGGGCAACAAGCGCGTCATACTGGGCGAGGGGTACGGCAGCGACATACTCAAACACGAACCGTACAGAGCCACGACGCTCGACCCGTCCAGGGAGCGGATCGAATGCTGGGTCGTGAACGACATCCACGGGCGGGACTCGATCCTGCGGCAGCTTCTGGCCGACGCTCCGGAACGCAGGCCCGACTTCGTCTGTTTCAACGGCGACATGCTGACGCAGATCGAATCCGTGTCGGAGCTATTCGACGGATACCTCGACACGGCCGCGGAGCTGCTCTCGCCGGCCGGCATCCCGATCTTCGCCACGCGCGGCAACCATGAAAACCGCGGGTCGGCGTCGCACCGCTACCTCGACTACTTCCCCACCCCGACCGGCGAAGCCTACTACGCCTTCCGGCAGGGTCCGGTCTTCTTCCTGATGCTCGACTGCGGCGAAGACAAACCCGACAGCGACATCCGCTACTACGGACTGGCCGCCACGGACGCCTACCGCGCGCAGGAGGCCGAATGGCTGCGGCAGGTGGTGGCCAGCGACGCCTACCGCGAAGCTCCGCTGCACGTGGTATTCCTGCACATGGTCCCGGGCGGCAAGAGCAGTTGGCACGGCGAACAGGAGATCCGCCGGCTGTTCGTGCCGATTCTCAACGAGGCCGAGGTCGATGTCATGCTCTGCGGGCACTACCACCGCTACGGCTGGATCGACGACGGAAGCCGCGGCACGAACTTTCCCATCCTCATCAACTCGAACCGCGACAAACTCGTCGTGAAGGCCGACAGCCGGGGCATCGACCTCGAAGTGATCGACCCGGCGGGCACGACGCTCAAACGCCACCGCATCGACAGCCGGAGCGCGGACACCGCGCCGGACCGACGCCCCTAAACGCCGCTACGCCATGAAAATCGTTCCATACGCGCTTCTCTGCGCAGGGGCACTGTCCTGCGCAGCCTGTTCCGGAGGAGCTTCCGGAACCGAAGGACCTCATTACACGGACATCCGGACCCGCGCCGAACTGCACGAATGGTTCCGCTACTCGCCCGACCGTCCCATAGTCGTCAGCGGACACCGCGGCGGCATGGTCACGGGCTATCCCGAGAACTGTATCGCATCGTTCGAGAAGACCCTCTCGATGATGCCGTCGTTCTTCGAAATCGACCCCCGGCTGACCAAAGACAGCGTGATCGTACTGATGCACGACGCCACGATCGACCGCACCACCGACGGTACGGGCCGCGTCTCGGACTACACCTACGACGAACTGCGGCGATTCCGCCTCCGGGACCGCGAAGGCAACCTCACGCAGTTCCGGATTCCGACGCTCGAGGAGTGCATCCGCTGGAGCCGGGGCAAGACGGTCCTCAACCTCGACATAAAGGACGTGCCGCTCGACGTCATGTCGGCGTTCATCAACCGCCTCGACCCGCCCAACGTCATGTATACGGTGCACGACGCCCGACAGGCCCGGATGCTGCTCGACCGCGACCCCGACGCCATGTTCTCGGCCTGGTGCAAGGACATGGACGAATACCGCGCCTACGAAGAGGCCCGGATCCCGTGGTCGCAGATGCAGGCCTACGTCGGTCCGATGATGATTCCCGCCCGGCAGGAGCTTTACGACAGCCTCCATGCCAACGGCGTGATGTGCATGATCTCCGTCGCGCCGACCCACGACCGGCGGGCTTCGGACGACGAGCGGGTCCGCGGCTACGAACTCGAAATCCCGAGCGGTTGCGACGTCATAGAGACCGACTACCCCTACCTGTTCCGGGACCTCGACCTGCGCCGCACCCGATAATCCCCGAACGATCAACGAAAAAAACAGACCAATGATGCAATTCCACCGTTACCGCTCCGTCTGGGAGCACGAAGAGCTGCTCGGCCGCCTCGGCCGGATCCGCCATGTGGCGCTCGACATGGACGGCACGATCTACATGGGCGGATCGCTGTTTCCCTGGACCGGGGCGTTCCTCTCGGAGCTGCGGGAGCTGGGCATAGGCTACTCGTTCCTGACGAACAACCCCTCGAAGTCGATCGCCGACTACCTCACGAAGCTCGCTTCGCTGGGTATCGCGGCCACACGCGAAGAGATGTACACCACGACGCTGGCCACCATCGACTACCTGCGGGAGCACTACCCCGCAGCCCGGCGGCTGTTCCTGCTCGGCACCCCTTCGATGGTCTCGGAGTTCGAGGCCGCGGGATACGTCCCGACGGCCGATTCGGCGGACGACGTGCCCGACGCCGTCGTCGCGGCCTTCGACATGACGCTCGAATACAGCCGTCTGTGCCGCGCGGCCTGGTGGGCGAAGCAGGGGCTTCCCTACATCGCCACGAACCCCGACCGCGTCTGCCCGACCGACCTTCCGACGGTGCTGGTGGACTGCGGGTCGATCTGCGCCGCGATCGAACACGCCACGGGACGCCGCCCCGACGTCACGCTGGGCAAACCCGACCCGAACATGCTCTCGGGCATCCTCGCCCGGCACGGTCTCCGGCCCGAACAGATCGCCATGGTCGGCGACCGCATCTACACCGACGTCGAAATGGCCCGCAACGCCGGGGCGCTGGGCGTGCTGGTACTCTCGGGCGAGACGACGCTCGACGTCGCCGAGGCGGCCGAGCACCGACCCGATCTCATCGCCGAACACATCGGCACGCTGGGCGAACTGCTCCGCGAAGCCCGCCGGGCATAGTCCGGAGCGCAGGCGCCGACGACGGAACGGGTCCCGGACAAGTCATAACCGACAGTCCGGGGCCCGTTCCGCTTATAGCGCCATAAGAAATACCGAATCCTCGGGAGCGGTTTATTCCGGATGATGCACTATCTTTGCAACGACAGGCAAAAACGCATCTTACAATGGAAACGAACATACTTCTGCCGCTACTGCTGACGCTCGGAGCCGGTCTGGCGACAGGCATCGGCAGCGCCATCGCCTTTTTCGCACGCCGCACCAACAAGCGGCTGCTGTCGTTCTCGCTCGGTCTCTCGGGCGGCGTGATGATCTACGTCTCGTTCGTCGAACTGTTCCAGCAGGCGAACCTCTCGCTCACGGCCGAATGGGGCGTCCGCACGGGCACGGCGGTCACCGTGGCGAGTTTCTTCGCCGGCATCCTCCTGATCGGCGTCATCGACCGGCTGGTCCCCTCGTTCGAGAATCCGCACGAGGCCCACATGGTCGAGGAGATGGACAACCAGCCCCGCAACCCGCACCTGATGCGCATGGGCGTGATGACGGCGCTGGCCATCGGCATCCACAACTTCCCGGAGGGCATCGCCACCTTCACCTCGGCGGTGGACAACATGGCCCTCGGCGTGGCGATCGCCGTGGCCATCGCCATCCACAACATTCCGGAGGGCATCGCCGTCTCGATCCCCATCTTCTACGCCACGGGCGACCGGCGCAAGGCGTTCCGCCTCTCGCTGCTCTCGGGACTGGCCGAGCCGGTGGGAGCCGTGCTGGCATGGCTGGTGCTCATGCCCTTCATGTCGCCGACGCTCATGGGCTGCATCCTGGCCGGCGTGGCGGGTATCATGGTCTTCATCTCGATCGACGAGCTGCTGCCCGCAGCCCGCGAATACGGCGAAGCGCATATCTCGATCTACGGCGTGGTGACCGGAATGGCCGTCATGGCCGCAAGCCTGATTCTGTTGTCCTGATCCGGCGCGGCGGCCGTACGGCAGTCCCGGACCGGAAAAACGCATCCCTCTATGGAAATCCTCCTCCTGCTCGCCGGCCTCGGCCTGATTCTCGCCGGCGCAAGTTTTCTGACGGACGGCTCGGCGGCGCTCGCCAAACGGCTCCGCGTCCCGGAGTTCATCATCGGACTCACGATCGTAGCCGTCGGAACCTCGACGCCCGAGCTGGTCGTGTCGGTGCTCTCGGCCGTCGCCGGAAAGAGCGACGTGGCGATCGGCAACGTCGTGGGGTCCAACATCTTCAACGTATTCGTCATTCTGGGCGTCTGCGCCCTCATACGCCCTCTTCCGCTCACGGCGGGCAATATTCGCCGCGACATTCCGTTAGGTATGGTAGTGTCGCTGCTGCTCGTCGCGCTGGCGTCGGACTCGCTCTTCAGCACCGGGGCGACAGACCGGATCGGCCGTATCGACGGCATCGCGATGCTCGCGCTCTACGTACTGCTGATCGGCTACACGATCCGCCGCACGGGCCGCACCGATGCGGTTCCGGCCGAAAGCGGGGCAAAGTCCCCGACGAAGGGCTGGATCATGGCCGTCATGATTCTCGGAGGGCTCGCGGGACTGATCTTCGGCGGCGAAATGTTCCTTGACAATGCGACGGCCGTCGCACGGCGGCTGGGCGTGAGCGACTCGGTGATCGCCCTGACGCTCGTGGCGGGCGGAACGTCGCTGCCCGAGCTGGCTTCGTCGGTCGTGTCGCTCCTGAAGGGCAAGGCCGGCATGGCGCTGGGCAACGTCATCGGTTCGAATATCGCCAACATTCTCCTGATTCTGGGACTGAGCGCGACGATCCGGCCGCTGACGCCGGGCGGCATCACGGCTCTGGATTTCGGCATGGCGGCATTGAGTTCGCTGGTGCTATTCCTCGCGGCCTTCACATTCCGCCGCAAGGCCATAGACCGAGCGGAGGGCATTTTGTTCCTGGCCGCTTACGCCCTCTACCTCTGGCAGCTCATCAGGTAGCGGTCGATAAGCCGCGGCACGGCATAGTCGCCCAACGTCCCGGTCGGAACGGCCAGCGCTTCGGCGGCAGGCGTAAGCGAAGGGGTCTCGATGCGGTGGAAAACCGCATGGATCGTCTGATGCGAAAGCTGGTGTCGCGCAACAGGCATACTGCCGAGCAGCTGCCACGGCGCATCGCCCAGCAGTTCCGCGAAACGCGGCATCCGCAACAGCGCCCCGAAATCCGCGGCCTCCGGGGTTTCGAGCAACGGAAACTCGTACAAACCCTGCCAGATGTCGCGTCCCGAACGGCGGCACAACAGGGTCCGCCCGCCCGAGGTGATATGAAGGTAATGGAACCAACGGTCGCGCACCTGCGTCCGCCCCTGCTTGACGGGGCGGGAGACGACGGTGCCCGCCGCGAGGGCAAGACAGCGGTCGCCGAACGGACACTCGCCGCAACGGGGCGGGGAGGGCGTGCACCGAAGGGCTCCGAAGTCCATGATCGCCTGATTGTAACGCCCCGGATCGCGCTCGTCGAGCTGCGAGCGGGCCAGTTCGGCGAAGAGACGCCGGCCGGAGGCGGTGTCGATCGGCTCGGCGATGTCGAACAGACGCGACAGGACGCGGTAAACGTTTCCGTCCACGGCGGCATAAGGCAGCGAGTAGGCCGCCGAACAGACCGCGGCGGCCGTATAGTCGCCCACGCCGCGCAACGAACGCACCCCGGCGAAGGTCGTCGGGAAGCGGCCTCCGAAGTCGTCCACGACCTGCCGGGCGGCGGCATGGAGGTTCCGGGCACGGCTGTAATAACCCAGCCCCTGCCAGAGCTTGAGCACCTCGTCTTCCGAAGCGGCCGCCAGCGCGCGGACGTCGGGAAAACGCCCGACGAAACGGAGGTAATACTCCGTTCCCTGCGCCACGCGGGTCTGCTGAAGAATCACTTCGGAGAGCCAGATGCGGTAGGGATCGCGGGTGCGGCGCCACGGCAGATCGCGCCCCTCGCGCGAGTACCAGTCAAGCAATATGTCGGCGATACGGTATGTCATCGTCTGCAAAAATACAACTTCGGAATCGAATTTGAGGTTTGAAACCGAAAACAATTAAAAAAACGGGATTATGGAGAAGAGACACACTTTGACGGACAATACCGCGCTCCGACGTTACGAGTTCGACCTGGGCGGCGACAAGGCCGTGATCGAGTACATTCTGGGGCCGGGCTACCGGATTCTGACGCATACAGAAGTTCCTCCGAAATTCGAAGGACAGGGCATCGGCCGGGAGCTGGTCGCCGCCGCGCTGGAAGACCTCCGCGACAAAAAGTTGCAGGTCATTCCCCAATGCAGTTTCGTCGCGCAGTATATCGACCGCCATCCCCAATGGGAAAAACTGGTGTTCCGGGAGACGGTACGCAGGTAGCCCCGGACGGATAGGCGGACGGATCGCCGGACAGCCGTCCCACCCGCTATCTCCGGTCCTCCGGAATCGGCTCCCGGGAATAACACCGTTTCATGCCGCCGGGACGCCCCGGGAAAATGCGCGTTCGCAGTACTGCAATCCGCGCAGCCGCAACCGGCACGGCAAAGGGGGCTGCCGCTACGGCCTCCCCCGAATCCGCCGCTTTGCGATTCCCGGCCCCGTTCTCTCCCGCCATATCCCGCCTCCGGCCTGTTCCGCCGCATCGCAGCCCAACGCATCACGGCCCCGCTCCGAAGGAAACCGGATCGGCTCCTTTCCGACAAATCGGGGTTTCTCCAAGTCGGATTTCCTCTTTATTAATCACGGTATCGCTTTTTTTCCGACGATTTCCTCCTCGAAAATTTGGTTTATATTATAAACTACTTTATATTTGCAATACAACTCGAAACCAACGGCCACGAATCCTCAGGAAAATGGAAAACACATCGGAAAAAAACCGCGACACGACCGCAAAGCGCCGGATTTTCACCCGCACGTTCACCCGCAGTATCGTCCACTACGCCGTGACCTGCGCATTTCTCGCCGTAATCAACTACCGGACATCGCCCCAATACTGGTGGGTCGCATGGGTCGCGGCCGGATGGGGCCTCAATCTCCTGCTGTCGCTCATCTGGCGTCTGACGGACGAAGACGACACCTGCGAAACCCGCTAAAACGATAGAACCATGAAAACGATCATCGCATCGGCCGCCCTGCTGCTCTGCGCAACGGCCTCCGCCCGGAATCTGAAAATCACGGTATCCGACCTGCGCTCCGACAAAGGCCGCATCCTATGGTATATCCACGGCGACGCACGCCCCCGGCAAGGTATGGAAAAACCCGAATCGGGAAGCGTCGCTTTCAGCGCGGAAGACTTCACGGCCGATTCGGTCACCCTCTATCTCTTCCACGACGAAAACGGCAACTACCGGCTCGACAGGCGCGACGACGGCAAGCCGGCCGAAGGGTGCTGCACCCGCGCCATCGTCCTCTCCGCCGAAAAGAACGAAATCCGGGTCCGGCTGCGCTACGAATTTCCGGAAGAACCGGCGGGAGAGGCCGCGGAAACACCGGCCCGTGCAAAGATCCCGGCGGCAACGTCGCCGGCCGGAACGCCCGACGAACTGGACCGCGGATCGGAATAAATTCATACCTTTGCAATGGAAAGACACACGAACATGGAAGAGAAGAGACTCGATGCGGCCGAAAGCCTGGCGCTGATCGGACGCATGATCGAAAACACCCGCAACGACATGGAACGCAACGCCGGGAGGCCGTTCCTCGTCTGGGGATACGTCACCCTGCTGACGACGCTGCTCGTCTGGGGCACGGTCGTACAGACCGGCGAGCCGCGGTGGAATCTCCTCTGGCTGCTGATTCCCCTGCTGGGCGGCACGCTTACGTACTTCACGCGCGGCAAGCGGACCGAAGGGAGGGTCCACACCTTCGTAGATCGCGTACTCGGCAGCGTATGGCTCGTGGCCGGTCTCACGGCCTCGTTCCTCAGCCTCGTCGCGCTGTTCACGCCGATCCGGCTGCCGATCCTGTTCGTCATCCTGCTCACGATGGGCATGGGAACGGCCGCGACGGGGCTGATCCTGCGCTTCCGGCCCGCCGCATGCTGCGGCGCAGCGGCCATCCTGCTCGCCCCGGGCATGCTGATCGTGCACAACGACTGGCAGCCGGCGCTCTTCGCCGCGGGATTCCTCGCCATGATGATCGTCCCGGGACACATCCTCAACTACCGCTCGAACCACCCCAAAAAGTGACCGGCATGGAGGAAAACGACAAGAATCTCCGAGAAAAGGAGGCATCGGAACCCATCGTCCGCATCTTCGACCGCAAGTCATGTTCAAGGAACTGAATCCCCTGCTGCACTCGGAGCTGCGGCTGGCCGTCATGTCGATACTCATAGGGGTCGAGAGCGCCGACTTCGTCTTCATACGCCGCCAGACGGGAGCCACGGCAGGCAATCTCTCCGTGCAGCTCGACAAACTCGCCAAAGCGGGGTACATAACCATCGAGAAGACATTCCGGGGCAGGATGCCCTGCACCGTCTGCCGCATCACCGATGCCGGCCGCGACGCCTTCGCCGAATACGTCGAGGCGCTCAGGAGCTACATCGGCCGATAGCCCTGTCAGAGGGTACAGAAAAACGTCACCAGAAACGGGACGCTGAAATCGAGAGCACAGCCGTGGAAGATCGAAACCACGGCATAGGGCCGCCCCGCCGCACGGGTGATGACGGGCAGCGTGGTGTCGAAGGTCGTCGCGCCGCCGATCGACACGGCGGCCAGAGGTCCGCACCAGCGCGCCACGAGCGGTGCGGCCAGCAGGGTGAAGATTTCACGCATGACGTTGCACAGCAGGGCGATCGTCGCCAGCTCCGGGTCCCCGGAGGTCGGCGATGAAGATGCTCGAAAGCGAATAGTAGCCGAATCCCGCGCCCACGGCCAGCGAGTCGGTCAGCGACCAGGGTATGAACGGCGCGGCGAGTGCGGCTCCCGCGAGCGTTCCCGCGGCCGTGACCGCGGGCAGCAGCGCCAGCCGCGGATCGAGCCGCCGCACGCGGGAGGCGAGCGTGGCATCGTGTCCCAGCGTCGTGCCCACGAAGAACATCAACGCGTAGAGCACCAGCACGCTGACCTGCGACTCCGCCGGATCGAACGGTGCGAACAGCCCGACGAGACACCCCGCGGCGAAGAAGGCCACGATCACCAGGCTGCCTTTCAAAGCCGACCAAAGCGACGAAGGAGACTCCTCCGCCGGCCCGCCGGCGGTCTCGGAAGGCTGCGTCCGCAGTCGGATACGGCGCCACAAGAGCCACGAGGCGGCGACGCTGCCCGCGACCGAGCAGCCGAAGAGGACGAAGGCCGCGACGCCGAGCGTCGCCAATCCCCCCACGACGGCGGGATCGCCTCCCACTTCGACACCGAGAAGGAACAGCAGCAGCCAGATGACCGCCGTAATGAGACGCGGCAGAAAGACGAGGCGCCGGCCGCGCAGCAGGCGTCCTGTCAGGATACCGCACAGAATGACGGCGAAAACGGTGAGCATGGATTATCGTTCGTCCGAGGCGGAGGATTTCGGTTTTTCCATCTGCCGGCCGGCTTCGGCGAGAAGGCCGGCCGCCTGTTCCCCGGCCTCCTCCGCCAGTTCGTTCCCTGCCGCCCCGACGGCGATCTTTCCGGTCTGCCCCGTCGTCCTGCGGACGAAGACCGAAGTCTCCGCCTCCTCGAATCCGACCTTGCGATAGAGCGCCCGGGCCGCCCGGCGCGCAGGACGCGAAGTGAGCATCACGCGTTCGACGCCCTCACGTGCGGCACGTTCCAGAGCGGCGCGCACGAGGGCCTCTCCCACGCCCGCCCCGCGGGCCGAGGCATCGACCACGACATCCTCGATCCAGCCCTTGCGGCCCGAAGGCACGTCGTACCACACGAGCGTCAGCGCCCCGACCGCCGCTCCGTCCCGCCAGGCCGCGAACATCGCCGCCGAAGGCGAGCGCACGATCCGCTCCAGCGCAGCCGCCGAGGGGGCCTCCAGCCCCGCAGAGAGCTGCGGCATCAGCGCCGCGAAGGCATCGAGCAGCGGAGGCGTCGTCTCCCGAACCTCCCGAATGCAGAAATCCGCCATAATTCCGATATTTGTGCAAAGGTAATCTTTTTCCCGGGCAACAGGGAGGGCAATCGCGGAAAAAAGCGTATTTTTGCCCCGGCGGGGCGAAAGCGCCCGCGAGAACCGGGTTCCGGCGGAGCGTCCGCGCACGCCGGGACGAAACGCACCATAAAAAGACAAGAGCATGGGAAAATACGCCTGCCTGCTTCTGCTGGCCGCAGCGGCGGCCGCCTGCAACACGAGCGAGAAGACCTCGACGGTCGAGGTCGAGGAACCGGCCTCCGCCGTCACGGAGTACACTCCCGCACCGGGACAGTTCATCAACAGCACCGACGCCGGATTCGGCGACCGGACGATCACGACGCCCGAAGAGGCCGTCGCATACGCCGAAGAGCGGCTCTCCCGGGGACTCTACGTCTCGCTGGGCGGCTGGGGCGGATATATCGTCGCCGAATTCGACGAACCGGTCGCCAACACGGGCGGATACGACCTCTATGTGACGGGCAACGCCTTCGACGGCTCCTCGGAGCCGGGAGTCGTCTGGGTCGCCGTGCGGGAGAACGGCGCACCGGGCACATGGTACCGGCTGCGCGGCAGCGAGGACGACAACGACGAAACGATCTACGACTACGAAGCGACCTACGCCCCGTCGGACGAGGAGGGCATCGCGGCCGTATGGCACGACAACCGCGGCGGAGAGGGAACCATAGACCGCATCGGCGTGCACTCCCAGGCAAGCTACGTTCCGGCATGGGTTCCGTCGCTCTTCCCCTACCGCGGCGTCCGGCTGCCCGACAACGTGACCTTCGACGAGGCCGCCAACAAATACATCATGACCGCCTTCGGATGGGGCTATGCCGACAACTGGTCCGCGACCGACCGCACGGGAGCGAAGAACCGCTTCCGGATCGCCGACGCCGTGGATGCGGACGGGCAGCCGGCCGACCTGCCGCAGATCGACTACGTGAAGGTGCAGACGGGCATAAACGCCAAGGCCGGAAACGGCGTGGGCGAAATTTCGACCGAGGTGTGCGGCATCGGCTGCTACCGCACCGTCACCCGCCACGAATGACCCGCGCCGCACGATGACCGTCCGCGAACAACTGCTCGAAATGGCCGAACCCCGCTACCGGGAGTTCATCTCGCCGCTGATGCCGGGCGAGGAGCACGTCATCGGCATCCGCATCCCGCAACTGCGGCGGATCGCCCGGGAAATCGCCCGCGGGGAGTGGCGCGCCTACCTCGACACGGCCGAAGGGTTCTACTTCGAGGAGCGGCTGCTGCAAGGGCTCGTCATCGCCTGCGCGAAATGCACGCCGGAGGAGAAGCTGCGCCACGTCGCGCGCTTCGTGCCGAAGATCGACAACTGGGCCGTATGCGACTGTTTCTGCTGGCGTCTGAAAGCGGCCGAGCGCGAACCGATGTGGCGTTTCATCCGGCCCTATTTCCGCTCCGAAGCGGAGTACGACATACGGTTCGCCGTCGTCATGGTGCTGGGCAATTTCGCGGATGCGGAACATATCGGGCAGTTGCTCGGACTGCTGGGCGCCGTCCGCCACGAAGGGTACTACGCCCGGATGGGCGTGGCGTGGGCCGTGTCGGTCTGCTTCGTGAAATGCCCCGAAATCACCCGCCGGTGGCTGGAGCGGGACTGCCCGCTCGACGACTGGACGTTCAACAGGTCGCTGCGGAAAATCGCGGAGTCCTACCGGGTGAGCGATGCGGACAAAAAGGCGCTCCGACGGCTCAAACGTGCCGGAAAAAGCAGGGCGGAGAGGGGTGAAATGGCAAAATAATCGTATATTTGCCCCCGAAACCAAAACCGTCCCGCCCATGCGCAAGCTCGTAATCATTCCGACCTACAACGAAAAGGAGAATATCTCGGCGATGATCTCGAAGGTCTTCTCGCTCGAGGAAGCGTTCGAAATGCTCGTCATCGACGACGGGTCGCCCGACGGCACGGCCGCCATCGTCCGGGAACGCCAGCAGGAGTTCCCCGGGAGGCTCCACCTCCTGGAACGCTCCGGGAAACAGGGGCTCGGCACGGCCTACCTCACGGGATTCCGCTGGGGACTCGAACACGGATTCGACTACATTTGCGAAATGGACTGCGACTTCTCGCACAATCCCGACGATCTGGTGCGCCTCTCCCGCACGGCGGCCGAAGGGTACGACGTGGTGGTGGGTTCGCGCTACGTGCAGGGCGTGAACGTGGTGAACTGGCCGATGTCACGTCTGCTGATGTCCTACTTCGCCTCGGTTTACGTGCGTCTGGTGACGCGCATGCCGTTGCGCGACGCCACAGCGGGCTTCGTCTGCTACTCGCGTCGCGCACTGGAGACGATGGACCTCGACGCGGTGCGCATGAAGGGGTACGGATTCCAGATCGAAATGAAATACACGGCCTGGAGGCTGGGGCTGAAACTCAAGGAGGTCTCGATCATCTTCGTCGAACGCCGCGAGGGCGTGTCGAAGATGTCGGGCGGCATCTTCCGCGAAGCCTTCTTCGGCGTGCTGGGACTGCCGCTGCGGAAGATACGGAGAAAAGCCGCCCGCTGAACGCCCGCCCCTACAGGAACGTGAAGAAGTAGTTCATGAAGAAGTTCCAGAAGGTCACCACGCCCGTAGCGAAGAGTTTGGCGAGGTAGAAATTCAGACGGAAACGATTGTGTAGCAGATAGATCGTAGCGTTGTTGATCGCCAGGCCCACGGCCGCGATGCCCAGGAAACGCAGGTACTGCCCCGCGATGTCGGGATTCTCGTTGTGAAACGTCCAGAGACGGTTCAGGACATAGTTGGTCGTCGAGGCGCAAAGGAATCCCAGCGAATTGGCCGCATACTTGTTCAGGCGAAGCCACTCCTTGCAAAGATAGGTGATTCCGAAGTCCACGAAGAGACCGGAACCTCCCACGACGCAGAATTTCAAAAACTGTTCGATCATAACTGACTGACTCTCTCACCGGACGGCACACCGCCCGCCGTTCTCATATTGTCGTCCCTCCCGGGGGACGGGTTTCATTCTTTACCGGATTCCGCCGCCGCGACCTCCGTCCGGACGGGTTTTCCGTTGAACCAGTTGGTATAGCCCTCGCGGCACAGGGCGAAGCCCGCCTCGAACTGCGCGCCGGAGAGCCGCTGCGGCACGGGGAAGATCACCTCGTGCGACACCTCGCCGCCGGCCGGAATCGTGAAACGGTCCTCCAGCGGGAACTCCTCGACGCGGAAGCGGCCGTGCTTCCAGAGCATCGACAGCCGCACGCCCTGCGGCTCCATGCCCACACGGATCGCATAATCGTAAGGATTCGAAAAGCGCAGCCGGAGCCGCAGCGTATCGCCCGCAGCGACGCGCCGGGGCATTCCTCCGATCGTGACGCCGACCTTGCGCACGGGGCGGAAATCCGGATCGACGAACCACGTGAAGCTGCGCCCGTTCGCCAGCCGGACGGTCCGCACGCGTCCGGTCGTGTCGGCTATCCCGGGGGGGGGACACTCGACGAGCACTTCGCGGCCCGCGAAACGCGAGTCGTCGTCGCGGAACTGCCATTGGTGCGTACGATAGCGGATATTGGGCTGGCAATAGGCTTCGCCGCCCGTATAGAAAGCGTATTTGGCCGCGACGGCGTAGCCGTGGCGGAAAACGACCGGACGGCCCTGCGCCTCGGCGGCGATGGCGCCGTAACTCTCGGAATTGTCGAAGACCTCGAAACGGAGTCCCAGCGGATTGAAGATCATCTCGACACGCACGGCGGCGACGAGCAGCAGGGTCGCGCCGCCGGCTGCCATCGCGTACCGCCGCGTGCGGGGATGGCGGCGGACATAGGCGAAGGCGACATAGATCAGTCCGAAGACCGAGACGATCACCCACTGCGGCTGCACGTAGCCGCGCAGCGACGAGAGGAGGAAAAAGCCGATGAAGGCCGCGGGCAGCAGTTTCAGCGCCCGGCCGACGGCCGACTGCGGCCGCGTCTTCCGCCATGCCTGCACGTAGATCGGCACGAGGAAGGGATTGAAAACCACCAGCATGTTGGCGAGGAACTCGACGACGTAGCCCGGACGGAAAACCGAGTTGCGCGCCGAGAGGTGGTAGACGAACGAAGCCCAGTCGTGGTGGTACTGCCACACGAGGTGCGGCACGAGGAGCACGGCGGCGACCGCTCCCGAAGCGTAGAGCGCCGGGCGGGCGAAGAGCCGCGGATTGGCCGCCAGGGCGAAGAGCAGCACCAGGGCGCCGTGGTATTTGCTGTAAGCCATCAGCGCGATCGCCGCACCCATCCAGAGCCATGCGAGGCGGCGGCCCTCCGAGAAGTTCCGGAACGTCCACAGGAAAACCGCCGACGAAGCCAGCAGCGGCCCGTCGGGCACGGCGATAAAGCCGTAGAGCTGCAACAGGAGCGTCGAGGCCGAAAGCATGACGAACAGCGTCGCATCGCGCCGCACGGCATCCGCCGGACGGACGAGCCTCCACAACGCCCAGAGATAGAGCGGCTGCAACACGGTAAAGAAGAACCGCACGCCCAGCTCGCCGCCGAAAAGCCGCTCCCCGAGCCACACGAGCAGCGCCGTCACGGGCGGATGGTCGAAATAGCCCCATGCGAGCCGCTGGGCGAACATGTGGTAATAGGCCTCGTCGTTGGCCAGCTCCGTGCAGCCCGCCTCGATCAGGTTGGCGCACCACCACACCCCGAGCCACAGGGCAACGAGCCCGTCGGCCCCGAGCGAGGCGAACGATCTTTTGAGCGACTCCTTCATATCGGACCGCAAAGGTAGCAAAATATTCCGAATTTTTCCCTACCTTTGCGGTCGCAAGGTTTCCGCGCCGGCCGTTCTCCGCGGCGCGGATGAAAAGGGAATCCGGTGAGAATCCGGAGCAGTGCTCGCTGCTGTAAGTCCCCTCCCCTGCGGGGAGAAACTGTTTTGCCGCACTCTTTGCCACTGGGACAGACCGGGAAGGCGCGGCGGACGGGACGAGTCAGAAGACCTGCCTTGCCGTACGGATTTGCACCCGCGGGTTTCGGGTCGGAATCGGATCGTCGGAGCGCACCGTTCTCCGGTCTCCCCTCCCCACCGTCCCGCCGCCCCGCCGGCGCGCCGCCGTACCGAACGAACGGTTTGCGGAACATGAAACGGATCATACGATACACACTCCCGGCCGCAGGCTGCCTCATGCTGCTCACGGGCTGCATGAAGTGGGACTACGGCACGACGGAGGAGTTCTCGGCCTCGGGGCGGGGACTGTTCGTCACCAACGAGGGAAATTTCCAGTACGGCAACGCCACGCTCTCCTATTACGACCCCAAGACCAAACGGGTGGAGAACGAGGTTTTCTTCCGCGCCAACGGCTTCAAGCTGGGCGACGTGGCGCAGTCGATGACCGTCCGCGACGGCGTGGGCTGGATCGTGGTGAACAATTCGCACGTCATCTTCGCCATCGACATCGACACCTTCCGGGAGGTGGGACGCATCACGGACCTCACCTCGCCGCGCTACATCCACTTCCTTTCGGACGAAAAGGCCTACGTGACGCAGATCTGGGACAACCGCATCTTCATCGTCAATCCCAAACGCTACGAGATCACGGGCTACATCGAGTGCCCCGGAATGACGATGGAATCGGGCTCCACGGAGCAGATGGTGCAGTACGGCAAGTACGTCTATGTCAATTGCTGGTCGTACCAGAACCGCATCCTGAAGATTGACACCGAGACCGACGAGGTGGTGGACGAACTGACGGTCGGCATCCAGCCCACGTCGCTCGTGATGGACAAGAACCACAAGTTGTGGACGATCACCGACGGCGGCTACGAAGGGTCGCCCTACGGCTACGAAGCCCCGTCGCTCTACCGCATCGACGCGGCGACGTTCGAGGTCGAGAAGCAGTTCCGGTTCAAGCTGGGCGACTGGCCCTCGGAGGTGCAGCTCAACGGAACGCGCGACACGCTCTACTGGATCAACAGGGACATCTGGCGGATGCAGGTGGAGGAGGAGCGCGTGCCGGTGCGCCCCTTCATCGAGTACCGCGACACGAAATACTACGGACTGACGGTCGATCCGCACAACGGCGACGTCTATGTGGCCGACGCCATCGACTACCAGCAGCAGGGTATCGTCTATCGCTATACGGCCGAGGGCGAACAGATCGACCGGTTCTATGTGGGAATCATACCCGGCGCATTCTGCTGGAAATAACGGATACAGGAAGTATGAGAAAGACGACGGTTCGGATAGTCGCGGCGCTGCTGTTTCCGGCGGCGCTCCATGCCCAGGGCGGCGCGCAGCCGCCGCAGGAGGCCGCCGCGGAGGCCCGGCCCGAGCGGAACATAGCCATCCGCGAGGTTCCGATCTGGGGCCGGCGGCCGATGAAGGAGATCGGCGTCGAACGGACGACGTTCGACTCGGTGACACTCAAGGAGAACATCGCCCTGTCGATCGCCGACGTGCTGACGTTCAACTCCCCGCTCTTCGTCAAGCAGTACGGCCGGGCGACGCTCTCGACGGTCTCGTTCCGCGGCACGGGACCCTCGCATACGCAGGTGACGTGGAACGGAATGCGCATCAACAACCCGATGCTCGGCATGACCGACTTCTCGATGATCCCGTCGTATTTCATCGACGACGCCTCGCTGCTGCACGGCACGTCGTCGGTCAATGAGGCGGGCGGGGCGCTGGGCGGCGTGGTGAAGCTCTCGACCGCACCGGCCGCCGCCGACGGATTCGGCCTGCAATACATTCAGGGAATCGGCATGTACCGCACCTTCGACGAGTTCCTGCGTCTCACGTGGGGCGACGAGCACTGGCAGGTATCGACCCGAGCCGTTTACCAGTCCTCGCGGAACGACTACAAATACCGCAACCGCGACAAGAAGGAGAACATCTACGACGAGGAGATGAACATCGTCGGGTCGTACTATCCGGTGGAGCGGAACAAGAGCGGCGCGTTCGACGACGTGCACGTGCTGCAGGAGATCTATTACAACACCGGCCGCGGCGACCGCTTCGGACTGAATGCCTGGTATATCAACTCGAACCGCGAACTGCCGCTGCTGACGACCGACTACGCCGACGACACCCGGTTCGAGAACCGCCAGCGGGAGCACACGCTCCGCAGCGTCCTCTCGTGGGACCGCCTGCGCCGCGACTGGAAGGTCGGCGCGAAGGCCGGATACATCCATACATGGATGGCCTACGACTACCGCCGCGACCCGGGCAACGGCATCATGACCTCCATGACCCGCTCCCGAAGCAGGATCGACACCTTCTACGGGCAGGCGGCGGGAGAATACGCCGTGGGAGACGAGTGGCTCTTCACGGCCGACATCGCGCTGCACCAGCACTTCGTCCGGAGCGCCGACAAGAACATCGTCCTGCAGCAGGGCGACAAGGCGATCGTGGGCTACGACCAGGGGCGCGTCGAGATCGACGCCGCCGTGTCGGCCAAATGGCGGCCCGCGGAGCGGCTCGGCCTGTCGGCCGTCCTGCGCGAACAGCTCTACGGCACGAAATGGGCCACGGTTCCGGCCCTCTTCGCCGACTACCTGCTCTCGAAGCGCGGCAACGTCGTGGCGAAAGCCTCCGTGTCGCGCAACTTCCGCTTCCCGACGCTGAACGACCTCTACTTCCTGCCGGGCGGGAATCCCGACCTGAAGAACGAAACCGGCGTCCAGTACGAAGCCGGGCTGTCGTTCGCCGTGGGACGCGACGCGATCTACACGCTCTCGGGCTCGGCCTCGTGGTACGACCAGCGGATCGACGACTGGATTCTCTGGCTGCCGACCACCAAAGGATTCTTCTCGCCGGTGAACATCAAGGAGGTGCACGCCTACGGCGTGGAGGTGCGGGCCGACCTGTCCGTCATGCTGGCCCGCGGACTGAAGCTCGACCTCGACGGGACCTTCTCGTGGTCCCCGTCGATCAACGTAGGCGAACCGATGAGCCCGGCCGATCAGTCCGTGGGCAAGCAGCTTCCCTACGAACCGGAGTTCTCGGGCACGGCGACCGGACGCCTCGCATGGCGCTCGTGGGGGCTGCTCTGGCAGTTCTGCTATTACAGCGAACGCTACACCATGTCGAGCAACGACATCACGCTCACCGGACGGCTCACGCCCTACGTGATGAACAACCTCTCGCTCGAGAAGGGCTTCGCGTTCCGCCGGGCCGACCTTTCGCTCAAGGCGACGATCAACAACCTCTTCAACGAGGAGTACCTCTCCGTCCTCTCGCGTCCCATGCCCCGCATGAACTGCGAATTCTTCATCAACGTCAAACCCAAATGGGGAAAGAAAAACCGAATCGCGAAATGATACGACCGCTCCGCCGCTTCACGCTCTGCGCCGCCGCGCTGCTTCTGGCCGCCTGCGGCGCCCGTCCGGGAACCTCGCTCGAGGAGTTCCGCACGACCATCTACCGCCCCGCCTACGCCGCGGGATTCGAAATCGTCGGGGCCGAGGGCCTGCAAAGCACGATCCTACGGACCCGGACCCCGTGGCAGGGGGCCGCCGAAGGGACCGCCACGGCGCTCTTCATCGCCCGCAACGGAGAGACGCCCCCTGCGGGATTCGACGGACAGACCGTCGAGGCCGGGGCGCAGCGCATCGTCTGCATGTCCTCGACCCACGTGGCGATGCTCGACGCCGTGGGGGCCGCACCGCGCATCGTCGGCGTATCGGGCCGGGAGAGCATCGCCAACGGATACGTCGCCGCGCACCCCGACAGGGTCGGCGACGTGGGCTACGACGGCAACGTGAACTACGAACGGCTCCTGTCGCTGCGCCCCGACCTGGTGCTGCTGTTCGGCGTGAACGGCGCCAGCCCGATGGAACCCAAGCTGCGCGAGCTGGGCATCCCGTTCTGCTATATCGGGGAGTATCTGGAGGAGTCGCCGCTCGGCAAGGCCGAATGGCTCGTGGCCGTGGCGGAGACGATCGACCGGCGCGAGGAGGGCGAACGGGCGTTCGCCCCCATCCCGGAGCGGTACGAGGCGCTGAAGGCGAAGGTCGCGGAGTCCGCCGCCAGACCGAAGGTGATGATCAACGCCCCCTACGGCGATTCGTGGTTCATGGCCTCGGCCGAAAGCTACGTCGCACGCCTTATCGCCGATGCCGGAGGGGATTACATCTACAGGGAGAACACGTCGAACCGCTCGCTGCCCATCGACCTCGAGAAGGCTTACCTGCTGGCCTCCGGAGCCGACGTATGGATCAATGCCGGCAGTTTCCGGACGCTTGCGGAATTCCGCGCACGGCTGCCGAAATTCGCCGGCGTTCCCTGCGTCCGCCGGGGCGAGATCTACAACTGCGACCGGCGCACGAACGCCGCCGGAGGCAACGACTACTGGGAATCGGGCGTCGTGCGGCCCGACGTGGTGCTGCACGATCTGATCGCCGTATTCCATCCCGAAGCGCTCGATGCCGCCGACCGGGAGATGCATTATTATCGGAAACTCGAATAACTCCCGACCGAAATGACCAGACACAAGGCCGTCTTCAACTGGAGCGGCGGCAAGGACTCGGCACACGCCCTCTGGCGGGCGATGCGGTCGGAGCGCTACGAAATCGTCGCGCTGCTGACCACTGTCAATCGCTCGACGCTCCGTTCGACGATGCACGGCATCCCGACGGAGCTGCTCCGGGCGCAGGCCGACCGCATCGGCATTCCGCTCCACACGGTCGATCTCACGCCGAAGGGCGACATGGAGGACTATTCGGCGGCGATGGACCGCGCCGTGCGCCGTTACCGCGAAGAGGGCGTGACGCACTTCATCTTCGGCGACATCTTCCTGCACGACGTGCGCCGCTACCGCGAGGAGCGGCTCGCCCCTGCGGGCATCGAGGTCGTCGAACCGCTCTGGGGCGAGAGTTCGGAGCAGGTCATGCGCGGTTTCCTCTCGTCGGGACTCAGGACCGTCGTCGTGACGACGATGGCCGACGGGCTGGGAGCCGAAGCCATCGGCCGGGAGATCGACGCCGCCTTCGTCGCTTCGCTGCCCGCAGGGACCGACCCCAACGGCGAGAACGGCGAATACCACACCTTCTGCTACGACGGCCCGATCTTCCGCGAAGCCGTCCCGTTCCGGCTCGGAAAGCCTTTCGCACAGAGCTACGACATCCGCCTCGACGACGGATCGGTACGCACCTACGGCTACTGGTTCGCCGACCTCCAGGCGGCCGAATGACGGCAGGGAGGTCAGCGGTCGATGCCGTCGCGCGAAAGGACGCCCTGCGCATAGTAGTGCTTCACCTCGCGCATCTCGGTCACCAGATCGGCCGCGGCGATCAGCTCCTGCGGGGCATAGCGCCCCGTCAGCACCGCTTCGGTCTGCGGCGCCCGGGCGGCGAGCGCCTCCAGCACTTCGCCGACGGACAGCAGGCCGCAGTCGAGGGCGATGGACACCTCGTCGAGGACGACCACCCCGTACTCCCCGCCGGAAAGCGCTTCGGCACACCGCCTCAGCCCCTCCCGGGCCAGCTCCGCATCGACCGCCTCCGGCTGCCGGCCGATGAAACAGCCGCGGCCGAACCGCTCGATGCGCACGCGCCCCCATGCGGAGTCCGTACCGTCGAACAGCCGTGCGATCTTCGTCTCGTTGTAAGCCATCGACTTGACGAACTGCCCGATATACACGTTCTTCCCGGCACACAAGGCACGCACGGCAAGGCCGAAGGCCGCCGTGGTCTTCCCCTTTCCGTCGCCCGTATAGACATGGACCTGCCCCCGCGTCATGGCTCCACCCCTTCGTGAGCGCAGACGAGTCCCAGGCGGGTCTCGACGATGCGGGTCAGTTCGTACTCCAATGCCTCCTCCCCGGCTTCGCCGCTCACGGAGAAGAACCTCCCGGGCTGCGAGCAGTAGTGCACGGCGCTGAAATCGTCGGCGCAGGAGACCACGACGGCATCGACCGACGCTCCGTACCGCGCCATCCGTCCGAAGAAGTCCAGCCGCTCCCCGTCGGTGCGCAGAAGCGGCTGCAACAGCATCTTCCGCCCGCCGCCCGCGACAAACTCCCCGAACGAACGGCAGAGCCCGAAGCCATACCGCCCGGCCAGACGCCGGACCTCCTCTTCGGGAATTCCATAGAAAACGATCTTCATAATCATCGCATTTAAAAAAAGGCGCGGCGACCAATCTCCCGAACCGATCCGTTATGGCAGTAACGCGTCCGTTTTCCCCCGCCGCGCCTTTTCGGGTTCATCCGAAGCCAGTACCAAAAGCTGCGCCGCCTGCACCCGGATGGACCCGGCCAGCGTGCAGACCGTGGCACGGCCCTCCCACGTTCCGTCGGAGGCTGTCCGCCCGGTCGGACAGGCCCGTGCCGGCGGATCGAAACACCGGACAGCACGCCGATCGGCGAGCAGCAGTCGGGCCGGCAGCGGCAGGACGGCGGCCGGCACTCCGCAGGCGATCCGGACATAACCGCCCGAAACGGGCATCGGCACGACCCGCGGCCGACGGTCCGAAGACCGAACGAAACACATACGAATGTCAATTCTTCGCCGAAACCGGAGGCCTAACCCACGAGAGCGACCGGCATCGAATCGATCTGGCAGGTCTTCTGACTCGCTCCCGTCCCGACGCCTTCCCGACCCCTCGCGGGTCAGTGGCCGAAGATATTCGGAACTCACGGAGCATCACAGCAGCGGGACTGTCCGGGATTTGCACCCGATTCCCTTTTCATTCCGCCCTCCGCAGGAGGAGCGGAACACCAGATCCGGAGACAAAGATAGCGGTTTCCCGCGAAAAAGGCAAAAGGCAGGAAAATAATTTTCGCTCCGCGCACCGATGCCCGCGGAAACGACTAATTTTGCCGCATGAACGCATCCGTCCGCTATACGGCCGAGGAATTCGCCGTCGAGCTTCCCGCCGCCGAATACGCCGCCCGCTTCCGCGACGCGGAACGCATCGCCGCCTATTGCCGCCGATGCCCCAACTACGGCCGCAGCTGGGGCTGCCCGCCCTTCGCGAAGGACCCCGCGGAGGAGTGGCTGCGGTACGGCACGGCGCTGCTCGTCGCCGCGAAGATCACGCCCCGCGAAGAGGGACTCCCCCTCGCCGAGGCCGGGAGGCTGCTCCGCCCCGAGCGCATCCGGATCGAAAGGAGGCTCCTCGCGCTGGAGCGCCGCTACGGAGGACGGGCATTCTCCTACGTCGGAAGCTGCCTCTACTGCCCCGAAGGAAGCTGCACCCGGCCGGAAGGGCTCCCCTGCCGCCATCCCGACCGGGTGAGGCCGTCGCTCGAAGCGTGCGGATTCGACATCGGCCGCACGACCTCCGAACTGTTCGGCATCGAACTGAAATGGGGCGCGGAGGGAAAGCTGCCCGAATACCTGACGCTCGTATGCGGTCTTTTCCACGACGCCGGGCATGTCGCGTGGAAGGAGTGACGGCCACCTATATATAATGCCGCACGGCGCAACCGGAATCGCCGGGAAACCCTTTTCGGAGAAAACAGCGAAAATCCTGCCGGAAAATTTGCATTTCCGGAACCGATTCCCTATATTTGCGAAAACATGATCCGAAATCTGAACATACAGGCCTGGTGGTGGCGCTCATTGACTCTCGTGAACAATGAGTGCGGTCCGGCGTATGTATAGGTCAGCAGGAATCCCGAGCCACAAGCCCGTTGTTTACGAAAGTGAACAGCGGGCTTTTCTTTTGCACAAAACCCTTAAAAATCCACGATAAATGAAAACGAAGAAATTCTGCCTGACCGAGCGTCAGATGCCCGCCCAATGGTACAACATCGTAGCCGACATGCCCAACCGGCCGCTGCCGCCGCTGCACCCCGTCACCCGGGAACCCGTCACCCGGGAGCAACTGTCGGCCGTTTTCGCCGAGGAGCTGATCGAACAGGAAATGTCCGTCGAACGGTTCATCGACATTCCCGAGGAGGTACAGGAGATCTACCGCATCTGGAGGCCGACGCCGCTGGTACGCGCCACCGGACTGGAGAAGGCGCTCGACACGCCGGCGAAAATCTACTTCAAGAACGAGAGCGTCTCGCCCGCCGGCTCGCACAAGCCCAACACGGCCGTACCGCAGGCCTACTACAACTACAAGCAGGGCATCCGCCGCCTCACGACCGAGACGGGCGCCGGACAATGGGGTTCGGCCATCGCCTTCGCGGGACGGCACTTCGGCATCGACGTCGAGGTTTACATGGTCCGCGTGAGCTACGACCAGAAACCCTACCGGCGGCTGATGATGCAGACCTGGGGCGCGAAGTGCTTCCCCTCGCCCTCGAACCGCACCGCCTCGGGCCGCGCCGCGCTGGCGAAGGACCCGGCCTGCTCGGGCAGCCTCGGACTGGCGATCTCGGAGGCCGTGGAGATGGCGCTGCAACACCCCGAAGACACGCGCTACTGCCTGGGCAGCGTACTGAACCACGTGCTGCTGCACCAGACCGTCATCGGACAGGAAGCCGTCGCGCAGATGGAGATGGCCGACGCCGAGCCGGACGTGGTGATCGGCTGCTTCGGCGGCGGCAGCAACTTCGCAGGGCTGGCCTTCCCGTTTCTGAGAAAGAGGCTGACCGGCGGCAACCCGGTCCGCGTCGTGGCCGTCGAACCCGCCAGTTGCCCGAAACTCACGCGGGGAGCCTTCCGGTACGACTTCGGCGACGTGGCGGGATATACCCCCCTGATCCCGATGTACACGCTGGGGCACGACTTCCAGCCTTCGGACATCCACGCCGGCGGACTGCGCTACCACGGTGCGGGAGCCATCGTCAGCCAGTTGCTCAAGGACGGGTTCGTCGAAGCCTGCGCCATTCCGCAGACCGAGACGCTCGGCGCCGGCATCCTGTTCGCCAAGACCGAAGGCATCATCCCCGCGCCGGAATCGACGCACGCCATCGCCGCCGCCGTCCGCGAGGCCCTGCAAGCCCGGGAGGAGGGGCGCGAGAAGACCATCCTCTTCAACCTCTCGGGCAACGGCGTGATCGACCTCTATGCCTACGAACAATACCTCTCCGGTGCGCTGAAGGACTATACCCCGACCGATGCGGAGATACGCCGTTCGCTGGACCGGATCGCCTGACAGGGGAAAGGCCGTGAAACGGGAGGGAAATGCCCCGTTTCACGGTCCTGCACCCTCCTGCGCAGGGTTTCCGCTTACAATCCGGAATCACAGAGGAAACAGAGCCATCCGTTTTTCCGCTAAAAAATTAAAAAATATTATGAATTTCGAAAAATCTTTTATATCTTGCATCCAGTTAATTCAATACAAAATTTCAAATCGTCGTATTTTTAACAAGAATAGACTAACAACCGCAACTTAGAAACGAAATACGGATTACAACCCGACGCTTTTCGCACCGAAAACAATACCAAACCGTAACATACGCCTACCGAACCTCCCCCGAAACGCACCCGCAAACCCGAACGCATGTCACGACGCCAGCCGATAATCCCCTGCCTCACCGGACGGACCACCCGCCCGGCGGGAGCCGCTGCGGAAGCCGCCGGACCGAGAAGGGGGGGGGAACTTTCAAACACGGACTCCGGTAAGGTTCTCCGGCGTTCCATATCCACGGAACGCATTTTCTATCAGACGCTTAACAATGTATGGACGCTGATCCCCGTGCCCCAGAAGGACTCGGAGGCAGCCTTCGTTGCGCCCGTATCATACCGTCAAGTCTGGCATCCGCTCCGGATGTCAGGCTTTTTTGTGCGCCCGGGCCCCTGAAAACCGCGAACTCCCTACCCTCATCAATTATTAACCCAACACATTATGAAATGAAAAAAACACTACTCCTGTTTCTGTTTTTTTGTACGGGCTTCGCAGCAGCCGTCGCCCAGACAAGACTCTCCGGCGTAGTCAGGGATGCCGAGAACGGCAAACCGCTGGATTTCGTGAGCGTGGCCGTCAAGGGCACGACCGTCGGCATAGCGACCGACGCACAAGGCAAATTCGCACTCGCCCTGCCCGCAGGCGCGACGACGCTGGTGGTCAGCTACGTGGGCTACGACACGCAGGAGGTGGAGATCAAGGGGCGCCGGCACATCGACGTCTCCCTTCAGAAATCCTCCCTCAAAATGGACGCGGTCGTCGTGACCGGATTCCAGGACATCAAGAAGCAGACCTTCACCGGATCGTCCGTCAAACTCAAGACCGAGGACCTGAACATGGCCGGCGTGACGGACGTGAGCCGCATGCTCGAAGGCAAGGTGGCGGGCGTCTCGGTGCAGAACGTCTCGGGAACGTTCGGCGCGGCCCCCAAAGTCCGCATCCGCGGCGTCACGTCGATCAACGGCGACAACAAGCCGCTGTGGGTAGTGGACGGCATGGTGCTCGAGGACGTCGTGGACATCTCCAACGACCAGCTTTCGAGCGGCGACCCCACCACGCTGCTCGGCTCCTCGGTGGCGGGCATCAACGCTTCGGACATCGAGACCTTCGACATCCTGAAGGACGCCGCCGCAACGGCGCTCTACGGCGCCCGCGCCATGAACGGCGTGATCGTCATCACCACCAAGCGGGGAAAACAGGGAGCCCCGATCATCACCTACAACGGCAACTTCACGCTGCGGACCAAGCCCCGTTATTCGCAGTACAACATCATGAACTCCTACGACCAGATGTCGGTCTTCTCCGAAATGGAGCGCAAGGGGCTGCTCGGACCCGACATCGTGAACTCCGCGAACTCGGGCGTTTACGGCATCATGTACAACCAGATCAACGCCTACAACGCCAGCAGCGGCAAATTCGGGCTGGAGAACACGCGGCAGGCGCGCCACGACTTCCTGATGAAGTACGCCAGGGCCAACACCGACTGGTTCGACAAGCTGTTCACCTACAACCTCATGCACGAGCACTCGCTCAGCATCTCGTCCGGCTCCGAGAAGTCGCGCACCTACGCCTCGATCGGCTTCCTGGGCGACAACGGCTGGAGCATCGCGGACAAGGTGAACCGCTACACGGTCAATTTCCGCAACGATTTCGACGTCAGCAGCAAAATCCGCACGTCGGTTCAGGTCGTGGGATCGCTGCGCCAGCAGGACGCCCCCGGTTCGTTCACCCGCCAGTCCGACGTGGTGACGGGCAGCTTCTCGCGCGACTTCGACATCAACCCCTTCAGCTACGCGCTCAACACCAGCCGCGCCCTGCGCCCCTACGACGACGAGGGCAACCTGGAGTACATCACGATGAACTACGCCCCGTTCAACATCCTCTCGGAGCTGCGCAACAACCAGCTCCACCTGACGGTGGCCGACGTGAAGTTGCAGGGCGAGCTGAACTACACGATCGTCCCGGGACTGCGCTACAACTTCACCGGGGCGCTGCGCTACGTGCAGACCACGCAGGAGCACGAAATCACCGAGCACGCCAACGCCGCCAACGCCTACCGCGCGGCGGGCAACTCGACCATCCGCAGCCTCAACCCGTTCCTCTACCGCGACCCGAACGACCTCTCGGCCGAACCGGTCGTCGTGCTCCCCTACGGCGGCTTCTACAACACGGCCACCAACAAGATGCTCAACTACGTCGTCCGCAACTCGCTCAGCTACACAAAGGTTTGGGATACGGACCGCACGCACGAGCTGAGCGTGCTGGGCGGCATGGAAATCCGCTCCACCGACCGGCGCGTCAATTCCACGACCGGATACGGCTACCAGTACGACGGCGGCGGCGTGGTGTCGCTCGATCCCAAACTGATGGAGATGCTCGTTTACCGGCAGTCGCCCTACTACATGATGGAGGACACCTACGAGCGCAATGCGGCCTTCTACGCCAACGCCGACTACACGTTCGACCGCCGCTACTCGATCTCGGCCTCGGCGCGTTACGACGGTTCGAACCAGTTAGGACGCGGCGCCGCGAAGCGGTGGCTGCCCACATGGACCTTCGCCGGGAAGTGGATCATCTCCAACGAAGCCTTCATGGAGAACGCCTCGCGCATCGTCGATTTCATGAGCCTGCGCGCCAGCTACGGACTGACGGCCAACATCCCGCCTTCGGCCTCGAACGCCATGGCGCTCTACTACAACCAGGAGCTCTACCGGCCCGGAAACGCCGAGGTGGGCATCACGCTGGCCGACTTGCAGAACACCGAGCTGACGTGGGAGAAGAACTACCAGCTCAACGTGGGCTTCGACCTGACGCTGTTCGGCGGACGGCTCGACTTCAACGTGGATTACTTCAACCGGCAGGGTTTCGACCTGATCTCGCAGATCAAGGTGGCGGGTATCGGCGGTTTCATGTGGAAGAACGCGAATTACGCCGATCTCGACTCGCAGGGCGTGGACATCACGCTCGGCGGCAAGATGATAAGCACCAAGGACTGGACCTGGTCGGCGCACTTCACCTTCGGCTATTCGAAGAACATCATCCGCAACGCCAAGAACAGTCCGGAGGTGTTCGAGCTCGTCCGCCAGGAGGGAGGCAACAAGAACAACTACCCGGTGAACAGCCTCTTCTCGATTCCCTTCGCGGGACTGAATCCCGAAACGGGCATCCCCATGTTCTACAACGAGAAGGGCGAGATCGGATACGACTGCTACATGCAGGGCATCGAGACCGACTTCCTGAAGTACGAGGGGCAGATCGACCCCAAATACACGGGCGGACTGAACACCACGCTGCGCTGGAAGAGTCTTTCGATGAACCTCTTCTTCACGTTCCAGGCGGGCAACGTCATCCGGCTCAACCCGGTGTTCAGCTCCAGCTACAGCGACATCACGGCTCTCCCGAACGAGTTCAAGGACCGCTGGATCATGAGCGGCGACGAGCAGCGCACCGACATCCCGGCCATCGCCGACAACCTCATGCAGAAGCTCTACCTCTCGAGCGCCTACCCGTACAACAACTACAACTACTCGTCGGCGCGCGTGGCCAAGGGAGACTTCATCCGCCTCAAATCGCTCTCGATCAACTACGAGCTGCCCTCGGCGCTCGTCCGCAAGAGCCGCGTGTTCAAGCGCGCCGCCGTGCGGCTGACGGCCAAGGACCTCTGGCTGATGTACTCGGACAAGGCCCTCAACGGTCAGGACCCCGAGTTCTTCAACACGGGCGGCGTGGCCATGCCCGTCCAGACGCAGTTCGTGCTCTCGCTCGATTTAGGTTTCTAACATAAAGTACGCAAGCAATCATGAAAAGAATCATCGAAATATTCCTCGTAACGCTGGGCTTGGCGCTGTCGGCGGGATGCAGCGAGTTCCTGGACACCGTGCCCGACAACCGCACCACCATCGACACGCCGAAAAAGATCAGCCAACTGCTCGCCACGGCCTACCCCGACCGAACCTACATGACGCTCATCGAGCACCGCTGCGACGGATACACCGATTTCGGCAGCACCTTCCAGGGAATGCAGCCCGACGCGGCGTTCGACAACGTCGTGAGCGCCTTCCTCTGGGACGAGTTCACCCGCTCGGAATCGGGCAACGACACCAACGAGCAGTACTGGACCTCGGCCTACAACGCCATCGCCGTGGCCAACCACGCGCTCGAAGCCATCGAACAACTGCCCGATCCCGGTGCGGCCTCCTTGCAGAAGGGCGAAGCGCTGCTGGCCCGCGCCTACGCGCACTTCTGCCTGCTGACCCTCTTCGCCGACTTCTTCGACACGAACAACCTCGCGGCCAATCCGGGCATCCCCTATGTAACCGAACCGGAGACGGTCGTCATCAAGCATTACGACCGCGAAACGGCCGCCCAGACGCTCGAACACGTCCTGAAGGACCTCGAGGAGGGAATGCAGCTCGTAGGCGGCAGCAGCGACTACGACCAGCCCAAATTCCACTTCACGCGGGATGCCGCCGCGGCGCTCGGCGCCCGCATCGCCCTCTTCTCGCGCAACTACAACGACGTGATCCGTTACGCCAACATGCTGCTGCCCACGCCGACACAGCACTTCGCGCTCTCCTACACCGACGACACGCCCGTACTGAACGCCGACGGGTCGCCGGCACAGGGCGTGGACCCGAACGACGCGGCCGACCAGTTCATGCGGAGCAACCTCCACGACTGGCGCACCTATATCAAGAGCGGCAACCCCGACCAGATGGGCACGGACTTCACCAGCGCCAGCGCCAACGCCAACCTGCTCCTCACCGAGTGCGTGACGCTGGCCTACCGGGAGATGGTCGGAACGGCCTACGTCCGTCACGCGATGGAGCGCACGGCCATGGTGACGCTGCTGACCGAGAACGTCACGGGCGACCCGTGGATCTTCCAGAACGTAGCCTACCAGTGGAACGGCGGACGCACCTACTGGCTGCCGAAGTTCTACGAGGACTTCAAGATCGACAATCCCGTGGCGCAGACCGGAGTGCCCTACTCGAAGTGCGCGCTGCTGCGGCTGGAGGAGGTGCTGCTCGCCCGTGCCGAAGCCTACGCCATGCTGGGCAACTACGACGGCGCGCTGGACGATCTGAACATGTTCGCCGCCTGCCGCATAGACGATTACGCCTACGGACCGAACACCCTCTACAAGGACAAGCTGACCGACTACTACACGGCCCAGCTCAACGCTCCGGACCACTTCATCAACAGCGCCTACAACGCCGGCCGTTTCAAGGCGGGCGACGAGGGCAACGTGCAGAAGGCGCTCATCCTGACCGTACTGGACTTCCGCCGCATCGAGTTCCTCTACGAAGGCATACGCTACTGGGACGTGCTGCGCTGGAACATTCCCGTGACGCACACAACCATCGACGGCGCCACCAGCACCCTCACGCCCGACGACGACCGCCGCATCCTGCAAATCCCGCAGATCGCGACCGCCTCGGGCATTCAACTCAACGACATGGTAAACATCCCCTATCCGTGGTAATTCAAAAGCTGAAAATACGATGAAAACACTACGTCATATCCAATTCTGCCTCTTCGCGCTCCTGGTCGGAGCAGCCTTCACGGCCTGCAATGAGGAGGACCCCATCGACCCCAACGCCGACATTCCCGGCCTGGGCGGCGAAGAGACCGTCCAGACGGAGACCGACCGGTGGCTCTACGAAAACTACGTCGTGCCGTTCAACATCGACGTCGAATACAAGTGGGACGCCACGGACATGATGCCTTCGATCGACAAGCAGTTAGTACCCGTCGATGAGGAGCTGGTCATCCCGTTCATGCAGGTGATGTACGACGTCTGGTTCTCGCCCTACGAGCAGACGGCCGGACTCGACTTCGTCAAGGAGATCACGCCCAAGAAGGTCGTGCTGGTCGGCAGTCCCGAGTACGAATTCGGAGCCATCAAGCTCGGACAGGCCGAAGGCGGCCGCAAGATTCTGCTGCTCAACGTGAACGGGTTCGACCCATCGGATGCCGCGAACGTCAAGGAATTCCTCCACACCATCGAGCACGAGTTCGCGCACATTCTGCACCAGACGGTGCTCTTCGACAAGAACTACGAAAAGATCAGCGCCGGCAACTACCTTCCCTCGGGCTGGACGAGCGTCTCGGATTCGGAGGCGCGCCAACTGGGCTTCATCACCCCCTACGCCATGTCGGGCAAGGACGAGGATTTCGTGGAGATGATCTCGATGATCATGGTCTACGGCCGCGAATGGTACGAAGAGACGGTGCTGACCGAGGCCGGGACGACCGGCGCGGCCCTGTTGCAGCAGAAGGAGCAGATCGTGATCGACTACCTGAAAAACACCTGGGGCATCGAGTTCTACGACACGGCGGGCGAAAAAGGACTGGTGACCTGCGTACAGGAGGCCATCGCCCAGGTGGTCGCGGACAATCAATAACCCTATAACACGGCAGAAAGATGAAAAAACACCTCTATCGCATATTCCTGCTCCCGGTCGTGCTGCTGGCTGCGACCGCCTGCAACGACAACGACTACGAAACGACGATGGGCGACGTGGACCAGCGCCTCGACGAGGCCATCTCCTCCTACTACGGGGAGCTCTCCGCGGCCGAAAACGGCTGGATCGCCAACATTCCCACATCGAAGGGCATCTACCGGTTCTGGATGGATTTCACCGACGACAACCGCGTGACGATGTACACCGACAACCTGATGTACCCCGACTTCCGGACCACGCCCGACGAAAGCAGCTACCGCATCCAGGGGTTGCAGCGTCCGACGCTGATCTTCGACACGTACAGCTACCTGGCCATCATCAACGACCCGAACTCCGACATCAGCGGCGGCAGCGCGGAGGACAACCAGGGCCTCGAAACCGACTTCGAGTTCGAAATCGCCTCGTTCGACGGCGACACCTTCTCGCTGCTCGGCCGCCGCAACCGCGTCGAGGCCACGCTGACGAGAGCCTCGGCCGAAGAGAAGAACCTCGTGCAGCAGGGGGCGCTGATGCAGGTGCAGGAGGACCTCCAGCAATTCATCAACCGCGACGGCTACTGCTACGTCGCGCTGGGCAGCGGGAAGGTCGCCGTGGATTTCGACCTGCGTTCCGTCACGCTGAGCTACGTGCAGGGCACCAACACGGTGATCTCGGCCACCACGTCGTCCTATGTCGATCTGAAACACAACATCGTACTGCAGGAGCCGCTCGTCATGCAGGGGTCGATCATCTCGGGATTCCTCTGGAACGACGCCACGCAAAGCTACACGGCCGTCTCCTCGCAGCAGATTCCCGTGCAGCGGCAGGACGAGGCCATCATCGGGCTCGACGCGATGCTGGGCGCCGGCAGCGGCTACAAATACTCCGCGCTGGCCGTGCGTCTGTCCATGTACGGCGGCGACACGTCGTGCGAGATCGCGCAGCAGCTCGTCAATTTCGGCAAGGAGATCTCCACCGTGTTCCGCATGACGCTGGGCGATATCTACATGCGCTTCGGCGAGCTCGAAGGCCGGCCCTATATCGACATGGAGGTGGAGTTCGGCCTCTATCAGGCGGTCTTCACGTTCGACATCCTGGAAAATCCCAACGGCACGACCAAACTGCTCCGCTACAACACGGACTACGATCCGGTGGGAAATTCCCAGACCCTGCTCGACAACGGCTGCGGACAGAAGCTCTGCGACTACCTCACGGGCAAGACCTTCCGCAAGACCTGGCTCAAGCAGTCGTTCGGAACCTACCGGATGGGCGCGCTCACGGACACGAAGGACCCGGCCAACTACATGCCCGGCGCCCTGCTCTGAGCCCCCGGCCAACGGACACATCCATTCGAAAACCCTTAAAAACAATCGCATTATGAAACGTATCTTCCAGTATGGCTTCGCCCTCGCGCTCGCGGCGTGCTCCTTCGCGGCGTGCAGCGACGACGACACCGGCGAAAACGGTGTCAAGACCGATGTGACTCTCTCCCCCTCGACCTCTCTGACAGGCGTGAGCTTCTCGGCCAACACGCTCAACGTAAGCAATAACGGCATCTATCCCTCGGCCTCGATCGCCGTCAAGAAGGCCGACGGTTCGGCCCTGAGCGGCGTAACGCTCCAGGTCGAACTGTCGAACAACAGCGCCTCCGAAGAGTGGTGCCAGATCGAACCGAAGAACAATGCGCTGCAATTCACCGTCCAGCCCTACGAAGGCGGCGACGCGGCCCGTTCGATCGACGTGCGCCTCACAGGATCGGGCAACGGCGTCTCGATCAACCCGTTCACCTTCAAGGTCGTGCAGGCTCCCACGCCCAAGAGCGCCGAAGCCCACATCCTCGACTTCTCGATCCCGGAGCAGACCCAGCCCGCCGAAATCGACTACGAGAAAATGACGATCACGGTGAACGTGCCGTTCGGAACCGACGTCACGGCCCTGACGCCCGAAATCGAGATTTCGGCCGGAGCCAGCGTGTCGCCGGCCAGCGGCGAGGCGCAGGACTTCTCCCAGCCGGTGAAATACACCGTGACGGCCGAAGACGGAATCACCAGGCAGGAATACCAGGCCGCCGTGGTGGTCGAGGAGGAGAAGAGCCATGAAGCCGAGATCCTCGAGTTCACGGTTCCCGGACAGATCGGCAAGGCCGAAATCGGCGAAAACACCGTCAAGGCGGTGATGAAGGCGGGTACGAACCTCTCGTCGCTGGCTCCGGTCATCAAGGTTTCGGAAGGCGCCAAGATATCCCCCGCCAGCGGCAGCACGCAGGACTTCTCCCAGCCGGTGAAATACACCGTGACGGCCGAAGACAGCAAAACCACCCGGGAATACACCGTCACGCTGACCGTCGGCGGCGAAGTGGTGCTCGACACCTCCGCAGAGCCCGCCGCAGGCGTAACCCTCTCGGGCAACAACTATACGGTCGTGGCGGGAGGCGCCGCAGCGGCCACGACGGTCAAGGTATCGCTGACCTACTCGGGCAGCCCGATCGCCGACCTGACGGGCTACACCTTCGCGGTCGAGGCCACCGACGCCAAGTCCGGCGCAGCGGCCGCCTGGGTGAAGGTCAGCCAGGTGGACGCGTCCGGCGCATTCACCTTCACGGTCGATCCCAACACCGATGAGAACGCCCGCCGCGCCACGATCGCCGTATCGTGCACCGACAACTCGGGAGCCAAGCTTTTCGGCAGCGGCTCGGTCGGCATCTCGCAGGACGGAACCGAGGTCGGCGCGCAGCTCATCGAGCTCATAGACGTTCCGGGCGGCCGTTTCCTGCAAGGCGACAGCCCCGATCCGACAAGCGTCATCGGGAACGCCCGCTACTGCAACCTCACGTCGTTCTCGATCGGCAAATACGAGGTGACGCAGGCGCAGTTCGAGGAGGTGATGGGCTTCAACCCCTCGGAGTTCAAGAAGGAAGGAGCCACCCACCCGGTCGAAAGCGTTTCCATCTGGGATGCCATGCAGTTCTGCGACGAACTGAGCAAACGCGAAGGCTACACGACTTTCTACAACCTCTCCGACATCCAGTACGGACAGGACGGCAGCGGCCGCATCCTCACGGCCACACGCAACTGCGACATGAGCGCGACGGGATACCGCCTGCCGACGCTGGCCGAATGGGAATATGCGGCCAAGGGCGGCGCAGAGGGAATCGCCCAATACAGCTATCTCTACGCCGGAGGCGACAACCCGCTCGAAATGGGCTGGTGGCGCGAGAACGAGGGCGAGAAAACGCATCCCGTGGGCGAGAAACCGGCCAATCCGATCGGAATCCACGACATGTGCGGAAACGTCGGAGAGTGGAACCACGACTGGTACGAGCGCCCCTACATGAGCGACTTCCCCTCGACCGACGAGGTGACCGATCCGTTCGGGCCTGACGAGCCGTGCGATGCGGACGACCTGGCATTTATCCGCGGCGGCGACTACGACACGTCGAGCGAATGGAACCTGCGTATCACCTACTGGAGTCTGCAAGCCGGCGGTATCGACATGAATCCCAACAACATGTGCCGCCAGTCGGGAATCGGATTCCGCGTCGTGATCCGCCGCTGATCCGTCCTGCCGGCCCTCGACGGAAGGGGTCGGGTCCATGCGGCCCCTTCCGTTCTTCACGCCTCCAGCCGAGGAGGCGCTCCCTTCCCCATCATCCATCAAAAAAACGACCATGAAAAAATTCCGCAATATACGGCGAATCTTCGCCATGGGGATTTTCGCCGCGGCGGCCCTCGCCGCATGCAGCGACGACCCCGACACCCCCGACCCCGTGACGTTGGGATTCGCACCGCTTTCCGGTGTCGAAAACGTCGTCTTCTCTCAGAACAAGCTCACCGTCACCGCCTCCGGCGCGACGGTCTCGATCGGCCTCACGGACGAGGACGGCGGTGCGATCAGCAACCTCAATCTGGCGGCGAAGGTCTCCGGAACGGGCGAAACCGCCTGGTGCAAGGCCTCGGTGGAGGCCGGCAAGCTCCGCCTTGCGATCGACCCCTACACCGACAAGGAGACCGAACGCACGGCCGACGTCGAGGTGTTCTCCGACGCCACCTACGTCACGCCCGTCTCGCTGACGGTCGTACAGAAGGCACAGCCCAAACTGACCGCCTCCTCCATCACGGCCTTCTCGTTCGAGGAGCAGAGCGGCCCGGCGACGATCGACCAGGAGGCCCTGACGATCGCCGTCACGGTCACCCGCGGCACGGACGTCACCAGGCTCGTTCCGACCATCGAGGTATCGGAAGGCGCGACCGTCTCTCCCGCCAGCGGCGCCGAGCAGGACTTCTCCCAGCCGGTCAAGTACACCGTGACGGCCGAGGACGGAAAGTCGCGGAGCGAATACACGGTCACCGTCTCGGTCGCCAAGAGTTCCGAAGCCAGGCTGCTGTCGTTCAGGGTGACGACCGAACCGGTGGTCGAAGGCATCATCGACGAGGAGAATCACACCGTGCTGCTCAAAGTCCCCTACTCCGACCAATGGCCCTGGTATTACACCTATCAGGAATACGAAATCTCCGAAGGGGCCTCCGCCGGAGAGATTCAGTTCGTGGATTCGTGGGACAGCTCCTTCAAGGACCCGGCGACCATCACCATCACGGCCGAAGACGGCGTAACGCAGGTGACCTATACGATCACGGCCGAAATGCTGCCCAACCCGAATGCCGAGATCACCCGGATGCTCTTCCTCGACCCGGAGACCTCCGCACCGACCCCGGGCGTTTACAGCGCCCTGCTCGACGCCGAAGCCAAGACGATCACCATTTACGTCAGACCGGGCCTCGACCTCTCGTCGCTCACACCGACGATCGATTGTTCGGCCAACGCCGAACTCACGCCCGCCTCGGGTACGGCCCAGAACTTCTCCTCGCCGGTCAAATACACCGTCACCTCCGAGGACGGCCAGACCACGGTCGAATACACCGCCACGGCAGTCGAACTGACCGACGTACAGGTGGAGACGGTCGATGTCGAGGCCGGCAGCTTCATCCTCGGCGATCACCCGAAATCCCCCAAAGAGAACAAGCACGAAGTGACGCTGACGAAAGATTTCGCCATCGGCAAATACGAAATGACGCAGGACGTCTTCTCCAAAGTGATGGGATTCAACGAATCGACGGTCATGGGTGACGACCTTCCGGTGACCGGCGTCACGTGGTACGACGCTGCGGAGTTCTGCAACCGGCTGAGCGAAATCAAGGGGCTCGAACCGGCCTACCGGTTCGAACAGGTCACCTACAAGCAGGGAAGCGGACGCATCTCCTCGGCCGTCGTAGTTTACGACCACTCCTCGGCCGCGGGCTACCGTCTGCCGACCGACGCCGAATGGGAGTTCGCGGCACGCGGCGGCAACAGGTCGGAAAACTACGTGTATGCCGGCGGCGACGACGCCAACGAAGTCTCCTGGAACCGGAACAACGCGAAGGACGAGCAGCCGCACCCCGTGGGGACCAAGCAACCCAACGAGCTGGGCATCCACGACATGAGCGGCAACGTCTATGAATGGGTGTACGACTGGAAATGGCCGTACGGAAAGGAACCGACCGGACCGGAAACGGACCCCACGGGAGCTCCGGGTCCCGAAGGGCTTCCTTCGTGGGAGGACTACCGCTACCAGCGGGGCGGCGACTTCAAATGCTCCGACTCGTCGATCTATTACATCTACAGCCGTATCAATACGCCGGATTCGAAAGGAGACGGCATCGGATTCCGCATCGCCCTCACCAAAAAATAAAAAGTTCACATTCTTACCGGGCGTCCGGGATTCCCTTCCGAGGGGATCCCGGATTTTTCGTATCCGCCTCTTTCCGGGTCCGGAACAGGTTTCCGGAGAAAGGTCCGGACGGACCGGCGGACGGACAGCACCCGCCCCGGAAAACCGGAAGGGCATCCCAAAATACGGCTCCCCCTTTCGGAGTAGTTTCCCGACGCAAATTACCTATTATTGGGGATTGCCGCTTTTTCGGCCTCCCTCTACCTTTGTGCTCGGAATTATGTGGTGCAAGACGAAATATCTACTGATCCTTCCGGGCCTCTTCCTGTCCCTCGCCGCCGGAGCGCAGCGACGCCCGGCCAATGACGCGGGAATCACGTTCGAGGTAACCGATTCGCTGAAAAATCCGCTTCAGTACGCCACCGTGGCGCTGAAGGCCGTTCCCGATGCGGGAAAGCCGCCTTACGCCGCCATGACCGACGCGGCCGGCAAATGCGGCTTCGCGCTCCCCGCCGGAAGCTACGAGGTCACGGTCTCCTACATCGGATACGCCACGCAGCGCACGACGCTCGCCGTCCCGTCCGGAAGCGCGATCTACCGGGTCGTAAGGCTCCGGGCCGTATCGACGGAAATCCGCGACGTGGTCATCACGGCCACCGAAGTCCGGGGCCCCGTCTCGGCCGTGCACATCGGCCGCGAGGCGATGCAACACCTCCAGCCGTCGAGCTTCGAGGACCTGCTCGAACTGCTCCCCGGCGGAAGGGCGTCGGATCCGGCCTTCTCGGCATCGAACCACATCCGCCTGCGCGAAGCGGCCTCCTCCGACGCCGACTACGCCACCTCGTCGCTGGGCGTCTCGTTCGTCATGGACGGGCGGCCGCTCGAACGACGCGGCGATGCAGTACGGAGGCTCCCTTTGTCGAGCGGCATGACGAGCGACAACGGCGTTCCCGTATCGCTCAACGCCGGAATCGACATGCGCACGCTCCCCACGGACGAAATCGCCTCGGTGGAGATCGTGCAGGGCATCCCCTCGGTCGAATACGGCGACCTGACGAGCGGACTGGTGAAGATCAAGCGCAAGGAGGGCGGCCGCAACCTCGAGGCCCGCTTCAAGGCCGACCTGAAGAGCCAGCTCCTCTACGTCGGCAAGGGATTCGAGTGGGGCAGGAAGGCCGACCTGCTGACGATGAACGTCGGCGCGAACTACCTCGACGCCCGCGCCGACCCGCGCAACACGCGGCAGAACTACCGCCGCATGACCGGTTCGTGGCGCATGAAAAAACGCTGGGAAACCGCTTCGGACTACCGCTACACGCTGGGCGGCTCGATCGACTACACCGGATCGTTCGACCGCATCAAGAGCGACAAGGACATCGACGAAGGGGTGTCGGGGCGCCCGCTGGAACGTTACAAGGCGAGCTACAACAGCCTTTCGGCCGCATTGAACTTCTCGGCGGCGGCCAAGGAGCAATCCGCCTTTTTCCGCAGCTTCGACCTCTCGGCCTCCGTCGATGCGGACTTCGACATCACCGACCGCTGGAAATACATGATCGCCAGCGCCAACGTGCCGATCCGCACGGCGCTGGAGGAGGGGGTCTGCGACGCCGAGATCCTGCCTTCGCGCTACGAGGCCACCCTGCGCGTGGAGAGCAAGCCGTTCTACGCCTTCGCCAAGGCGATGGCGCTCTTCGCGGCGAACACCCGCTCGACGCGCAGCACGCTGCGCGCGGGCGCCGAGTGGTCGATGGCCAAGAACTACGGCGGCGGGCTGCTCTACGACATAACGCGCCCCATCACCGAACTGATGTCCACCCGCCCGAGACGCTACGACGCGCTTCCGGCCCTGCACCGGCTCTCGGCCTTCGTGGAGGACAACACCGTGATCCGGGCCGGGAAATGGCGGATCGAGGCCATGGCGGGTCTGCGCGCGACGGCCATGGCCAACCTCGGAAGCCGCTATGCGCTTCAGGGCAAAATCTATCTGGACCCGCGCCTGAACCTCTCCGTCTCGCTGCCGGCATTCGAAGTGGCGGGCGATCCGATGCGTCTCACCCTCTCGGGAGGCACGGGCTGGCACACCAAAACCCCGACGCTCGACCAGCTCTTTCCCGACCCGGTCTATTTCGACTACACGCAACTGAACTATTTCCCCGAGGACCCGGAACTGCGGCGCATCAACCTGATCGTTTACAAATACGATCCGACAAACTACGGCCTGCTGGCCGCCCGCAACTTCAAATGGGAGGTCCGCGGCCGGGCGGAATGGGCCGGATTCGGGCTGTCGCTGGGCTACTTCCGGGAGGACATGACCTCGGGGATTCCGCACCTCGTCACGCCCCCTCGCCTTCACGTTCCGCGACTACGACGAGACGGCCATCGACGCCTCGGCGCTCACGGGGCCGCCGTCGCTCGAAGGACTTCCCTACGAGGAGAAAAAGCGGCTGGCGCTGGCCGGCTGCACGACCAACGGCAGCCGGACGCTCAAGCAGGGCGTCGAGTTCACCTTCTCGACCCCGCGCATCCGTCCGCTGGCCACGAAACTCATCGTCTCGGGCGCCTACTTCCGGACCGACTACGAGAACAGCGAGCCGCAGTACATCTCCACCTCGGTCGTGGTGACGGGCGGCGAACCCTACCCCTACATCGGCCTTTACGACAAGGAGGACAGCTTCTACAACGAGTTGTGCAACACCAATTTCCTGTTCGACACGCAGATTCCGCGGCTGGGGATGATCTTCTCCACCTCGTTCCAATGCCAATGGTTCACCGGACGGAAACGGCAGTGGACCGACCCGCGCCCGGCGAGTTACCTGGACACCGACCTCAGGGAACACCCCTTCACCGACGAATCGGCCGCCGACGGCATCCTGCAACACATGATAAAGGACGACGTCAGCGACATCGCGTACCTCTACGACCTCACGCCGTTCAGCATGTACGTGAACCTCAAACTATCCAAACGCCTCTACCGAGACAGGCTCACCGTGGCGGTATTCGTGAACCGGCTGTTCGACTACAGCCCCTCGTACATCAACGTATCGGGCGGGCGGACGCGCCGCTACTCCGATCCCTATTTCGGCATGGAGGTCAATTTCAAACTCTGAGACATGATCCGACACCGCATCATACGCACGCTCTGCTGCCTGCCCCTGCTGCTACCGGCAGCCTGCGAACACCCCGACGGGAACGAACTCTTCACCGAGGTCTCCATCCGGCTCGTGATGCCGGACAGCCGCCCCGTGGAGAGGCTCGAAATCCTCACGGACATCTCCTATTTCTACAACCTGAACACCTACGAACGCACGGCGTTCCCGGAAACGGAGGAACGGAACCGGACGACCGTCCGGCTCCGCCGGGGCGTCTACAACTTCATCGTCGAAGCCCGGGCGACCTACGCCGACGGCACGACGCGCCGGCTGTACTGCGCCGACCATGCCAACGACAGGGCGAAAGCCGTCACGTGGGTGAACGGGCAGGAATCGGCGGTCCTGTTACTCCAAGCCAACCGATGAGACCCGACGCCATGAAAGCCGCACTGCTGACAATCCTGTTTCTGCTGCCCCTCCCGGCGGCCGCCCGGACCGACTCGACGGCGTTCCGGCGCGACACGGCGGGAATCTCCGAACGCGCATCGCTCGCCGAGGCGGAGGCGGAGCACGCCACGGCCCGGTTCTACGAAGCGTCGCCCGCCGCCGCGCTCCGACGCCCGAACCGGTCGCTCTCGCAACTGGCCGTGCGCATGAATCTGCGCCGGGAGGAGGAGGCGCGGCTGCAACCGCTCGGCGACGGAGCGCTCGAAGGCGGATTCTACGCCGAAAGTTTCCGCCGCCTCGACGACCGGAGCGTCGTCTGGGCCGACGCCCGGTACGTGCGCGGCAACCGCCGCAACGTCCGCTGGAACTCCACGGCCGACTACCTGCTGCTCTATCCCTATATCGTGGCGGATTCCGTGGGCGGCGACCTCACGACCGAGGAGTACGCCTTCGGCGGCGGCTACGCCCGGCGGATCGGCCGCTTCGACATCGCCCTGCGGGGCGACTACCGCGCCGCGCAGGAGTACCGGCAGGTCGATCCCCGGCCTCACAACGTCGTCTCGGACTTCACGGTCCGGCTCGGCGCCGGCATGGAGCTCGGACGCAGCGTGCTGATCCTCGACCTCAGGGGACGGCTCTACAAACAGAACTCGAGAATCTCCTTCTTCAACGAAACCAACACCGTGCGCGAGCTCTTCATGGCCGGACTGGGCAGCATCCTGCAACGCTACTCGGGGAAATCGGGCAGCACGCTCACCGCCTATACCGGCCGCGGATACGCCGTGGCGGCGCAGCTCATGCCGCACCGTCCCGAAGGGTGGTACGCCCGCGCCGAATACAGCCGGTTCACCACGGACCGGAACTACCGACCGAACAACTCCATCCCCGTCAGCACCCTCCGCACGCAACGGGGCGAAGCGCACGTCGCCTACCGCGCCGGACGCTGGAGCCTCGGGGCGTATGCGGCCCGCTCGCAACGGCTGGGGATCGAAATGGTCGCCGACCGCACCGGACAGGGACGCCCGTGGACCGGCAGGCGATGTACGAGAACCGCATCTGGCAGGCCGGGGCCGAAGCGACCGTCGAATGGCGGCGCGGCAACCGCCGCTATGCGCTCCGCCCCGGCGTCGAATGGCAGCAGTCTGCGGCCGAATACCTCTGGCCGGCACGCGAAATGACGCTCTCGCGGCTCGGAGGTTCGCTCCGGGGCCATGCGGAATGGCTCTTCGCCCGCTGGAGGTTCAAAGCCTCGCTCGGCATAGGCTGCTACGGAGCCCCTTCCGGAACGCTCTCGCTCCCCGGGCTGGCGGACTACCTGGCCGAATACCTGACCGGCACGGCCGAACGGCTGAACAGCCGGACACTGGCCCCCGAGGCGGGCTTCCGCGCCGAACGCCGCCTGCGGGGACGCACCGCCTGCTTCGCGGAGGCCGGCTGGAGCCCCCGCCTCTACGAAGGAGGCTTGGCGGAACACAACCTCACGGCGGCCTGCGGATTCCTGTTCTGACAATTCATTCCATCATTACCAAACCAATAAAAAACAAACGTATGAAAAAACTGATCTACATGCTGGCGGCGGCCGCCCTCGTCTCGGCCGGCGCCGTATCCTGCTCGGATGAGAAAACCGACGATCCCGTGGAACCCGTAACGGTATCGTCCTCGATGCGTCTGAACGGCGGCAACGTACTGGTGAACGTTCCGGAGGCGGATTTCGACGTCTCGATCCCGGACGAGGCGAGCTCGTGGGTGGGCGTAAACGAAGCCGAAACGGAAGGCAGGACGCTGGTGCTCGAAGTGGCCAAAAACGAAACGGGCGCCGAACGGCAGACGACCGTGACCGTGACGCGCAAGGGCCGGAGCGACCTGCTGGCCACGGTGACGATCAAACAGAGCAACGTGGCCGCAAAGAACGGCGAGTTCGTCATCGAGGAGATCTACTTCACGGGCACGGCGCTGCCCGAGACCGGAAGCCCCGACAAATATCAGGGCGACCAATACATCAAAATCCGCAACAACACGGACGAGGACCTCTATGCCGACGGCATGCTGCTGATCCTGCAAAGCTCGGTGCTCTCCAACATGGAGGGCGAGATCCCCGCAGCGGTCGATTTCCGCGAAGAGTATTGCGCCGGACAGGCCTTCTACGCCATTCCGGGCAGCGGCCGCGACGTACCGGTCAAGGCCGGCGAATCGCTGATTATCGTCAATAACGCCCAGAACCACCTCGAGAGCAACCCCGACTCGTGGGACGCCACGACCGCCGACTTCGAGTGGTACGACGAATCGTCGAACGAAAACTTCCTGGACACCGACAACCCGGCCGTTCCCAACCTCGACAAATGGTATGCCCAGACGCTGACCGTGCACAGCCTGCACAACCGGGGCGCCTACGGCATCGCGATCGCCATGCCTCCCGCAGGCACGACCGGCGAACAGTTCCTGCAGGACCACCCGATCGGCGACGGATACTACTATATCTTCCACTCGCCGAACGGCTCCGACTACGAAATGCCCATCAAGGGCTACTTCGTTCCCAACGAGTGGGTGCTCGACGCCGTGAACACGGGCGGACGCAACACCTTCGGCATGGCTCCCTGGGGCACATCGCTCGATGCGGGCTACACCTGGTGCGGCACGGAGGATTCGGACCCCGACCGGTTCAACAAGTCGGTGATCCGCAAGACCGGCGCCGACGGCAAACTCGTCGATACGAACAACTCGTCGAACGACTTCACGCCGAACACGACACCTTCGCTGCTGGCGAAATAGAGGCTCCGGGCACACCGAGGGAACCGTCCGGTCCCCCGGCGCGCATCCGGCGAAAAGAAACGGCAAACCGATCCGCGCGATCGGTTTGCTTTTTCAAAATTAAAGAGTTACCTTTATACGCATGATCCGGTCCTCCCGGACAATCGCTCACCCTTAACGACATGCCATGCAACGCCACATTCTCCCATTCGTACTGGTGCTTTCGGCACTGACACTCGGCCGCGCACCGGTCCGGGGCGTACCGGCCTACCCCCGCCCGGTGCGCATCACCCAAAGCGACGGCTCGCAGCTGCTCGTCCGCATCGTCGGCGACGAGCGTTACCACTATTTCCTCTCCGAAGAGGGCTACACGCTCACGGGCGGCGCGGACGGCGATCTTTACTACGCCTCGCGCAACGCCGAGGGGCGGCTCGTTCCCACGCAGGTAAAGGCCCGACCGGTCGGTGCGCTTTCGGCCGGAGAACGCGCCCTCGTCGCCAAACTGGGTCCCGGGCTCAAACCGACCTACGTGCACACGATGGAACGCCCCGCCCGCCTGCAATCCCCTGCCACCCCGGACGAAGCGGCGGCCGCCGAGGGCAAACCCTCCGCACCGCGCCGAATCTCCTCCGCGACGACCGTCGGAAAGCTCCGGTCGCTGATCCTGCTCGTGGAGTTTCCCGACCGAACGTTCGTATCGGGCAGCGCGCAGCAGGACTTCCACGACCTGCTCATGCAGGACAATTACAGCGTAAACGGCGCCACGGGCAGCGCATGGAACTACTACCACGACAACTCCAACGGACGCTTCGACCCGGAATTCGTCGTCGCGGGCCCCTACCGCGCCTCCCGCGAGGCGGCCTACTACGCCGGATCGGACGGAACGGACAACACCCCGGAACTGATCGTCGAGACATGCCGTCTGGCCGACGACGAAATCGACTTCTCGCAGTTCGCCGACGACGGCGTGATCCGCGACGTCTTCGTGTTCTACGCGGGACACAACCAGGCCGAGACGGCCGACCCGCAGACGATCTGGCCACACCGGTGGGACGTGCAGGGCGACCCGCGCTACCGGAATGTCCTGCTGGACGGAGTGCAGCTCGCAGGCTACGCCTGCTCGTCGGAACTGAACGCCGACCGCGTGATGGCCGGCATCGGGACCTTCTGCCACGAATTCGGCCACGTGCTCGGCTGGCCCGACTTCTACGACACGGACTATGCGGGCTCGGGCGGCAACGCCCCGGCGCTCGAATCGTATTCGCTCATGTGCAGCGGCAGCTACAACAACGACGGACGCACGCCCCCGGCACTCAACATCCTGGAGCGCTGGATGGTCGGATGGGCCGAACCGGAGGAGATCGCCGACGGGGGCGATCTGGAGCTGGGGCCCGTCACCAACGACGAAGGATACCTCGTGCGCACGCCGACCGACAACGACTATTTCCTGCTCGAAAGCCGCGATCCGGCGGGCAACAAGTGGGACCGGCACATCCCCGACGTCGGAGAGGGCGGGATGCTCGTTTACCACGTGGACTACACACCGGCATACGCCTCCAGGTGGCACACGGGCAACTCGCTGAACTGCAACCCGGGCCACGAGTGCATGAAACTCGTGCGGTCGGTTCCGTCCTCCTACGGAACGCAGAGCGCCGGACAGACCTTTTTCCCGGGAACGGACGACGTCCGGAGCCTCTCTCCGGGCAGCAACAGGCACTACGTCTCCTGGAAGAACGAAGCGCCCGGCGCGGCGTTCGGCGAGATCGAACGCTCCGGCGGACATATCCGGATGAAGGCCAGGAAGACCGCCGCGCTCGAAATCACGGCCGAAGCCCGGCAGTACGACGCCCTGCTGACGTGGGACGGCGCTCCCGAAAGCGAATGGAAGGTAAGCTGGGGCCGGTCGGGAAGGACGGAAGGCGAACGGACCGTGCGCGGAAACGCCCTCCACATCGGCGGTCTGCTGCCCGCTATGACCTATTCGGCGACCGTCACGCTCCTCTCGGACGAGAGTTCCAGCAGCCGGACGCTGTCGTTCACGACCTCGCCCATCTCCACGCAGAACGGCGTGCATATCGCCGTGCCGGCCGACGGATTCTCGCACGACCGGCCCGTCGCGCTGAGCGTCCTCGACTACCCCCGCCGGATGGAAAGCGTCGCATGGTACATCGACGGAGAGCGGACCGAGGAGACCTACGTCACGCTCCCGGCTGGGGAACACCGTCTGACGGCCGTCGTCACCGAAGCCGAAAGCGGCTCGGAGCAGTACCTCATCAAATACATCACCGTAAAATGAACGCCATGAAAATCGGAAAATTCCTGCTTCCCGCCCTGCTGCTCACCGCGGGAGGTGGTTGCTCGAAAGATACAGCCGACGAAGAGCTCAGGATCCAGCGCAAGGCGCTGCTCACGGCCGAGACGCCCGGCGTCTATCGCAACGGCAAGCCCGTGTTCCTCTTCGACCGGGAGAGCCACCAGCTGCTCGCCGACCCGTCGCAATGCCTTTTCCGCATTCAGGACGACGAGGGACGGCAGTACGTCTCCCTCCGGCTGGAGGCGATGCCTGCCGAGGGCGAGAAAAGCGCCGCGACGATCTCGGAGAACATGGAACTGGGTCTGGGCGACGCAGGCGACATGGCGTCGGTCGGCTCGGACGGGGAGTATCTCCGCCTCTGGTCGGACCAGACGCGCATCGGGTTCGTCTTTCCGCGCGTCATGCCGTAACGCGCGACGCGAGCCGGAAACGAGCGAAACGTTTGCCGCAAACGCACGCAAGCGGCGACATTTGCGGCAGACAGGCGAACCGGCCGCCTGCGACAAAGCCCCCGGCAGAAGAGAGGAACGGCCGGAAACTCCGGCTCACCGAGCCGACGGCCGCCACGACATGCGTGTCCCCGTCCGCCACAGCCGTTCCACAGGACCGAAACGGAACCGTCGCAGCCAGCGGTGGCTCAGCGCGATCTGCACCGTCGTACAGGCCAGACAGGCCGCAACGCTGAAAAAGACGCCCGAACACTCCCGGTCCGGCCGCAAAATGTCCCCGGCCGCGGATTCCGTCGCAGAACGGCAGAAACGAAACTTCCGGCCAGTCGAAAAACGACTGTCCGGAAGTTTTCATCTGTACCCGGAGCCGGGGTCGAACCGGCACGACATTGCTGTCATTGGTGTTTGAGACCAACGCGTCTACCGATTCCGCCATCCGGGCAGTGTCGCCTGCGCAGGCGGATCGTTCCGCCTCCGACGCATACGCGATGAATCGGGAGGACAAAGATAGGGGATTTTCGCAACTTTTCAAAAAATAAGCCGATTTTTCCCGAAGGGAACCTCCGCACGGCCGCAATCGAGTTGCCGGGAACCGCCGCGATCCGGTCGGCAACGCCCGGAAACAGCCGCTTCCGGCAGCCTCCACACCGGATATTCGGAGGGGGGGGGCGGACAGCACACGGCGGACGGAAATCCGGGGACTACCGCCCGAAATACGCCAGGATCTTCTTCGCCTTCGCCGGGCCGACGAGCGCCGACAGCTCTTCGGCCGGGGCCGTGCGGACCTTCTCCACCGTGCGGAAATGGCGCAGAAGCGTTCGGATCGTCCGTTCGCCCACCCCTTCGATCCGCTCCAGTTCGCTATGGATAAAGTCCTTGCTGCGTTTCTGACGGTGGAACGAGACGGCGAAACGGTGCACTTCGTCCTGGATATGCGTCAGGAAATGGAAGAGCGGCGAGGTGGGGCGCACGCCGACCAGCAGCGGCGGAAAACCGCAGTAGAGTTCGGAAGTGCGGTGGCGGTCGTCCTTGGCCAGTCCGGCGATGGGAATATCCAGCCCCAGCCGCTCCAGCACCTCATGGATCACCCCCATCTGCCCCTTGCCGCCGTCGGCGATAACGAGGTCGGGCAGCTCGGCCCCCTCGGCCATGAGGCGCGTATAACGCCGGAAGACCACCTCGCGCATCGAAGCGTAGTCGTCGGGGCCCTCGACGGTCCTGATATTGAAATGACGGTACTCCTTGCGGGAGGGTTTTCCGTCGCGGAACACCACGCACGAAGCCACCGGATGCGCCCCCTGCAAGTTCGAGTTGTCGAAACACTCGATATGCCGCGGCGGACGGTCGAGACGCAGCTCCTTCTGCAAGGCGTTCAGCAACCGTTCGGTGTAGCGCTCGGGATTCCGGATTTCGAGATTCCTGAGCTGCTCGGCACGGTAGATACGGGCGCTCTTGCGCGAAAACTCCAGCAGGTCGAGCTTCTCGCCCCGCTTGGGCACGGTGAAGGTCACGCCGTCGAAGAGCAGCGTCGTCGAGGGCAGGAACGGCACGATCACCTCGCGGGCCAGCTCGCCCCCGGCAATGTGTTCGACGATATGCTGTATGGCCAGCGTCAGCATGTCGCGCTCGTCGGCTCCCACGCCCGTCGAAAGTTTCACCGTCGAGACGCCCACCACCGAGCCGTGACGGATGCGCACGAAGTTGCACCACGCCGCGTCGTCGTCCGGCAGCAGCGAGAAGACATCGACATCGACGATCCGCGCGCTGACGATCACCGACCGACCGGCGTAGTTGTCCAGCGCGTCGAGCCGCTGCTTGTAGCGTTGCGCCGCCTCGAAGCGCAGCTCCCCCGCCGCACGTTCCATCTCCCCTTCGAGATACTGCCGCACGGGGCGCAGATCGCCGCGGAGCACCGAGACGACCAGCTCCACCTGCCGGGCGTACTCCTCCTCGCTCTGCAAACCGACGCAGGGCCCCTTGCAGTTGCCCAGATGGTATTGCAGGCAGACCGAATAGCGTCCCCGGGCGATCTGTTCGGGCGAAAGATTGAGTTTGCACGTGCGCAGCGGGACCACCTCGCGGATGAAGTCCAGCACGCTGCGCTGCATCATCACCGACCCATAGGGACCGAAGTACTGCGAGCCGTCGCGCAGCAGCGTGCGCGTGGACTGCACGCGGGGAAACGCCTCGCGCCGCACGACGATCCACGGATAGGTCTTGTCGTCCTTGAGCAGGATGTTGTAACGCGGCTGGAGGCTCTTTATCAGGGAGTTTTCGAGCAGCAGGGCATCCGTCTCGCTCCCGACGACGATGTGACGGACGGCGGCGATCTGGCGGACCAGCACCCGCACCTTCGCGCTGTGCTCCTTCGACTGCACGAAATAGGACGAAACGCGCTTGCGCAGGCTCTTGGCCTTGCCCACGTAGATAACCGTCCCGCGGCGGTCCACGAACTGATAGACGCCGGGCGAGAGCGGCAGCAGGGCCACCTGCTCCTTCAGATCGGATTTCTCGGATGCGGCCATAGACGCTGCAAATGTAACAAATATCCCGCAAAGACGGACCGCATATACAAAAACGTCCGATATTTTGTTTTATTTATCGGAACTTTCTACCTTTGCGCCCGAAATCAACACTTGTCCCTATGAGAACCCTTTCCCTGTTGCTCCTCTCCGGAGCGCTCATGACGGCGTGCGTCGATCGGGATTACGATTTGAGCGACCTCGATTTCGACAACGTCGCCATCGGCGACGAAAATTCCGAATTCCGGATTCCGCTCGCCACCGTGCAGGTTTCGATGGATGAAATCGCCGAAAACGGCGTGAACATCGAAGCGATCTTCCGGGAAGCCGACATCTGGCTGCCCTCTTCCGAAAAGGAAGTGAACCTCCCCGCCCTGACCGGCGACTCCGATTACCGCGACGGTCTTATCGGAAATACGATCGCCGAAATGCGGCAGAACCCGGAGAAGCTGGACGGAGTGGTCCGGCTGACCTACGAGAAATACTACGACGAGTTCGCCGAAGCGATCGGCATCGAAGAGTCCGGCATCCCGCTCGAAGAGTACACCGAGGCTTTCAAGACGGCGCTCGAGCTCTCCGCCGACGAAATCGAAACCCGGATCAAGCAGGTCGCCTCGGACTACCTCAGAACCATCGACATCGAACCGGTGGAGTACGAAATCGGGCATATCGACCTCGACGACGAGGTGATCGACATGCTCTCCGACAACCTCGACCCGGAGGGTACGCCCGATGCCAAGAATACGCTGCACATCTACGGCTCGATCTCGAGCCGTCTGCCGGTGACGATGCGGCTCGAACCGGTATTCCTGCCCTCCGACGTCGCATTCGAAATCACGGTGGACGCCACGAAGGAGGAGAACGCCATTCCCTCAACGCAGCTCTACGCCGACGACCTGCGGCAGATCGTGGACGGAGCCACGATCCGCATTCCCATCGCGCTCGAAATCTATTACCGAGACCGCGGCTTCGACAACTCCGCGAAACAGCAAATCACCATTGACCTGCGGCTCGTAAAACGCGGCGGTCTGAAACTCGACATCTGATAAAAGCGCACCGAACATGAAAAAAATCCGCATCTTACTGGCGGCGCTTCTCGTAACGGTCGGCGCCGCAGCCCAGAACCCCTCGTCCTACTTCATGGAAGGCTCGACCTTCCGCAGCCAGCTCAACCCGGCCTTCGCACCGCAGCGCGGCTACGTGAACTTCCCCGTGCTGGGAGGCATCCAGGTCGGCATGAGCGGTAACATCTCGCTCGACAAGATCTTCTATCCCCGCGACGGGAAACTCGTGACGCTGCTCGACAGCTCCGTATCGGCCGCCGAGGCGCTTTCGGGCCTCAAGGACAAAAACCTGCTGGGGGCGGACACCCGCATCAACGTCATCGGATTCGGCGCCTACACGAAAAACCGCAAGAATTTCTGGTCGTTCGACCTCAACGTACGGGCCAACGCCGAAGCCAACATCCCCTACTCGCTCTTCGACTTCATCAAGAACGGGCAGGAGGGGCGCATCAGCGACATCGGCGTAATCAGCGACTCCTACCTCGAGGCGGCCTTCTCCTATTCGTTCCCGCTGCTCGACGACCGCCTCTACGTCGGCATGCGCGGCAAGTTCCTCGCCGGAATCGTCCGCGCGAAGTCCAACTTCAACCGCTTCGACGTATCGCTGAACGAGGACCGCTGGGCCGTCGAGGCCGACGGATCGCTCGACATTTCGGCCGCCGGGCTGGAGGCCACGACCGAGATGAACGACAGCGGCGAGATGGTTTACACATTCGACGACATCGACTTCAAGCCCACCAGCCCGACGGGTTACGGTTTCGCCGTCGATCTGGGCGCCACGTACGACATCCTGCCCGACCTGCAGGCTTCGCTGGCGATCAACGACCTGGGCTTCATCGGCTGGGGCAAGGGCAACACCCTTTCGGGCCGTTCGGTCAAGAACATGGAGTTCACGGGCGTCACCGTGGACGGCGAGGGCACGAGCTCGCAGCCCGACTTCAACCTCGACGTACTCGAATTCCAGAAGCAGGAGGCCAGCAGCGCGACGCGCATGCTGCGCGCCACGGTGAACGCCGGGCTCGAATACAAGATGTGGCAGAACCGCGCCAGCGTGGGCCTGCTCTACACGATGCGCTTCTGGGAATACAAGACGCTGCACAACATCACCGGGTCGGTCAATTTCCGCCCGATCGACTGGTTCCACCTCACGGGCAGCTACACGGTGATCGGCAACAACGGCGGCGCACTCGGCCTGGCGCTGAACCTCTGTCCGGGCTGGATCAATTTCTTCGTCGCCACCGACGTCCTGATGGCCAAGCACACCCCGCAGTGGATTCCGATCCGGCAAAGTTCGATGAACGTCACGCTCGGACTCGGCTTCCCGATCGGCAAGCGCGGCCACCGCGGCTGCCGCGACTACCTCCGCTGACGCGGCGCACATACGCCCAACCGGACGCCCGGACCCTCCGTAACGGAGAGTCCGGGCGTCCGCATAGACGATACGGGCCGCACGCATACCCCGGAAAGGGAACTCCGGAGCGGAAAAGGATACGGGTTTCGGCCTTTTGGGCGTACCCATATCACATTCAGGCAAAACAGTTGCGATTTCAGAATCTTTCTTTATCTTTGCCGCATAGGAATCCGGGAAGTTTTTCCGGAGTCGAAGACAACATTGCGGCGGTCCTCAAATCTGTGTGAAGTTGCGTCACTACTTATTTATTATTCTTTGAATTCTTCAAAAACGGACCGCCGCAATCTTTTTCCGATTTTAACAAAATCCATGCCATATCAGTCCCCGGCCGCACGGCGTTCGAGCGCCTCGCAGGTCGCCCGGCGCCCCGCTTCGACGATCTCCTCCGAACGGTAGAACTCGAACATGCTGAAGCTGTCGGCCGGCAGCTCCACGACGACGTCGGGCCGGTACAGCCGGCGCATCAGCCCCGCGATATGCTGCTGCATGATCTGCGACGAGGCGGTGAGCATCCGGTAATAGTTCAGCGACACCTTGCCGGCCGCCGGAGCCGCAGCGAACGGGGCGCAGACGTCCACGGCGATCAGCAGGTCGCCCTCCTCGCGCCGCACACGGTTGAGCGGCAGCGGATTGACCGTGCCGCCGTCGATGAGCACCATGCCGTCGCGGCGCACGGGCCGGAAAACCGAAGGGATGGAAATCGACGCCCGGATGGCATCGTACAGCCCGCCGCTGTCGAGCACCACCTCGCGTCCGGTCAGCAGGTCGGCCGCCACGGCGGCGAACGGCAGCGGCATCCGTTCGATCCGCACGTCGGGAACCAGCTCCTTCATCGCCGCGATCACGCGGTCGCCCTTGACCAGCCCTTCGGAGCTGAAGGCGAAATCGACCAGGCTGAAGACCTTATAGCGGTCCAGCGCGCACATCCACTCCCGGAAAGGCTCCAGATGCCCCGCAGCGTACATGCCGCCGACCAGCGCCCCCATTGACGTTCCCGCCACGGCCGCGATCTCGAATCCCCGGCGCTCCAGCTCCCCGATCGCGCCGATATGCGCGATTCCCCGCGCTCCGCCGCCGCCCAGCACGAGCGCAACCCGGCGTTTTTTCGCTCCCATACCCTTCTCTCCTGTCATTTCAACGGTTGTTTTTTCTTTCCGCACCGGCCGGAACACCCCGGTCGGGTCCGCAGTCCGGAACCTCCCGCCGCAATGTCCCGGACGCACTCCGCACGGCCGGCCATACCGTGCACGCTTCGTGCCGCGATACGCGGCGCCTCACTCCGCCACGACGCAGTCCACCGCCACGTCGTGCGGTTCGGAGGGCAGCTCCCCGACCAGTTGGTGCGCATAGCAGACCCCGACCGTCGCCCCGCGGAACTCCGCCTGCGAAAGATAACGGTCGTAATACCCCTTCCCGCGTCCCAACCGGACACCTCCGGCCGTGAAGGCCACCCCGGGAACCACCACGAGGTCGATCTCCCCGGGCGGACACGTCCGCGCCCCGGGCTCCGGCTCGGCGATGCCGAACGCCCCGCGCCGCAGCGCCGCCGGATCGCAGTCGCAGAAGCGCATGGCGTCGCCCTCGACGCGCGGCAGGACCAGCCGCTTCCCCGCCGCACGCCACCTCTCCGCCACTCCTCCGGTGTCCGGTTCGTCCGGCAGGGCCGAGAAGAGCGCCACCGTATGCGCCGCGGCGAAGGCCGGCAACTCCCCGACCCGGCCGAATATCCGCGCCGAGGCCACGGACCGCGCTTCGGCTCCGAGCGAAAGATTACGCGCCTTCATCGTCCGGCGCAGCTCTTTTTTCGTCATACGAACCCTCCTTCCGGGCACAAAATTCCCGCCCGTTTTTGTTGTTATTCCGCGAACAATGGCTATCTTTGCCAACGGAAACACAAATCTTTAACAAATATAAACAAATTCAAAACATTATGAGCTGTTTTCTATCTAATTCCTCGCTTGGCAAGAAGTTAGTAATGAGCGTGACGGGATGCTTCCTCGTGCTCTTCATCCTCTTCCACATGTCGATGAACGTCACGGCGATCCTCTCGCCCGAAGCCTACAACACGATCTGCGAGCTGCTGGGCGCCAACTGGTACGCACTCGTCGGAACGGCCGTTCTGGCGCTGGGTGTCGTGGTGCACTTCATCTACGCCATCGTCCTCACGCTGAACAACTACCGCGCACGCGGCTCGCAGCGTTACGCCGTCACGGTGCAGGAGCCTGGCGTGACGTGGGCTTCGAAGAACATGCTCGTGCTGGGCGTCATCGTCCTGCTGGGCCTGCTGCTCCACCTCTACAACTTCTGGGCGAAGATGCAGCTCGTAGAGATTCTGGGCGGACACACCAACTCGCTGGGCTTCGGCGCGGCCGACGGTGCGTCGCTCATCGCCTACACCTTCTCGCAGTGGTACTACGTGGTGCTCTATCTCGTCTGGTTCGCCGCGCTGTGGTTCCACCTCACGCACGGCGTGTGGTCCATGTTCCAGACCGTAGGCTGGGCCAACGACACGTGGTATCCCCGTCTGAAGTGCATCGCCAATATCGTGGCGACGATCGTGTTCCTCGGGTTCGCTGCCGTGGTGCTCGTCTTCTTCCTCTGCCCCTGCATCGCAGGCGCCGCTTGCTAATCAATTCGTAGAACAACAAACACACAAACGATATGGCTTTAAAATTAGATGCTAAAATTCCTGCCGGTGCGCTCGCCGAGAAGTGGAGCAACCACAAGGCAGCTATCAAGGTCGTAAGCCCCGCCAACAAGCGCAAGCTCGACATCATCATCGTCGGAACCGGTCTGGGAGGCGCCTCCGCAGCCGCTTCGCTCGGCGAACTGGGCTACAACGTCAAGGTGTTCTGCATCCAGGATTCGCCCCGCCGCGCCCACTCGATCGCCGCACAGGGCGGTATCAACGCCGCGAAGAACTACCAGAACGACAACGACTCGATATACCGTCTGTTCTACGACACGATCAAGGGCGGCGACTACCGCGCCCGCGAGGCCAACGTCTACCGCCTGGCCGAGGTCTCGAACCTCATCATCGATCAGTGCGTGGCACAGGGCGTGCCCTTCGCCCGCGAGTACGGCGGCCTGCTGGCCAACCGTTCGTTCGGCGGCGCGCAGGTATCGCGCACCTTCTACGCCCGCGGCCAGACCGGCCAGCAGCTTCTGCTCGGCGCCTACGCGGCCCTGAACAAGGAGATCGCCGCCGGCTCGGTGAAGAGCTACCCGCGCCACGAGATGCTCGACATCGTCATCGAGGACGGCGAGGCGCGCGGCATCATCGCCCGCAACCTCGTGACGGGCGAGATCGAGCGCCACGGCGCGCACGCCGTCGTGATCGCCACGGGCGGCTACGGCAACGTCTTCTTCCTCTCGACCAACGCCATGGCGTCGAACGGCTCGGCCGCCTTCCAGTGCTACCGCAAGGGCGCCGGCTTCGCCAACCCCTGCTTCACGCAGATCCACCCCACGTGTATCCCCGTACACGGCGACCAGCAGTCGAAACTCACGCTCATGTCGGAGTCGCTGCGCAACGACGGCCGCATCTGGGTTCCCAAGAAGCTCGAGGACGTGAAGGCGATCCGTTCGGGAGCCAAGCAGCCTTCGGACATCGCCGAGGAGGACCGCGACTACTATCTGGAGCGCCGCTACCCGGCCTTCGGCAACCTCGTGCCGCGCGACGTGGCTTCGCGCGCCGCCAAGGAGCGCTGCGACGCCGGCTACGGCGTGAACGAGACGGGTTTGGCCGTGTTCCTCGACTTCAAGACCGCCATCGAGCGTCTGGGCAAGGACATCATCAAGCAGCGTTACGGCAACCTGTTCGACATGTACGAGGAGATCACCGACGTCAGCCCCTACGAGCAGCCGATGCAGATTTTCCCCGCCGTGCACTACACGATGGGCGGCATCTGGGTGGACTACAACCTGATGACCACCATCCCGGGCCTCTACGCCATCGGCGAGGCCAACTTCTCGGACCACGGCGCGAACCGTCTGGGCGCATCGGCCCTCATGCAGGGTCTCGCGGACGGCTATTTCGTGCTGCCCTACACCATCGGCGACTACCTCTCGCACAAGATCCAGGCTCCGAAAGTGAAGACCGACACCAAGGCCTTCGACGAGGCCGAGAAGGGCGTCCGGGAGAAGATTGCGAAACTCCTCTCGATCCAGGGCAAGCAGTCGGTGGACGACATCCACAAGAAGCTGGGCCACATCATGTGGGAGAACGTCGGCATGGCCCGCACGAAGGAGTCGCTCGAAAAGGCCATCACCGAAATCCAGGCCCTGCGCAAGGAGTTCTGGAAGGACGTGAAGGTGGTAGGCCGCGAAAACGAGTTTAACGTAGAGCTGGAGAAGGCGATCCGCCTGGCGGATTTCCTCGAGCTGGGCGAGCTGATGGCCCGCGACGCACTCAACCGCGAGGAGTCGTGCGGCGGCCATTTCCGCGTCGAGCACCAGACCGAAGAGGGCGAGGCGAAGCGCGACGACGAAAAGTTCGTCTATGCCGCCGTTTGGGAGTACAAGGGTATGGACCAGGCTCCGGAGCTGACCAAGGAGCCGCTGAATTTCGAGTTCGTACACCCCGCCCAGCGCAACTACAAGGACTAAATCCAATTGACGTTAAACTTTAATCATCGAATCGAAACCATGAATTTTACATTAAAGATATGGCGTCAAAAGGACGCTAAATCGAAAGGCGCATTCGAAACGTACAAGGTCGAGAACATTTCGGCCGACACCTCGTTCCTCGAGATGCTCGACATCCTGAACAACAACCTCATCCACGAGGGCAAGGAGCCCGTGGCCTTCGACCACGACTGCCGCGAGGGCATCTGCGGCATGTGCTCGCTGCACATCGACGGCCACGCGCACGGCCCCGGCCAGGCGGCCACCACGTGCCAGATCTACATGCGCAAGTTCAAGGACGGCGCGACCATCACCATCGAGCCGTGGCGCTCGGCGGCTTTCCCCGTCATCAAGGACCTCGTGGTGAACCGCTCGGCCTACGACCAGATCCTGCAAGCCGGAGGCTTCATCTCCGTACGCACGAACTCCGTGCCCGACGCAAACGCCATTCCGATTCCGAAGCCCGACGCCGACGAGTCGATGGACGCCGCCGCCTGCATCGGCTGCGGAGCGTGCGCCGCGACATGCAAGAACGGCTCGGCGATGCTCTTCGTCGCAGCCCGCGTGTCGTCGCTGGCCAAGCTGCCGCAGGGCCGCGTGGAGGGCGCCCGCCGCGCCAAGGCGATGGTCGCCAAGATGGACGAACTGGGATTCGGTAACTGCACCAACACGGGAGCCTGCCAGGCCGAATGCCCGAAATCCATCTCGATCGCGCATATCGCCCGTCTGAACCGCGAATTCCTCTCCGCGAAGTTCGAGGACTAAGTCCCGAACCGACGAAACCGAAAACACCCCGGCCTCGAAAGGCCGGGGTGTTTCTCTTAATGAAGTGCGCTCTGTTCCGGTCCGAAAACCGGAACCGTTACCGCTGCGGGCGGATCGACGAGAGCCGTGCGACCTGCTTGAGATCGAACTGCCCGTAGATGTTCACCGCGACGGTCTCCTTCGTGCCGTAGGTCAGCATCAGCAGTTCCGAATAGTAGTAGAACTCCGCCTCGCGCAGATAGAATTTCGTGGTCTGCCCCCCTTCGGTCTCCGACATCACCAGATGGAAGCGGTTGTCCGGAGCGGTCGCAAGGGCCTCGGCATCGGCGACGAACTGACCGCCGTCCCCCTTGTCGAGCGCCACGATCCGGATATACTGGATACCGTCCAGCAATCCGGCCAGCCCTTCGTCGCCCTTTTCGGCGGCCTGCCGGCTCATCATCCGCATCATCTTCCGCTCCAACTGCACGCTGGTGAACCCTTCGGCCTTCGTATAACGGTCGAAAAACTTCCAGGAGACATTCTGCGCCTGCACCAGCATCGGCAGCGACGCCAGCAACAACAATACGATCCGTTTCATAGACACCTCCGTTTACATGAAGATACAGACACCGAACGACAGCGGGTGACAGGTCGGCCCGGCACTGCTCCTGAAAAGCGGGGTGATGCCGTAGCGGACATAGACGCCGAAACCGCGGTAGGAGACCGCCCCGCCGATTCCGAATCGGAAGGGATTCACTCCGGACAGGCCGTTCTTCACCTTGGGTTTCTTGTAGATGGAATTGACCCCGACCGTGAAATCGCAGTAACCGACGACCGCGATGTTCAGATGGCGGACCGGCTCGCAGGAAAATTGCAACGGGAAACCGAGCGACGTGATGCGCAGTTTCGACTTGCCGGCCGGCTCGTCCAGCGCCACGGGGACGATCCGGCCGTCCTCGCGCCCCAGCGTGATCGAATTGTTCGACAACCGGTAGTTATCGACCGTATAGCGCAGACCGGTCGAGAATCCGAATTTCCGTTTCCGGTCCAGGTCGATATCCAGACCGACCGGCGTGATGCCGAAGTGGAACGAATTGCCGGGCCGCACGTCGAGAAAATCCTCCGTTCCGGCCGGATAGCCCGCATAGTCGAGACCGACCAGCGTGTTGAAACCCAGCTCGATGCCGTCGCAGAACACTCCGCACACGCGCGGATAGGATTTCACCTCGCGGTGTTTGCCCGTCTCCGTGTCGGAAGCCCGTCCGAGCGTCAGGCCGAACCCCGCCACTTCGAGAACCACGCTGCTGTCGTCGCTGCCGCGGCGCATGGTCACCAGCTCGTTCTCCACCTCCCCGATCGGCTCGCCCGCTCCGGCGGACGGCGGCTCCGGCAGAATACGCAGCGAATCGGCCTGCTGCGCCGTGGCGGAAAGCAGGGTGCACAACAAAAAGAATCCGGTGAATGCCAATTTTTTGTCCATATATTCGGTTTTTTATCGGTTTTCCAACAGGTCGTCCACGATGCGGCCGGGCGATTCGAGTACGGCGAACGAACCGAGATAGGCCGTCGTCCGCATGGCGGTCTCCCGGTCATAGACCGCCCGTCCGTCGATATAGCAATAGGGCTCGCGCAGCAGTTCCACGCAGAGGAACGCTCCCAGCGCCACCGCCGCAGCCGCCGCGACGCCCCACCACGGCACGAACCGCCGCACGCTCCGCCGAAGCGGCATCCCGGAACCGGGCATCCGGAGCTGCCGCCCGGCAGGCCTGCCGCCCGACGGGACATGCGACCGCTCCGCGGCAGACAGCCGCCCGACGGCCGTTCCCCGTTCAACAGGCATCCGCTCTCCGGCCAGCGCATCCAGTCCTCCGAAGAGCACCCGCAACTCCTCCGTCATCCCGGAATCCCCCACGCGGGACAACTCGCGCAGCTCGCGTTCCTCGGCATCCGTCGTCCGGGCCTCGAAATAGCGCGCCGCCAGCTCCTCAATCCGTTTTCGTCGTTCGTTCATCGTCCATCCATTTTTTCAACGCCTCTCGCAGTCCGTGACGGGCGCGGGAGAGGATTACGCGCACCTGTGCTTCGTCGCAGCCGAGCATCCGGGCGATCTCGCAGGTCGGAACGCCCTCTATGTCCTTCAGGTGGAGCGTCTCCCGCTGCCGCTCGGGGAGGCAGGCCATCGCCCGCCGCACCAGCTCGCGGGCCTCCCACCGCTCGGCATCCTCCGCGGCGAAGCGATCCGTCCGGCAGGCCGCCGCCTCCCCGCGCCGCCGGTCGGCCTCGCGTCTGCGGAGGCTGTCGTAACAGCGGTTCCGCACGGCGGTCATCACGAAAGAGCCGACATCGCTCCGCACGCAGAGCCGTTCCCGTTCCCGCCAGAAGCGTTCCAGCAGATCGTGCACCACATCCTCCGCCTCGGCCGCGCACAGCAGCAGGCTCTGCGCATAGCGGAACATCCGGTCGCGAAGCGGCACGATATCTCGGTCGAAGTCCAACTCCTTCATTTGCACATAAGACGAAACGGAGGCGCGAAACGCAACATACGCCTGCAATTTTTCACATCTTTTCTCCGGAACGGACACGCAACGGGGCGGGGATCCGCCCGCGACATCCCCGCCCCTTCCATCCCGTCCGCCCGGCGGGCTATCCGTTCACCCGGGCATGATCCGCCAGGAACTGCGCCAGCCCGCTCTCCGTGAGCGGATGGCGGAGCAGCCCCTTGATCGCCGAGAGCGGGCAGGTCGCCACATCGGCTCCGGCATCGAGGCACTGGATGATATGGCGCGTGTGGCGGATCGAGGCCGCCAGCACCTGCGTCCGGAACCCGTAGGTCCGATAGACGCGGACGATATGCGCCACCAGCTCCACACCGTCTTCCGAAATGTCGTCCAGACGGCCGACGAAAGGCGAAACGTAGGTAGCGCCCGCCTTGGCGGCCAGCAGCGCCTGCCCGACGGAGAAGACCAGCGTGCAGTTGGTGCGGATGCCCCGTTCGGCGAAATGGCGGACGGCGCGGATTCCCTCGGCCGTGCACGGCAGCTTGACGACGATATGCGGGTCGAGCGCCGCCAGCGCTTCGCCCTCGCGCACCATTCCTTCGAAATCCGTCGAGATCACCTCGGCGCTCACGTCGCCCTGCACGATCCGGCAGATTTCGACGTAATGGCGGCGGCACGCCTCCTCGCCCCGGATATTCTCCCGGGCCATCAACGACGGGTTGGTCGTCACCCCGTCGAGCACGCCCATCGCATGGGCCTCGCGAATCTGATCGAGATTCGCCGTATCGACAAAGAATTTCATCGTATTGCGGTAAGGTTTTAAGGTTTGGTCACTCCAAGATACGAAAAAATCCGATACGGCGGCCTTCCCGACACCGCTTTGCGACACGAAATGCCGCCGGTACGACGGCATACCTATATATAATTCATCATCCCCTTCGGAAAGGCTCCGTGAAAAAAAATCGCATGCGAACGAAAAAATATAGTACTTTGTATTGCATAATACTTAAACAAGTATTATATTTGCAATGTAAAAATAGTAAAACCCGCAAAACAACAAACCTGCGACAATACCTTTACGACCATGAAAGAGACTGTTACCGTAAACATCGGCTCCGAAGCCTTCACGCTCGACGACGACGCCTGCCGCACGCTGCGGTGTTATCTGGACGACATCCGGAGTCGTCTGCCGGAGGACGACACGGAGACGATGGGCGACATCGAGCGCCGCATCGCCGAAATCTTCCGCGAGCGGGTATCGTCGCCCATGCGGGTCATCACGCTCGACGTCGTGCGCGCCACGATGAACCAGATGGGCACTCCGGCCGCCTTCGGGGAACCGCGCCGCGACGCTGCGGCCGGAGCGCCGGAAAACGGCGATCCCGCGCCGAAAGAGGACGAAACGCCCTCCCCGCGCAAACTCTACCGCTCGCGGACCGAACGCTCGATCGCAGGAGTCTGCGGCGGACTGGGCGAATACTTCGACGCCGACCCGACGATGATCCGCCTCGTAACGCTGTTGCTGATTCTCTTCGGCGGCCTTTCGATCTGGGCCTACATCATCCTCTGGATCGTCATTCCCGAACAACCGGCACGCAAATTCACGCTCAACGACAAAAAACGATAAAACACAATGGCAACGAACGACAACAGGCGGTTATTCCGCTCGCAGGACAGCATCATCGCCGGCGTATGCGCCGGTCTGGCGGAATTTTTCGGACTCGACGTATCGCTGGTCCGCATCGCCACCCTCATTCTGATTCTTTTCGGCGGTCTCTCGCTCTGGGTTTACATCATCCTCTGGCTGATCGTGCCCAAGGCCCCGAAACGCTTAAACCCCTGAAACCATGGCCGAAGACAACGTAAAAGCGCAGATGCGCAAAGGAATCCTGGAGTATTGCATCCTCGCAATCCTCTCGCGCGGGGACTCGTATGCTCCGAAGATCATCGCCGAGCTCAAGGCGGCCGAGATGATCGTAGTCGAGGGTACGCTCTACCCGATTCTCACGCGGCAGAAGAACGCAGGACTGCTGACCTACCGCTGGGAGGAGTCCCCGCAGGGACCTCCCCGAAAATACTATACCCTGACCGAGAAGGGCTGCGAGTACCTCCGCACGCTCGACGAGGCGTGGGACGAGCTCGTCGGACAGATTCAGGTCATCCGCCACGGGAAAAACGCATGAAAACGACAAAACCCTAACAAATCACAACCATGAAAAAGATCCTTCTGATATTCGTCATCCTGGGTGCACTGGCATCCGTCGCAGGCTGCATCCTCGGCCTCTCCGCCTCGGAGGTTCTCGCCTCCCCGAACCGGATCAACGGCAGCGGCAACCTCATCGACCGCACGATCCCGGCCCCGGACTTCGAGACCGTCTCCTCGGCCTGCGGAGTCACGGTCCTCATCACGGACGACAACACGGACCGCATCCGCATCGAAGCCGACGACAACCTGATGGAATACGTCGTCGTGGAGGAGCGGCAGGGCACGCTGCGCGTCGCACTCGACCAAGGCCGCAAAGGCGCCCGGAGCGTCTCGAACGCCCACGTGACGGTCACCGTTCCGTCCAACGGCAAGATCCGTGCGCTCAAGGCATCGAGCGCCTCGCAGATCGTCTGCCGCACGGCGCTCGGCGCCGACGATTTCTCGATCGAGACCTCCAGCGCCGCGAAGGTCGAAGCGGCCGTCAAGGCCGGGAAGTGCTCGCTCGACGCGTCGAGCGCTTCGAAGATCGTCGCCGCCCTCGACGTCGAGGAGTGCCGCGCAGACGCGTCGAGCGCCGCGAAGATCACCCTTTCGGGCAAAGCCGCCCAATTCCGTGCCAACCTCAGCTCGGCCGCCAAGCTTTCGGCCGACGAACTCGACGCCGCGACGTGCTCGATCGACACCTCGAGCGGCTCCAAAGCCTCGGTGCACTGCTCCGGAACGCTCCGCGCCAACGCCTCGAGCGGTTCGTCGATCCGTTACTCGGGCGACTGCTCGACCCACCTGAGCAAATCGAGCGGCGGCAGCATCCGCAACTAAATCCATCCCCCAAGCACGCAAAACCATGAAAGAGGTCAAGAAATGCAGTATTTCGGGCGTGGCGTTCACGCTGGACGCCGACGCCTACGAAGAGCTGGCCGCCTATCTCGAGAGCCTGAAACGCTCCTACAAGGATTCGGCTGACGGGGCGGAGATCGTCGCCGATATCGAGGCGCGCATCGCCGAACTGATCCTCTCGGCGCAGGACAACGCCCGCATCGTCGAGAAGCCGCTCATCGAGAATATCATCCGCCAGATGGGCTCCGCCGAGGACATTTCCGAGACGGCGGACGCCGACCTGCACAGCGACACCCCGCGCATCCCGCGCCGTCTCTACCGCGACACGGAGAACGCCAAGCTGGGAGGCGTCTGCGCCGGCATCGGCCGGTACTTCGACATAGACCCCGTGTGGGTGCGGCTGGGACTTTTCCTCCCGCTGCTGTTCAGTTGCTTCGGGTGGATTCCCTTCCTGCATTGGTTCAGCCCGATGTTCGGCAACCTGTTCGGCATCTTCCTGATCTGCTACTTCATCATGTGGTTCGCCGTCCCGGCGGCCCGCACGGCCCGGCAGAAGCTGGAGATGAACGGCGAGAAGATCACGGCGCAGACCATCGGGGAGACCACCGCGGCCGCCGCAAGCAACGACCCCGACGCCCGGGCCAAACCGATCGTGGCGGAGGCCGTGTCACTCTTCGGCCAGGTGGTGCTGATCCTGCTGAAAATCATCGCCGGGGTGCTGGTCTTCGGGCTTATCATGGCCGCCTGCGCCCTCATCATCGGGCTGTTCGCCGTGATCGTCGGCGGATCGGAACTGCTCTCGCCGGCATTCCTTCAGGAGATGACGCTCTGGGTTCCCGTGCTGGGCATCTTCGCGGTCCTCATCCCGGTCATCCTGCTAATCTACGTACTGATGTGCCTGATCGCCTCGCGCAAGCCCGGCGGCAAGACCGTGCTGGCGATCTTCCTTCTGTGGCTGGCTTCGATCATCGCCTGCTCGACGATCGCCATCCACGAGAACGTCGGGGAGCGTATCCGCCACAAGCGCGCCGCATTCCGCGAGGCGCTGCGGCAGGAGATCGTCATCGACGACAGCATCACGACGCTCGAAGAGCTGCTGGAGAACTACGACGAGGAGAGCGTGGTCCGCGAAGGCCGCAAGGCCCTCCATATCTCCGTACCGTCGAAGTCGCTCGACATCACGTTAGACAAGCAGCAGGGCGAACTGAAGGTGAACTCCGACGGACGGGAGGTCGTGGCGCTCAAGGCGCAGACCGGAGAGAAGGACGGGAAGACGACCGTCACGCTCGAAGCTTCGGCCGGTGCGGAAAACACCGGCGGACAGGCCGATTCGGCCGCAACGGAATAGAGACGATCCACCGATCGGAGGGGCGGCCGCGAATGCCGCCCCTCTTTTTTGCGGAAACCCGAAAAATCACTATCTTTGGGCGGTTTTGTTTTTTAACGAATGAGAGTATGGCCGGAATCAAATGCATAGGCGTTCTGACTTCGGGCGGCGACGCCCCGGGCATGAATGCGGCGATTCGCGCGGTGACGCGCAGCGCGATCTACAACGGCTTCGCCGTAAAGGGTATCATGCGCGGATACAAGGGACTGGTGTTCAACGAGATCGTAGAATTCAAGTCGCAGAGCGTGAGCAATATCATCCAACTGGGCGGCACGATCCTCAAGACAGCGCGCTGTCAGGAGTTCACCACGCCCGAAGGACGCAAGGCCGCCCACGACAATATGGCGGAGGCCGGTATCGACGCGCTGGTGGTGATCGGCGGCGACGGTTCGCTGACAGGCGCCGAAATCTTCGCCCAGGAGTACAACGTTCCGATCGTCGGACTTCCGGAACGATCGACAACGACCTGGGCGGCACGGACTCGACGATCGGCTACGACACGGCGCTCAATACGATCATGGAGGCCGTCGATAAGCTGCGCGACACGGCGTCGAGCCACGAGCGGCTCTTCTTCGTCGAAGTGATGGGCCACACGGCCGGCTATCTGGCGCTCAACAGCGCCATCGCCACGGGCCCGAGGCCGCTATCATCCCGGAGATGGAGACCGAGGTGGACCAGTTGGCCGAACTGATAAACCACGGTTTCCGCAAGAGCAAGAATTCGGCGATCGTGATCGTAGCGGAGAACCCCAAGACGGCAGCCACGGCGCTGGCCCAACGTGTCAAGAAGGAGTTCCCGCAGCAGTACGACGCCCGTGTGACGATTCTGGGACACATTCAGCGCGGCGGTTCGCCCACGGCCGTGGACCGCATTCTGGCCTCGCGCATGGGCGAAGCGGCCATCGAGGCGATTCTCGACGGACAGCGCAACGTGATGATCAGCATCCGCAACGGGCAGATCGTCTATGTGCCCTTCGCCAAGGCGGTCAAGCACAACAAGGGCATCGACCGCGGTGCGCTGGATCTGGTGAAGATACTATCCATATAATACCGGGAAGACCCTGATACGGTTCCCGTCTCCTCCATGGCGCCCGCCCGTCGGAAGCGGCCGCAGGAGATGCGTGCGTCCCTGTGGAAGACATCCCGGGCGAACGGACGGAAAGGGAACCGCGGCAAACCCTCAAAAACCCGAACACAAACCAATGAAACGCGTAATCGGCATCGGCAACGCCCTTACGGACATGCTGGTCAATCTGAAAACCGACTCCGTGCTGACGGTTCAAATTAGCCAAAGGCTCGATGAGTCTCAGACACCGTGCCCAGACCGAAATCTCGAAATCGGTGGCCGGATTCCCCTACTGCTCTCGCCTGGCGGCTCGGCAGGCAACACGATCCGCGCCATGGCGCAGTTGGGCTGCAGCAGGCTTCATCGGCAAGGTGGGCCCCGACACCACGGGCGACTTCTTCATCCAGGCCCTCGAGAACCTCGGCATCGAGCCGCTCATCTTCCGCGGAAAGGAGCGTTCTGGGCAAATGCTCGCCCATCTCCCGACGGGGAGCGCGGACGATGGTGACCCACCTCGGCGCAGCGCTGGAGCTGTCGGCCGCGGAGATCGAGCCCTCGATCTTCGACGGCTACGACTGTCTCTACGTCGAAGGGTATCTGCGCAGAGCCACTTGACCTCTTTTGGTGCCGCCCGCACGGCCAAGAGTGCGGGCTGAAGGTGGCTAATCGACCTGGCGAGCTTCAACATCGTCGCCGAGAACTCACGTTCCTGCGCGACCTGGTGCGCGAATACGTCGATATCGTCTTCGCCAACGAGCGACGAGGCCAAGCACCTTCGCCTGCGAAGCCGAGCCGCTGAACGCCCTGCAGGCGATTTCGAGCTGGCCGAACTGGCCGTGGTGAAGATCGGCACGAAGGGCGCGCTCATCAAACGGGGCGACGAGGTGGTGCATGGGGCATCATGGCCGCCGCCAGACGCGTGGACACCACGGGCGCAGGGGACTTCTACGCGGCGGGATTCCTCGCCGGGCTGTGCGAATGGCTTTCGCTGCGCCAGTGCGGCACGATCGGCGCCATCACCGCAGGCATGGTGATCGAAGTCGTGGGCACGACCTTCGGCGAAGACGCCTTTGAAAGACATCTACCGGCTGGTCAGCAAGGTCAAGCACCGAGAAATACCTCTTTCGGCATTCAGATACCGGACAAGCACACGAAACTCCGACGGAAACACGAAGCGACGCCTCCCACGCGAGACGTCCTTTTTTCGCCGATTCCACGATCATACCGGTCCGGGATACCGGGCGCGCCGCCTACCGCCCGGGACCGCAGAAGATTCCCGCGCGATCCCTCCCCCAGCGCAGGCGCAGGAGCCAGCGGACTTGCGGGGCGGCATGGTCAGCGCCAGCAGCAGCGTCGTTCCCCACTTCGCGATCTCGAGCGCGCAGGTCTTCGCCATGTGCAGCCGTGAATTCGCGCTCGGAGCCGCGGCTTCACGCTCGACGTTGCGGCTCAGCGCGGAAAGTACGCGCGTGAGCTTTCGCCGGGGGATGATGATGCCGCATCGCGCCCGGCTTTACGTACCAGATCGAACCTCGCCGCCGTGCAGCCGCAGCCGTCCGGAAGAAGCCGTTCGCCTCGCCGCCGATCAGCTCGCCGTTCGCGCGGCCCGAGCGAGGCGGATCGAGACCGCCGTATCGGCCAGCCCCGCCTCGGCGGAACGCCATGTTGCCGCCGCCCGGGACGCGTCCCGCGAGGAGGGACGCACCGCGCTCGCCGAAATCCCATCGGATTGGCGATCGGCATCTCGACCCACTTCAACATCCACGCCGGACGTCCCCGGGATACTTCGGCGACACGTGCCCTCGGCCACGACGGCCTGGGATGCGAGTCGAAAAGTCGGCATAGGGGCCCAGAAGCCTCGTTCACCCGTTCGTCGTCGTCGATGAAGACCCGCTGCGCGCCTCTCCGCAAGTTCCCGGTTGCGGGCGTACGACACCCCGGACTCCTCCGCGGACCGACCGCAGGCCACTTCCGGGATGCGCCGCGGCGAAAGCCCCGAAACGCGCCTCGTATCGTCCGGCGAATTGTTGTTCACCACGACGTTCCCCATTCCTGCGGCGGGAGATCCTGCCGCACGATGGATTCGAGCGCCGCCAGCAGCGGCGCGGGCACGGTTGTAGGTAGGATTACGAGCGACAGACGACCATCCCAAGTGAATGTAGCGATTAATCCGCAAAAACGCTATATTTGTCCGCCGGATTATAAAACGAATACAGACCATGCAGAGACGAAGTGCGCACACGCTCCTGCCGGTCCTCGTGGCACTGCAATCGTCGCCACGCACGTCTCGCGGCGCAGAGCGTCGCGTGAACGCTGCGCGGCGGACGCGACGGCCACGACCTACCGGATCGTGCTGGAGGCCGCGATTCCGGCGCTGGCTACATGTACGACATGGGACCCTCGACGCGCGGGCCCAACGCCACGACGATCACCTTCACGCCCGGGCGAAGGACGTCACGTCCTCCGGAAGGCGGCGTCGAGCAGCCTTAGGACCACGCCGCACCGCCACTTTCTGACGAAAACTGTTCGGCATGGAGATCGCTTTCATCCGGAAAGGCGTCGGTTTCGTCCAGCGGGTGAAACTCGCGGCTCCGCAGGTCGACCGTCAAGGCGGAGACTCGCATGGATGATCTGTCGACGATACGAGCTGCCTGCCCGACCGACACGTTTGAACCGACGATCGCGGTTCCAGCGGGTGCGGCGGCCGGAGACGCGCGGTGCGCGCGCGCGGCAAACGTCCGGCCACGGAGCGCCGCGCGCACGGGACGGTCCCTCCGCCGCGCTCGCCGCGATCGACTCTGGCAACGGCGCCCGGACGCCGCGGGCGCGGCTACGTGTGGCGCTGATCATCGAGGCGATCCTTCTGGCGAGACTCTGCCGCGCTGCTGACCCCTGCGTCTTCCCCGATGGTCCTGATGACCGTCCTCGTTCTTTCATGAAAGGCTCCGGAAGCCCGGCGCTGGGCCGCCTGGCGCCGGCATGTACGGGTTCTTCATCGTGGCCCTCTACACGCTGCCCCATCGCGGCGGTCATCTCGATCACGCGCCTGGTGGGCGGCGACGCCGTGACGGCCGACATCTCGCTAACTGGCTGGCCACGCACTGGCTCGCTCGAACATCCTCTCTTCTTCCTGGTGTTGCAGTGGCTTCGCCGCCTCGTTCCTTTCGGCGCGTTCGAGATCACGATGCCCTGCGTGGATGGTCACACCGACGCGAAGGCCGACTCGAAAGGCGCTGGCCGGCATCTTCTTCATGGCCCTGACGCTCGTGCTGGTGTCGTTCTCGTGCACCGGCCCATCGTCGCTCCGGTGCTCGATCAAAGTCCGCCAGCCGCGAGTTCTGGAGTCCCATCGATGACGGTGCTGGCTTTCCCCGTGGTCCTTCGCAACTCTGCCGCTTCACCCTCTTTCGCCTTCTTTCGCGATGCTCAAGAAGCTGCCCAAGAGCGGCGGATGGCTCCACCTCGATGATGAAGGGTCGTACGCCGGGATTCATCGAAGTCGCGCTGAGTCATGAAAGTTCCTCTGCGTGGCCCGACCAGACCTACCACTGGGGACTGCTCGACCGGGAGATACTCACCTCGCCGTGTGGATCGCCTGACCTTCTCGCTGCTGGGTCTCTACCTGCTGGACTGAAAAGTCAAAGCGCCCGGCGACAGCGACATGTCCTACCTGCGTGGACGCCTGGCGCTGAGCCATCGTCACCTTCTCGCTGGTCGCGGCCTA